>Ga0315271_10000018_pt1 | contig 68155 bp, 65 predicted proteins | sample C3_top_MG_FD_204664 | JGI IMG/M metagenome (GOLD analysis project Ga0315271, IMG submission 204664) | Sediment microbial communities from Yellowstone Lake, YNP, Wyoming, USA - C3_top | ecosystem: Environmental > Aquatic > Freshwater > Lake > Sediment | place: USA: Wyoming | collected 2017-08-01
CTCGGTCTCAAGACCGGCGTGATCCTGCTCGGCGCCCTGTACAGCCTTGGCGAGCTGGCACAGCTCGGAAAACTGTCGGTGGTGTTGATCGGCTTCTTCGTGCTCGGTTCGGTCGGTTTGGTGTTGTGGATGGGTGGGCGTCGCAAGATCCCGAACTCCATGGCCGGCGCACTCTCGGCTGGTCTGGGCGTGTGCGGCGTGTCCGCAACCGTCGCGGCAGCCCCGGTTGTGCAGGCGAAGTCATCAGAAATCGCCTACACCATCGGCACCATCCTGCTGTGGGGCATCCTGATGATGTTCATCTTCCCGATCGTCGGCAAGGCGATGGGCATGGGCCCGATCCAGTTCGGTGCCTGGGCCGGTACCGGCATTCTGAACTCCGCACAGGTGGCGGGTGCCGCGCTGGCCTTCCAGCCGGACGGCATTGAAACCCTCAAGGTCGCCGAAATCTTCAACATCACGCGCGTGCTGTTCCTGCCGATCATCGTGCTGTGGCTGGCGGTGTGGTATGTGAAGCGCGAACAGACCGGCCTCAAGGTCAACCTCGGGCAAGTGATCGTCGGCAAGTTCCCGGTATTCGTGCTGGGCTTCATCCTGATGTTTGCCCTGTCCTCCACGGGCGTGTTCGCGCCGGCCCAGCACTACGTGGGCAAGTACTTCGACAACAGCGACGCCAAGCTGGTCAAGACTGACAAAGAAGGCAAGGTGCACAGCAAACTGCTGAAGGACGAAGAAGTCGCCATCCTGCAGGCCGAGTCGTCCAAGACCATGCGCGAGGACCAGAAGGCTGCCCTCGCCCGCCTGATCGAGAATAAAAAGGAAATGTCTATCGACGACGATACCTTGCTGCGTGGCCTGGCCAACGCCAAAGTCCTGTCGAAGGAAGGCAATGAGGTATTGAAGAAGGCGCATGGCGCGGTCTACCACACCGCCCCGAAGATCGCGATGTTCCGCGATCTCATCGCCTGGTTCTTCACCTTCGGTCTGGTCGGCCTCGGTATGCAGATCACCATGTCATCGATCAAGCAGGCCGGCGGTCAGCCGCTGATCATTGGCACAGTCGTGGGCACGCTCAAGGCGGTTGGTGCACTGATCGTGGTCCTGATGTTCGTGTCCGAAACCATCTAACGCTTACGAGAGGACGAAACCATGAAAGAGAAATTCGACCGCGGTACAGCGCTGACCATCTTCAAGAACGATCGTGCCGAGGACTTTACGGCATTGCTCGTCTCGCTGGCCATCGCCCTGCTGGTATACGTGTTCGTCAAATAACACACGTCAAACAGTAAAGTTTTTCATCTTACGCCCGGTGGTGCGCCCTGCGCCCCACCGGGTTTTTTCTTTGAAGGTTGCAGCGAATGCTCAAAACCCGCCACATCTTGCTTGCCAGTCACGGCACCGACGGCGCGCGCGCCGCCGAGAAGGCCGCGCTGGCCCTTTGCCCCCCAGGAGGCACCCTCCACCATCTCATCGTCGTACCAGACTTCTGGAAAGGTATGATGGGCGATGACTGGCTGAATAACGCCGCGACCCAGGAAACCTATGGACGTTACGTTGAATCACAATTGGAAGATGAGGTCCGCAGTCATGTACGTCGTCTGCAGAAACTCGCGGCCAAACGTCGCATCCGCTACCAACCAGACATGGTGCTGGGCAAGCCTACGGACTGCCTGATTGAGCGCGCCAAACGCTCTGGCCTGAATCTGGTGGTGATGGGCTCACCCCGGCCACGCGGCAAGACCGGTCTGCGCTCGCGCATGGATACCGATAAACTGGTGCGCGCCCTGCGCGTGCCCCTGCTGATTGTTCCGCACCCGAAATGACCACCAATACGTCATCCAACCCGCACGAGGACAAGGCTTGGGCTACCATCCAAACCACGCTGCGCCCCGAGAAACTGCGTGTCTTCTGTCGCGACCTGGAGCGCCTGTATCGCATCAACCCTTACCTTGAATTTCACAGCTGGAAGACGACGGCTCCGGGACAGATCCACGCCGAATTTCGCAACCTGAGCAACATGCAGGACTACAGTCATGATCTCACGCTTGTTCAGGAGTCGGACAATGCCTTCAGCGTGCGCTACGCCCAGGGCATCAAGGCCGCCACACGCTTCGAGATCCTGGCCAACGGTCCAGGTTCAAGCCTGACCATAACTGACGATTACAACCAGCACTCAGCCGAGGAACGTGCCCGGCGTCTGGACGAGGTCGACAAGAGCCTGCCCGCCTGGGGGCAGGCGATCTTCGATTATCTGCGCCGTCACCAGCGCTGGGGCTGGATTGTGCCTTGGCGCTGGTACATGCGCCTGGTGTGGATGCCGATGAAACCGTCGGCACGGCGCATCGTCTGGCTGCTGATTTTGATCACGGTGGTTGAGTTTCTTTTCTTCGTGTTCGTGGCGCTGATCTGGTGGCTCGAACACCGGTTCTGAGGATCAGCGCGCGCCGTCCGTGCGCTCGATAATCTGGTAAAGCGTTTCGCCGCGCCGCACCATGCCGAGCTCAGCGCGCGCACGCTCTTCCAGAGCCTCGTAGCCTTCCTTGAGGTCGCGTACCTCGGCCTCGAGTGCCAGATTGCGCTCCTTAAGGCCTGTATTCTCCAGCTTTTGTGTGGCAATCTCCTGCTTGAGTTTCCAGAGCGCCAGCACCCCGCCATCCCCCAGCCACAGCGGGTACTGCAGGCCGATCAGTATCCCAATGAGCATATAAAGGACCGTCTTCATGCCGGAAGGGCAGCCGCCCTGGAAACCGGAACCTGCAGGATACGAAGCGAACGGTGAACGGCGGCCGTAAATGAATACACATCACGAAAGGACAACGACACGGGCCTTGATATTTCCAGCCAGTGTTTATCAGTGTTCATCTGTGGTCAGATTCGTTACAACCCTTTAAAGGCCTTGTGGCCCGGGTAGGTCGCCGCAGCGCCCAGCTCTTCCTCAATGCGCAGCAACTGGTTGTACTTGGCAACTCGGTCGGATCGAGACAGCGAGCCCGTCTTGATCTGGCCGACACCCGTGGCTACCGCGAGGTCGGCGATAAAGGCGTCTTCGGTCTCGCCAGAGCGGTGTGAAATTACAGCCGTGTAGCCGGCCTGACGGGCCATGCTGATGGCCGCCAACGTTTCGGACAGGGTACCGATCTGATTGACCTTGATGAGGATCGAGTTGGCGACACCGTTCTTGATGCCTTTGGCCAGAATCGCGGTGTTGGTCACAAACAGGTCATCGCCCACCAGCTGGATTTTCTTGCCGAGCTTGTCGGTCAGCATGTCCCAGCCGGCCCAGTCGTTCTCGCCACAGCCATCCTCAATGGTGATGATGGGATACTTGGCAACCCAGGCGGCCAGCAGATCGGTGAACTGATCAGCTGTCAGGCTCGAACCGTCTGATTCGAGTTCGTATTTGCCGTTCTTGCAAAACTCGGAACTCGCCACGTCCATGCCAAGGGCAATATCGGCGCCTGCCTTGTAGCCAGCCTTTTCGATGCCGCGCAGGATCACTTGCAACGCTTCTTCATTTGACTTGAGGTCCGGCGCAAATCCGCCCTCGTCACCAACCGCGGTATTGAGCTTCATGCCTTGTAGCACTTTCTTCAGGGCATGGAACACCTCGGTGCCGGCACGCAGCGCTTCACTGAAGCTCGGCGCGCCCACCGGCAGGATCATGAATTCCTGGAAATCGATATTGTTGTCGGCATGCGCGCCGCCGTTGATGATGTTCATCATCGGCACCGGCATCTGCATGGGCACGGAGCCCGCCAGGCCGTTGAGATAGCGGTATAGCGGAATATCCGCGCCCGCTGCGGCAGCGCGCGCCGTGGCGAGTGACACCGCCAGCAATGCATTCGCGCCCAGACGGCTCTTGGTGGGTGTGCCGTCGAGCTCAATCATGGCTTCGTCGATCGCGCTTTGCTCACGCGCATTCTTGCCGATCAGCTCTTTTCTGATCTCGCCATTCACGTTCGCACAGGCCTGGCGCACGCCTTTGCCCAGGTAACGTTTCGGGTCATTGTCACGCAGCTCGAGCGCTTCACGCTCGCCAGTCGAGGCACCGGAGGGTACGGCGGCGCGTCCGCGCGCGCCGCTCTTGAGAACGACATCAGCTTCTACAGTGGGATTACCGCGCGAATCGAGGATTTCACGGGCGTGCAGATCAGAAATGGTAAACATGCGTTTTCAATTTTATGGATATGAAGTTGAAAGAAATTCCGCCTCAAAGGCGCAAGGGGCGTTAAGCAAGGCCCTGGTTATGGCAATTAAGAACATCCTTCCCGATTTTTCTGCGTCTCTTGCGGCAGACTTGGGTTACTAGGGCATCAGCTCCATCTCGGCAAAGCTCTGACGCTTGACGGCTGCGTCCAGTTCCTTGAGCGTGCTGAGCAAAGACTCCATGCGGTCCAGTGGCCAGGCATTGGGGCCATCCGACAAGGCTTTTTCAGGGTTCGGGTGGGTCTCCATGAAAATGCCGGAGATGCCCGCGGCCATGGCCGCGCGCGCCAGCACCGGCACGAATTCACGCTGCCCACCGCTCTTCGTGCCCTGCCCGCCCGGCAATTGCACCGAATGCGTGGCGTCGAACACCACCGGGCAACCGGTCTCGCGCATGATGGCGAGCGAGCGCATGTCCGACACCAGATTGTTGTAGCCGAACGACACGCCGCGCTCACAGACCATAATGCGGCCCTTGCCGCCGGCTTCATTCGCCTTGTCGACAACATTCTTCATATCACCGGGCGCCAGAAACTGGCCTTTCTTGATGTTCACCGGCTTGCCGCAGGCGGCAACCGCCTGGATAAAATCTGTCTGGCGGCACAGGAAGGCCGGGGTCTGCAATACATCCACCACCGAAGCCACCGGACCGATCTCCGGGATGTCATGCACGTCGGTAAGTACCGGCACACCGATGGTCTTGCGTACGCTTTCCAGAATCTTGAGGCCATTGTCCATGCCGAGGCCCCGAAACGACTTACCCGAGCTGCGATTGGCCTTGTCGAACGAAGACTTGTAGATGAACGGAATTCCGAGACGTGCCGTGATCTCTTTCAACCGCCCGGCCGTGTCATGCGCCATTTCCTTCGATTCAATCACACACGGACCGGCGATCAGGAAAAATGGCTTGTCGAGACCAACATCAAATCCGCAGAGTTTCATCGTGTTGCTGCCTGTTTGGTGGAGAGTGCGACGCGGCTATCGCGCGCCGCCTGAATGTAGCCGGTGAATAGCGGGTGTCCATCACGCGGCGTGGAGGTGAATTCGGGATGAAATTGCACGCCCACGAACCACGGGTGATCGGGCAACTCCACCACTTCGACAAGACTGCCGTCTTCGGAGGTGCCGGCAATCACCAGACCATGCTGTTGCAGCAGTTCGCGATAGTTGTTGTTAAACTCGTAGCGGTGACGATGACGCTCGACGATCTTGTCTTTGGCGTACAGGGTGTGCGAGCGTGAACCCGGTTGCAGCTGGCAGGTGTAACCGCCGAGGCGCATGGTGCCGCCCAGATCGCCCTGGGCGTTGCGCACCTCGATCTTGCCTTCGGCGGTCTTCCACTCGGTGATGAGCGCGATTACCGGGTGCGGCGTGCGCGGGTCGAACTCGGTGCTGTGCGCACCCTTGAGACCGGCGATGTTGCGCGCAAACTCGATCACCGCCACCTGCATGCCGAGACAGATGCCGAGATATGGAATCTTGTGGGTGCGTGCGTACTGCACGGTCTGAATCTTGCCTTCAATGCCGCGCTCTCCAAAGCCGCCCGGCACCAGGATCGCATCCACGCCATCAAGCAGGTGCGTGCCCTCGGTGCTGATGCGCTCCGAATCCAGGTACCGGATATTGACGCGCGTGCGCGTCTGCACGCCGGCATGCAGGAGCGCCTCGGACAGCGATTTGTACGATTCGGTGAGATGCACGTACTTGCCGACCAGCGCGATCTCCACTTCGGCCTCGGGATGTTCCATGGCCTGCACCACCCGCTCCCATTCGCCGAGCTTGGCCTTGGGGGCATTGAAGTGCAGCTTCTCGACCACGATCTCGTCCAGGCCCTGCTCATGCAACAGCCCTGGAATCTTGTAAATGTTGTCGACGTTGACGGCCGAGATGACCGCGCGCACCGGCACATTGGTGAACAGTGCGATCTTGCGGCGTTCGTCCTCGGGCAACATGCGATCGGCGCGGCACAGCAGCACATCCGGCTGGATACCGATGGAGCGCAGTTCCTTCACCGAGTGCTGGGTCGGCTTGGTCTTCATTTCGCCGGCCGCGCCCATGTACGGGACGAGCGTGAGATGCATGTACACCACGTTGTGCGTACCCATCTCCACGCCCATCTGGCGGATCGCCTCGAGGAACGGTTGCGATTCGATGTCGCCGACCGTGCCGCCGATCTCGACCATGGCCACGTCGGCGCCGGCCGCACCCTCCTGGATGCAGCGCTTGATCTCGTCGGTGATATGAGGAATCACCTGCACGGTGGCCCCGAGGTAGTCACCACGTCGCTCCTTCTGGATGACGTTCGAGTAAATGCGGCCGGTGGTGAAATTGTTGCGCTTCGACATCTTGGCGCGAATGAAGCGCTCGTAGTGACCCAGATCAAGATCGGTCTCGGCGCCGTCTTCGGTGACGAACACCTCGCCGTGCTGGTACGGGCTCATGGTGCCCGGGTCGACGTTGATGTAGGGATCGAGCTTGAGCATCGTGACCTTGATGCCGCGCGCTTCAAGCAGCGCGGCCAGCGAGGCGGAGGCGATGCCCTTGCCCAGTGAGGACACCACGCCACCGGTCACGAAGATGTATTTGGTCATGAAATCCGTTCGCCAGAGGGCGCTTCATGGATCCGGAACGGGGTTTCCGGGAAGAGCACCGAACGGAGACGCAGGCTACCAGAAAAGGGCGGTTTACACAATGAAAAACCGCATGTTAGCGGGCTTTTTGTGGCGCGCCGTGAGTGCCGACGGGCGGCTCCCAGACGATTTTCAGCCCTTCTTCGCCGTCACCTGCCAGGTACGGTCCGCACACCCAGCGATCCGCTACCGCCGCCAGCTCATGGCCCACATAAAACAGCGGCAGGCGCGCGCGCAGCCAAGGCGGTACGCCCTCTGCCTGCAGAAGCTTCTTGAGTGCGTGATGATGGTCGCGGCCTGGAAGCATCAGCGTTTCGCCGCCGGAACGCAGGCGGACATGCAGTGATTTGCCATGCAGTCGTGCACACGACAGGCCTTGGCTGCGGGCCGGTACAGCCAGTAGGCGACCAATACCGGGCAGATCCAGCGGCGCACGCAGATCCCAGCCGACATCCAGAGCCGGATCGGGTTCTTGCTGCGCCCGCATGGCCACCAATTGATCGCGATAGCGCCAGACCTCCGCGCCCGGCCAGCACACACGGGCCTGTTGTGAGCGCGGCGCGGTCTGCACCTGCATCAACACTGCTTCCAGTTGTGAGGTGGCTGGTGCCAACAATCCCTGGCGCCGCAGCCAGTAACGCAGCAGGTTGCGCTGATGTGCTGCGGAAAGTGCCTTCAACGCATTGATGGACAGTGCCTGCGGGGAATGTGGCACGGCGTGCCGACAGGCTGCCAAGTCGGTTACTGCCATCTCATCGAGCAGCTCCATCGCCTCGGCTGCGTGGCTCGCCGTGCGCGCCAGCATGCTGGCATGCACCGGCCAGTGGGTGGCGAGGCGCGGCAGGATTTCAGTGCGCAAAAAACTGCGGCGCAGATGCAATGCTTGATTGGTAGGGTCTTCGATCCACGCCAGCCCATGCTGTTGCGCATAGGCATGCAGCGCCGCGCGTGAAAATCCAAGCAGGGGCCGCACGATGCGGCCCACACCGAGGACAGCCTGTGTCGGCATGGCGGCCAGGCCCGTGACGCCCGTGCCACGCAGCAGTTGCAGGAGAACCGTCTCGGCCTGGTCGTCGCCATGGTGGGCGGTGAGCAGAATGCCCCCGGGCGCAAGTGCTATAGCGAGTGCCGCATAGCGCACACGCCGCGCGGCCGCCTCCATGCCTTCTTCCTCGACACCTTCCACCCTTACACGCCTAACCTCATACGGCACGTCGAGCGCGATGCAAATCCGTACGCAATGCTGGCCCCACTCAGCTGAGGCGGGCTGCAAATCGTGATCGATGTGTATGGCACTGAGAGAAAAGTGATGATTGGCGCGCAGTGCGGAGAGCGCATGCAGCAGGACATGGGAATCCAGGCCGCCGCTGTAGGCAACCTTGAAGTGCGCGTCGGATGGAAGGCGCAGTTCGTCAAACAACACTGCAGCCAGTGCGGCGGCAGAAAAATCGGCGTCAGGCTTCCTCAAACTTGCCGTACTGCATCAGGCGGGCGTAACGCACTTTGAGCAGTTCTTCTGGCGGTGTCTTGTCGAGCTCGACCAGCGCGCTGAGCAAGGTCTGCTTGAGGCTGGTGGCCATGGTTTCCACGTCGCGGTGTGCGCCACCAAGCGGTTCTGGTACGATCACATCGACCAGCCCCAGCTCGCGCAGGCGCGGTGCGGTAATGCCCATGGCCTCGGCCGCTTCGGATGCCTTGCTGGCGCTCTTCCACAAAATCGAGGCACAACCCTCGGGCGAGATCACCGAATAGGTCGAGTATTGCAACATCAGCATGCGGTCGCACACGCCGATCGCAAGCGCCCCGCCGGAACCGCCCTCACCGATCACCGTGCTCAGGATCGGCGTTTTCAATCCGGCCATCACATACAAGTTGCGCGCGATCGCCTCGCTCTGGCCGCGCTCTTCCGCACCCACGCCCGGATAGGCGCCGGGCGTATCGATGAAGGTCAGCACCGGAATACGGAAACGTTCGGCGGTTTTCATCAGGCGCATGGCCTTGCGGTAGCCCTCGGGACGCGGCATGCCGAAATTGCGCTTAAGCTTCTCGCGCGTGTCGCGCCCCTTCTGGTGACCGATCACCATCACCGGCCGGCCTTCCAGGCGCGCGAGGCCGGCGACAATCGCCGGGTCGTCGGCGAAGGCGCGATCGCCGTGCAATTCCTCGAAATCCGTGAACACGCGCCCCAGATAGTCGAGCGTGTAGGGACGCAGCGGATGGCGCGCGAGCTGCGAGATCTGCCACGGCGTCAGATTGGTGAAAATCGATTCGGTCAGCTTGCGGCTCTTGGCGCGCAAACGATTGATCTCATCACCCAGATTGAGGTCACGATCGCTGCCGGCGGCGCGCAGTGCCTCGATCTTGGCTTCAAGATCGGCAATGGATTGTTCGAAATCGAGATAATTTTGATTCATGCGAAAGAAACGGCGGCTCCGCTGCGGTGATGGTCAGGACGGCCGCGTCGGTTGGCCGATCCTGTCGGGGTCAGGACCCGTCGGGTTTCGGGGTAGATTAAACGCACCCGCCCCTCACCGGCAAGCCCGGTGAGCCGATCCAGGAGCGCTCCGCCGGGAGTAATCTTCCATTCCGGACCGAGCAATATCTCCGCACAAGCCGTTCCGGCATCATAGCGGAGACAGACGGGACAACTGCCTGGAGTGGCTGGCTTGAGAGCCAGCTTCAGCTCCTGCATGAAACCACTCGCAGCGAGTGCCGCATCCACGTCGATCTCTAAACGACTGGCAAAGGTGCCGCGCGCCTGGTCGATGTTGTAGATGCGCTCGGCGCTCATTTTGAACCCGCCCGAGTACTCGTCCATGCTCACCTGCCCTTCCACCACCAGTAAGGTGTCCTTGGCGAGCAGATCGCGGTGGCGCTCGAACAGCTCGGAAAATACGGCAAGCTCCAGACGACCGGTACGATCGTCCAGTGTCACGAAGGCCATGCGGTCGCCACGGCGCGTCTGCATCGCACGCATAGCAACAACCAGTCCGGCCACGACAATGTTCTTGTCCTCGGTGGGCTTGAGTTCGGCGATAGTACTGTCGATGAAGCGAGCCAATTCCTGTTCATAACGTGCAATCGGATGGCCGGTCAGATACAGACCGAGCGTTTCCTTCTCGCCTTCCAGTCGCTGCTCTTCGCTCCAGGGCGGGACCTGCCTAAATGTCGCCGCCGGGGCGGCGCTCTCGCCACCACCGAGGCCAAACATGTCATCCTGGCGTGCCTCTTGTGCTCGCCCAACTTGCTCGGCAGCGGCCAGCGCCAGGCTAAGGGATGCCATCAGGGTCGATCGCGACATCCTCTGTTCCGTAACGTCCACACCGCGCTGTGTATCGTGCGCGCCTTGCGTACCGAGTCCGTCCAATGCTCCGGCCTTGATGAGGGATTCGAGCACGCGCCGATTGACGCGCCGCAGGTCAATACGCCGGCAGAAATCAAACAGGTCGCTGAACGGCTCGCCCGCGCGGCGCACTTCCAGAATCGCGTCGATGGCCGACTGGCCAAGACCTTTGATGACACCAAGGCCATACAGTATGGACTGGGTCGCTCCCGGCATCCTGCCTTCCGCGACACTCGCACATCCCTGTGCGTCGTCGTCCAGCACCACGAACGCGTATTCGCAGCGGTTAATGTCAGGTGGCAGAACACTGATTTTCATGTCGCGGCATTCGGCGATCATGGTCACGACCTTGTCGGTCTTGTCCATATCCGCCGACAGCACCGCGGCCATGAACGCCGCTGGATAATGCGTCTTGAGCCAAGCGGTCTGGTAGGCGATAAGCGCATAGGCCGCCGAGTGCGAACGGTTGAAGCCGTAGCCGGCGAATTTTTCAATCAAGTCGAAAATATCGGCGGCGAGTTTGCCGTTTACGCCGCGCCCTTCCGCGCCTTGTACAAACACACTGCGCTGCTGTGCCATCTCTTCCGGTTTCTTCTTGCCCATGGCGCGGCGCAGCAGATCGGCGCCGCCGAGCGTGTAGCCGGACAGCACCTGTGCGATCTGCATGACCTGCTCCTGATACAGAATAACGCCGTAGGTCGGCTTCAGAATCGGTTCCAGGCTCGGGTGTGGATACTTGATGCGCGCGCGCCCATGCTTGCGATTGATGAAGTCGTCCACCATGCCGGATTGCAGTGGGCCGGGCCGGAACAGCGCCACCAGTGCGACGATCTCTTCAAAATTGTCTGGTTGCAGGCGCTGGATCAGCTCCTTCATGCCGCGTGACTCCAGCTGGAACAGCGCCGTGGTGCGGCACGATTTGAGCAGCTGGAAGGTCGGGGCATCGTCGAGTGGCAATTCATCGATCACAATCGGCGCCAGTCCGGCCTTGATGCGCTGTGGGTCCACCATTTTGACCGCGCGGTCGATAATCGTGAGGTTGCGCAGCCCCAGGAAGTCGAACTTCACCAGACCGATGTTCTCGACATCTTTCATGTCGTATTGGGTCACGAACTGATGACTGCCCTGTTCACAATAGAGCGGCATGAAATCCGTGAGAGCACTCGGCGCGATCACGACGCCAGCAGCGTGTTTACCAGCATTGCGCGCCAGACCTTCGAGGGTTTTGGCGGTATCAATCAGTGCGCGTACATCCTCTTCGTTGTCATAACGCTCTTTAAGTAGCGGTTCCTGTTCAAGCGCCTTGTCGAGCGTCATTTCGAGCTCGTGCGGGACAAGCTTGGCAATTTTGTCCACGTAACCGTACGGGTGGTCGAGCACGCGCCCAACATCGCGCACCACCGCTTTTGCCGCCATGGTGCCGTGGGTGATGATCTGTGACACCCTTTCCTGGCCGTACTTGCGTGTCACGTACTCGATCACCCGGTCACGACCCTCGATGCAAAAGTCAACATCGAAGTCCGGCAGCGATACGCGCTCCGGATTCAGGAAGCGCTCAAACAGCAGGTCATAGTGAATGGGGTCAAGCGCGGTAATGCCGAGCGAATACGCCACGAGCGAACCGGCGCCCGAGCCGCGCCCCGGCCCGACCGGCACGTCGTTGGCGCGCGCCCACTGGATAAAATCGGCGACGATCAGGAAGTAGCCGGAGAAACCCATCTGGATAATAACGCCGAGTTCCAGTGCAAGGCGGTCCTCGTACTGCCTGCGGCGCGACGGGTCGTTATCCGGGTCAATGCGCCGCAGGCGCTCGTTAAGCCCGGCGCTGGCGTTCGCACGCAATACCTGTTCGGCATCCTGTCCGGGCGGCAACGGAAAGTCCGGCAGAAAGTTGCGTCCGAGATCGAGTTGAAAATTGCTACGGCGCGCGATTTCGACGGTGTTCGCAAGCGCCTCAGGAATGTCCTGAAACAGATCCGCCATTTCCTCCGCCGAACGAAAATACTGCTCGGCCGTATAGAGACGCGGGCGCCGGGTGTCGGTCAGAACACGGCTGTCCTGGATGCAGACACGCACCTCGTGCGCCTCAAATTCTTCGGCCTTCAGAAACTGCACCACATTGGTAGCCACCACGGGCAAACCGACGCGCGCGGCCAATTCCACGGATGCATGCACGCACTCTTCCTGCAATGGCTGGCCGGTACGTTGCAGCTCGAGGTAGAAACGTTGCGGGAACCACTGCTGATATTCGCGTGCCAGCCGCTCTGCGACATCGGCGTGGCCGCCGACCAGCGCCTGACCGATGTCGCCATCCAGGGCACCGGACAAAACAATAAGTCCATCGTTGAGCCCGTTAAACCACTCACGCTGGATACAAGGCCGCCCGGTGTGCTGACCCTCGGTATAGGCGCGGGTCAGCAGCTGATTGAGATTGAGGTAACCCTGACGATCCAGACAGAGCAACACCAGACGATAGGGTTTATTGCGGTCCGCCGGATTTTCGACCCATACGTCGCTGCCCAAAATTGGCTTTACGCCGGCCTTGATCGCCTTCTGGAAAAATTTGACGGCACCAAACAAATTGGCCAGATCGGTAACCGCCACCGCCGGCATGCGGGCCGCAACAGCCGCTGTAACCAACTCTTCGATGCGCACAATGCCATCCGACAATGAATATTCGGAATGCAGATGCAAGTGAACAAAAGACGTACTCACAGGGCTATTTCACCCGAAATGTCCAGCTGTGGGAAGGAATAAACGGGCTGAAATAATTTCGCGAATCAACTGCAGATATATATTATATATACTTGTTTATTATATGTTTTTTATATCTGCTAACAACCGCCTGACGGGGCCAAAACTGCGTCGGTGGACTGGTGAGGGCCCAAGCGTCTCCAGAGCGCGCTGGTGTGCGGCAGTCGGATAACCCTTGTGAACAGCGAATCCATAACCGGGATGATCGCCATCGAGTTTCTGCAAAATGGCATCACGGGCAACTTTGGCCAGAATGGAGGCGGCTGAAATGGATTTTATCAAGGCATCGCCGCGCACCACCGTTCGCACCGGGCAGGAAAGCCGGGGCGCGCAGTTCCCATCGACAAGCACCAGGTCGGGGGTAACAGAAAGTCCCTGCACGGCGCGTTGCATCGCCAACAGCGTCGCCTGCAGAATATTGAGCCGGTCGATCTCCTCCACGGATGCCATGCCTAACGCCCAAGCCGTTGCGTGTGTACGGATCTGGTCTGCAAGGATTTCACGCCGCGAAGCGCTTAATGTCTTGGAGTCCGCGAGGCCATCAATAGGATGTGCTGCATTGAGAATTACTGCAGCGGCCACCACGGGTCCAGCCAATGGACCACGCCCTGCTTCATCCACTCCAGCCAGAATCGTTCCTGCACTTTCCTCGAGTGAAGCAATATCTGCTTTTCCAGTCATGGAACAGCCTTGACCGGTGTCTTATGCGTCTGCAGTACCTCCAGCACAGCGCGTGCCGACTGATCGCTGGCGTTACGTCGTAACCGTTCTGCCAACGTCTCGAACGACTTCAGTACTTCGCGTGCATACAGAGGACGAGAGAGATAACGCTCCACCGCAACTCCGAGTTTCTCCGGCGTGGCATCATCCTGAAGAAGCTCCGGCACCAGATGGCGACCGGCAAGATTGTTTGGCATGGCATACAGCGAAATGTGCGAGAAGGCACGCATCAACCAGTAGCTGATACGCGAAACTCGATAAGTGACCACCATCAAACGCCGCACCAGCATGGCCTCGAGTGTGGCCGTGCCGGAGGCGAGCAATACCACGTCCGCCGCGGCCATGACCTCGCGGGAATGGCCATGGAAACGCGTGATCGGAAGATCCCAGGCCTCGTGACGCCGAATCGCCTCCTCAAACAGAACGCGCGTGCGACGATTCACGAAAGGAATGATGAACTGCATCCGCGGATGGCGTGCATGCAACCACAGGGTCGTCTCGACAAAAATATCGGCCAGCGACTTGAGTTCGCTTACCCGGCTCCCCGGTAGCAGCGCAACCGTTGGTCGGTCGAGGTCGAGCTTCAGCCGGTTCCGATGCGGTAGCGGGTCGTCGTCGCCATGAATCTCATCGGCAAGCGGATGACCCACATAAGTTGCCTCCACGCCGTGTTTGGCATAGAAGCCCTGCTCAAACGGAAACAGCACCAAGATTCGATCAACTGAACGCCTGATTTGTTGCACGCGCCAGGTGCGCCAGGCCCAGACCTGCGGACTCACATAGTGAATGGTCGCAATGCCTGCGCGCCGCAATTGTTCTTCAATGCCGAGATTGAATCCCGGCGAATCCACGCCGATAAATATATCCGGGGGTGAAGCAAGGAAGTGTGCAATCAGGTTCCTGCGCAGACGGCGCAACTCGAAATAACGACCGAGAATTTCCGTGAGCCCGAGGACCGACAGCCGCTCTATGGGAAACAGGCTGTTGCAGCCTTCGGCCTGCATTTCCGATCCGCCAACACCTTCGAAACGGGCTTGCGGAAGATATACCTTGATGGCCCGCATCAGGCGCGCACCGAGAAGATCGCCGGAGACCTCACCAGCGACAATGCCAATGCGCACGGGGCGCTCTCCTTGAGTCCGGGCTGGTGGTTGATCGGACGGGAAGGCGCGCAAATCCATCGCGGGCCGATTCAACGGATAATGCCGCGTTCGGCGTTCCGGACGAAGTCGGTGAACAAGGCAACTTCCGGATACTGTGTACTGAGCGGCGTGAGTTCCTGCAGCGCCTGTTCAACGGTCAGGCCGGAACGGTAAACAGTCTTGTACGCATCTTTCAGTCCCTGGATCGCAGCATCCGAAAAACCACGTCGTCTCAGACCACGCACATTGAGACCAAAAGGCTTGGCGGTGTTTCCATGCACCATCAGGAATGGCGGAATGTCCTTGAACGTCACGGTGGCAACGCCGAGCATGACATGCGCGCCGACCTTGCAGAACTGATGGATACCGACGAAGCCGCCAAGAATCGAGAATTCACCGACCTCAACATGCCCGGCGAGCGTGGCATTATTGGCGAACACCACGCGGTCACCGACCCGGCAGTCATGAGCGATATGCACATAGGCCATGAACAGGCTGTCGCTACCGACACGCGTGACCCCGCCTCCGCCGACCGTGCCGCGACTGAAGGTGCAACACTCTCGAATGACATTGCGATCGCCAATCTCAAGACGGGTCGGCTCGCCGGCGTACTTGAGGTCCTGCGGCGCCTCGCCGATAGAGCTGAACTGGAATATCTTGTTGCCGGCGCCGATGCGTGTCGGGCCATTGACCACCACGTGCGGACCGATCCAGGTGCCCACGCCTATCTCCACGTCCGGACCGATGATGGAGAAAGCGCCTACTTGCACACCCTTTCCGAGCTTCGCCCGTGGATCGATGATGGCTTGCGGATGAATCACTTAGTCAAATTCCTTGTAAGTGCACATCAAATCAGCGGAACAGGCCAATTCATCACCAACAAATGCGCGGCCTTCGTACATCCAGATACCCCGCATCTTTCGCGTAATCTTGACCTCAAAACGCAGCTGATCACCCGGCTCCACTTGACGCTTGAAACGCGCCTTGTCGATACCGACGAACAGAAAGACGCCTTTGTCGCTGGTCTGGGCGTCATCCGTCAAATTCGTCAGGATGCCGCAGGCTTGTGCCATTGCCTCCACAACCAGTACACCGGGCATCACCGGGCGCGTCGGAAAATGACCGGGGAAAAAAGGTTCATTGATTGTAACATTCTTGATAGCGGTGAGCTTCTCGCCCTTCGTATAATCCAGCACCCGGTCAATAAGAAGAAATGGGTAACGGTGCGGCAGCATCTGCAGCACTTTGTGAATATCGAGACTATTGTTCAACTGATCCTCCCGGGGAGAGTGCGGATATTTCTCACTGATAAATATTTATAATGACAGGCCACTACATACCTTCGGTATTACGCAAGTGCAGCGAACAAGCACTGCATAGAACATGGCCCCTTTTCTGCACGGCAGCGCAGCCATAATCCATTCACCTATCTTTTTCCGAGTTTCTTCAGCACTTTCTCGGTGATATCGATGCTGTCACTCGCATACACGGCTCCTTCGTGCAGAACAAGATCATACTTTTCCTGATTGGCGATCTCCAGAATTGCCTTCCGCACAACTTGCTGTAACACCGCAAGTTCCTCGTTGCGCCGCTGATTGTAATCCTCGCGGAATTCAGACGTGGCGCGCTTGAGTTCACGTTTTAGAGTTAATGCCTCACGCTCACGTAAACGTCGATCTGCTTCTTTTAGAGCCGGCACGTTTTTTTGCAATTCATCATCGAGCTGATGGACCCGGTTCTGCATGGCGACGAGCTCCTTGTCGCGCTGGCTGAATTCTGCTTCGATTTTCTTCAGGGCTGCCACACCTTGCGGCGCCTCCTCGATAACTCGAACGGCATTCACATATCCGATTTTGAGATCTGCCAGTGCCTGGGAGCCTGACAATACCAGAAGCAAGGTCAACAGAGCCATCGAAAGGCTCAATGGCAGATGCCGATTCGGAATTTCCCTGCTCATGTGTTCTGGTTTCTTCATTACATTCATTTACCGGAATGCTTGGCCAAGCGTGAATTGTACGGACTCTGTCCTGTCTCCAGTACGGGCGTTCAATGGTTGCGCGTAGCTGAAGCTGAGCGGCCCGATCGGAGAGAACCAGTTAAAAGCCAACCCGGCCGAAAAGCGCATGTCGAGCAGGTCCACGTGTTGGTCTGGTCCGTACACCATACCGGCATCGACAAATGCACTCAAGCGCATCGCCTTGTTGTCACCCATGCCCGGGAATGGGAACAGAAATTCTGTATTGCCCAACAATCTCTTGCTGCCACCAACGGGTAGCGTCGGGTCCGGTCCGCCATCGTCTTTTGGCCCAAGCGAACGCGATCTGTAACCACGAACGCTATTGCTTCCGCCGGCATAGAAGTTCTTGTAGAACGGCATGGTGTCGGTGTAGCCGTATCCGTCACCATAATCCAGACTACCTTTAATTTTATAGGTCACGCTCTTGCTGACAGGAAGGTAGGCACTTGCTGAGTAACTGAACCGGTAGTATTCCAAATCGCTGCCCGGTATCGTGGCTTCTACGGAGACACGATGTTGCGTGCCGCTTCTCGGAAAGAGCGGATCGTCCAGTGTATCGCGTGCCCAGCCGAGCGTTATCCTGAAGTCACCATTTGTATCGCCATATTGGGCAATGAAGTCTTTTGCGATCTTCGCTCCGGTTACTTGGTTGACCTCCAATGCAATTCTCTCGTAAGCAATTCCTAAGCTCAGCGAACGAGATTCGCTAATGGGTATTCCGTAACCTAACCCGATGCCGTCAGTGTTTGATGTGTAGGCGGCCGTATTGGCTGCAGCGGCATCGGTTCGCGTGGAATAGAGATTGATGCTGCGACTGATGCCATCTTCCGTATAGTAGGGGTTGATGTAACTGAGATTGATATGTCGATTCACCTTGCTGTTATCACCGCTCAGCGCGACTTCCTTGCCAGTGCCAAGAAAGTTCTTGAAGTTCATGCTGGCATTGATCAGGGCACCGTCGGCATCTGAATAACCGATACCAAACATGAAGTTATTTACCAGGCGCTCCTTGACGGTCACATTGATGTCCACCTGGTCGGGCGAGCCCGGTACGGGCGGGGTTTCAATGTTCACATCTTCAAAAAATCCGAGGCGCTGCAGGCGCACGCGCGAGCGTTGCACCTTTGTGGTGGAAAACCAGGCGCCTTCCATCTGCCGCATTTCACGTCGCAATACCTCGTCATTGGTTGACAGGTTGCCACTGAAATTGACGCGACGCACGTACACACGCTGCCCCGGATCGATAAAAAAGGTGAAGGCAACCTTGCCATTATCGCGATCGATATCCGGAACAGCGTTGACATTGGCAAATGCGTAGCCATCACTGCCGTATCTCTCGTTAAGACGTTTGCTGCTGTCAGTAATCTCCTGGCGCGAAAAAACATCTCCCGAGTTGACGCTGATCAGTTTGCGCAATTCTGCATCCGGATAAATCAGCTTTCCACCAAGCTTTATGTCCGTTACCACATATTTTTTACCTTCCGTGATATTGACCGTGACATAGATGTCCAGCTTGTCTGGTGTGATCGATACCTGCGTTGAGTCAATGGTAAAATCAAGATAGCCCTGATTCTGGTAAAAGTTCCGGAGATTCTCGAGATCGGCCGCCAGCTGCTGCTTGGAATACTGATCGTTCTTGCTGTAGAAACTGAACAATGTCGACGTACTCAGGCTAAAGGTCTTGAGCAGCTCATTGTCCTTGAAGATTTTGTTGCCGACGATGGTGATACCATGGATTTTTGTTACTTCACCTTCGGCAACATCAATGCGTATACCAACACGATTGCGCTCAAGCGGTGTCACGGTCGTCTTGACATTGACCGCGTAGCGTCCGCGGCTGAAATATTGGCGCTTCAGTTCTTGCTCGGTTTTGTCGAGCAACGAGCTGTTGAAGACGCGTCCTTCCGCGAGTCCGAGTTCCTTTAGGCTTTTAAGAAGGTCTTTCTCATCAATCTCCTTCGTGCCGGTGATCTTGATGGTATCGATAGAAGGCCGTTCGGCCACGTGCACGACCAGCACATTGCCAGTACGCTCAAGACGCACATCCTGAAAAAAACCGGTCTTGAACAGTGCGGCAATCGCGTCGCGTGCACTGAGCTCTGTAAGGTTGTCGCCGACCTTGATGGGCAGGTAGTTGAAGACTGTGCCGGGGGCAATGCGCTGCAAGCCTTCGACGCGAATGTCCTGGACCAGGAAGTTTTCAATAGCCTGCACCAGTGGCGCTGGCAGAAGGACAGCCAGCAGAAGTGCTATGGTTTTTTTCATTCTATGAAATCAGTCAGTGCAGAATACGCATAAAATCATTGTAGAAAGCGAGTGCCATGAGGGCCAACAGCAGTGCGATACCAATTTGCTGACCCCAGTGCAGGACGGTTTCTGACAGAGGCTTTCCCTGAATGCCTTCGATCAGATAAATCAGCAAATGCCCGCCGTCCAGAACCGGTATCGGTAACAAGTTGAGCACTCCGAGACTGATGCTCACCACCGCCAGAAACATGACAAACCGGTCAAAACCGACCTGTGCCGAGGCGCCAGCGTATTGCGCGATAGTAAGGGGGCCACTGATGGTTTTTGTCGAAATCTCAAGCTTGAGCATTTTTACCAGCATCTTGAGGGTCAGTGCCGACATGCGCCAGGTGGTTTCGGCACCTTCTGCAAGTGCGGATAGCGGCGCATGTCGAACAACAACACGCATAGCCTCTGTTATTTGCGGAATGCGTACGCCGACACCAATGCGGCCAATGCGCTGTCCGGCGATCTCTGCCGGTTGCGGCGTCACGCTGAACTCCATGATTACGCCTTGACGATCCACTTGCAGGTGCAAGGGCACATCCGGGCTGGCGCTGATCCTTTTCACCATTTCTTGCCATATTTTTACAGGTTGACCGCTGATTGCGACGATTCGATCTCCGACTTGCAAGCCTGCTTGCGCCGCCACACCCTGCGTGTCCATGCTCCCGATCACTGGCTCCAGATCCGGAAGTTGCGGAAACAGGCCGATCTGTCTTTCAAGCAGCCCGGCTCCGACATCGGCAGCGGACAGCGATGACAGATCCAACGCACGCACCTGCGTCAATCCATTCAGATCACGCACCGAAAAGATCACCGTGGCACGGTCAAGCGCACGTTCATATAAGTACAATCGTCGTTGATCCCAACTCTGCACGCTGTACCCGTCGACAGCGGTAAATTCATCGCCTTCACGAAAACCGGCCTGTTGCGCCAACGAGCCTTCCGCCACCTTGCCCACAATCGGCCGAATCCCCTCTGCTCCAATCATGTTCAATGCGAAGTAGGCAAGGATTGCGAACAGAAAATTGAACATCGGCCCAGCAACCACAATTGCCACGCGCTTCGGTGTGGACTGACGATTAAAGGCGCGTGCCAAATCCTTCTTTGCAACCTTGCCTTCGTGTTCGTCGAGCATTTTCACATAGCCGCCCAGCGGAATAGCGGCGAGCACCCACTCTGTCTGGTCGCGTCCAAAACGCCGCATCCAGAGTGGCTTGCCGAAGCCCAGCGAGAAGCGCAGCACCTTCACGCCCATTCGCCGCGCTACCCAATAGTGTCCGAACTCATGCACTACAACCAGGACACTGATCGCGATCACGAATGCAATGAGGGTGTAAAGAAAGTCGATCATGATTGAGGCCCGTATAATGCAATGTACTGATCGGCCGCCTCACGGGCACGCGCATCGGAGGAAAGTATGGATTCCAGGCTTGCATCGGCACTTTCCTTCACCGTGGCAAGGGCGTATTCGATCACCTCGGCAATCTGCGTAAAGCGGATGCGCTGATCGAGAAAGGCATTCACCGCCGCTTCATTGGCGGCATTCAGAATCGCCGGCGCCGTACCGCCAGCATGTGCCGCGGCTTGCGCCAGACGCAGGCACGGGAAGCGTTCAAGATCCGGTGGCGCAAAATCCAGTCGAGCGATGTCGAACAGATCGAGCTGTTGGACGCCGGATTCGATGCGTTCCGGCCAGGCCAGTGCATGCGCGATGGGCGTGCGCATGTCAGGGTTACCAAGCTGCGCCAGCACCGATCCATCCATGTACTCGACCATCGAGTGAATCACGCTCTGCGGATGAATCACGATCTGCACTTGCTCGGGCATGACATCGAACAGGCGACAGGCTTCGATCAGTTCCAGCCCCTTGTTCATCAGCGTTGCGGAATCCACGGAGATCTTGCGCCCCATTGACCAGCGCGGGTGCGCACAGGCTTCGTCCGGCGTCACGCACTGAAGTGCTTCGACCGGCGTGGTAAGGAATGGCCCACCCGAACAGGTGAGCAGAATGCGGCGCACGCCGGCCGGCTTGTCGCCAGTGCGGTAGCCTGCCGGCATGCATTGAAAAATGGCATTGTGTTCACTGTCGATCGGGAGGATCTCGGCACCGCTACGCTGCGCCTCCTGCATCAGCAGGGAACCGGACATGACGAGCGGCTCCTTGTTGGCGAGCAAAACGCGCTTGCCGGCGCGCACAGCCTCCAAAACCGGTAGCAATCCGGCGGCACCGACAATTGCTGCCATGACGATGTCGCTGTCCGGGTCGCGCGCGACCTTTTCCAGCGCCTCCGCACCCGCCAGCACCTGGGTTCGCAGACCGGAGCGCCGGATCAGGTCTTCCAGGCGCGCGGCGGCTACCGGATCCCGCAGAACTGCCACTTCAGGGCGAAAGCGCTGGCATTGCTCGAACAACTGTTCTGCCTGAGTGTTGGCAGTGAGCGCCACGACCCGAAAACGTTTTGGATGACGAGCCAGAACATCCAGCGTGCTCATGCCAATCGAGCCGGTGGCACCAAGTATTGTGACACCCACCTGCCGGGTCCCGGGAAGAGTGCCAGCAGCACCCAGTATCGCCGTCGCGCGCATCACACCGTCCCGGACGCTGTGCGCCACAACAGCCACATCAACGCGAACATGGGCGCCGCCGCAGTGAAGGCGTCGATACGATCCAGCACGCCGCCATGTCCCGGAAAAATGGTGCCGCTGTCTTTGACGCCAGCCGCGCGTTTGGCACGACTTTCAAACAAATCTCCAAACACCGACACGAATGCCGTGGCCAATGAGAGCAGAACCCATATGGCGAGTTCATTGCCGGTAAACCGCCAACTGAACGCGCCCGCCGTTGACGCGAGCACCAGCACGGCAACCAGCCCGCCCGCAACGCCCTCCCAGGTTTTCCCGGGACTCACGTGTGGCGCGAGTTTTGTTTTTCCCCAACGATGTCCGGCAAAGTAGGCGCCGGTATCGGCCACCCACACAATCACCAGCAGATAGAGTGTCAACCATTTACCATCCGGCAGCGCACCATGCGGCAAGTCACGCAGCAGCAATGGCACAAGCCATGCCGGCAGAAGAATGAAGAATCCACTCAGCAACTTACCGGGCAAAGATGCGAGAAAGCCCTGACGTGCATCCTGGTAGGCAAGTACCTCAATAAATGCCCACAGCCACCAGAGCACAACCACTGCCAACACTGGCCACATCGAAGATGTCTTGACCAGCAGCGCTGGTGAAGCCACTAGCATCGCGCCGATCACGCCAATGAGCGCAACATACAGCAGGCGTGCAGGCAGTTTTTGCAAACCGCATAATGCCGTCCACTCCCAGGCGCCGATCAAAATGAAAACACCGAGAAATACGGCAAACGCCGGCTGCGTCCAGCCAAACAACGCCCAGACCGTCAGCGGGACCAGAACCAATGCAGTGAGAATACGCTTCTTAAGCATTCGAACCTTTGCCGGCGCGCGCCGGCTGCTCGATCGCCTGCTCTTCGACCTGATCACCGGTCTGGCCGAAGCGCCGCTGGCGACTGGCGAACGAAACCAGCGCCTGATCGAATTGTGATCGGTCGAATTCCGGCCACAGCACCGAGGTGAAATAGAACTCGGTATAGGCGAGTTGCCAGAGCAGAAAATTGCTGATGCGTTGTTCGCCACCGGTACGGATAAACAGGTCCGGCTCCGGAATACCAGCCATGCTCAAGTATGGGTCAAGGCTTTCCGGCGAAATGGACTCAGGATCGAGCTGACCGGCTGCGGAAGCGCGTGCCAAATGCTTACAGGCTTGCGCAATATCCCAACGGCCGCCATAGTTCGCGGCGATGGTGAGCGTCAGGTCCTGATTATCGCGTGTCAGCGCTTCGGCGTCCCGAATGCGCGCGCCAAGTTTGGAATCGAAACGCGCGATGTCGCCAATCACGCGAAAGCGCACCTTGCTGGCGTGCAGCTTTTTTACTTCCTTGTCGAGTGCCATGAGAAACAGTTCAAGCAACAGGCGCACCTCATTTTCCGGGCGCCGCCAGTTTTCGCTGGAGAAGGCAAACAGCGTGAGATAGGGAACGCCGCGTTCACCGCAGGCCGTCACCAGTTCCCGAACTGCCTCGACACCCTTGCGGTGTCCGGCAATACGCGGCAGTCCGCGACCCTTTGCCCACCGGCCATTGCCATCCATGATAACGGCAACATGCCGCGGCAAAGCGCTCAGCGTTGGCACGACGCTCGTGGTACTCATGTGCGAAGGGAGTCGTTCATGCAGGATGAGGGTGCGATCAGGATTGTTGCGCCGCGATCACACAGCCATCAATTCCTGCTCTTTACCCGCCACCAGCTTGTCGATATCGGCGACGTGGCGGTCGGTCAGCTTTTGCATGGCTTCTTCGGCACGTTTTTCCTCGTCTTCGGCAATCTCTTTTTTCTTCAACGCGTCCTTGAGATGCTGCAGCGCATCGCGGCGCACGTTGCGCACGGCGATTTTTGCTTCCTCGCCTTCCTTGCGCACCAGCTTGCCGAATTCCTTGCGGCGTTCTTCGGTCAGCGCCGGCAAGGGCACGCGGATCACCTGCCCGGAGGTATTCGGATTCAATCCAAGCCCGGACTCCATGATGGCCTTCTCGATCGGCTGCACCATCGCCTTGTCCCAGGGCGTCACGCTCAACGTGCGGGCATCGGTCACCGAAACGCTGGCCACCTGGCTGAGCGGCGTGCGTGAACCGTAGTACTCGACAGTGATGTTTTCGAGAAGCGCCGGGTTGGCGCGCCCGGTGCGGATTTTTTCGATTCCGTGCTTGATGGTTTCGAGCGACTTCTGCATGCGCCCTTCCGCATCTTTGTGGATCTTGTTGATGACCTCGGACATGGCTCAGTCTCCGCGTTGGACCAGTGTGCCTTCGTTTTCACCGAGCACAATGCGCAACAGGCTGCCCGGTTTGTTGATACTGAAGACCCGCAGGGGAAGGTTTTGTTCCCGACACAGGGCCAGGGCGGTCGCATCCATCACGCCCAGGCGCCTAGCCAGTGCTTCGTCGTAGGTGACGCGCTCGTAGCGCACCGCATCCTTGTGCTTCATCGGGTCGCGGTCGTACACACCGTCCACCTTGGTGGCCTTGAGCACGACGTCGGCGCCAATCTCGAGACCGCGCAGGCTGGCCGCCGTGTCGGTGGTGAAAAACGGGTTACCGGTGCCACCGGCAAAAATGAGTACGCGACCGGCTTCGAGATGCGCGAGCGCTGCGCGGCGCGAATAGGCCTCGACCACACCGGCGACGGCCAGACCGGAGAGCACCGCGCTCGGCAGGCCGCCCTTCTCGAAGGCATCCTGCAGGGCGAGCGCATTCATGACAGTCGCGAGCATGCCCATGTAGTCAGCCTGGGCGCGGTCCATGCCCTGCGCACCGACTGACACGCCGCGAAAGAAATTGCCACCGCCCACGACCAGCGCGAGCTGCACGCCGGTCGCCATGACCTCGCGAATTTCGCCGGTGACGCGCGCCAGGACATCGTGATTGACGCCATAGGCGTCCTCGCCCATGAGCGCTTCGCCGCTCAGCTTGAGCAGGACGCGACGGTAGGCAGCGCGCTGGTTCTTTTGCGGAGGCTGGCCAGGCAAAGGATCAGCCTCCCTTGACCTGGGCCATGACCTCGGCGGCAAAATCGCCGGACTTTTTCTCAATGCCTTCGCCGACTTCATAACGCGTAAAACTGATGACTGTGGCGTTTGCCTTTTTGAGCAATTTCTCCACCGTAGTCTCCGGATCTTTCACGAACGGCTGGCCGAGCAGGGTGATCTCGCCGAGGTACTTGTTGATACGGCCGGTCACCATTTTCTCGATGATCTCCGGCGGCTTGCCGCTCTCCGCCGCCTGGGCGATGAAGATCTCCTTCTCCTTGGCGATAAGCTCGGCCGATACCTGTTCGCGCGACACGCATTCCGGGCGGCTCGCGGCGATGTGCATGGCAATGTCGCGGCCAAGCGCTTCATCACCACCGTTGATTTCCACCAATACGCCGATCTTGCGGCCATGCACGTAGCTCGCCACCTGGCCGGTGGCCGCGGCGAGGCGCACAAAGCGGCGCACGCTGATGTTCTCGCCGAGCTTGGAAACCAGACCCTCGCGGGTCTTAGCGACGGTCTCGCCGCTTTCGAGCTTGATGTCGGCAACGGCACTCACGTCTGCTGGTTTGTGTTTGGCGATGGCCGCCGCCACGGCATTGGCAAACGCCTGGAAGTCATCGCCCTTGGCAACAAAGTCGGTTTCGGAATTAACCTCCACCATGACCGCCTGCTTGCGGTCCGGGCTGGCGTAGACACCAATCGCGCCCTCGGAGGCGGTGCGTCCGGCCTTCTTCTCCACCTTCGAGCCGGCCTTTTTGCGCAGCAGATCGATCGCGGCATTCATGTCGCCCTGGGTTTCGGCCAGGGCGCCCTTGCATTCCATCATGCCGAGCCCGGTGCGCTCCCGAAGCTCCTTTACCTGTGCAGCTGTAATTGTCATGGGTACTCCAGCAATATTAATGTCTCTGAATTACGGAAATGCGGAAACGGCGCTGTATCGAAAAAAGGGGGCAAAGCCCCCTTTTTTCCGCTTACTCGGCCGTGTCGGCCTTGGCCTTTGTTTTGACTTTCGGCTTGGCGACAGCTGTCGCCTCGCCTTCGGCTACGGCCTCACCACTGGCTGGCGTCTCCGCCTTGGCAGCGGGTTTCTTTTTGGCAGCAATCTTGACCTTCGGCTCTTCACGCACTTCGATGAAGTCCTCGGAGTCGCCTGGAGGCAGCGTGATGCCGGTCTTGCGTCCATCGAGAATCGCATCCGCGGCGCCGCCGGCATACAGGCGAATGGCGCGGATCGCGTCGTCGTTGCCCGGGATCACATAATCCACACCGTCCGGCTTGCAGTTGGTGTCCACCACGCCGACCACCGGGATGCCGAGCTTGTTGGCTTCGGACACGGCGATGTATTCATGGCCGACGTCGATCACAAACAGTGCATCCGGCAGACCCACCATGTTCTTGATGCCACCGAGCGAGCGGTTGAGCTTCTCGAGTTCGCGCGTCATCATCAGCGCTTCTTTCTTGCTGACCTTCTCGAGACTGCCATCCTGCTGCATGGCTTCGAGGGATTTCAGGCGCTCAATGGATTTCTTCACGGTGCGATAGTTGGTCAGCATGCCGCCGAGCCAGCGATGGTCGACGTAGGGCATACCGCAACGCGCGGCTTCGACGCTGAGAATCTCGCCGGTCTGGCGCTTGGTGCCGACGAACAGAATCGTGCCCTTGTTGGCCGCCAGCTTGCCGAGGAAACTCATCGCCTCGTTGAACAGCGGCAGGGTCTTTTCCAGATTGATGATGTAGATCTTGTTGCGCTCACCGAAAATGTAGGGGCGCATCTTGGGGTGCCAGTACCGCGACTGGTGGCCGAAATGCACGCCGGCCTCCAGCATTTGACGCATGGTCACATTGCTCATTCAATTCTCCGATTCGGGTTTTTCCGCCACGAGTCCCATGCACCAATCTGCCCCGATAAACTCTGGAAGCAGACACCCTGATGCCTGTGACGACCCGTGTGTGGGGTTGAGGTCAAATGTCTTTAAAAAGCGCGCCTTTATACCATATTCCCGCTGGCAGCGGCAACGCAAAATCGGGTAAAGTGCTGGCCAGCAAAACCCTCGGGTATTCCCCTACTTCCTGCACGTCATGGCCATTACCCTGAAAACACCGGAAGAAATCGAAAAAATGCGCGTCGCCGGCCGACTGGCCGCCGAGGTGCTGAAAATGATCGCACCGCACGTGCAGCCCGGCATCACCACCGGCGAGCTCGACCGCATCTGCCACGACTACATCGTGAACGAGCAGCAGGCGATCCCTGCACCGCTCAACTACAAGGGCTTCCCCAAATCAATCTGCACCTCGGTGAACCATGTGGTCTGCCATGGTATCCCGGGCGACAAGAAGCTTAAAAAGGGCGATGCCATCAACATCGACATCACCGTCATCAAGGACGGATTCCATGGCGATACCAGCAAGATGTTCTTCGTCGGCGAGCCATCCATCCAGGCAAAACGCCTGGCCCAGGTGAGCCGTGAGTGCATGCTCATGGGCATCGCGCTGGTGCGTCCGGGCACGCGTCTCGGCGACATCGGCCATGTGATTCAGGGCCACGCCGAGTCGAACGGCTGTACAGTGGTGCGCGAGTATTGCGGGCACGGCATCGGCCGCAACTTCCATGAAGACCCGCAGGTACTGCACTACGGCCGACCCGGCACCGGCATGCAACTGGTAGCAGGCATGACGTTCACCATCGAACCTATGATCAATGCCGGCCGCAAGGAAGTTAAGCTCTTGCCGGACAACTGGACGGTGGTAACGCACGACCATTCGCTTTCTGCCCAGTGGGAGCACACGGTGCTGGTCACCGAATCCGGCCATGAGGTGCTGACCGTCGCTGCGGGCGACGAGCCTTGATTCACCACCGCACCGCCGCAGCGCATGGCGACTGCTGATCCAAGGATTTTCGACGCCACGGTGTTTGACGTCGCCTTGCGCGCCAGCCGTTATACGTCGCCGACTCAATCCCTGTCATTATTTCGCGCAGCGTTGCGCGACGGGCGCACGGTCCTGCGTGAGCAATACCAAGCCGGAACGAACGTTGATACCTTGCTACACCGGCACGCGGGGCTGGTGGACGAACTGCTTACCCGCGCCTGGGCGCTGCACCAGCCCCTGCTCGATCCGAAAATCAACGTCGCACTGGTGGCCGTGGGTGGCTACGGACGCGGTGAGCTCTACCCGCATTCAGACATTGATCTGCTCCTGCTGCTGGAGCGCGATGCTCACGAACGCTTGCGTCCATTCGCCGAGGCGTTTCTGCAGTTTCTCTGGGACATTGGTCTTGAGGTCGGCCACAGCACCCGCTCGCTCAAGAATTGTGTCACGGAAGCAAAGAAAGACATCACCGTCGCCACCAACCTCATGGAAGCACGCCTGCTGCTCGGCGACCCGGCGCTCTTCACCAGTATGCGGGCCAAGACCGGTCCGGAAAAACTCTGGCCAAGCCCCAAATTTTTCGCCGCCAAGTTCGCCGAGCAGCGTGCGCGTCACGCGCGCTTTGACGACACCGCCTACAATCTCGAACCCAATATCAAGGAAGGGCCGGGTGGTCTGCGCGACATCCAGATGATCGCCTGGGTGACGCAGCGCGAGTTCGGCTCCGCGCAGCTGCACGATCTGGTGGCGCTCGAGTTTCTGACCGAGAAGGAATACCGAACCCTGGAGCGTGGCCGCCAGCTGCTTGCACAGTTGCGTTGCGGCCTGCATTACCTGGCCGAACGCCGCGAGGACCGGTTGCTGTTCGATCACCAGCGCACGCTGGCCATGGACATGGGCTTCCGCGACAAGGCCGGCATCCGCGCCGTCGAATTGTTCATGAAGCGCTACTACCGCAACGTGAAGGAGCTGGCGCTGCTCAACGAAATCCTGCTGCAACACTTCCAGGAAGCGATACTGCAACGCGGCAAGGCGAAGGTTCGCGCGCTCAACCGGCGCTTTCAGGCGCACGGTGACTTTCTGGAAGTAACACGCCGCAACATTTTTGAGCGCGCGCCGTTCGCGCTGCTCGAATTGTTTCTGGTTCTGCAACAGCATCCGGAACTCAAGGGCGTGCGGGCCGCCACCATCCGCCTGGTGCGCGAAAACCTGCACCGCATCAATACCCAGTTTCGCAACGATCTTGCCTGCCGCAGCCTGTTCATGGAAATTCTGCGCCAGCCGCATGGCATTACCCACGAACTGCGGCGCATGAACGCCTACGGCGTGCTCGGTGCCTACCTGCCTGTGTTCGGCCGCATTGTCGGGCAGATGCAACATGACCTGTTCCACGTCTACACCGTGGACGCGCACACCCTGTTCGTGGTGCGCAATCTGCGGCGCTTTACCGTCGATGATTTCTGCCACGAGTTCCCGCTGGCCAGCGAACTGATCCAGGACGTGGTCAAACCCGAGCGCCTGATTCTGGCCGGCCTGTTTCACGACATCGCCAAGGGTCGTGGCGGCGATCACTCCGAACTCGGTGAACACGAGGTGATTGCCTTCTGCCGGCGGCATGGTTTGAGCGATTACGACACGCGCTTCATCGCCTGGCTGGTGCGCAGTCACCTGCTCATGTCGCACGTGGCGCAACGCGAGGATATCAACGACCCAGAAGTGGTGCTGCGCTTTGCGCAGAAGGTCGGCGACACGGAGCGTCTCGATCACCTCTACCTGCTTACGGTGGCAGACATGCGGGCCACCAGCCCGAATGTGTGGAATGTGTGGAAAGATCGACTGCTGACCCAACTGCACGCCGCCACATTGCGCGCTCTGCGTCACGGTCTTGCCGCACCCATGGATGTCGAGGCCCGTATCGCCGGTCTCCAGGCGGAAGCGCGGCAACATCTCACGACAATGGGTGTTACGACGGAACGCGCGGTGCAGCACTGGGCACGCCTGGAGACAGAGTATTTCCTGCGCCATGAAGCACATGCCATTGCCTGGCACACCCAACAGATCACCGGCACGCCCGCGTCCGAGCTGCCACTGGTGGCCACGCGCTATCAACCCGAGACGGGCGGGACCGAGTTCCTGGTGTACACGCCGGACCGTGACGACTTGTTCACTGTCGTCACCGGCGGCTTCGACCGGCTCAATCTCACCATCATGGACGCGCGCATACATACCACGCGCTTCGGCTTTGCACTCGACACCTTCGTGGTGCTGGACCATGCCATGCAGCCAGTGAGCGATGCGCGCGCCTTGAAGCAGCTGGCGCAGGCGATGCGCCAACAATTGCTCGTACCGCAACCGGGGCGCGACTTCCTCAAGTCGGTCATGCCGCGCGCGCTCAAGCATTTCCCGATCGCCACGCGCGTTGGCTTCAGCCCCTCGCACCATGGCGCACAGACCGTCATGGAGGTCCGGGCACAGGACCGTCCTGGATTACTGTACCAGGTGGCCCTCGCTCTGCAGCACTGCCAGGCGCGGCTCGTGACTGCGAAGATAGCGACCTATGGGGAGCGCGCCGAGGATGTATTCTTTGTAACAGGCCGGGATGGCCTGGCCTTGCCCGAAGCCCCGCAGCGTTGTTTGCAAACCGAGATCGAGCGCCGCCTGGGTCCCGCTTCCGGAAAGTCCGGGGAAGCGGTCACACTGCTGTGAGTCCCCCGCCCAAATAGGCATTCTGCACTTGCGGATTGGCCAGCAGCGCTGCCGCGCTGTCGGACAGCACAATGCGTCCGCTTTCCAGCACATACCCACGGTCACTGACTTCGAGCGCCAGCCTGGCATTCTGCTCGACCAGCAGCAGGGTCACGCCGTTCGCGGCGATGCGCCGGATGATTTCGAAAATCTTTTGCACCATGATCGGGGCCAGCCCCATGCTGGGTTCGTCCAGCAACAACAGACGCGGCCGACTCATGAGCGCGCGGCCGATGGCGAGCATCTGCTGCTCACCGCCGGACAGCGTTCCGGCGATCTGGCGACGCCGTTCGGCGAGACGCGGAAAGAGTCCCAGCACATAGTCGAAGTCCTGCGCCACTGCGTTCTCATCGCGGCGCGAATAGGCACCGAGTTGCAGGTTCTCGAACACTGTCAGCCGCGCAAAAATGCCGCGCCCTTCCGGCACCAGCGCTATTCCCTGGCGCACGCGCAGATGCGCCGGCATGCGAGTAATGGCACTTCCATCATAATGGATGCTGCCAGAGGCGATCGGCTGAATGCCGGCTAGCGCCTTGAGGGCGGTCGATTTGCCGGCACCATTCGCGCCGATCAAACAGACCAGCTCGCCCTGCCGCACCGACAGACTCAGTTCGCGAACGGCGGTCACACTGCCATAGGCGACATGCAGCGCACGCGTAGCGAGCAGGGTCATGTGAGTACTCCGCCCAGGTAAGCTTCGATGACGCGTGCGTCGCCGCGCACAACGGCAGGTGTGCCCTGCGCAATCTTTTTACCATAATCGAGCACCACCACGCGGTCGCACAGGCCCATCACCAGCCGCATGTCGTGCTCGATGAGCAGAATCGTGACACCGTCGGCGCGCAGGCGCGTCAGTAATGTCATGAGGCTCTCGGTTTCGGAAGGGTTCATACCAGCCGCCGGCTCATCAAGCGCCAACAAGACCGGGTCGGTCGCCAGCGCACGCGCGATCTCGAGGCGGCGCTGATCGCCGTAGGCCATATTCCGGGCTAGCTGCTGCGCGTGCCGGCCGATGCCGACATAATCGAGCAGCTCCTGGGCGCGACGCGTCGTCGCCAATTCTTCGGTACGCGTGGCGCGATTGCGCAGGATGGCGCCGAGCACGCCGGCCGTGGTGCGCACATGCCGGCCGACCATTACATTCTCCAGTGCAGTCATGTTGGCGAACAGTCGGATGTTCTGGAATGTTCGGGCCAGTCCGTGTTGCACCACGGCATGCGGCTTGCAACCGGAGAGCGTCTGCGTGTTCAGGCGCACACGGCCGCTGTTGGGCACATAGAGCGCTGTTATGACATTGAACAGCGTGGTCTTGCCGGCACCGTTCGGACCAATCAGGCCAAAGATCTCGCCGGCATGAACTTGGAACGACACTTGATCAAGTGCAGCCAGCCCGCCGAAATGCTTGGAGACATTCTCCACCGCGAGCACCGCACCCGCCGGCAGACCGCCAGCAGCATCCCTGTGTGCGGACGATGGATTAGCGACGTGCGTCATACAGCGAGGCCTGTTCCTGGGTCAGCACGCTTTCATCGGCGCTGAACTCACGTCGGCGACGTACCGAGGGCAGCAGTCCGGCGGGACGGAAAATCATCACCACGACCAGCGCCAGACCGAAAACCAGCAGGCGCAGATCGTTTGGGTCGACCAACACGCGCCCGAACAACAGTTGCTGCAATTCGCCCAGGTAGCGCAAGGCCTCGGGGAAAACTGTAATCAGCAGCGCGCCCAGCACCACACCCGCAATATTGCCCATGCCGCCCAGGACAATCATGCACAGTACGATCACAGACTCGAAGAGCGTAAAGCTTTCGGGGCTGATGAATCCCTGGAACCCGGCAAACAGGCCGCCGCTCACCCCGGCAAAGCTCGCCCCCATGGCGAAGGCGAGCAGCTTCACGTTGCGGGTATTGATACCCATGGCAGCAGCGGCTACTTCGTCTTCGCGTATCGCCACCCAGGCGCGGCCGATGCGCGAGTCCTGCAGGCGTATGGAGATGAATACAATTGCCAGCGTCAAGACGAGAAACAAGTAGTAATAGGTATAGGTCGACGGCAGCGTGACACCCAGCAGCGAGTGCGTTTCGCCGAGCGAGAAGCCACCGATTGATATCGGATCAATCAGACTGACGCCTTGCGGGCCGTTGGTGATGTTGACCGGTGCGTTGAGATTGGTCAGAAAGATACGAACGATCTCGCCAAAACCGAGCGTGACAATCGCCAGGTAATCGCCGCGCAACTTCAAGGTCGGCGCGCCAAGCAAAACACCAAAGCCCGCCGCCACCATTGCACCCATTGGCAGGATCGCCCACACCGGCCAGTGCAGCCCGAAATGCGGCGACGCGAGCAACGCATACAAGTAGGCACCAACCGCGTAGAACGCGATATAACCGAGATCCAGCAGGCCGGCGTAGCCCACGACAATGTTAAGCCCGAGCGCCAGCATGATGTAGAGCAGTGCAAAGTCGATGATGCGCACCCACGAGCGTCCAAGCAACTCGCCGGTCACAAATGGCAACAGCGCCAGCACGATGCCCATGACCATAAACGCGGCGAGCGCAGCGCGTCGGTCGTTTTTCAGCTGATGCCAGCGACGGCGCCAGACTGTAGTCATGTCAGGCACGCTCGCCGACACGTTCGCCGAGCAGCCCGGAAGGACGGAACACCAGCACCAGGATCAGCACGAAGAAGGCGAACACGTCCTGATAATTCGACCCGAGGAAACCGCCGGTCAGCGGGCCGATGTATCCGGCTCCGAGGCTTTCAACAATGCCGAGCAGAATTCCTCCCAGCATCGCCCCGGCGACATTACCGATGCCGCCCAGCACCGCGGCGCTGAATGCTTTGAGGCCTAGCAGGAAGCCCATGTAATAGTGGGCCAGCCCGTAATAGGCGGAGACCATGATGCCGGCGACCGCGGCGAGCGCCGCGCCGATGATGAACGTCGCGGCAATCACGCTGTTCGGATTCACGCCCATCAGCGCCGCCAGATCCGGCGACTGGGCGGTAGCACGCATCGCGCGCCCGAGACGCGTCCGGTAAACGAGCATCAGCAAGGCGATCATCAACAGCAAGGCCAGCAGGACAATGGTGATCTGCAGATTGGTAATGTGCGCGCCGCCAAATTCGTAGCGTTGTATTTCGATCACTTCGGGAAAGCTCACGTACTGCTTGCCCCAGATCAGCATCGCGCTATTTTGCAGCACAATCGATACGCCGATCGCGGTGATCAGTGCGGTCAGGCGCGGCGCGCGGCGCAACGGGCGATAGGCCACGCGCTCGATGGCCAGCCCCAGTAGCATGCACACCAGCATGGCGCCGCCGACCCCGAGGGCGATCGCCACAACCACCGGCACACTGCCGGCCGGCAACAGTACCTGCAAAATCGCGATGCAGACCATGCCGCCGACCATGGTTACTTCACCATGCGCGAAATTGATCAGCTCCAGGATGCCGTACACCATGGTGTAGCCGAGCGCGATCAGCGCATAGATCGAGCCGAGCACCAGGCCATTCACGATTTGCTGCAGGAAAATATCCACTCGCTCGCCTTGCCGTCAGAACCGGCGCTAACAGTAATGGTTGGCTGGCCCGAGGGTCAACCAGACCGGCGTCTTGCCGAAGCAGCTGAATAATTATTTTTTGAGGGGAGTGCCACTCACAACCGTTTCCATCACTTCCCACTTCCCCGCTTTGACGCGATACAGGGTAATGGCACCGCCGAGCACATCGCCCTTGGCATCGAAGCCAATCTCGCCGGTAACGCCGGTAAAGTGGATATTGGGAAGCTCGGCCAGATATTTGGCCGGTTCCGCGGAGCCGGCCTTTTCCATCGCCGTGATCATAGCCGTGACGGCATCGTACACATAGGGCGCATAGTTCTGAATAACGCCATACTTGGCGGTGAACTTGTCGCGGAACGCCTTGCCACCCGGCATGCCGTCGATGGGCAGACCCGGCGATGAAGCGGTGGCGCCCTCCGCCGCTGCGCCGGCGAGCTTCAGAAACTCAGGTGTCTGCAGGCCATCGCCGCCGAGAAACTTCGCCTTAAGTCCGAGCGACTGCATCTGCTTGGCCATCGGCGCGCCCTGCGGGTCCATGCCACCGAAGAACACCACGTCCGGATTTTTACCCTTGATCGAGGTGAGAATGGCACTGAAGTCCATGACTTTGTCCGAGGTGTATTCGCGCGCCACCAGCTCACCACCCGATGCCTTCACGGCCTTTTCAACCTCGTCTGCCAGTCCCTGACCATAAGCGGTACGGTCGTCAATAATCGCAACCCGCTTGCCACCCATTTTCTTCACAAGGAACTCGCCGAGCACTCGGCCCTGCTGGCGGTCGTTGGTCATGGTGCGAAACGCAGTCTTGAATCCCTGATCGGTGTACTTGATGGCCGTGGCCGAGGGAGAAATTTGCGGGATACCGGCATCGTAATAGATCTTGGAGGCCGGAATGGATGTGCCGGAATTGAGGTGCCCGATCACACCTTTGACCTGCGCATCCACCAGCTTCTGCGCCACGATGGTCGCGGTCTTGGGATCGGCCTGGTCATCCTCGGACAGCAGCACGAACTTCACCTTCTGGCCGCCGAGCGTGACACCGCGTACATTGGCCTCGTCGATGGCAAGACGCGCACCATTGTCATTGTCCCTGCCGAGATGCGCCTGCGGGCCGGTGAGCGGCGACACCTGGCCGATCTTGATGATCAGCGCACCATCGGCGGTGTTTTCAGCCTGGTCCTTCCTGCTACAACCGGAAAATGCCAACACCGCAGACAACAATACTGCCACACTGAACCAAACCAGATTACGCTGTGAATGCACGTTTATTCTCCGTATCGGCTGTCTTTCCCAGACGAGAGTGTAACGCAGATGACCTGACCTGACAGCCCGCCCTCTAGCCGTCCCCGCCACGTGCCGGAATACGCAGCCGGGTACCAACCGGCAATTCATTTCCGTGAATATCATTGAGGAAGCGCAGGGCGTCGATGTGGATATCGTAAAGGCGCGCGATCGACGACAAGGTTTCGCCAACCTTCACCATGTGTTCATGTGCTTCAGTTGCCGCCACGGGCAAGGAAGCCGGAGACAACATCACAGGAGGGCGCCCCGTTGCTTGCACCATTTCGCCGCCCGCGTCACGCCGCGACAGAATCCACGGTGCGGCTTGGCGAAGACCGCGAAGAATACCCTCGGCGATGCGCTTCTGATAGGCGCGGTCGCGCAGATTTTGTTCATCCAGCTGGTTTGAAATGAACGCTGTCTCGACCAGAATCGACGGGATCGGTTGCTTTAGCACGGCGAACGCGGCCTGCGCTGGCCGCTCGCCGTGAATCGGCACCGCGCCGCGCAAGCTGCCAAGAATACCGGTGCCAAGTTTGAGGCTGTCGACGATGGTGGCATCCTTATTGAGATCGCCGATGACCTTGAGCACATCGCTATCCACGTCTTTGGTACTGATGCCGCCGATCCAGTCGGAAGCGTTTTCGCTCGCGGCCAGAGCCTTGGCGATCTCATTGGTCGCGCCACGGTCCGACAACGCATACACGGAAGATCCACGCACTTGCTGGGCGCGCTTGCCGGGCAACGAGTCGGCATGGATCGAGACGAACACGTCGGCCTTGAGCCGTTTTGCCTTCTTGCGCCGCTGCCCCAGTTCGATGAAGTAATCGCCATCGCGAATCATCACCGCTTTCATGCCGATCACTCCATTGATCTGGCTGTACAGTTCACGTGCAATCGCGAGCGTGACGTCCTTTTCGCGCGTGCGCCAGCGCCGGCCAATGGCCCCCGGGTCTTCACCGCCGTGTCCGGCATCGATCGCCACCACCAGGTCTGCCGGACGGAATATCGTGCGTGCCGGCGGTGCGGAAACGGGTTCCGGATCCGGCACGGCCTCCATGGCTGTTTCATCAAAGAGATCGATCACCAAACGGTGGCCGTATTGTCCAAATGGCTTGAGCACAAACGCCTTGGGCCGCACCGGCCGCTTGATCTCAAGCGTAATGCGCAGTTTTCCAGAAACCGGTTCGGTGGCCAGCACCGAGGCGATGCTCGAGCGGCTGACATCGAGCGGCGTAAGCTTGTCTTTGAGGCTGGCGTTGTCGATCTCGACCACGATCCGTTCCGGATCGTGCAAATTACTGAGTCGATGTTCAACCGGACCGCTCAGGTCGAAAACCAGCCGTGTGTTATCCGGGGCCGGCCACAGACGCAAGTTGTGCACCGATACCGGCGCGGCGAAAGCGATAGGGGGCACGACCAGCACGCACAGGACAAGAAAGCACAGAGAGCGGATCATAAGAATCCACGTAACAGCGTCGCGCCGATTTCCGTCCGGCTATTGAATCGCACCACGCGTCCTTCCTCCTGACTCTCGATAACGATATCCACATCCGGCGGCGGCAACACACCTGCACCACGCTCGGCCCACTCGACCAGGCAGACACCATTGCCTGCAAGATAATCGCGCACGCCGAGAAATTCCAGCTCTTCCGGGTCGTTCAGCCGGTAGAGGTCGAAGTGATAAACGGTCAGACCGGATATCTGGTAAGGCTCCACCAAAGTATAGGTCGGGCTTTTGACTGCGCCGGCGTAACCGAGGCCACGCAAGATGCCGCGCACGAACGTGGTCTTGCCGGCACCGAGTTCGCCATGTAAGAACAGCACGTGCCCAGTATGCAACCGCGGTGCCAATGCCGTGCCCAAACGCTCTGTATCGGCCTCCGTGGCAAGCTTGCGCTCAAGCAGCATGGGTGACGATATCATTAATAATGTCTCGCACTGGCTTGAAAAGATCACTCGCCAGGATCCCGCGCTCGCCGCTGGCTACCGCTCGGTCTCCGGCGCTGGCATGGACCCACACACCGAGACGTGCAGCCTCGATTGGCGCGAGGCCCTGCGCGAGCAATGCCACGATCACGCCGGTAAGCACATCGCCGCTGCCGCCGGTCGCGAGACCGGGGTTGCCGCGGTCGCAGAGCCACATCAATGACTCACCATGTGCGCATACAAGCGTGCCACTGCCCTTGAGCACGCACACGCCACCATAACGTTGCGCGATGGCACGCACCGCCGCGAACCGGTCGGCCTGGATCTCGGCAACAGTTACACCCAGCAGGCGCGCCGCTTCGCCCGGATGCGGGGTCAGCACCCAATCCTTACGTGACGATGGTTGCGCGGCCAGCAGATTGAGCGCGTCGGCGTCCACCACCAGCGGTTTGTCCGCAGCCAATACTGCCTGCCACAACCCACGACCCGATTCGCCCTGCCCCAGTCCCGGCCCGATGGCGAGCGCGTGCGCGCCGGCAAACAGCGGCTGGATGGCCGGCGCATCATTCACACCATAGGCAATGAGTTCCGGACGCACCGCGCCGATCTGTGCCGCGTGCGCGGAATGGGTCGCGAGCACCACGAGACCGGCACCGGCGCGGTAAGCAGCCTCGCCCGCCAGCCGCACCGCTCCCGGCATGCCCGGCTGACCGCCAACCACCAACACGCGCCCGGCATCACCTTTGTGCGCATGCCGCGCGCGCGGTACCAGCAGGCCGTGCAGATTGCGCTGCGTGATACGTCGCGCCAGCGGCGTAACACCGGTGAATACCGCGTCTGGAGCGCCGAGGTCATCAAACAGGATCAGACCACTGTGTTCCCGGCCCTGCCCAATGAAGAGCCCGGCCTTGAGCCCAATGAAACTCAAGGTCAGCGCCGCGCTCACGGCAGCGCCCAGTACCCGGCCAGTGTCAGCATGCAGGCCAGAAGGTATGTCGATGGCGAATACCGGTCGGCCGCTGGCGTTCATGGCTTCGATAGCGGCGCGCCACGCGCCTTCCGGCGGGCGCTCCAGGCCGGTGCCGAATAGCGCATCGACAATGACATCACACTCTTGCAGAGGTTCCGCGCCAAACGTCAACACCCTGCCACCGGCTTTAAGCCAGGTGGCATGTGCTGCCGCGGCAGCACCTTTGCCTCTGGCAGTAGCGGCCGGGCTCAGCAGCACTACTGCAAGGCCGGCTTCCCTGGCCAGCCTCGCCACGACATAACCGTCTCCACCGTTGTTGCCGGGCCCGCACACCACCGCAATCCGGCGCGCACGCGGGAAACGCTCGCGCAGCATGGCGAATGCCACGCTGCCGGCGCGCTCCATTAATACACCGTCCGCCAGTCCATATTGACTGGCCGCACGCTGGTCCGCGGCACGCGTGTCGGCCGCGCGATACAGGGCTTCGGGCAGGTGATCCATACAGCTATCATAGTGGCAGATGCACACCACTCAAACCGTCCCGATCGACTACGCCGCCCTGGCCCACGACATCAAGTCCTGGAGCCGCGCACTGGGTTTCCAGCAGGTCGGCATCGCCGACACCGGACTAGGCGAACACGAAACCCGCCTACTCAACTGGCTGGGAGCCGGCCACCACGGCGAAATGCACTATATGGAGAAGCACGGCACGCTCCGCACCCGCCCGGCCGAACTTGTGCCCGGCACCCTGCGCGTGATTTCCGTGCGCATGGATTACCTGCCCGGCAGCGCGGCGCCAGCCGACACGGTGCTACACAATCCGGAACTGGGGATGATTGCGCGTTACGCGCTCGGGCGCGACTACCACAAGGTGGTACGCAGCCGTCTGCAGAAACTCGCCGACCAGATCAGCGCACGCATCGGTCCCTTCGGCTACCGCGCCTTCACCGACAGCGCACCGGTGCTAGAGAAAGCCCTCGCCGAAAAGGCCGGGCTCGGCTGGATTGGCAAACACACCAACCTGATACAACGTGATGCCGGCTCGTGGTTCTTTCTTGGCGAGCTTTACACCGACCTGCCGCTGCCGGTGGATGCTCCCGCCTCCAACCATTGCGGCACATGCCAGGCCTGCATCGACATCTGCCCAACCCAGGCCATCGTCGCGCCCTACCAGCTCGACGCCAGACGCTGCATTTCCTATCTCACCATCGAACTGCGCGGGTCGATACCGATCGAACTGCGGCCGCTCATGGGCAATCGCATCTACGGCTGCGACGACTGCCAGATGGTTTGCCCATGGAACAAATTTTCCCAGCCGACACAGGAGACAAACTTTGCTCCTCGCCAAGGGCTCGACGCACCGAAGCTCATTGAGTTGTTTGCCTGGACAGAGGAACAGTTTCTCAAGAAGACCGAAGGTTCGGCGATTCGGCGGATTGGTTACGAGTGCTGGCTACGCAACATTGCCGTGGCGCTCGGCAATGCGCCGCACAGTGATGCGGTGATGGGTTCGCTCAGAACGTGGGGCGATCATCCTTCGGCACTGGTGCGCGAACATGTGGCATGGGCACTGGAGCAGCTGTAGGGTGCTCTTGCGCACCATGTCGAATCGACTCCGACACTACCTCAACAGCTTTGATGACGCTCGCTGCAGGCGATGCAACAAACACCCCTCACCCCTACCCTCTCCCAGAGGGAGAGGGGAAAACTATTTGAAGAAATGCTCCCGGTAATACTGCAACTCGGCAATCGACTCCAGGATATCATCCAGCGCCTTGTGGGTGTTCTTCTTGTCGAAGCCACTGGCGATCTCCGGCTTCCAGCGGCGCACCAGTTCCTTGATCGAGCTTACGTCGAGATTGCGGTAGTGCACATACGACTCTAGCAACGGCATGCCGCGCGCCAGAAAGCGCCGGTCCTGGCAGATGCTGTTGCCGCACAACGGCGACTTGTTCTTCGGCACGTACTGCTGGAGAAACTCGATGGTCTCGCGCTCGGCATCAGCTTCGCTCAGGGTGGATTCACGCACGCGCTGGGTAAGGCCGCTGCCACCGTGAACGCGGGTGTTCCACTCGTCCATGCCGCTCAGCACTTCATCCGACTGATGCACGGCCAGCACCGGTCCCTGGGCGATGATGGCGAGCTGGCTGTCGGTGACAATGGTCGCGATCTCGATGATCTTGTCTGTTTCGGTGTTTAACCCTGACATTTCGAGGTCTATCCAGATCAGGGCGTTCGGGTCTTGCGGCATGGGACTTCCCTTGAGGTTGGGTGCGCGGTCGGTTGCGATTAGAATGATTTTTAATATGATAACACGCAGCCACTGCCTCTGACCCGGAGAACCATGTCCACAGCTCTCTTCACCCAGATTTTCCTGATTCTGCTCACCGGCACACTGCTCACGCGCCTGTGGCTGGCGCACCGCCACGTCCGGCACGTGCTTGGCCATCGTCACCAGGTGCCTGCCCCGTTCCGTGGCAAGATCCTGCTCAAGGCGCACCGTAAGGCGGCGGACTACACCATCGCCAAGACGCGTTTCGCGATGCTAGCGGGTGTGATCGATGCGCTCCTGCTGGTCGGCTGGACGCTCGGCGGCGGGCTGGAATTTCTCGACCAAAGCTGGCGGACGGCCGGTTTCAGCGAATTGGTCGCCGGCACGCTGTTCCTGCTGAGCGTGTTTCTGATCATTGGCCTGCTCGATCTGCCCACGACCGTCTATCAAACCTTCGTCATCGAGCAGCGATTCGGTTTCAATCACTCCACGCCCGCACTGTTCCTCGCCGATCTGTTGAAGCAGACCCTGCTGCTGTTCGTGCTCGGCGCGCCGCTTGCGCTCGCGGCGCTCTGGCTCATGCAATCCGCCGGCGCGCTGTGGTGGTTCTATCTGTGGCTGCTGTGGTCGGGCTTCACGCTGCTGATGATGTGGGCCTACCCGGCCTTCATTGCGCCATTGTTCAACAAGTTCACGCCGCTCAAGAACCGCAGCGTGCAGACACGCATTCAGTCATTGCTGCGCCGCACCGGTTTTCGCAGCCGCGGGATTTTCGTGATGGACGGCTCGCGCCGCTCGGCGCACGGCAACGCCTACTTCACCGGTTTCGGGCGCAACAAGCGCGTGGTGTTCTTCGACACCCTGCTCAAGACCCTGCGCGGCCCGGAAATCGAGGCGGTGCTAGCGCATGAGCTCGGCCATTTCCACCACCGCCACATCATCAAGCGCATTGTGCTGCTGTTCGGCATGAGCCTTGCCGGGCTCGCGCTGCTCGGCTGGCTCATCCAGCAGCCGTGGTTCTACCAGGGTCTCGGAGTCTCGACTGTCTCGGCCCATGCAGCGCTAATTCTGTTTCTCATGGCCGGTCCGGTGTTCAGTTTCTTTCTGCAGCCGTTCATGGCCTGGGGCTCTCGCCGTCACGAATACCAGGCGGATGCCTACGCCGCCGACCAGGCCGACATCAAGCCAATGATCAGCGCGCTGGTGAAGCTCTACCGCGAGAATGCCAGCACCCTGACGCCGGACCCGGTTTATTCCGCCTTCTACGATTCACATCCGCCAGCGGGGCTGCGTATCGCACACCTGCAGTCACTGGCATAACGACCACCGCACAACTGGAGATTCCGGAATGAACAAGTCGACACTTCTAATGATATCCCTCACCCTAAGCGCCGGCAGCGTACAGGCGGCCCTGCTCCCGGGCGATGCCGCAAAAGGCAAGGCGCTGCACGACAAGCAATGTGTTTCCTGTCATGACAGCAGCGTGTACACACGCGCCAACCGGAATGTAAAAAGCCCTGAGGCGCTGATCGGTCAGGTGAATGGTTGCGCACGCCAGCTCAGCCTGAAACTGGACCGTGACCAGATCAACGATCTCGTAAACTATCTCGACCAGTCGTTCTACAAATTCAAATAGTGGAAGCACGGCGGCCACAATGACCACCCTGCTCACCATGTCCTGCCAGCCGCGTGCTGGTGCAGCCCTGAGCCGTGCCGAGGCGGTGAACCTGCTGGGTCAAGTTCCCGGTTGGGCACTGAGTGAGTTGGCCAACGAAATCATGCGCACCTGGAAATTCGGTAACTATTACGAAACTATCGCGTTTGTGAATGCACTGGCCTGGATTGTACATCGCGAGGATCACCATCCGGACCTGCAGGTCGGCTACAACCGTTGCACGGTGCGTTTCAGCACGCACTCCGTGAATGGGCTCTCGGAGAACGACTTTATCTGCGCCGCCAGGATCAATGCACTGAGTGCTGTTGCCTGAACAATTTGGGTGCGCAATAACAACCAATAAAAAACGGGCGCGTGTGGCGCCCGTTTTTTATGTTTGCCTGGGACACATGATCAATGTGTCATGTCTTCCTCGGGGTTGGCGCTGGTCTTGTGGATGCTAAGGTCCGCCCCGTCGTACTCCTCTTCATCGCTCAGACGAATACCGACCCACTTCTTGAGTGCCCCGTAAACGGCCAGCCCGCCGACCAGCGCTATCGCCACGCCACCGAGAGTTCCCAGAATCTGCGCCAGCAGCGATACCCCTCCCATGCCGCCCAGTGCCTGCGACCCGAATATACCGCAGGCAATCCCGCCCCAGGTGCCGGCCAGGCCATGCAACGGCCAAACGCCGAGCACATCGTCAATCTTCCAGCGATGCTGGGCGAGCGTAAACACGATAACAAACATCACCCCGGCCACGCCACCGACCACCAGTGCGCCAATCGGATGCATCACATCCGATCCGGCACACACCGCGACCAGACCGGCGAGCGCGCCGTTGTGCGTGAAGCCAGGGTCATTGCGCCCGGCAACCAACCCGCCGAGTACGCCACCGGCCATGGCCATGAGCGAATTCATCGCCACCAGCCCGCTGATTTTGTCCAGCCCCTGTGCACTCATGACGTTGAATCCGAACCAGCCCACCACCAGGATCCATGAACCGAGCGCCAGAAACGGGATGTTGGACGGAGGGATGGCAATCACCTTGCCGTCCTTGGTGTAGCGCCCTTTGCGGGCACCCAGCAGTAGCACCGCGCCGAGCGCGATCCAGCCGCCCATGGCATGCACGACCACGGAGCCGGCGAAATCGTGGAACTTGAAACCAAAACCGGATTCAAGCAGTGCCTGCACATGGAAACGTTCGCCCCACACAATTCCTTCGTAGAACGGATAAACGACGCCCACGATGACCGCTGTGGCAACCAGCTGCGGCCAGAATCGTGCGCGCTCAGCGATACCGCCGGAAATAATGGCCGGAACGGCCGCGGCGAAGGTCAGCAAGAAAAAGAACTTGGTGAGCTCGAGGCCACTTTTGCTGGACAGCGCCGGCGCGCCGGCAAGAAAATTAATTCCGTACGCCACGGCATAGCCGACAAAAAAGTATGCGACCGTCGAAACGCTGAAATCCACCAGGATTTTCATGAGTGCGTTCACCTGGTTCTTTTTGCGCACCGTGCCCACTTCGAGGAACGCGAAGCCGGCGTGCATGGCGAGCACCAGGATAGCGCCCATGAGCAAAAAGAATACGTCGGAACCGATTACCGATTGCATACCGTTTCCCTCGTCGTGCTAGTTCACTGCGATGACTTCAGTGTTTAGTTACTTCCGATTAATCATACTTCACGCCGCCCGGACAACGCACGCGCCAGTGTGCCGCGGTCAGTGTACTCGAGCTCGCCGCCCACCGGCACGCCATAGGCAATGCGCGTGGCGCGGATGCCGCGGGCGCGTGCCAGCTCACCGATATAGTGCGCCGTGGCTTCGCCCTCGACCGTCAGGTTGGTAGCCAGGATGACTTCCTTCACCTGGCCCTCGTCAAGCAATGCCTCAAGCCGCTGGATGCCGATCTCGTCCGGCCCGATTCCATCGAGCGGTGACAATCGCCCCATGAGCACAAAGTACTGGCCGTTGTAGGCGCTGGATTGTTCGATGGACGAAAGGTCGGCAGGCGACTCAACAACGCACAACAATGAGCGATCGCGACGCTCCGAAGCACACACCGGACAGATTTCGGCTTCGCTGAAATCGTTGCAGCGACGGCAGTGGCCGACGCGCTCAATCGCCACACGCAGCGCCTCGGCGATTTGGCGAGCTCCATCACGATCGCGCGCCAGCAGGTGAAAAGCCATGCGCTGCGCGGATTTTGGGCCTACGCCGGGCAAGCGCCGCAGCGCCTGCTTGAGCCCTTCGATAGCGGGAGAGTCCGACATGTCGTCAGAGCGGCAGGTTGAGGCCGGGGATGCCGAGTCCGGAGGTCAGACCAGCCATCTTTTTCTGGGTGGTCTCTGCGGCCTTGCGCACGGCGTCGTTCATGGCCGCAGCCACCATATCTTCGAGCACTTCCTTGGCCGCTTCCGACATCCTGTCTCCAGCGGCACTAGCACTTCCTTGTGCGGCGTCGTCCTTGAGCAGCGACGGGTCGATGCTGACGCGCTTCACGTCATGCCGGCAGGTCATCACGATGGACACGAGCCCGCCACCGGCGGCACCGGTCACATCGATGTGCGCCAACTCCTCCTGGGCCTTGCGCAGATTTTCCTGCATGGCCTGAGCCTGCTTCATGATGTTACCCAATCCGCCTTTCATCATTCCTCACATGTAAACATGTTGCCAGATCAGGTCTTCGGACGGATGGAACCAGCGTCGACCTTGGCGTTGAAGTTTTCCTGTATAGCCTGCACAGCCGGATCCGCCATGATGGCACTCACCGCTGCTTGCTGACGTTCGGTCTGGGTGCGTAGACGCTCGCGCGCCGGCGTCTCTGCCTGCGGGCTGCCTGGCGCGATGTGCAGGTCCAGCGCACGGCCGTAGTGCCGGGTAAGCGCCTGCCTGAAGACCGCTTCGCGTTCCTTGTTGAGCAAATGCGCGGATGTCTGTTCGAGGGTAAGCCGCAGCACGCCGTCTTCGTGGGAATCGAGCGTGCAATGGTTTGCAAGTTCGCGCGTCAGCCCGGTCAGACCGAGTGCGCTCACCGTCTCGCTCCATGAGTCGCCGATCTTGGCAGCGGGCGCCGGTGTCGGCACGGACGCCGAGGCAAGCGGGGTACGGGCCTGTGATTCGATCGACGGAGCAGTCCGGACGGCAGCGCGCGCGCCCGTTGTCTGTGGCGCAACCGGCCGCGCTATGGGCGCATTGCCGGTGGACTGTGTTCCGGCTGGCCGCGCCGTCGGCCGGAAAGCCAGCATGCGCAATAGTGTCATTTCCAGGCCATTGCGTGTATCCGGCGCCAGGGCGATATCGCGTCGCCCATTCAAGCCAATCTGATAAAACAACTGCACATCTTCCGGCGAAACACGACTGGCGAGACTGCGTAACGCATCGGCATGATCCGTATCGATCTCCGCTTCCGGCGCCATCTGGAGCAATGCCAGGCGGTGCAAGGCGAGGAGCAGATCGTTTAACACGCTCTCCGGGTCGGCATTGTGATCGCTGGCATCCGCTACGGCCGCCAACAGTCCCGCCGCATCCGCTGTTGCCAGTCCTTCGAGGATGGCTTCGATCACGCTATTGTCGATGCTGCCGAGCATCTCGCGCACTTCTGCTTCGCCGACCTTGCCGCCGCCGAATGCGATGGACTGATCGAGCAGACTCAGGGCATCGCGCATGCTGCCGTCCGCGGAGCGCGCCAGCAGCTTGAGCGAGGCCGCGTCGAAGGTGATGCCCTCGGCGCCGAGGATCTTCTCAAGCTGAGTGGCAATTTGTTCCGGCGACAGGCGCTTCAAATGAAATTGCAGGCAACGCGACAGCACTGTGACGGGCAGCTTTTGCGGGTCAGTAGTGGCGAGCAAGAACTTCACATGCGGAGGTGGCTCCTCGAGGGTCTTGAGCAAGGCATTGAAACTGTGCCCGGAGAGCATGTGCACTTCGTCGATCAGGTACACCTTGTAGCGGCCGCGGGTCGGCGCGTACTGCACGTTGTCGAGCAGTTCGCGGGTGTCGTCTACCTTGGTGCGCGAGGCGGCATCCACCTCGATGAGATCGACAAAACGTCCCTCGTCCACTTCGCGACACGACTGGCAGCTGCCGCACGGCTGCGAGCTGACGCCGACTTCGCAATTCAGGGATTTGGCGAGGATGCGGGCGATGGTGGTCTTGCCGACACCGCGCGTGCCGGTGAACAGGAAGGCATGATGCAGGCGGTCATGATCGAGCCCATTGATCAGCGCGCGCGCCACATGCGTCTGCCCGACCAGGTCCGCGAACCGGCGCGGGCGCCACTTGCGTGCCAGCACCTGATAGCTCATGGACATTTACCCAGCATGGTTAACCTGCCATCAATCAATACGGGTGGCGGCTCGGGCCGGCCGCACCCTCGCACCCGGAATGGCTGCTGCGGCTGCTTCCTTCCGGACCTGACCGGGTTCACAGCCTCCGTCACAAGGGGTACCGGCCTTCGCCGCCATAATTAAGCTTCGTCGGAGAAAACGGCAACGCATCGCAGCTTTCCACCGCACGCGAGTTTACCTGCCGTCGGTGGGCGGGTAAACGTGCGTTTGGGAAATTGAACACATGGGGTATGGCGGAGAGGGAGGGATTCGAACCCTCGGTACGGTTTCCCGTACACACACTTTCCAGGCGTGCTCCTTAAACCGCTCGGACACCTCTCCGGAGGAAACGACTGTCAACACGGGAAAGCAAGGCCGGCAAGGTTAAACCAGGCGCGTGGCGGGTGCAATCGAAAAAGCCGCCACAGCCTCCGGCAGCCAGATAACCGTCGCCACAGCAGAATTCAGGCGGGATGAAATGGCGGAGAGGGTGGGAGTCGAACCCACGTGGCGTTTCCGCCCATCCGATTTCGAGTCGGCGCCGTTATGGCCTCTTCGGTACCTCTCCGGGGGTGCGTAGCATACCGTGCCGGTGGATACCGGCACAACCGGCCTAGGTTATACTTTGGCAAATGTCGCTCAAGCGAGGAAGTCCGGGACAACGTCTTTTGGTGTTGCTGGTCGTAGCAGCCGGACTGCTGGGCAGCGGCTGCGATCACGCTGACGACAACAAGCTCGATGCCGTGAAGCGCGCCGGCAAGCTCATCGTGCTCACTCGCAACAGCCCCACCACCTTTTACGAAGGCCCGGACGGCCCAACTGGCTTTGAGTACGACCTCGCCCGCGCCTTTGCGGACCGCCTGGGCGTGACGCTGCACATGAAAACGGCTGACCGTTTTGGCGACATCCTGCCGATGATCGCGCGCGGTGAAGCCGATTTCGCCGCCGCCGGCCTGACCGTCACTGCCTTGCGCGCCGAGCAAGTGCGTTTTGCCCCGCCCTACCAGACCATTCGCCAGCAGGTCATACACCACGCGAAAACGGCGCGACCCGCAGACGTAAAAGCCCTGGTCGGCCGGCACATTGAAGTCATTGCCGGAAGCAGTTACCTCGAACGTCTGGAGCAGTTCCGCGCTCAGGTTCCGCGTCTGACCTGGCTGACCGTAAGCAACATGGAAACCGAAGAGCTGTTGTTGCAGGTGCAGGAGGGGCTGACGGACATTACGATATCCGACTCGAACATTGTTGCCATCAGCCGTCAATTCAACCCGGACCTGCGTATCGCGTTCGATCTGGGCGAACCTGAAATGCTGGCCTGGGCGTTTCCGCCCGGCACGGATGACAGTCTCTATCAGGAAGCGGCGCGTTTTATTGAGACCATGCGCGCATCCGGTGAACTGGAACATCTCATTGAACGTCACTACGGCGCCGCCAACCGCTTCAATCCCATCAACATCGCCGCGTTTCTGCTGAAACTGGAATCCGACCTGCCCAGCCTCAAGCCTGTTTTTGAGGAGGCAGCGCGCCGTCACCTGCTCGACTGGCGTCTGCTCGCCGCGATGAGTTACCAGGAATCCTACTGGAATCCGAAAGCCGTCTCCCCCACCGGGGTGCGCGGCATCATGATGCTCACGGAAACCACTGCGCAACACTTGGGCATTTCAGACCGCCTGGACATTCGTCAGAGCGTGCATGGCGGCAGCACCTACCTGCGCAATCTCATGAATCGCATGCCGGAACGCATTCTCGAGCCGGACCGCACCTGGATGGCGCTGGCCGCATACAATGTTGGCATCAGTCATCTGGAAGACGCTCGCATCATCACCCAGTCGCAGGGCGCCGATCCGGACAAGTGGAATGACGTGAAAGAACGGCTTCCGTTGCTGACCAAGGCTGCCTGGTATACAAAAACAAAAAGCGGCTATGCACGCGGTTACGAGCCGGTTCAGTTTGTGAACCGTGTCCGGACCTACTACGAAGTCATAAAAAAGAACGATGACGAAACACGGGCACGCCAGAGCAATGATGCGTTGCGACTGAAAGCACCAGCACTCTAATTTGAAGCGGTGCTTCTCGATTACTCGCCGGTGCGGCCGCGCCGGCTTTGGAAGAACGCCTTGAGACGCCGACTGCACTCCTCGGCCAACACGCCGCCGAGTATTTCGGCCCGATGATTGAGTGCGGCGGCATTCAACAGATTGAAAACGGTACCTGCGGAACCGGCAAGCGGGTCGGGTGCGCCATACACGACACGCGCAATGCGGGCATGCACCATGGCGCCGGCACACATCGGGCAGGGTTCGAGCGTGACATACAGGGTGGCGCCCGTCAGGCGGTAATTGCCCAGCTTCGCGGCCGCCGCGCGCAGGGCGACGATCTCGGCATGCGCGGTGGGATCGTGGCTCAGGATTGGCCGGTTCCAGCCTTCTCCGACAACTTCACCGTTCAGCACGATGAGTGCGCCCACCGGTACTTCACCCTCCTCCTCGGCACGATTGGCAAGTACGAGGGCATGCTGCATAAACGCCAGATCCGGGGTGCTGACGGTGCTCATTCCCATTCGATGGTGGCGGGCGGTTTGCCGGAGATGTCGTACACCACGCGCGAGATACCGCGCACCTCATTGATGAGGCGGTTGGAGATCGTGCCCAGCACTTCGTAGGGCAGATGCGCCCAACGCGCGGTCATGAAGTCCACGGTCTCGACCGCGCGCAGCGCCACGACATAATCATAGGCGCGCGCATCACCCAGCACCGCCACTGATTTCACCGGCAGGAACACGGCGAACGCCTGGCTCACCTTGTTGTACAAATCGTTGCGATACAGTTCTTCCAGATAGATGGCATCGGCCTTGCGCAGAATATCTGCGTAATCCTTCTTTACTTCTCCGAGAATACGCACCCCGAGTCCCGGACCCGGGAATGGATGACGATAGACCATCGCATGCGGCAAACCGAGCTCGGTGCCGATGGCGCGCACCTCGTCCTTGAACAGCTCGCGCAGGGGTTCCAGCAGCTTGAGCTGCATGTGTTCCGGCAGCCCGCCGACATTGTGGTGCGACTTGATCACGTGTGCCTTGCGCGTGCGTGCCGCCGCCGATTCGATCACGTCCGGATAGATCGTGCCCTGCGCCAGCCACTTCGCACCCTTGACCTTGGCGGCCTCTTCCTCGAATACCTCGATGAACATACGCCCGATGATCTTGCGCTTCTTTTCCGGATCGACCTCGCCCTTGAGCGCGTCGAGAAAGCGACGTTCGGCATCCACGCGGATGACCTTTACGCCCATGTGCTCGGCGAAGGTCGCCATCACCTGATCGCCTTCGTTGAGACGCAGCAGGCCGTTGTCCACGAAAATGCAGGTGAGTTGCTTGCCGATGGCGCGATGCAGTAGCGCCGCCACCACCGACGAATCCACACCGCCAGACAGGCCGAGCATCACCTCATCCTTGCCGACCTGCTCGGTAACGCTCGCCACCATGCTGTCGACGATGTTGCCCGGCGTCCACAGCGACTGACAGCCGCAGATGTCGTGCACGAAGCGCTGCAGGATGGCGGTACCCTGAGTGGTGTGCGTGACCTCGGGATGGAACTGCACGCCGTAGAAGCCGCGCGTCTCGTCGGCGATGCCGGCGTACGGCGCGTGCTCGGTTTCGGCGATCACCTTGAAGCCGGGCGGCAGCTCGGTCACGCGGTCGCCATGGCTCATCCACACATGCAGGAATTCCTGGCCGTTGTCGGCTGCTTCATCGCGGATGCCCTTGAACAGTTTCGAGTGGCCGCGCATGCGTACTTTCGCGTAGCCGAACTCACGCTTGTCCGAGCCCAATACTTCGCCGCCCAGCTGTGCCGCCATGGTCTGCTGTCCGTAGCAGATGCCGAGCACCGGCACGCCGAGTTCGAACACCAGCTGCGGAGCGCGCGGTGCCTCCGCCTCGGTCACCGACTCCGGGCCGCCGGACAGGATCACTCCGCGCGGCGCAAACTGGCGCAGCTCTGCATCACTGATGTCGTACGGATAGATCTCGCAATACACCCCGGCCTCGCGCACGCGCCGGGCGATCAGCTGCACATATTGTGCACCGAAATCGAGGATGAGAATTTTCTGGGAATGCGGGTCAGTCATGGGCTGGAATATTCAAAACTCAACGCGAAGGCGCGAAGACATCTATTCGTGTTCGTAATTTCTTTGCGTCTTCCCGTCTTTGCGTTGAGTGGTTAGCTTAGTCACGCTGGTAGTTTGGCGCTTCCTTGGTCACGGTGACGTCGTGCACATGCGACTCGCGGATGCCGGCGCCGGTAATACGCACAAACTCGCCGCGGGTACGCAACGCATCGAGGTCGGCGCTGCCGGTGTAGCCCATGCCGGAACGCAGACCACCCATGAGCTGGTGAATGATATTGGTCATCGGGCCCTTGTACGGCACGCGTCCTTCCACGCCCTCCGGCACGAGCTTCTCGGCGCTCGCGCCTTCCTGGAAATAGCGGTCACTGGAACCCTCGCCCATGGCGCCGAGTGAGCCCATGCCGCGATAGGATTTGTAGGAACGGCCTTGAAAGATTTCGATCTGGCCGGGCGATTCGTCGGTGCCGGCCAGCAGCGAACCGATCATGATGCAATGCGCGCCGGCGGCGATTGCCTTGACGACGTCGCCGGAGTAGCGGATACCGCCGTCGGCGATCAGCGTGACGTCGCTGTCGTGCAGCGCCTCGGCAACATTGGCGATGGCGGTGATCTGCGGCACGCCCACGCCGGCCACCATGCGCGTGGTGCAGATCGAGCCCGGACCGATACCGACCTTGACGGCATCGGCACCGGCATCGCGCAGTGCCTTGGCCGCGCTGGCCGTGGCAATATTGCCGCCGATCACCTGCACCTTCGGGAAATGTTTCTTGACCCAGGCAACACGATCAAGCACGCCCTGCGAATGACCGTGCGCGGTGTCCACCACGATCACATCAACTCCGGCGGCCACCAGTTTTTCCACGCGCTCCTCGGTGCCCTTGCCGACACCGACAGCGGCACCGACCAGCAGCCGCCCGGAACTGTCCTTGGCAGAGTTCGGGTACTCGCTCGACTTCTGGATGTCCTTGACGGTGACCAGGCCCTTGAGCCCGAACTTCTCGTCCACCACCAGTACTTTCTCGATGCGGTGCTGGTGCAGCAGCTTCTGGATTTCGTCGCGGGTCGCGCCTTCCTTCACGGTCACGAGGCGCTCTTTCGGCGTCATGATGCGCGCCACTGGCTCGTCGAAGCGCGTCTCGAAACGCATGTCGCGGCCAGTGACAATGCCGACCAGCTGGCCATCTTTTGTCACGGGCACGCCGGAAATGCGCTTTTCACGCGTGAGCTTGAGCACTTCGCGGATGGTGGTGTCGGGGGTGACGGTGAACGGTTCACTGATCACGCCGCTCTCGAACTTCTTGACGCGCCGCACTTCCTCGGCCTGACGGTCGGGGGTGAGATTTTTGTGAATAATGCCGAGCCCGCCTTCCTGCGCCAGGCAAATGGCCGCGCGTGCCTCGGTCACCGTATCCATGGCGGCCGACAACAGCGGGATATTCAGGAATATGCTGCGAGTGACCCGGGTTTTGAGGCTGACATCCCTTGGCAGCACCGCGGAATGGGCGGGAACCAGCAGGACGTCATCGAAAGTAAGGGCTTCTTGGAGTATGCGCATGCCGCATTATACAGACGCCGGGCCGAGCCGTAAAAGGGGTAGAAAATCATGAAATGCTGTTACATCTGACGGAAACGGTTGACCGGCGGGGGGAGAATCATTAATCATTGTCCCTCGCTGTCTGAATCAACCAAGATTATGACCCACTGGAGGAGCAACACTATGAAAAGAACCACCCTGCTGACCGCCTGTCTTGCGCTCACCCTCGGCGGCTGCGCGGAAATGGACACCAAGCCGACTGCCGCGGCCGCCCCCGCAGCAGTCGCGAGCACGGATCTCGACAAAACGATCGCTGATGCCGAGCAAGCCATCGCTGCCGCCAAGAAGGGCGGCCTGTGGCGCGACACCGAGAAATTCCTAGACGACGCCAAAAAGGCCAAGGCCGAGGGCAAGTCCGACGACGCCATGAAACTGGCGAAGAAGGCGCTCAAGGAAGCACAGCTTGCCCTGAAACAATCGACTGCCGAAGCCGCCAACGGCAAGCCGTATTTCCCCAAGTAATAACTCTTGCCTGATCAAAATAAGCCGGGGTTTACCCGGCTTTTTTTGTTGTCGGCCTTTTATCCCGCGGCGTCCGGCGCTATGTTCAAGCTATGACCCAACTACCATACTCTCCAGCTCCTGACCGGGACGTTTTTTCCGTCTCCCGTCTTAACCGCGAGGCCAAGGCGCTGCTCGAAAGCAGCTTCCCGCTGCTCTGGGTGGAAGGTGAGCTGTCCAATTTGTCGCGCCCGGCCTCCGGGCATTTGTATTTCTCCCTCAAGGACGCCCAGGCACAGGTGCGCTGCGCCCTGTTCCGCGGTAGCCAGCGCGGCCTCGGAGTCACGCTCAAAGACGGCATGCAGGTGCTGGTGCGGGCGCGCGTCAGCCTGTATGAGGGACGCGGCGACTACCAGCTGATTGTCGAATCCCTGGAAGAGGCCGGCGAAGGCGCCTTACGCCGCGCCTACGAACTGCTCAGAAACCGTCTCGCCCAGGAAGGCCTGTTCGACAGCGCCGGCAAAATGCCATTGCCGCGGCTGCCGAGGCGCATCGGCGTTATCACCTCACCCTCCGGTGCGGTGCTGCACGACATCCTCACCACGCTGAAGCGCCGGTTTCCGGCGATCCCCGTGTTGCTGCATCCGGTACCGGTGCAGGGCGAAGGCGCCGCGGAAAAAATCGCCGCCATGATCCGGCTCGCCGGGCAACGGCGCGACTGCGATGTGCTGATTCTGGCGCGCGGCGGCGGCTCGCTCGAAGATCTGTGGGCATTCAACGAAGAAGTTGTGGCGCGCGCCATTCATGCCTGCCCGATCCCGATTGTGTGCGGCGTCGGCCACGAAACCGACGTCAGCATCGCCGACTTCGTCGCGGACGCGCGCGCGCCGACACCAACCGCGGCCGCCGAGATGCTCAGCCCGCACCAGTCCGACTGGCTGGCGGCACTGGAACAAAAAGAACAGCGCCTGGTGCGCCTGCAACGCGACCGGCTGCGCACCGCCCAGCAGCATCTGGATTACCTCAGCAGCCGCCTGGTGCACCCGCGCGAGCGCCTGGTGCGACTCAATGAGCGCCTGCAGGCTTTCGGTACGCGTCTGCGCCTGGCGCAGTTCCACGTGCGCGAACGCTCTGCCCATACCCTGCTCGCCCTGCACGCGCGCCTGCTGCGGCGCAATCCGCAGGCGCAACTGCGCGAACAGCAGCTACGCAACCGCCATCTGCACGCGCAGCTCGGCAATGCCGTGCGCCGGGCGCTGGAACGTGCCCAGGAACACGTGGCCCGCACGGCACAGGCGCTTGACACCCTGAGCCCGCTCGCGACCCAGGCGCGTGGCTATGCCATTCTCGAAAATCCCATAACCGGTACTGTCGTGCGTGCCGCCGGCGAGTTGCAGCCGGGCGATGCCGTGCGTGCGCGTCTGGCGCAGGGATGGCTCGACTGCCGGGTGGAGAAAGTGCACAACAATGCGTAACGGTCTGCTGTTGGCCGCGTTGCTCCTGCCGCTCGTAGCCAGCGCCGAACTGCCGCAAGCCAATCCGGTACCCGGCGGGATTGCCATTATTGCGGTGGGTCCGGAAAATCTACCGGCACCGCAGGTCCAGTTTCAGAAACAGCGCGTGCTGGTGGTCCGCGCCAACGGGCTGTGGCAAGCCGTCGTGGGATTGCCGCTGTCTCTAGATGCGGGCGAACAGCAAGTGGACATTTCTGAGCGCGGCGCGACGCGCAAGCTTGCCTTCCAGGTGCTGGCCAAGCAATACGAAACCCAATACCTCACCCTGGCCAACAAGCGCCAGGTCGACCCGACAGCGGAAGATCTGGCACGCATTGCGCGCGAACAGGCGCTGAGCAATCACGCCTTCGCGACCTGGAGCGAGGTGCTGGCGGATGACCTGCGCTTCGACCTGCCGGCACATGGTCGCTTTTCGAGTGCCTTCGGCCTGCGCCGCTTCTTCAACAATCAGGCGCGCCAGCCGCACTCTGGCTTGGACATTGCCGCGCCGGAAGGCACGCCCGTTCTGGCTCCGGCCGCAGGCACCGTTATCGATACTGGAAATTACTTCTTTAACGGGAACACGGTGTTCATCGATCACGGCCAGGGACTGGTCAGCATGTACAACCACCTGAGCCGTGTCAGCGTAAAGAAAGGCGTGCGTGTGACGCGCGGTCAGCGCATCGGCGCGGTGGGCAAAACCGGACGCGTGACCGGCGCGCACCTGCACTGGACGGTGAGTCTGAACAATGCGCGCGTCGATCCGATGTTGTTCCTGCCGCCATCGGTAAAGGCCGGTGCGCCCGTCCCGACAGCGCCAGACGCGCCGGCAGAATTGGCGCCGAACGGCGGCTGAACTTCCGGGGCGCCGCTAGTTTCGCTCGCGTGACTTTCTTTTTTTCTTGATACGCTCGTCGCGGCGCGCGAGCGCGTGCAGACGCGGTGATTGCTTGCGCTTGGGTTTTTTGACGGCGAACGGGTTTTCGCCTTGCTTGAAATCGATACGCACCGGCGTGCCTTCGAGACGGAAGGCGTCACGGAAACAATTGGCCAGAAAACGCCGGTAGGAATCCGGCACCGCCGCCACCTGGTTACCGAAAATCGTCACCCGCGGCGGGTTGTGTCCGCTTTGGTGCGCGAACTTGAGCTTGATGCGGCGGCGCTGCGCAATTGGCGGCGGCGTGGCCTGCACCGCCTTCTCCAGCACGCGATTGAGTTGCGCCGTCGGCATGTCGGCATTGGCCGAGGCAAAGGCGCGGTCGATGGCCGGGAACAGCGCCGCGATGCCGCTGCTTTCGAGCGCCGAGATGAAATGCGGCGGCGCGAAGACTACAAATGACAGCTTGCGTTCGATCTCGCGCCGGATCCAGACGCGCTGTGAATCGTCCAGACCATCCCATTTGTTCACCGCCAGCACCAGCGAACGCCCCTGTTCGAGGATGTAGCCGGCCAGACCCACGTCCTGATCGCTGATTTCGCGGCGCGCATCCAGCACCAGAATCACGACATTCGCTTCGCCGATCGCCTGCAGGGTCTTGATGACCGAGTAGGACTCCACACCCTCGTCGACGTGGGTGCGGCGGCGCACGCCGGCAGTGTCGATGAGAATGTAATCGTGATTATCGTGTCGCAGCGGGATACGGATGCTGTCGCGCGTGGTGCCCGGCTGATCGGCAACCACCACGCGTTGCTCGCCGAGCAGCGCGTTGACGAGCGTGGACTTGCCGACGTTCGGGCGCCCGGCCACGGCGATGCGCGGAACATCATCCAGCGCCTCGGCCTCGCTGACCTGCGGTAATGGCGTGAGCACACGGCTCATGAGCGCATCCAGACCTTCACCGTGCGCAGCAGAAATGGCGTACGGATCACCCAGACCGAGCGCAAAAAACTCAACCGCGGCGCTGCTGGGATCCTGGCCTTCAGTCTTGTTGACCGCCAGCGTCACCGGCTTGTTCAGGCGCCGCATGATCTCGGCAATCTCGCGATCGTCGGCGCTCGGGCCGGTACGCCCATCCACCACGAACACAATCGCGTCGGCCTCATCCATGGCCTGGCGGGATTGTGCGGTCATCAGGGCCGCGATGCCCTGCGCCTGCGTGGCCAGTCCGCCGGTATCGACGACCAGATACGGCCGGTCGCCGACCCGCCCTTCCCCGTACTGCCGGTCGCGCGTGACACCGGGCTGATCGGCCACGATGGCATCGCGCCGGCGCGTGAGCGCATTGAACAGCGTGGACTTGCCGACATTTGGACGGCCAACCAGGACAACGACGGGTTTCATGAGCGGATCGGCATAGGGGAAACGTCAGGCACTTCCCGCAGGTTCAAGGAGTACGCGGGCCAAGCCGCAATGCGGACAGGTAACCGTTCTGCGTGTTCACATAGAGCGTGGCGCCATCGGCGATCGGTGCTGCCAGTACCGCCGCGCGTGCCGCGCGCTCGCGCGCCAGGAACCGGCCGTCCTCGCGTGCCAGCCAATGCACGTAACCTTCGAAATCGGCGACCGCCACAGCATTGCCGGTCACCGCCGGGGCACTCAGACGGCGCAGCGCGAGCTTGTCCTGCTTCCATACCGTGGCGCCAGTTTGTAAATCGAGCGCATAAACAGTACTGCGCGTATCACTGATATACACATTGCTGTTATCTGCCGCCAGCGCTGAGTAGGTCGATATATCGCGCGACCAGAGCAGACGTCCACTCTCCAGATTCAAGGCCACGATCTTGCCCTGAAAGGCGGCGGCCAGCAGAATACGTCCAGAGACCAATACCGGAACATCCGCGTCGATGAGGCGCTCAATCTCGCTGCGTCCCTGTGGCTGGGCCACCGGGCTTTCCCACAGCAGCCTCCCGTTCTTGAGGTTCACGGCGGCGATCTTGCCACTGGCAAATCCGGTCAGCACGGCATCGGCAAGAATCACCGGGGTCGCGGTACCGCGCAGGCTCAGAGCCGGCTCAGTGCGCTCAAAAACCCAGAGCCGTTTGCCGGTTGCACTCGCCAGGCCGGTGAGCTTGCCATCGATCGATTGCACGACCACCACACCGGCATCAGCGGCAGGTGGTGCCAACACTTCACTCGCCACCTGTACGCGCCAGAGTTCCTGGCCCTTGTCCTTGTCGAGCGCCACCACCTCGCCTTTGTGCGAGGCAACCAGCACCAGGCCGTCTCCGAATCCGACTCCACCGGAAATCGCCAGGCCGAGTTCGGTTCGCCACCGCTCATTGCCATCTTCCAGTACCAGCGCGCGAACACGGCCTTTAACGTCCACGGTATAGATCATGTCGCCATGGCGCGCCGGTCCCAGTCGCAGGAACTGGCGATCGGGTCCGGTGCCGATATCAACCGACCAGACTTCCCTGATGGCAACCGATGGCTCAAATTCAACCAGTTCAGCTGGCGGATCAATATCCGGGCCACCAAACCAGCTGCATCCGCCTAAAATCAGGACCAGCGCGAGCGGCCCAGTGCTGCGCATCATGGCGTCTTCTCCGGACCAAGGTTATCGCGCTTCATGGTCAGGGCCTGGAGGTATGGCGAAGTATTGGATAACTTCTCGACGGCTGCCTGATAGGCACGACGCGCAGCATCGCGATTACCCTGGGCCAGCAATACGTCGCCTTTGAGTTCTTCATACTCGGAACTAAATCCATTGGTATCCTTGATGTCCACAAGCACCCATGCCGCAGCGCTCTCGCCCTGATCGAGAAGCAGGCGGGCGAGCCGCAAACGCGCGCTGTGTTGCACTGATGATTCAATTGCATTCTTTATGGCCCATTCGAGCTGCACACGCGCAGCAGCGATATCCTTGGCCTCATAGCGCAGGCGCGCCAGCAACAATGCCGACTTGCCGGCATATGGCGTTGCATCATAATCCTGCATCAATTTCGTGGCCGCTGCGCTGACTGCATCGGACTTGCCTTGCTGAAAATCTGTCAGCAAACTCTCATACAGAAGCGAGGCAGCCTCGGCGCGTTTGATCTTGTACTGTCGCCAGTAATTTCCGCCGGCCAGTAACAACAGGCCGATCACCACGCCGGTGATTAGTGCAGTACCGTATTGTTTCCACCACTGTTTGAGGCTGGCAAGCTGGTCATCCGGATTGTACGCTTCCAAAGTTGTTCTCCGTAATTCGGTTATCAATATTTACTCTGTCGTACTGCCTGTCAGCCGCGCCCGCAGAAAGGCCGGCGCTTCAGTCAGCCTGATCTGCTGTTGCGCCTCGTTGGCGCGCAGGTTTTTAACGCTCACTTGCGCGGCCGCCAGTTCACTCTCACCGAGCAGCAGCGCATAGCGTGCTCCGCTGCGGTCGGCGCGCTTGAGTTGCGACTTGAGCGAACCGCCACCGCAATGCAGTTCGACCCGCAGACCGGCATCTCGCAACTGTTCGGCAAGCACCAGCCCCTGCTGCGCGACCTTTCCCTCACCCAGCGGCGCAACATACACCTGTGGCATCTGGTCCACACCCGCCACCTGCTGCAGCGCCGCCAATTCCGCCAGGCGCTCAAGACCGAGCGCAAAGCCGGCCGCCGGTGTCGCCTGGCCGCCGAGCTGCTCGACCAGACCATCGTAACGGCCACCGGCACAGACAGTGCCTTGCGCGCCGAGTTCGGCAGTGACCCATTCGAACACCGTGCGCGTATAGTAATCGAGTCCACGCACCAGACGCGGGTTCACCCGGTACGGGATGTCCGCGGCCTGAAGATAGGCACACAGCTGCTCGAAATGTCGGAGCGAATCCTCGTCCAGATATTCATGCAGACCTGGCGCCGCGGCGATCAGGGACTGCATGGCCGGATTCTTGCTATCCAGCACGCGCAGCGGATTGCTATCGAGGCGCCGGCGACTGTCTTCATCGAGGGTCTCAAGATGCGCGCGCAGATATTCGACCAGCACCTGGCGGTAGCGAGCACGCGCCGCTGGCGTGCCGAGCGAATTGATCTGCAGTTCAAGGCCGCGAATCCCGAGCACACGCCAGAGGCGCGCCGTTACCAGGATGAGCTCGGCATCGATGTCCGGCGTGCCAAGACCAAAGGCTTCGACGCCGATCTGGTGAAACTGCCGGTAGCGGCCCTTCTGCGGGCGCTCGTGGCGAAACATCGGCCCGGCGTACCACAGACGCTGCGTTTGATTATGCAGCAACCCGTTCTCGACACCGGCACGTACACAGCCGGCGGTGCCCTCGGGTCGTAATGTCAGACTGTCGCCGTTGCGGTCTTCGAAGGTATACATCTCCTTCTCGACAATGTCCGTCACTTCTCCGATCGAGCGCTTGTAGAGCTCGGTTTTCTCAATGATCGGGAAGCGGATCTCGCGGTAGCCGTACGAATTGAGAACGGCGACAGCCACCTGCTCGATGCGCTGCCATAGCGACAATGTCACCGGCAACAGATCATTCATGCCACGAATGGCCTGGATGGCCTTGCTCAAGGGGATCGCCTCGGTTCTGAATGATTGTCGAGTACGTGGCCGGCTACGGTCGTCAGTGTCATTGCGCTGGCAATACCGCGGCTTCATCCTCACCAAGCGTGAACCTCGCCATCATGCCACGCTTGTACCGGGCAATATCCACGAGCTGACCGTTGTAATCCAGTCGCACACCGGCAGCATTCCCGAGAAAAATGCTGACCGGCGCGACACCTTCAAGTACCACACTGCGCCCTGCTGGAACCGTGTCGTACAGAAGCCTGTTCTGTTTCGCATCACGGATGTCGGCCCACGAATCCTGATCGGCGTGCAATACCAGCTTGATGCGTGGTCCTGCGGGCTGCGCGGCGAGCGCGGGCGATGCCACTTGGGGTTTTGAAGCGGACGCTGTTGCAATAGCCGGCACCGGAAGCGCTGGTGTAATCGGAGACGCCGGCTTGCTGCCAGTTTCCGCCACACCTACCGGCGCGGCGATTGCCGGATTTTCAACCGGCGACTTCTCCGTTTCGGCCATTGAATCGGCACCGGGGACAACAGTTTGATTCACCACAGCAGGCTCGCTGTCGCGTGCAGCAAGCAGCGGGTTGGGCGGCCGGACTTCGCGTCCCTGCCACCAGGCAACCGCCAGCCCGATCACAATCGCTGCCATAAAATAGGTGACGAAGCGCACTTGGTGGTGACGGCTGGTGATCTCCTTCTGTGGGGCCAGCGCGCTGAAATCCGGTGTGGCGGGCACTGCGGTCAGACGTGTATGCGCTTCCAGGACTGGCTCGGGAGAAAGACCCAGCAGCAAGGCATAGCTTTTCAGATAGCCGCGCACATAGGTTGCTCCGGGCAAACTGGAGTAATCATCCTGTTCAAGCGCCTGTATCTGACGCGTGGCCAGATGCAGTTTTGCCGCCACCTCTTCCTGCGCAAGATGCAAATCTGCGCGCGCCTGGGCAAGCTGTGCCCCAGGACCTTGAACCGGTGCGCGTATGGCGGTTTCAGGATGAGCGGTCGTCATGTGGTTACTTTCCTATCAGGGTACGCAATTGCTTGGCTTCGGCAGAGTCCGGGAACTTCCCGCGCAGACGAAGCGCATAACTCGCCTGCGCATCCTTTGCGCCGAGGGCGCGTTCGATGCGAAACGCTAGCAACAGAGCCTCGGGCGTGTCCTGGGACACCTCGAAATAACGTTGCATGAAGCCTCGCGCCGAGAGTGCCTCGCCGGCGTCGATGCTGTAGCGGGCCATCTGCAAAAGCGCCTGCGGGTGACGCGGGTTGTGTTGCAACGTCAGACGAAAGTAACCGGCAGCGGCTTTTTTGTCGGGCTTCTTGAGCTGGCAAATACCGGCATTCAAACTGGCCTGCTCCGGTGTTTTGTAAAGCGGATTGTTGATAGCAGTGCGAAATTGCTCATCGGCCTCGTCCAGGCGTCCGCGCTCACACAGAAAAGCGCCGTAACTGTTACGCGCGTCGGAATTGTCAGGCTGTTCGCTGATAGCGCGCCGAAAATAGTACTCGGCCTTGTCGTCTTTCTTCAGGCGCAATTGCAGCAATCCCATGATGTGATTCGCCTGCGAATGGTCTGGATTGATTTCCAGCGCACGTTCCAGTTCCTGCTGTGCGATATCCAGCTGATTGCGGGAGAGATAGGTTGCACCAAGCTGCGTATGGATCTCGGTACGCTTGTTGAATTTCTCTGCCTTCTCTTCACGTTCCGTCTGGGAGGCGCAGCCACCGAGCAGCAGGCTGGCCAGTACAAGCAATATCGCATGGCGCATCATGATGGTGTCATTCTCCTGCTCAGCCGTTGCGAACGCGGTGTAAGATCCTGGATGCGCCCGGCGAGCTGTCCGCAGGCGGCGTCAATGTCGTCACCGCGGGTCTTGCGCGTCATGGTGGTGAGATTGGCATTCATCAAGACATCGCGGAAGCGGTCGATGGTCGCCTGATCGGAGCGCTCGAAACGACCTTGCGGGAACGGATTATACGGAATCAGATTCACCTTGGCCGGCACTCCATCCAGAATCTTCACCAACTCATGTGCGTGGGTCATGCTGTCATTGACGCCGGCGAGCATGACGTATTCGATGGTGACGCGCCGGCGCGCATCGCCTTCGACATAGCGCTTGCAGGCGGCAAGCAGTTCGGCAATCGGGTATTTGCGGTTGAGCGGCACCAGCTCATTGCGCAGCGCGTCATTCGGCGCATGCAGTGACACCGCCAGACTCACCGGGCACTCCTCGCGAAGACGTTCGAGCATTGGCACCATACCGGCGGTACTGAGCGTCACGCGCCGCTTGGACAGTCCGTAGGCCATGTCATCCAGCATGATTTTCATCGACGTGATCACGTTGTCGAAATTGAGCAGCGGCTCGCCCATGCCCATCATCACCACATTGGTGATAATGCGATCGCCTTTCGGGTCTCGTCCGAGCGCGCGATTGGCAGCCCACACCTGGCCAATGATCTCGTGTGCGTCGAGATTGCGATTGAAGCCCTGATGGCCGGTGGCGCAGAATGCGCAGTTGAGCGTGCAGCCCACCTGCGAAGAGACGCACAGCGTGCCGCGTTCGGTCTCGGGAATGAATACGGTCTCAATACAGTTGCCATCGGCCAGTCGCAGCAGCCACTTGCGCGTGCCATCCGCGGCCTGCTGGTCGAGTTCAACCACGGGCGGCCGTATTTCGGCGCTTTCCTGAAGGCGTGAGCGCAATGCCTTGCTCAAATTGGTCATGGCATCAAATTCGGTGACGCCGTAGTGGTGTATCCACTGCATGACCTGGCCGGCGCGAAACGGCTTCTCGCCCAACTCGGTAAAAAAAGACTGCAGGGCGGCGAGATCGAGGCCCAGAAGATTGATTCTGCCGTTGGCTGAGGTTTCCATGAGTATCACTATAGCGGGGTCGCGGGATTGCTTGACCGGGTCCAGGCCAGGCCTGCCGGTCTCTTGATGAACATGTGCCACTGAATTGCCATGAAATTTCGAAGATCCCTGCATCCCCAACACACTGACCAGGCGCGGATGGCTTCCGGCCTTTTGAAACAAGGGGATAGTTTAACGACTAGACTCCGGGGAGACAAACACGGCAGCGGAGATCGGCTGGTCGAATGACCGGGCTGCGCTGGGATCAGCCGGCGGATTCGTCGATCCAGGCCATCTGGATGGCCTCGAGTATCTTTTCGCCACAATGCGCCGGATCATCATCAAATCCGTCGAGTTGTTGCACCCATTGGCTCAAGTCGGTGAACCGGACTGTTTTCGGGTCGATATCCGGGTGCGCATCGCTCAGGGCGATGGCGATTTCGCGGCTTTCGGTCCATTTCATGCCCATGACAACCCCTAGTGGTGTTCCGAAACCATATTGATGGTGTAACGGGGAATTTCGATGACCAGCTCCTGGTTACCGACCCGGGCCTGGCAACTGAGACGTGAAGTCGGCTCGAGCCCCCAGGCCTTGTCCAGAAGATCCTCTTCCTTCTCCTCGGCCGGCGCCAAGGCCTCGAAACCTTTGCGGAGAATCACATGGCAGGTAGTGCAGGCACAGGCCTTCTCGCAGGCGTGCTCGATGTGGATACCGGCGTCGAGCAGCGCATCGCAGATGCTTTTGCCCGGTTCGACGTCGAGGTTCGCTCCCTGCGGGCAAATCTCGGTGTGTGGCAGTATGCGCAAACGGGTCATGATGTCTCAGCTCTTGAATTCGTCCAGCCGGTGACCGGTGAGCGCCGCGCGTACACCGGCGTCCATGCGGCGCGTGGCAAAGGCTTGCGTGGCGTTATCAACTACGGCGATCGCCTGCTTGATAGCATTCGTATCTGTTCCGGCACGCGCATTCTGTAACGCCAACATGCTCGTATCGATGATCGCTCGTTCGTCCCGATTCAGGTACTTCTCACCATCGGCGCGTAGCGCCGCCTGCACTGCCTCCAGCACGCGGTCGGCATCGACCTGCTGTTCGCGCAGATTGCGCGCCGCGTTGTCATCACTGACGTGCGCGATCGAATCTCGCAGCATGCGTTCGATTTCGGCATCGGTGAGGCCGTAGGACGGCTTCACGGTGATGGTTGCCTCGACGCCGGTCCCCTGCTCGCGTGCCGCCACACTCAGCAGGCCATCGGCATCCACCTGAAAGGTGACGCGAATGCGCGCCGCACCCGCTACCATCGGCGGTATGCCGCGCAGCTCGAAGCGCGCCAACGACCGGCAATCGGAGACCAGGTCGCGTTCACCCTGCAGCACATGAATGAGCAGTGCCGTCTGGCCGTCCTTGAAGGTCGTGAATTCCTGGGCGCGCACCGTCGGGATCGTCGAGTTGCGCGGAATGATTTTCTCCACCATCCCGCCCATGATTTCCAGGCCGAGCGACAGCGGAATAACGTCGAGCAGCAGCATGTCGGAGTCCGGCTTGTTACCGGCAAGAATATCGGCCTGAATGGCAGCACCGATCGCCACCACCTTGTCCGGGTCAATCGTGGTGAGCGGTTTGCGACCGAAGAATGTCTCGACCTTCTCCTGCACGCGCGGCATGCGCGTGGAGCCGCCAACCATCACCACTGCCTGGATGTCCTTTGGCTTAAGGCCGGCATCCTTGAGTGCGCGGCGTGTGGGTGCCAGGGTTCGCTCGATCAATGGATCGACCAGCTGAACCAGCGTCGCGCGCGTGAGATCTCCCTGCCAGACCGTACCATCCGGGCGCAGGACCTGCACCGGGACGGTCGGTGCATCCGTCAGCGCCTGTTTTGCGACGCGTGCGTCGCGCAGCAGGCGGCGTTGCAGCTTGCGATCGGCGTGTTCGCTCAGGCCCGCTTGCTGCCACATCCAGTCGGCCACGGCGTGATCCATGTCGTCACCACCCAGCGCCGAATCGCCGGCGGTGGCCAGCACCTCGAACACGCCGCGATTCAGGCGCAGGATCGAAATATCGAAGGTGCCGCCACCCAGATCGTAGATGGCAAACACGCCTTCGGCGCTTTGGTCGAGGCCGTAGGCCACAGCGGCCGCGGTCGGCTCGTTGAGCAAGCGCAGCACATTCAGACCGGCGAGACGCGCGGCGTCCTTGGTGGCCTGACGCTGGGCATCGTCAAAGTAGGCCGGCACGGTGATGACCGCGCCGCTGAGTTCACCGCCGAGTGTCTTCTCGGCACGCTGCTTGAGTACCCGGAGAATATCGGCCGAGACCTCGACCGGGCTGCGTTCGCCGGCCGAGGTGTGGATGCGCGGCATGGCGGATGCGCCCGGACTGAACTCATATGGCAGCAGATTGCCGAGGCGCTTCACATCCTCGACTCCGCGACCCATGAGACGCTTTACCGAGGCGATCGTATTCAACGGATCGTCTGCCGCCGCCTCAAGTGCCGCTTCACCCACTTCGGGACCGGCGTCACGTCGATAGTGCACCACCGACGGCAACAGGTGCCGGCCCTGCTCGTCCGGCAGCGTGTCGGCAATCCCGCTGCGCACCGTGGCCACGAGTGAGTTGGTGGTGCCAAGGTCGATACCGACCGCGAGCCGGTGCTCGTGCGGCGCGGTGGATTGGCCGGGTTCGCTGATCTGCAACAGTGCCATGGATGAAATCTGTTTCTTAAAATAAATACGGTGCGACTCTACTCCAGTTCCTCGACCTCGTGCGCGAGCTTCTGCAGAAACTGCATCTCGCGCACCAGGTTGCGCGCCTGCCGGCGCGCCGGGTCTGTATTCTCCGTAAAGCGGGTGCGCAATAATTCAGATCGCACCTCAAGCTCCCCCGCTACTCGCTGGCGTAGAGGCTCCAGTTGCGCTTGCCGGTCGGCCGCGTCACGCGCCTCGGCCAGCAGTTCGCGCAACTCCATCTGCTCCATGAGAAAGGCGCTATCCATGGCCGTATCCGTTTCCTCGCCGGTATCGACTCCTTGCAGCCCGAGCAGGTAACGTGCGCGCGCAACCGGATCCTTGAGGGTCTGAAAGGCAGCGTTGATTTGTGCCGTCAGTTGCAACGAAAGGCGCCGTTCCGGCTCAGAGGCTGTGGCAAAGCGGTCGGGATGAAATCGGCGCTGCAAATCGCGATAGCGTGCAGCAAGATCGGAAACATCGAGATCAAACGTTACAGACAGGCCGAACAACTCGAAATAATTCTTGCTGAGATCGGCCTGCATGCCGGCAAGGTCCTGACCGGTCAGACGGTAAAGCTTTCGCCGCAGCCGCACTCACCTTTTACGTTCGGATTGTCAAATTTGAAACCTTCATTGAGACCTTCACGGGTGTAGTCCAGAACCATGCCGTCCAGAAACAACAGGCTCTTCGGATCCACAATCAGTTTTACCCCGTGGCTCTCGAACACCAACTCGTCCGGCTGGATGGCATCCACGAACTCGAGCACGTAGGCCTTGCCCGAGCAGCCGGAGGTACGCACACCAAGACGCAGGCCTTCGCCCTTGCCACGCTTACTGAGTGAATTGCGCACATGCACAGCAGCGGCTTCGGTGAGACTGATACCCATAATTTTACCTTCTGTATTCAATACCCGGCTTTGAGAGACTTCAGGCAGCATCTGACTTGCTGCGCTTCTGCTGATAATCGTTGATCGCGGCCTTGATGGCGTCCTCGGCCAGCACCGAACAATGGATCTTGACCGGCGGCAGCGCCAGCTCTTCGGCGATCTGGGTGTTCTTGATCTGACCGGCCTGCTCCAAAGTTTTGCCTTTCACCCACTCGGTAAGCAGCGAGCTCGAAGCGATTGCCGAGCCGCAGCCATAGGTCTTGAACTTGGCGTCCTCGATAACACCCTGTTCGTTCACCTTGATCTGGAACTTCATCACGTCGCCGCAGGCCGGCGCACCGACCATGCCGGTGCCGACCGACTGGTCGCCCTTGTCGAAGGCTCCGACATTGCGCGGGTTCTCGTAGTGATCCAGTACTTTATCGCTGTATGCCATGGTGATGACTCCTCGGTTCGTATCTATCTGTTAGGCGTTAGACGCTCTCAGTGCGCCGCCCATTGCACCGTGCTGAGATCAATGCCTTCCTTGAACATGTCCCAGAGCGGCGAAAGTTCGCGCAGCTTGCCAATTTTTTCTTTCACCAGCTGAATCGTGTAATCCACGTCTTCTTCCGTTGTGAAGCGGCCGAGGGTGAACCGGATCGAGCTGTGCGCCAGCTCGTCATTGCGCCCGAGCGCACGCAGTACATAGGACGGTTCCAGACTCGCCGAGGTGCAAGCTGATCCAGAGGATACAGCGATGTCCTTGAGCGCCATGATCAGCGACTCGCCCTCGACATAGTTGAAACTGATGTTGAGGTTACCGGCGATGCGCCGCTCCATATCGCCGTTCACGTACACCTCTTCAATATCCTTGAGGCCATTATAGAGGCGATCGCGCAGCATGCGGATGCGCGCGCTCTCCTGTGCCATCTCGGCCTTGGCGATACGGAACGCCTCACCCATGCCGACACACTGGTGTACCGGCAGGGTACCGGAACGCATGCCGCGTTCGTGCCCGCCGCCATGCATCTGCGCCTCGAGGCGCACGCGCGGCTTGCGGCGCACGTACAGTGCACCGATACCCTTCGGGCCGTATACTTTGTGTGCCGACAGCGACAGCAGATCGATGTTCATGGCATTCACATCGATCGGCACCTTGCCGGCGCTCTGTGCGGCGTCGGTGTGAAACAGGATGCCCTTGCTGCGAGTCAGCTTGCCGATGGCGGCCAGATCCTGAATCACCCCGATCTCGTTGTTGACGTGCATGAGCGACACGAGGATCGTTTCCGGGCGCATCGCTGCTTCGAGCTTCTTGAAATCGACCAGACCATTCGGCTCCGGGTCGAGGTAGGTCACTTCAAATCCTTCGCGCTCCAGATGACGACAGGTATCCAGCACCGCCTTGTGTTCGGTCTTGCAGGTGATGATGTGTTTACCCTTGCCCTTGTAAAACTGCGCCGCGCCCTTGATGGCCAGGTTGTTCGACTCGGTCGCACCGGAAGTCCAGACGATTTCTTTGGGGTCGGCACTGAGCAGTGCGGCGACCTGCGCGCGCGCCCCCTCCACCGCCTCGTCGGCGTGCCAACCGAATACGTGCGAACGCGATGCCGGGTTGCCGAACTCACCGTCCTGCGTCAAGTAGCTGCACAGTTTTTCGGCCACACGCGGGTCGACCGGCGTGGTCGCCGAGTAATCAAGATAAATCGGTTTTCTCATGGCGATCTCAGACTTGTACAACGATAACTCAGGCGAATGCATGACCCAATCTGACCATCTGCAACATCTGAAACTAGCGCGCGGCCACCACCGACACACGCTTTTCGCGGTCCCGGTCGCGCTGACGCTCGGCAACGTCACGCACATTCGGCTCGGCCACAAGGTCGGCCAGGGTGATCCCATTCAGGAAATCGTGAATGCGCTCGCTCAACGAGTGCCAGAGGTCGTGCGTCAGGCAACGTTCATCACCCTGACAATTCTTGTCACCGCCACAACGCGTGGCATCAATGTTCTCATTGATCGTGATAACAATCTGCGCCACGGTAATCTTGTCCGGCGCCAGGGCGAGCGTGTAGCCGCCACCCGGGCCACGCACGCTATCCACCAGGCCATTCCGGCGCAGGCGGGCAAAAAGCTGCTCAAGGTATGACAGCGAGATGCCCTGGCGTTTGGCGATTTCGGAGAGGGTTACAACGCCCTGCTGATAATGCAGCGCCAGATCCAGCATGGCGGTCACTGCATAGCGTCCTTTGGTCGTTAGTTTCATGGCACAGGCCCGAAGTTAAGTTCGATTTACCAAGTACCACTCTGGCATATCCG
>Ga0315271_10000019_pt1 | contig 66907 bp, 72 predicted proteins | sample C3_top_MG_FD_204664 | JGI IMG/M metagenome (GOLD analysis project Ga0315271, IMG submission 204664) | Sediment microbial communities from Yellowstone Lake, YNP, Wyoming, USA - C3_top | ecosystem: Environmental > Aquatic > Freshwater > Lake > Sediment | place: USA: Wyoming | collected 2017-08-01
TTCATGCCTCTTACAGATGCCAGTCGCAGATTAAATTTTGTAGTGTTTCACTCAACTATCTACAGAATAACCCATCCCCACCCGATTGACCACTTCTTTGACATGGTTTATATAAGTACCCTCTGATGGTCGCCAGAAATACTTAAACAGGCTTAACATATCGCCCTGCCCAACTACACTCAACGGACCAAACCATGCGTGCAATCCTGATGACTTCCGCAGGCACCAGCGACGTGTTGCAACTGCGTGACATTCCGCTGCCACCGCTGCCTTCCGGCAAACATCTGCGCGTCAAACTCGAGGCCGCCGGTATCAATCCGCTGGACACCAAATTGCGCAGTAAAGCGATTTATTATCCCGATCACTTGCCCGCCATTCTTGGCTGCGATGGTGCGGGCGTGGTAGAAGCTGCGGGCTGTGATACGAGCAGATTCAAAGTGGGCGATGCGGTGTATTTCTGCAACGGCGGTATCGGCGAAGAACCCGGCTGTTATGCGGAATACACCACCGTGCAAGAAGATTATTGCGCTGCCAAACCGAAAAAGCTCAGCATGGCGGAAAGTGCTGCACTGCCGCTGGTGGCGATAACGGTATGGGAAGCGTTGCTGGATCGCGTTAATCTGCAGGCAGGACAAACTATTCTGATCCACGCCGGTGCGGGCGGTGTGGGGCATATTGCGATACAGCTGGCGCGCCATCTCGGCGCTCGCGTCGCCGTCACTGTGAGCGATGAACACAAAGCCGCCATTGCCAAAGGTCTGGGTGCGGAAAAAATCATTCAATACCGCCAACAGGACTTCGTGGCTGAAACCCTGGCGTGGACTGAAGGCAAAGGTGCGGATGTGGTGTTTGATACGGTGGGTGGCGATACCTATCTGCGCTCGCTGCATGCCGCCTGTTTGGCTGGCAAAGTGGTCAGCCTGCTGTCTACCCCTTTATCCCTTGCCGACACCCAGCTCGCGCGTTTGCGCAATTTATCTCTTTGCTATGAACTGATGCTCGCGCCGCAGCTGATGAAGCTGCACGACGAGCGCGTGCGCCAGCGCAAAATTCTTGAACAGGTATCTGCGCTTGTGGATGCAGGAAAACTGCGTGTCATGGTCAGCACACAATTGCCACTGGCTGAAGCCGCACAAGCACATCGTTTGCTTGAAAGCGGCGGGGTCACAGGCAAGATTGTACTGACGATGGACTGATAAAGCGCCCTCTCCCCTAGCCCCTCTCCCGCAAGCGTGAGAGGGGAACAGCTCCCTCTCCCAATTTTGGGAGAGGGCTGGGGAGAGGGCAAGAAAGAACACCATGCAATTTATCGACACACACTGTCACCTGGACGCGGCGGAATTTGGCGACACCCAGGCGTTGCTTATCAATGAAGCGATGTCTGCCGGTGTCGGCGCTATTGTCATACCCAGTGTGGATGCTTCCAATTTTGCCACTGTGCAAAAAATCTGCGCTCAGCATGCCAACTGCGCACCCGCCTTTGGCATCCATCCCATGTATGTTGATCGCGCCAAACGCTCTGATCTCGACCTGCTGCGCGAATTCATTCAACAGCACCATCCCGTCGCAGTCGGCGAAATTGGTCTGGATTTTTTCGTGGAAAATTTTGATCGGGAACACCAGGAATACTATTTTTCGGCACAACTCAAACTCGCGCAGGCATTTGACCTGCCGGTGCTGCTGCACATCCGCAAAGCACAGGACACCATCCTCAAACATCTGCGCCGCACCCCGGTACGCGGCGGTATTGCCCATGCCTTTAACGGCAGTCCGCAGCAGGCTGCAGAATTCATCAAACTCGGTTTCAAGCTCGGCTTTGGCGGCGCGATGACTTATCCGCGTGCCACCCGGTTGCGCGAACTGGCAGCCACCCTTCCGCTGGACAGCATCGTGCTTGAAACGGACTCGCCCGACATTCCGCCAGCGTTCCTGCGACGCGGCGAGCCCAATCGTCCGGGTTTTTTACCGAGAATCGCCGGGACACTTGCTGAATTGCGTCATTTACCCCTGGAAGAAATTGCACGGATTACTTCGGCCAATGCAGTGGCTGCCCTTCCGGGGCTCAAATAATTTTGCAGAAATTAAAAGCCACAAACGAATTGTGGCTGTTGCCATAATAATCAGACATAAATTGGTAGAATCACGCACATCAAATATATTTATAACACATACCCGCATGAACACCCCGCTTCCTACCGACCCAAAGCTACTGATGCGCTCCATCATCCAGCGTATTGCCACCGGCCCTGATTTGTCCAAGGACATCAGCCGCGAAGAAGCCCATCTGGGCACCAAAGCGATTATCGACAACCATATCGATCCGATACAGGTCGGCATCTTTTTTATTGCGTTGCGCATGAAGCGCGAAACCATGGATGAAAATATCGGCGTGCTCGACGCGGTACTTGAAACCACCCGGCGGGCGATCGCTGCAGTTGATGAAGTGGTCGACATCGGCGACCCCTACGATGGTTACACGCGTTGCCTGCCCACTTCCCCTTTTCTCGGCCCGCTGCTGGCCGAACTGGGTGTGCATGTAGTGAGTCATGGTTTGGATAAGGTTGGACCGAAATATGGCGTGACTGCGCGCCATATACTGCAAGCCGCAGGCGTTCCGGTAGACCTGTCCCCGTCACAGGCAGCCGCTCGTCTGGCCGACCCGGCACTGGGCTGGACCTACATCGACCAGGCGCAATCCAACCCCGGCCTGCACAATCTGGTCGGCCTGCGCGCGCAAATGATCAAGCGCCAGGTGCTCACCACCGTGGAAGTATTGTCCAAACCCATCGCCGGCCGCAAAAAAACGCACTTCATCACCGGCTTTGTACACAAGCCCTACCCGCCCATTTATGCCGAGCTCGCGCGTGTTGCCGGGTTTGACACGGCCTGCATCATTCGCGGTGTGGAAGGTGGCGTGGTGCCTTCGCTGCGTCAGGTTGGTCGCTATTTCAAATATCACGACAAGGGAGCTGAAAGCGAAGTGGCTATCGACCCGACCACACTCGGCATTCAACAGGAGGTCCGTGCGGTACCGCTACCCGGCGCGGTAGTGACTGCCGGGGGTGAGGACGAAATCGTCGCCGCCATCGATATACCCGCCACCGCCCGCGCTGCAGCTGAGGCAGGCATTGCTGCGCTTAAAGGTACTAAGGGTGCGTTCTACGATTCGCTGGTGCTGTCTGGCGCGATTGTACTGCACCACGTGGGCAAGGCCGCCAGCCTCGACGATGCCGCCGCACAAATTCGAGCTGTACTCGACTCCGGCCGCGCCTCCAAAAGAGTGAAATGATGAGCGACTATATTGCGATAGCTGCGGCGGATGAACTGAAACCTGCACAGATGAAGCGTATCGTCGTGGACGGCAAGCGCCTGCTTTTGTGCAATTCGGCCGGCAGTCTATATTGTGTGGACGAAATGTGCAGCCACGAAGACTATTCGCTATACCTTGGTTGCATCAAGGACGGCAAGATCAAGTGCTCGCTGCACGGCAGCTATTTTGATCTTGTCAGCGGCAAACCGACTTGCGAACCGGCGGATGTACCTATCCGCACCTATGCGCTAAAGATAGAAGCCGGACAGGTGTGGGTCAAATCCAGCCCCGCATAATTTCTCGCAGGCTTGATATTAAATGTAAGCCCCGGTCAACAAACAATACTATGGGTGGACGTTTACCCGGCGCTCTTCCGTATCTTTTCAATACGGCACCGATTCCTGTATCAGCTTCGGCGAAACGCCTCGAAGCGCAGTCTCATGTAGTCTGCGGTCCAGTTTCCGCCTGCGTCACTCAGCCTCGGCCGGATGACTTGCCGAACATCTTCCAGGAACCGCCTCCTATCGACTTGCGGCAAAACGGACGTAAAGTTGTCCGAGAAAGTTTCCAGCCAGCCCATGACATCACCCGGCAATGGGGTTGGACGGGGGATCAACTGGATGTAGGTCACAGCAAAGCCCGCCGCTTTCAGCTTTCCCTGATAATCTTCGACGCTTGGGAAATACCAGGGACTCGCAGCCTGTCCGTCGTATCCACGTCGATTCAACTCCTTAATGAGCGCATCATGAATCGTTTCTACGCACCCCTGTCCGCCACACTCTGCGACAAAGCGCCCGCCAGGGCGTAAGGCCCTAAACACTTTTCGTATTACCTTGTCCGCATCCTTCATCCAGTGCAGGGCGGCATTGCTGAATACAGCATCGAACTCGCCGCAATAGTCCATGTCGTATGCGCTCATTAATTTCGCCTCTACGCCCAGAGCCTGTGCAGAGGCAATAAAATCCGCACTGGAGTCGATACCGACCACGCCGCAACCGAATTCCCCGAGCTGCCTGCTCAGAACGCCGTCACCGCAGCCAATATCAAGTATCCTTTCCCCGGCTTGCGGATTGAGCAATTCAACTGCCGGCGCGCCTAGCGTCGTGACAAATCTGGCGTTCTTTTCGTATACAGTTGAATTCCAGCTTTGCGGGTTCATTATTTTTTCTCTTTCAGTAAGGCACTTGTAGCAGCGCTTCGTCCTGCTATTTATCTGGCATAAGTTGAAGTGATTTGTGCCTTGTCCAGGCTATTGCTATGCAACATGAAACCTATCAACGCCGCGCTGGCATCTTCTGGCACGCCAAGTTTTTCAAGCTTGAGTGCGTGCACGGTAAATACATAGCGATGGGGTTTATCGCCCGCGGGAGGGCAGGCGCCGCCAAAATTGCGCGCGCCAAAATCATTGCGCCCCTGCTTGCTCCCCACAGGCAAAGGCGCTTTGATTGCCGCGCCCGCCGCAAGCGCAGTGGCTGTCGCTGAAATATCGTACACCACCCAATGCCACCAGCCACTGCCTGTGGGCGCATCGGGATCATAGACGGTCACAGCAAAGCTGCGCGTTCCGGCAGGCGCCCCTTTCCACGACAATGCCGGTGACAAATTTCCACCGCTGCAGCCAAACCCTTTATATACCTGGGCTGAACTCATAACCTGCCCTTCTTGTACATCAGGACTGATCAACTCAAAGGCTGAAGCACACGCTGTAGAAATAGCAAACAGAGTAATACCGATAAAAATGTTTTTCATAAACTGGCCCCTTTTATTATTTGGCGATGCAAATCGTATCTGCGTTTTCCATTCATCGCCAAACTGAAAACGTGACTCAGTATAGAAAGTAAAATATACTGGAACAAGACAACAATTTATCCTGGTATAAAACATACCAGCCAAACACAGTTAACTGCCATGACGACACAAAATCTTGGGCACTTCATTCGAAAATATCGCGAACGTCTGCGCCCTGAAGACGTTGGCCTGCGCTCACTCGGGCGACGGCGTACGCCGGGACTGCGCCGTGAGGAGTTGGCGCAATTGTGCGCTGTCAGCCCGACCTGGATCACCTGGATTGAGCAGGGCAGACCGGTATCAGCCTCGCCGGCCATGCTCGAGCGCCTGGCCGTGGCTTTGCGCCTGACGGATGCCGAGCGTAACTATCTGTTTACCCTTGCCGGCAAACTTGACCCGGACAGCGAATCTAAAAATCACGACGAACCCGATGCCATTCTGCAAAGCGTCAAGCACATGACCGAACCGGCCTATGTGCTCGACCAGCAATGGACTGCATTGGCCTGGAACCAAGCCGCCGCAAAATTGTTTGGTGGCTGGTTGGATGCAGATGGCTCTTTAACGCAGCGTAACCTGCTCAGGTTCGCTTTTCAGCACCCGGCTGCACGCAAACTGATAGACAACTGGCCCGATCGGGCCAAACGACTCGTGTTTGAATTTCGCGCCGATTGTGGATTGCACGCGGAGGATAAAAAATTGCGCGCTCTGATTGATGAGCTATGCGCGACCAGTAAAAAGTTTAATGTTTTTTGGCAGGACTATGGCGTGATGGAACGCGAAGGTGGCTTGCGTATATTTCATCACCCTGTACTTGGCGATCTTGGCTACACTCAGACAACTTATTATCCTGCCACCAGACGCGATCTGAAACTGGTGTTGCTCATACCCGCCTGAAATCCAGCCCGCACTTCATCGTGGTTAAAACCGCGCATTTCCGCGATAATGCGCGGCATGAAAAACATCCCGCCACAATTTACCCGCACCCACATCCTGCTGGGCGATGCTGGCCTGGAACAGCTGGCCGGCAAACACGTATTCGTCGCCGGCCTCGGCGGGGTAGGCTCATATTGTGCAGAAGCATTGGCGCGGGCAGGAATAGGTAGCCTGACCCTGCTCGACCATGATGTGGTGGCCGCCAGCAACATTAACCGCCAGTTGCTGGCTCTGCATTCAACCGTAGGCCAGTCGAAGGCCGAGTTGATGCGTGCGCGTGTCGCCGACATCAACCCCGCTTGCAAGGTCACCTTTCTCAAGACCTTCCTCACCATCGACAACGTAAACGACCTGGTACCAGCCGATAGTGACTACGTTATTGACTGCATCGATTCCTTGTCGTGCAAGGTAGCCTTGGTGGCAGAAAGTTTAAAGCATGGCTTTAATGTCGCCTCCAGCATGGGCGCGGGCAACCGGCTAGATCCCTCGCGCATCAAAATTGCAGACATCAGCAAGACCGAGGTCTGTCCACTGGCCAGGCTGATACGCTTGCGCCTGCGTCGCGAGAATATCTGCAAGCCCATGCTCACGGTGTATTCGGACGAGGCTGGCCTTCCACCGCTGCCGCCGCAACCGGTGGAAGGCCAGGGTCGGGACCGCGCGGTGAACGGCACCATCAGCTACATGCCGGCTCTGTTTGGCATGATGCTGGCGGGGGCGGTGATTAATCGTTTGCTGGAACAACAGAAATAGCAAAAACACTTTTCAAAGACTGCACAGCCCGGTTCAACTTTTTTCCTTGAATCACAGATCTGAATAACTTTCTGCCCAGCCGGAGTTCCGCACCCTGCGCAAACACTACTACTTGTTGATCAATTTTTATTCACAGTCACAATTTCCCACGCCTCCACCTCACCTTTAACCAGTTCAAACAGAGGATGTGTTTGCATTATTTTCTCGCACTGCAGTCTTGCACAGGCTGCCGTATCACGCAGCAGGAGCTTGGCTTCAAGATGGCTGAATTCATAGGCGATCTGACCGTCTGTCACCGGGATAATTTTTGCTGCCAAATATGGTGCAATCTTGCTTGCATCGAATTTGTAGCCACGACTTTGTGCCTCGCGCTGCACTTCGTTCAAGTAGCAGGCAATCGCTGCCAGGGGATCTTGCTGCTGCTTAAAGCGGATCAATTGCGGATGGTTGCGATAGCCTTTGGTGTCACCGTGCAAAATTTTTTGCGCTAGAAGCGCTTCACGCCATAGTGCCACCAGCCCTTTGGCATCAAGATAACGCGGATGCAACGACCACAGACGCATGGCTTACTTCAGCCAGCCTTTGCGCTGAAACAGCCAGAACGGCAACATCACTGACAGCGCCATCAATACCAGGGCAAAGAGGTAACCTGCCCCCCAGTTCAGCTCGGGCATGTGGCGGAAATTCATACCGTAAATTGAGGCGATCAGCATGGGCGGCAACAGCGCCACTGACGCCACCGAGAACAGGCGCACAATTTTATTCTGGTTGATATTGACAAAGCCGACGGTAGCGCTCATCAGGAAGTTGATTTTGTCGAACAGGAAGGAGGTGTGGCCGTCGAGCGAGTCGATATCCTGCATGATCTGGCGCGCGTCTTCGTGCTGGGCAGGACTGAGCAATTTGCTGCGCATCAGAAAAGACATGGCACGGCGCGTATCCATCACATTGCGCCGGATACGGCCGTTGAGATGTTCGGCCTGGGCGATGCTGGCCAATACTTCAGCGGCTTCCTTGTCGCTCAATTTGGTTTGCAGCACAGCCTGGCTGACCTGCCCGAGGTCGGCATAAACTTCTTCCAGAGCGTCGGCGGAAAACTCTACGTCCATGGAGTAGAGGTCGACCAGCACATCCTTGCTGCTTTCAATTTCGCCGGATTGCAAATGCGTGCGCGTGCGCAAGCTGTGGAACACCGGCAGATCTTCCTCGTGCACGCTGATCAGGATGTTGCCTGTCAACACAAAGGCCACCGTCACACTGCGGGAATCGCTGAGCTTGCCCAGCAGAAAGTCCGAACGCAGGTGTACCACTCCGTCATCATCATAAAAGCGCGCGCTCGCCTCGATGTCGCGCAGATGTTCGGGTCTGGGCAAACTCAGGCGGTAGCTCTGCTCCACCCACCTGCGCTCTTCTGCAGTTGCCGCTATGACGTCTATCCAGATGGGACTGTCCTGGCGCAGGTCGATGCAATTTTCCAGGTGTATCTGGCTAAGCCGGTTATTGTTAAGGGTAAAAGCACTTAGCATTGCGGTTCAATCCTTGCGCAACGACATGCGCGAAAGCAGTCCGTCTTTCAGGATAAACTGGTGATAAAGAGCGGCGGCTGAGTGTAGCAGGATCGTGATGAGCAGCAGATTGGCAAAAATACCATGCACCTCATGCGCAATGAAATCTTCATAATCCTTCGGCAACTCGCCTGTGAAATTCAGCAGAACAGCAGGCAGGTCGGCTGAAATCGCCAAAGCCAGCCCCGCCAGGGCAGTCGCAATGGTCAGCAGGTACAGCAGGTAATGCATGCCTGTTGCCAGCCTGTCCACCAAACTGTTATTACCAACAAGCGCGGCAGGCTGAGGCGTTGTGAAGCGCAGAATCAGTCGCAGCAGGGTAAACAGCAGGATTCCTGCGCCGACGACGATGTGCAGCTTCAGCAACAGAATTTTTTGCGGATGAGCACTGTCCATGTCATCCAGCACCACCGCTCCCATAAAGATGGCACCCGATATAAATATGGCGAGCAGCCAATGAAGGATAACCATGGCTGTGTTGTAACGTTTCAATTCCGGCATGTGAGCTCCTTAAACAAATTGCTGTTACTAAATCCCGTCTGCGCCGTCAACCAGAGTTCAGGCTGCAGCATACTATTACATTTCAGGGTCTAACTTCTTCTTGTGTGAGCGCAATATTTTATCTGACACAGTGCAATTGGCAGCATAAAATATTCATTGCTGATTTTTTATCTTTTTGAATATGAATATTACTTTGATACGGCATGGTGAAAGTGTCGCCAATGCGGGCAATTTCATTAGTGACGATCCGCGCAAGCCGGTTGGATTAACCGACAAAGGCCGGGCACAGGCAGAATCACTTGCGCTGCGATTGCGCAATGAAACTTTTACCCACGCCTATACCTCCGAGTTTCTCCGGGCGCGGGAAACAGCTGCCATTTTGCTGAGCCACCACTGCTTGCCGCTGTATATTGATGCACGTCTGAATGAGCGAAAATCAGGCCTGGACGGACGGCCGGTGCACACTTTTAATGACCAGGTTAAGCGCGACCCACTGCATTTCAAGACTGAAACCGGCGAGTCATTCATGCAGCAGATGGAGCGTGTGCGCAGCGTTCTGGATGAGCTGGCAATACGCCACCCCGAGGGGAAAATCCTGGCGGTATCGCATGAAAATCCCATTATTGCGGCGCTGGCGTTGACAGTGAACGACCCGTCAACCGTGGTGCTCAGCAATCTGGAAAATTGCGGGCGTATTGACCTGATCTGGCCCGCGACTTTCTTCCACAATTAACACCTCAGAGTGCGTGGAACGCGCCCTGGCAGACAAGATCCTTTTAAGGCTGAATTGTCAGACGCGCCTCTACGCCACCACCTGTGCGTGGCAGCAACTCAATTTTCCAGCCGTTCACATCAGCCAGCTGTTTCGCTATTGCCAGACCCAGGCCACTGCCTCCGGTTACGGTGCTGCGCGAAGACTCGATACGGTAAAAAGGCCGGAACACATTTTCAATTTCTTCCTGTGGAATACCGGGGCCGCCGTCCAGCACGCGAATTACAATTTCACTTTCACCACACTCGTACAACAGTTCCACTGCTTTACCCGCACCGTAACGAATTGCATTACTCAACAAATTGCCCAGTATCCGCCGCAAAGCCATCTGCCCGACAGACCGAACACAGTCTGCGCGGGGCTGCCACTGTATCAGCACCCCTTCTGCCGCCGCATTGTCCACCAGCTCCTGCAGCAATAAATTGAGATCAATACTCTGCGGCGTTTCCCTTTCAAGGCCGCGGCTGAAAGCGAGAAACTCCCCGATCAGGCGGTTCATTTCTTCAACGTCATTTTTGAGCCGGGTGATGATTTTCGGGTCTGCATCCACGGGCAGCATTTCCACTGCCAGGCGCATGCGCGCGAGCGGTGTGCGCAGATCATGCGAGATGCCGGCCAGCAGGGTGGTGCGATTGGCGAGCAAGGCCTGCACCTGTTGCGCCATGTTATTGAAGGTATGCGCCAGTTCGGCCAATTCCTCCACGCCCTCTTCCGCCAGCGTGTCGGGCGTATTACCCAGGCCCACATGCCTTGCTGCTTCGGCGAGATTTTGCAGCGGTCTGGTAATGCGACGCGCCAGAATAACCGCCGTAATCAGCGTGAGAATAATGGTCGCCGCCATCATCAGCAACAACGCCATGGGTGACTGCATACCCAGCCTGTCTTGCGGAAATCCGATGCTGATCAGCTTGTCTCCGCTGTGAATTTCAACCCAGAACCAGGTCTTTTCCCACTCGGTCACCTTGGTGCGCGTTTCCATGCCGGTACGCGCCTCCAGCGCCTGTTCCAGCAGCGACAGATAGGGAATATGGTGATCATAATCAGGCAGCGGTGTTGAGCTCTCTATCAGCCAGAGATTATGATTTCTGGCCAGCTCCAGCTCGAAATCCGGACGGGTCTGCGGCGGCAACTCCACCCAGGTTTGTGCCGACAACACCATCAGCGCGGCCAGATCATCCACCGATCGTTTTGCCATGGGCAGCATAATGTAATAAGCGCTGGCACCGAACATCACCAGTTGCAAAATGATCAGCGCACTCGCTACCGTCACTGCAGTGCTGCGGAACAGGGTGGGGCGTTTTTGCCTGGGCGACATCAGGACACCTTGCCTGCGGGGGTAAACAGGTAACCCTCGCCCCATACCGTGCGCACATATTCGGGCGCGGCGGGGTCAGTTTCAATCTTGCGGCGCAATCGTGTCACCCTGACATCGATACTGCGATCGAATGGTGAGCGCTCGTAGCCTTTCATCAGATCCATCAGCAGATCACGGTTTAACACACGATTGGGGTGCTCGACAAAAATACGCAGCAAGTTGAATTCCCCTGCGGTCAAGGCCAGCTCGACGCCGTTTTTCAACAGGCTGCGCGAGTTCAGCTCGAGCTGAAATGGGCCAAACCGGTGCGGCATGGGGGTATCTTCGGCAGTGAGCGCTGCCTGCATTTCATCCTGACGGCGCAATACGGCACGAATGCGGGCCAGCAACTCGCGCGGATTAAACGGTTTTGCCAGATAGTCGTCTGCGCCGACTTCCAGCCCGACAATACGGTCTACATCCTCCCCCCGCGCAGACAGCATGATGATAGGCAGATTGCCGCGAGCGCGGAGTTTGCGCGCCAGAGACAGCCCGTCTTCTCCCGGCAGCATCAGATCGAGTATGACCATATTCACCGTGTGCTGTTGCAGATACTGCTCCATCGCAATTCCATCCGCCACGGCAGCAACATCATATCCCTGCGTAGTCAGATACTCCTGCAACAGTTCACGCAAACCGGAGTCGTCATCGACGACCAGTAATTTTTTATTTTCCATAATGACGACTATACAGGATGGACTACCGCTTCGGCTTAGCCCTCGATTAGCTGTAACACACTGTTACAAATTGCCACCAATCAGAAATTACTATGCAACTTCTCTCAAGCAGAATGGCCACATCGGGAACAAAACCTGATCAATGCAATACCAACCAACCAAAAGGAAGAATGATGAACAATACTCACTTTTTACGCAATGCAGCATTGGCTTTTGGCCTTTTGGCTGCAGGTTCAAGTTTTGCCGCTGAAACAAGTACAACTACACCAGCAACTATGACACCCGAACAACGTGCCTCTTACGGTACTGAAGTTCGCGCAAAAATGGCCAACATGACACCCGAGCAACGCGAGGCTTTCCACGCCGAAATGCAGGCAAAAATGGCAAACATGACGCCTGAACAGCGTGCAGCCTTCCGCAATGAAATACGTTCACCCATGGCCGGCATGAGCAAAGAAGAACGCGTTGCATATCGTGCCGAGATGAAGGCGAAGTTTGATAAAATGACACCTGAAGAACGCGCTAAAATCAAGGCCGAGCGTATGGAGCATCATGCTGAACATATGGATCAAAAAGCCGAGCTCATGCAAATGCATGCTGAACGCCACGAAGCAATGGAGCGGCCTGCCAAAATAGAACGCCCTGGCAAGTAAGTACTGAAAGTAGTAAATTGCTTTAAGCTTTACCCACCCGGCAACGCGTTGCCGGGTTTTACTTTAAGGAACACCCTACATGTTTAAAAGAATAATTGCTCCGGCTTTGATGGTGATTTCACCCCTGTCATGGGCAGAAACCACAAGCAGTCTGAGCGTTGGTTTTAACTACAGCACGGGTAAATATGGCGGCACGACTTCCACCGATATTTGGGAAGTCCCTGTTACCGGAAGAATTGCAACTGACGACCTGTTTTTTAAACTAACTGTACCCTATATCGAGGTTACCAGCAGGGGGACAACGATCGTCCCGGGAATGGGACCGGTCAAGACTAAAACCACTACCCAAACCACCACACAAGCCGGCCTGGGTGACATAACCGCCTCCGCCGGTTACATCTTCTATGAAACAGACAGATTTTTGCTTGATATTGCAGGCAATATCAAGTTTGGCACCGCCAGTGCAGAAAAAAATCTGGGGACAGGCGAAAACGATTATTCTGCCCAGCTTGATGGCTATTACACGGCCGGTAAGAATACCCTGTTCGCCACTGCAGGCTATACTATAGTCGGCGCGCCAGCCGGTATCAGCGTTAGAAATACTGCTTATGGCACGCTGGGTATCAGCAGAAAAACCGGAGAAACAAGCAGTGCCGGGCTGATGCTGGATGCAGCTCAAAGCACCAGTGAACTCAGGCAGGGCACCAAAGAGTTGTATCTTTTCATATCAAATAAAATAAGCCCTACGCTAAGAATACAGGCAAATATATTTAAAGGATTTTCGGACAGCAGTCCTGATTTTGGCGGCGGAACAACTATCACAGGGACATTTTAATTGCTGTGCGCACATTTTTTATAACTCGACACTGCTCCCCAGGTTACAGGGAAACACGGTAATGCAAAAATTCCATTTTCTGCTGGCATTGTGTATGAGCATGTACCTTCCTGCTGTTTTTGCAGAAACCCTTTCTGTCCCGGACAAAGATCGCAGACACGGTATGAGCTACGAGGAATACTCAAACTACCGCGAGAAAATGCGCAAACATATGGAGAATCACAAGCTGCCCGAAGAATCATCACGCAGCACTTCTGACAAGACCGAGAAGCCGAATCCAAATAGTACCTATGGGCAGGGCTATCAATCACGCAAACCAGCAGAGGACATGCCCGCTAGAGGTGCCGACAACAGACCGGACCGTCCTCAAATTGAAAGGTTCAATAGAGGCGACATGGGGCGTCGCTAAAAGGCATCTGTACCGCCACAGACATAACGCCTGCATATATTTCAATCAAATATTTGCAGAGTTATCCTTGTCTCTCGGTGCCCGGTAGTGATTTCATAAAGTTGATAGCTTCAATAATATCGGTGGTGTCGCTGTTATTGCATGAACACGCCAATATTTGTCCCCGGGACAAAAGACATTGAGATCAATGTGTTCCGAATTAAATATAAGCTTGACTTTACCGACCGGTCAACTATAATAATCTCCATGAACCCAATCACGGATACCCAGCAACGCATTCTCGACTCGGCTCGGGAGCTCATATATTCGCGCAGTTATGCGGATGTGGGCGTTGCGGATATTTGTGAGCACGCCGGAGTCAAAAAGGGCAGCTTCTATCATTTTTTTCCGAGTAAACGCGACCTGACAATATCCATGATCGATGCTTTTTATCTCGATATCAAAGAAAATATTTTGATAAAAGCCTTTGCCATAGACATTCCCCCCCTGGCTCGCCTCGATCGCTTTGGACAACTGGCCTATGAATTCCAGCAGCAGGTACACAAATCTACTGGTTTGGTTTTCGGCTGCCCTTTTGGCAATCTGTCGAATGAATTGGCTACCCAGGATGAAACCATTCGTATCAGAATCGAACAAATTTTTACCAATCTGCAGGTCTTCATGCGCAAAGCATTGCGTGAAGCCGTAGAAGCTGGTGACTTGGTCAATATAAACATCGAAGCCACTGCACAGGCGATGCTGGCCTATTTTGAAGGGGTGATGTTGCTGGCGAAGAGCCAGAACAACACGAAAATCCTCAGGCAGCTGCTGCCAGCCATGTCACAAATACGTATCAGCACTGATTAAGTTTTGAGCGCGGGATTTTACCCGTTTTTTTATAAACCTTAGTTGACCGACCGGTCTACTATTAACCGCAGCACCCACCACAAGGAGTAAGTAACAATGCAAAATCAAGTTAAACAAAACGAAAAACCACTGATCATCCCGCAAGTGCCCGCAGGTGAACAAGGCCGCGTGGACGCGGTGTTTAGCGCCGTCAAACAACACATGGGATTTATCCCTGCGGCCTTGCACCTGTATAGCTTCAGTCCGGCACTGCTGGAATCTTTTGTCGGTAATATTTCCTATTTCAATAGTGGTGAACGCCTGCCACCTTCATTGATGGCAATGATCCGCTACCTTGTGTCATGGGAGTCAAAATGCCATTTTTGCATTGATATGAACGAAGGATTCCTCACCAATATGGGCTTAAGTCTGGACGCCATACGCGCGGCACGTAATAACCCGGATGTGGCGCCCGTACCTGTCAAAGAAAAACCCTTGTTGATGCTTGCGCTAAAATCCGTAAACGCCCCGGAGAGTGTCAATGCAAAGGATATTCAGGCTGCAAAGGCGCAGGGCTGGACTGAAAGGGACATTTTCGAAGTCGTTGCACAGGCAGCCAGCAACCGTGCACTCAACTATGTGCTGCGCACTTTTAACGTGGAGTCACAGGGTGCGTTCGCATAGATATACAGGGAATTGCGCAACCAAACTTACCGTTGTTTCTTAAAAACCGCTTCAAGTGACATCGCAATATTTTTCGATGTCACTTGAAGTATTTAACTCATGCATAGGAGTATAGAGATGAGAATACACGCCAAGTACGCGAATCTGCTTTTTGGAGGCATGATGTCGATGATAATGGTTACCGTGATAACAGGTGTTGTTGTGCTTGTCACACGAGGCCTGGACCATGACTTTATAACCCACTGGTTAAGGGGATTTGTATTGACTTGGCCGATCGCTTTTCCAACTGTCCTGCTCGTGGCGCCTTATATACAAAGAGTAGTTAAAAAATTGACCACACAACTTGTTTAGTTTTTACTTATCAACAGCTTCAAACAAGCGTGCACAGTTATCTCGGCACTCTGATTACAAATGAAAGCGTGCCAATACTTCATAGCGCACGACCTGCCCCTCGCTTATTGACTGCACCAGCGCAAAATCGCCTATGCGCCACGTCACCGGCAACATGACCGGCAACGGCTCATCCTTCCACTGTGCATGACGCAACAAAGTAACGTGGGGTTTATAACTGCGCTGCTCGAAATTAAAATGATGGCGGTGCAATTTCTGTTCCAGATTGCTTACCAACTGCGTCAATTTATCTGGCACAGTGCCTGGGGCGGCATACACGATATGGTTATGCCCCCAGTATCGGGCAATATCGAATTTCAGCTGAAACGCCACACCGCACACCTCCTGCGCCGCCAACATCAATGCTTCCAGCCGTTCAACCTGCACATTGCCGAGAAACACCAGAGTACAGTGCAATCTGCCCGCAGTCATCAAACTCCCGCCGCATACCTTCTGCAAAGGCATCTGCCATAAGGCCAGGGTGTTCTCTTCTTCTTTTTTAGGCCACAGCGCGAAAAACACACGTGCTGTCATTGTTAAACTGATTTCTGTCATATTTAAGGCTGACATCCTGTGTCTGTACTAACAGCAAGTAGAATAATTACAATTGACCTTGTTTGCAATTACGTTATTATTCACCGCCGCAACGGCAAACCATACAAAAATATTTTGGGAAAAAATAAATGAGTCACACACTATATCCGTCCTCAGTGCAACGAATACAACGCTGCGACCTGGCCGTGCCGGGTTCTAACCCCGAAATGTTCGAAAAAGCGTTGAAAAGCGGAGCGGATTTTGTATTCCTCGACCTTGAGGATGCGGTAGCACCAGATGACAAAATTAAAGCGCGCAAATACGTCATCCAGGCGATTAATGATCTCGACTGGAAAGCACGCGGAATCACACTCTCGGTACGCATCAACGGGCTGGATACGCAACATATGGTGCGCGACGTGGTCGATCTGGTCGAGCAAGCCGGGCATAAAATTGACACAATTCTGGTTCCCAAGGTGGGCGTTTATGCGGATGTTTATATGGTTGAGGCCATGATCAATCAGCTGGAGATGCAACAGGGTTTGAAAAACAAAATTGGCATCGAAGCTCTGATAGAAACCGCCCTCGGTATGTCCAACGTCGAGGACATCGCCCGCAATGGCGCAGCCGGACGCCTCGAGGCCCTGCACTTTGGCGTGGCCGATTACGCGGCAAGCAATCGCGCCAGAACGATAAACATCGGCGGACTCAATCCGGATTATCCGGGTGACCAATGGCATTCTGCCATCAGTCGCATGACGGTGGCCTGCCGTGCCTATGGCTTGCGTCCTATCGACGGACCATATGGCGACATTAAAGATACCGCGGGTTACATGCTTGCTGCCAGACGCGCCGCCGCATTGGGTGTCGAGGGAAAATGGGCGATTCATCCGTCACAGGTTACGCTCGCCAATGAAGTGTTTACCCCGCCCGCTGCGGAAGTGGATAAGGCTCACCGTATTCTGTTGGCATTAAAAGAAGCGGCGGCACAGGGCAAAGGGGCTGCGACGCTGGATGGACGGATGATCGATGCAGCATCGGCGAAAATGGCCAGCAACATCGTTAACGCTGCACAGGCGATTGCAGCCAGAAAATAATAATAAAACAAGTTGCAGACTGGCCGACTTTAAATCGCATCAAACACAGTGTGCTGGAAACAGCTTTTCAAAACTAGGCAGGGGGAGTGGTTTGGATATCCATGAATACCAGGCAAAAGAAATCCTGACTGACTATGGCGTCAGTATTGCAAAAGGAGGAGTGGCGCATAGTCCAGAAGCAGCGTTGCAACGCGCCAGAGAAATTGGCGGAGACCTGTGGGTGGTGAAAGCGCAGATTCATTCCGGGGCGCGCGGCAAAGCCGGCGGCATCAAAATCTGCAAGACTCACGACGAAGTGGAAACGGCCGCACAGGAATTGTTGGGCAAAACACTGGTCACCCACCAAACCGGCGCCGCCGGGAAAGTGTGTTCAAAAATTTATGTCGAAGCGGCAATGAATATTGCCAGGGAAACATATTTCTGCGTACTGGTCGACCGCAGCACCGAACGCATTGTCATGATAGGCTCTGCCGAGGGCGGTATGGAAATCGAGGAGATGGTTAAATCCAGTCCTGAAGCGGTCAAACGCATCTACATCGATCCCGCCGTTGGTCTGCAAGATTTTCAGGCACGCAAGATGGCATTTGCACTGGGTGTTGAACCCCCGCATTTGGCCAGTGCAATCAAAACCATCAGTGGGTGTTACCGCGCCTTGCGTGATCTGGATGCGAATATGCTGGAGATCAACCCTCTGGTCATTACGCGCAGAGGCGAAATGATCGCGCTGGACGCCAAGATGAGCTTCGATCCGAACGCCCTGTTCCGCCAGCATCTGATTTCAGAGTTGCGTGATCACTCGCAAATCGACCCGCGCGAAGTGGCTGCCGCAGATCATGACCTGAGCTATATAGGGCTGGACGGAGATATCGGCTGCATGATCAATGGCGCGGGGCTGGCAATGGCCACCATGGACATGATCAAGCTGGCCGGCGGCGAGCCTGCCAATTTTCTCGACGTGGGCGGCGGCGCTTCAGCCGAGCGCACCGAAAAAGCGTTCCGTCTGGTTTTGGCAGACAAGGGGATCAAGGCAATGCTGGTCAACATTTTCGCAGGCATCAACCGCTGCGACTGGATTGCCGAAGGCGTCGTGCAGGCAGTCAGAAACCTCGACATGAAAATCCCGCTGATCGTGCGCCTGTCCGGCACCAATGTAGCAGCAGGACGCCGCATTATCGCCGACAGCGGCTTGCCCATCATCATGGCAGAAACGCTGGCGGACGCGGCTGAAAAAGCGGTCAAGGCGCGCAATGAAGTGGTTGCCCGAGAAAAGATCGAAAGCGAAAAGCGGGGGAATGCATAATGGCCATCCTGATCGATAAAACCACACGCATTATCGTGCAGGGTTTCACCGGCAAGATCGGCAGCTTCCATGCACAGGACATGATCAATTACGGCTCCAACGTCGTCGGCGGCATCACACCAGGCAAGGGTGGGCAACAACACCTGGGCCTGCCCGTTTTCAACACGGTAAGGCAGGCGGTATTTGAGGCCGGTGCAGAAGCCAGCATCATCTTTGTACCGCCGGCGTTCGCGGCAGACTCGATCATGGAAGCCGCCGACGCGGGCATCAAATACTGCGTGGCGATCACCGACGGCATCCCCACACAGGACATGATGACTGTGAAAAATTTTCTGCGTCGTTCCGCACAACACGAAAGAATGATGCTGACCGGCCCCAACTGTGCCGGCACCATCAGCCCCGGCCAGGCAATGCTGGGCATCATGCCCGGGCATATTTATATGCGCGGCAATGTCGGCATCGTCGGCCGCTCGGGCACCCTGGGCTACGAAGCCGCCGATCAGATGAAAGCACTGGGCATCGGCATCTCCACCTCTGTGGGCATAGGCGGTGATCCGATCAATGGCAGTTCGCACCGCGACATTCTGGAAAAATTTGAAGCTGACAGCGAGACCAAAGTCGTGCTGATGATAGGCGAAATAGGCGGACAGCAAGAAATCGAAGCGGGGATATTTGCCAAGGAGCATATGGGCAAACCGCTAATCGCCTACATCGCTGGTTTGACTGCACCTCAGGGTCGGCGCATGGGTCATGCCGGTGCAATTATCTCGTCGTCTGGTGAAAGTGCCGCAGAAAAGGTCGCCATGCTGAAGGAACTCGGCGTCACGATCTGCCCGACGCCTTCATCAATGGGCGAGACGGTCGCAAAAGTATTGGCCAGTCTGTAACGGGCAGCGAGTTTGAGCTTGAAAATATCCCAAAAATAGCTACAGCCAACTTACCCCTGTGCGAGTAGGGGTCGAGCTGCCACGTATGTTGCGGTAAAATGTCGGTCTTGATTTACCCAGATACCAGCCATGACCGTTCGTTTGCGCGAAATTCCCTATAACTATACCTCTTTCTCCGACCGCGAGATTGTCATACGCCTGCTTGGAAACGAAGCGTGGGACATTATCAACAAGCTACGCGACGAGCGTCGTACCGGGCGCTCTGCGCGCATGTTGTACGAGGTGCTGGGCGATATCTGGGTGGTTACACGCAATCCCTATTTGCAGGATGATTTGCTCGGCAATCGCCGCCGCCGTGCAGCACTGATCACCGCATTACGCCATCGTTTGCATGCGATCGAGGCGCGCCGCCAGGACACCGCAGGTGAGGTAGAGACTAATATCGTCGCTGACGTAGTAAAGCATAGCGGTCAGGACCACAATGAAGCGGTAAAGCGGCTGCTGGAACTGAGTCATATCGCCATAGATACTTTTGCAGAAGAATTTGAAGCCACGCTGCAATTGCGCCGCCGTGCCTTGCGTGTCTTGAGCAAAATAACCCGCAGTGACAATATCCAGTTCGATGGCCTGGCCAGGGTTTCGCATGTGACCGATGCAACCGACTGGCGCGTGGAGTATCCTTTTGTCGTGCTTCACCCCGACACCGAATCCGAGATTGCGCATCTGGTGCGCGCCTGTATAGCGCTCAAGCTCACCATTATCCCGCGTGGTGGCGGCACCGGCTACACCGGCGGCGCTGTGCCACTGGATAAGCTGTCTGCGGTAATCAATACCGAAAAACTGGAATCCCTTTCTGCCGTTGAGCAGGTGCAATTACCCGGGCTGGAAAAGCCCACTACCACCATTAACTGCGGTGCGGGTGTCGTCACCCGGCGCGTGATGGACAAGGCGGAAGTAAATGGACTGGTGTTTGCGGTAGACCCAACCTCGGCGGATGCGTCATGTATAGGTGGCAACGTGTCGATGAACGCAGGCGGCAAAAAGGCCGTGCTGTGGGGCACTGCGCTGGACAACCTGGCGTCATGGCGCATGGTGACGCCGGACGGCTTATGGATGACAGTGGAACGGCTCGATCACAATCTCGGCAAGATCCACGATGTGGAGATGACCACCTTCCGCATCAGCCGCTTTGGGGCAGACGAAAAAACACTGCACGGCGCGCCGGAAATTCTGAAAATTCCCGGTGGAAAATTCCGCAAATCCGGTCTGGGCAAAGACGTCACCGACAAATTTTTATCCGGCCTGCCCGGCATACAGAAGGAAGGCTGCGACGGCATTATCACCTCGGCGCGTTTTATTCTGCACCGTGCACACACTCACACCCGCACCGTATGCATGGAATTTTTCGGTCAGGTGCGCGAGGCTGTGCCATCAATAGTCGAGATCAAGAATTACATTGACGCCCATCCCCACGCAGTGCTGGCCGGGCTGGAGCATCTGGACGACCGCTACCTCAAGGCGGTGGGCTATGCCACCAAATCCAAACGCGGCGCGCGCCCAAAAATGGTATTGCTGGCCGACGTGGTGGGTGATGACGAAAACGCGGTGGCTCAGGCCGCGTCAGAAATTGTGCGCCTGGCTAACTTGCGCAGCGGTGAAGGCTTTATCGCGGTCACCGCCGAGGCGCGCAAGAAGTTCTGGCTGGACCGCGCGCGTACTGCCGCGATTGCCAAGCATACCAATGCCTTCAAGCTGAACGAAGACGTGGTGATTCCACTGCCGCGCATGGGTGATTATTGCGATGGTGTGGAGCGCATCAATATCGAATTGTCCTTGTCCAATAAACTGAAACTGGTCGATGCACTGGACACTTTCTTCGCCGGTGAGCTGCCGTTGTACTATCAGGACGATGCACAGGTCGGCGCTGCCGAATTGCTTGGCAGCCGCCCGCAGCAGGCACGCGAATTATTGGCTGAAGTGCGTACGCGCTGGCAATGGCTGCTGGATAATCTGGATGCACCGTTGAATAGCTGCTCATTTTTCACACCCTCTCCCCAGCCCTTTCCCGCAAGCGGGCGAGGGAGCAACATCTCCCCTCTCCCGCTTGCGGGAGAGGGGCTGGGGGAGAGGGTTTTCGACGCCCTGCAGAATCACTCCATCCGCGCTTCATGGAAGCTTGAGCTACGCGAGCCGTTTACCAAGCTCTTCAGCGGGCGCACTTACCAGACCATACTTGAGCAATGCAATAGCGTGCACCAGGCCGTACTGAAGAGCCGCGTGTTTGTTGCGCTGCACATGCACGCCGGCGATGGCAATGTGCACACCAACATCCCGGTCAATTCCGATGACTACAACATGCTGCAGCAAGCGAATCATGCCGTTGAGCGCATCATGCTTCTGGCCAAGGCATTGGGCGGTGTGATCTCGGGTGAACACGGCATTGGCATCACCAAATTCGATTTCCTTGAAGCGGGCGAGATCAGCGAGTTCACCGGCTACAAAAACAAAGTGGACCCCGAGGGACACTTCAATCGCGGCAAGCTGTTAGCCGGTGGCAATCTAGAGCGTGCCTACACGCCCAGCTTCAACCTGATGGAACTGGAAAGTATCATTCTCGAAAAAAGCGAGCTGGGTCATATCTCCGATTCGATCAAGGATTGCCTGCGTTGCGGCAAATGCAAACCCGTGTGCGCCACCCATGTACCGCGTGCCAATCTGCTGTATTCGCCGCGCAACAAGATCCTCGCCACCTCGCTGCTGATCGAAGCGTTCCTCTACGAAAATCAAACCCGGCGCGGCATTTCGATCGCGCACTTTGACGAGTTCAACGATGTCGCGGACCACTGCACGGTGTGCCACAAATGTCTTAATCCGTGCCCGGTCAACATCGACTTTGGCGATGTGTCGGTGGCGATGCGTAACTTCCTGCGCAAACAGGGCAAGAAGAAATTCAACCCGGCATCTGCCGCGGCGATGTTCTTTCTTACTGCCACCAATCCCTTCACCATCAAGCTGGTGCGCAAGGTGATGATAGAGTGGGCTTATGCAGCGCAGCGACTGGGTTACCAGACTGCCAGACGACTAGGACTATTGCGCAAGCAAATTGCCCATCCGCCCTCCACACTGGGCCGCGCACCGATTATTGCAAATGTGGTCAAATCGCAGCTTATCCATTTCATCAACAAGCCGATGCCGGGTGGACTGCCGAAGAAGACTTCACGCGCGCTGCTCGACATCGAAGACAACACCGTTATTCCCATCATCCGCAATCCGCACAAAACCAGCGAGGATTCCGAGGCGGTGTTCTATTTCCCCGGCTGCGGCTCGGAGCGCCTGTTCGGACAGGTAGGCCTGGCGACTCAGGCGATGCTGTACGAAACCGGCGCGATCACTGTATTGCCGCCCGGCTACCTGTGCTGCGGCTACCCGCAAACTTCGTCCGGCCAGGAAGACAAGGGCAGCCAGATCACCACAGACAACCGCGTGCTGTTCCATCGCGTCGCCAACACGCTTAATTATCTCGACATTAAAACCGTAATTGTTTCTTGCGGCACCTGCATGGACCAGTTGTTGAAATACCAGTTCGACAAAATTTTCCCCGGTTGTCGCCTGCTCGATATCCACGAATATTTGCTTGAGAAGAACGTCAAGCTGGAAGGTATCACAGGTACTCGCTATATGTACCACGACCCCTGCCACACGCCGATGAAAACCTACGATCCGCTCAAGGTTGTGAACACGCTGATGGGCACCACGGTTGTCCTCAACGAGCGCTGCTGTGGCGAGTCCGGTACGCTGGCAGCCACACGCCCTGACATCTCCACACAAGTTCGTTTCCGCAAGGAAGAGGAAATGCGCAACGGTGCGGATGCTTTACGCGCAGACGGTTACAGCGGTGACATAAAAATCCTGACCGCCTGCCCGTCCTGTCATCAGGGACTGTCGCGCTATAACGATGACTCGGGCACGACTTCCGATTACATTGTGGTAGAGATAGCCAAACACTTGTTAGGCAAAAACTGGATGGCCGACTATGTGGAAAAAGCAAACCACGGTGGTATAGAAAGAGTGTTGCTATAAATAGCACTACATCGAGCCTTGAGACCTGCGCGCCAACATTTGCTGGAAAGCCAACTCGTGTCACTCATTTTTAACCCTGGGGAAACTTCAAACTATATGGCCAGTTGCGGGTGCAATAACAATCCTTGCCACCTTGACCACACGGTCCTGGGTCTGGATTATTTCTATCGGATAACCGCAAATTTTCAGGCTGGTTCCCGCTTCAGGAATATCCTGCAATTGTTCCAGGATCAAACCGTTCAAGGTCTTTGCACCGTCCAGAGGAAAGTGCATGCCCATCTTGCGGTTCAGGTCACGCAACAGAGTGCCGCCTTCCACAAACATGCTGCCGTCCAGCTGGCGCATGAATTTTCCGGTGCGCGAAGGTGATTGGGTGGTGAAATCGCCGACAATTTCTTCCATGATATTTTCCAGCGTGACCAGGCCGAGCAACTCGCCATACTCATCCACGATCAGACCCAGGCGTAGATGACGCTCCTGAAAATGCTGCAATTGTGAAAGAAGGGAAGTGTCGGAAGGAATGAAATAGGCATCCTGCAGCACCTCTCTCAAATCGGCAACGCTGAATTCTTCGCGTTGCAACAACGCCAGCACACGCCGCACATGCAGCGTGCCGATAATATTATCCAGCTCATTTTCATACACGGGCAATATAGTATGGTGGCAAGTTGCCAATTGCTCGCGCAAAACTTCCATCGTCGTATTGATGTCGAGCGCCTCGATCTGGTTGCGCGGGATCATCACATCGTTCACCGCGATGCGCTCAATATCCACCAGGTTAAGCAGCATTTTCTGGTGCTTGCGCGGCAGAAAGTGCTCTGCTTCCAGCACCAGCATGCGCACCTCTTCCAGGCTGACTTTTTGCTTGCTCTGGTCGGCCTGCACCTTGATGCGCAACAGCCACAGAAATCCTCGCACGATAGCCGTGGCGAAAAACACCACGGGGTAAAACAGTTTGTTCAGTGGCGACAGCAGATAGCTTGAAGGGAGAGCAACACGCTCGGGATGGCTGGCAGCAATCACTTTTGGCAAGATTTCACTGAACACCAGCAACACAACGGAAATCCCCACGGTACCTGCCAGCAGCAATAGATCATTGGCGCCAAACAGGCGCAGAATAATGACTCCCGTCAGTGAGGCAGCCGCAGCGTTGAGCAGAGTATTACCAAAAAGGATGGAGCCTAGTAGTTGGTCGGTATGCGACAACAACTTGGCGGTGAGCTTGGCGCTCTTGTTGCCTTTGCGTACCAGATGGTTTAAGCGCAGGCGATTCAGCGCCATCATGCTGGTTTCAGAAGCAGAAAAAAATCCGGAGCAAATCAGAATGACTACCAGTGCAACAAATAACGCACCCAGTGAGATATCGTCCAAAGCACAAAGCCTGTACTAATGAGAAGCGGGAAGTATCGGGGAGCCGACTGGGGGTGTCAAGGGAACAAATTTTGCTATTAGTCGTTAGTCGATTGAGTTGTGAAACTGGACTTCCCTGTTGAAAATGCTTCCAGTCCAATATGCGCCGATTACCTCATGCAGCCTGACTAAACAGACTCAATGGTGCTAACCACCAGATTTCGACCTCTTTCCTTGGCCTGATACATGGCCTGATCCGCGCGATGCATGACAGAGTTTAGCGAAAGATCCTTTGAGTTAATTTCAACCAGGCCGATGGAGACTGTGACGCGGATTGTATGGTGCTCCGAATGTATCTCCAGGGCGGCGGTGGCATGACGTATGCGCTCGGCCAGGGTTTGGGCATTTTGTAGCGAAGTTTCAGGTAGCATCAGGCCAAATTCTTCGCCACCCAAACGTCCCAATAAATCAGGTTCGCGAATCTCATGCCTGCATACCTCGGCAAAAGCGATCAATACCAAATCTCCTGCATGATGGCCATATTTGTCGTTGATTTTTTTAAAATGATCCAGATCCATCATCAGCATTGAAGCCGGGTGATGATAGCGTCTCATCGCTTCAATCACTTCTTCGGATTTCTCCAGGAAATAGCGGCGGTTAAATATTCCGGTCATGTTGTCGGTTCTGGACAACTCGGTTAATCGATTTTCCATCAGTTTGCGCTGGCTGATATCGCGGGCTACGCCTTCTATATAGAGTGGCTGCCCCTGGGGATCAAAGCGCACAAAGGCATTGGTAGAAATCCAGATAATTGAGTTATTTTTGTGCCTTAACTCTGCCTCGACCTGGGTTGCCTTGCCGCCACCGTCGGTGATAGCCTGCACCATCTTTTGCCTGTCCTCCATGCTTTTATAGTATGAGGACATGGCGGTGCCGAGCATTTCTTCCTGCCTGTAGCCGATCACATCAAAACAAAATGGTGAGATCATGGTGATGATCCCCTGCATATTTGTGCGGTAAAAGACATCGGGAAGCTGGTCAAAAATAGACTTAAGCTCCAGTTGGGAAGTCTGCAATTCGCTCAACTCGGCTTTTTGTCTGGTCACGTCGCGGGCACTGCCTATGGTCACGGTATGACCCTGGGGGCTTTCATGCAAGTTGATATTAAGTGCACAGCAAATTACCGAACCCTGAGCGGTGCGCACCCTAAGGTCATATTGTTCCGGGACTGCCTCTCCGGAGATACGTGCCTGATATCTCTCCAATACCAGGCGTTGGTCTTCAGCGGCAACAAATTCGATAAAGGGATGCCCTATAATCTCGCTGAGTTCGTATCCAAGCATGACAGCCATACGCTGATTAACGTAAACCAGCATGCCTTCTTCGACCACAAAGATTGCATCTTGCAAGCTGTCTATCAAAACCCTGTAGCCCTGATCTGACTGCCATGAAAAATTTTCCAATGGTAGCACCCTGTTAAATTTCAAAAAAATTTCGAAGCAAACGATCCTTGTTGATTTGAAAATTCAAGGTGGATACCAACGGTTTATTTGCCGTTTTTTAACTGTCCATCGTAAATTTTCTGGCATTCCGCCTTGGCCGCCTCCAGCTTCATGTCAGCCTTATTCTCAGCAGCTTTGGGGAGGATAAATATCACTTGTTTGTCCTGGACAGCTTTTTCATTTTTTATGCGCACTGCATCCCGAACGAGTTTGACGTAACTTTCCCTATTATTTTCCGCGGCTGCCTGGCAATGAGTAAGGTTGTCAAATATGAGTTGCTTATACTGTTCTTCATCCGCCAGTCGTTTCTTGGCCTCTGCACGTGCCTGCGTAATTCCATCATGTATATACCCACTGGCGAGCAGTTCAAGCTGGTTCATAAAATCAAGTCTCAGCCACAACCAGCCTGCCATGAAAATCAGCACAACCGAAATAATCATTTTGTAAGTATTACGCAAACCACTTTGCGTTTTGGGAGCGCGTTGTGTCCTTTCATGCTGGCCATTCTGGTTTATCTTCCCAGGTTTACTGTCTCCGCTCAAATCTGGTTTTTTGGCATTTTCTATGGCCTGTTTGATGCGTTCCATCTTTTCCCCCTAACCCCATTCGGTATGTTCCGATTTATTTCAGGTTTACATACCCTGAATTTATTACTTGGCTGCAGATACCTTGCGATACGCCCACCACATCATTCCAATCCCTGCCAACACCATAGGCAGACTGAGCCATTGCCCCATGCTGACACCCAAAGACATCAGACCGAAGATGCCATCGTCCGGTGTGCGGGCAAATTCACCAATAAAGCGGAAGCTGCCATAGCCGATGAGGAACAGGCCGGAGACAGCACCGACCGGGCGCGGTTTGCTTGAATACAGCCACAGCAATGCGAACAGGGCCAGCCCTTCCAGTGCAAACTCGTAGAGTTGCGAAGGATGGCGCGGCAAATTATCCACATTGGGAAAGACCATCCCCCACGGAAAATCGGTAGGGCGACCCCACAATTCGCTGTTGATAAAATTGCCGATGCGCCCTGCCCCCAGCCCCAGCGGCACCAGGGGTGCGATGAAATCCATGAGTTGCAGCCACACAATTTTGCGCTGGTGGGCGAATATGGCCATAGCCAGCAGCACGCCTATGAAACCGCCGTGAAAAGACATACCACCTTTCCATACCGCAAGAATTTCCAGCGGGTGCGAGAAATAATATCCGGGCTGGTAGAACAGCACTTCACCCAGCCTGCCGCCCAAAACCACACCCAGCACACCGTAGAACAACAGGTCGTCCATCAGCGTGTCATTCCAGCCGCGACGGTTGGGGTTGCGCAAACGTAATTTACCCAGCCACAAAAAGAGGGTGAAGCCGAGCAGGTACATAAGACCATACCAGTGCACGGCAAGCGGGCCTAAATGGATGGCGACGGGATCGATTTGGGGATGTGTAAGCATAGTTACGAATTTACCACATTGCTGCGCAATCACACACCATATATACATTGCGTAAATGAAACCACAAGTCACCTGAAGATATAATGTACCTTCGTCCTATTGCTACTATTACACAAACATGCTGAGCTATCGCCACGCCTTCCACGCCGGAAATCATGCCGACGTACTGAAACATTTTATCGAAGTGCAGCTTTTGCGCTATCTTGCACAGAAAGATAAGCCGTTTTGGTACATCGACACCCATGCCGGCGCGGGTTGCTATTCCCTGGACACGGGTTACGCTACACAGAATTCCGAGTTTGAAAGCGGCATTGCACGCTTGTGGCAGCGCGATGATTTGCCCGTGTCTTTGGCAGAGTACGTGGCGTTGGTGAAGCGCCTCAATCCTGATGGGCAGATGAAGCTTTATCCCGGCTCTCCGCTGGTGGCACTTGAGTTATTGCGTGAACAAGACAAAATGCGCCTGTTTGAACTGCACCCCAGCGACAGCGAAATTCTGCAGGATAACTTTGCGGCCTATGGCAACAAAGTACTGATCCAGACTGCCGATGGCTTCGGTGCGCTCAAGGCACTGCTACCTCCCCCGCCCCGCCGCGCACTGGTGCTGATCGACCCGCCCTATGAAGAAAAGCAGGATTACCAGCGCGTGGTATCGGCCTTGCGCGAAGGCTTGAAGCGCTTTTCAAACGGCGTGTATGCAGTTTGGTACCCGCAGTTGCAACGCGCCGAGGCTCGGCAGTTGCCTGAGGAGCTCAAGCAACTGCCGGTGAAGAGCTGGCTGCATGTTGCACTCAGCGTGCAGTCTCCCAGTGCGGAGGGCTTTGGCATGCACGGCAACGGTATGTTTATTCTCAATCCGCCGTGGAAATTGCATGATGAATTAAAAGTAGTAATGCCGTATCTGGTGAAGGTACTGGGGCGAGCGGGTGAAGCGGAATTTGAGCTGGAATTCAAAGAGAATATCGTTAACTAATCGTTCTGCAATATTGCTGTAAAATCACGCATTCGCTAACTTATTTGGAAACGCACCATGCCAGTCTATCGTTCCCGCACTACCACCCACGGTCGCAATATGGCCGGTGCCCGCGCCCTGTGGCGCGCTACCGGCATGAAAGATGGCGATTTTGACAAGCCCATCATTGCGATTGCCAATTCCTTCACCCAGTTTGTGCCCGGCCATGTACACCTGAAGGACATGGGGCAACTGGTGGCACGCGAGGTCGAGAAGGCGGGCGGCGTGGCCAAGGAATTCAATACGATTGCGGTGGATGACGGTATTGCGATGGGGCACGGCGGCATGCTGTACTCCCTGCCGTCGCGCGAGCTGATTGCCGACAGCGTTGAATACATGGTGAACGCGCATTGCGCCGATGCGATTGTATGCATTTCAAATTGCGACAAGATTACCCCGGGCATGCTGCTGGCCGCGATGCGGCTGAACATTCCGGTGGTGTTTGTCTCCGGCGGGCCGATGGAAGCCGGCAAGGTCGTGTGGGACGGCAAGGAGATGAAGCTCGACCTGGTGGATGCGATGGTTTCCGCTGCCGACAGCAAGTTTACCGACAAGCAGGTGAATGAGCTTGAGCGCTCGGCCTGTCCCACCTGCGGCTCATGCTCCGGCATGTTTACCGCCAACTCGATGAACTGCCTGACCGAAGCACTGGGCCTGTCATTGCCGGGCAATGGCTCGATGCTGGCTACCCATGCAGACCGCAAGGAATTGTTCCTGCAGGCGGGTCGCTTGATCGTCAATCTGGCACGTCGATATTACGAGCAGGATGACAGCAGCATTTTGCCGCGCAGCATCGCCTCCTTCAAGGCGTTTGAAAACGCAATGAATCTGGATATTGCGATGGGTGGTTCAACCAACACCGTGTTGCATTTGCTGGCTGCTGCAATTGAAGGCAAAGTGGATTTTACGATGATGGATATCGATCGTCTGTCGCGCAAAGTTCCGCATCTGTCCAAGGTTGCACCCAGTGCACAGATCTATCACATGGAAGATGTGCACCGTGCCGGTGGCGTGATGGGCTTGCTCGGCGAGCTGGATCGCGCCGGATTGCTGCACCGCGATTTGCCTACTGTGCACAGCAAAACGCTGGGTGACGCACTCGAACAATTTGACATCATGCGCACCAAAGATGAAGCGGTTAAAACTTTCTACCGCGCGGCTCCCGGCGGTGTACCGACTACTGTGGCCTTCTCACAGGACAAGCGCTACCCGACACTGGATAACGACCGCGTCAACGGCTGTATCCGCGACAAAGCCCACGCCCACTCGCAAGATGGCGGCCTGGCAGTGCTCTATGGCAACATCGCTGAAAATGGTTGCATCGTCAAAACGGCCGGCGTGGATGCGAGCATTTTGAAATTCAATGGCAGCGCGCGCGTGTTTGAAAGCCAGGACGATGCGGTAGCAGCAATCCTTGCAGATAAAATCGAGGCCGGCGATATTGTGGTAATACGCTACGAAGGACCCAAGGGCGGCCCCGGCATGCAGGAAATGCTGTATCCCACTTCCTACCTGAAATCAAAGGGCATGGGCAAGGTCTGCGCATTGCTCACCGACGGCCGCTTCTCCGGCGGCACCTCGGGGCTTTCAATCGGCCATGCCTCACCCGAAGCGGCTGAAGGTGGCGCGATCGGTCTGGTAGAAGAACACGATCCGATTGAAATCGACATTCCCAACCGTACCATACGACTTGCGATTCCCGATAGCATACTGGCGCATCGCCGGCTGGAAATGGAACAGAAGGGCAAACAGGCATGGAAGCCTGTAAATCGTGTGCGTGAAGTTTCAGCCGCATTGCGCGCTTACGCTGCGATGACGACGAGCGCCGACAAGGGTGCGGTACGGGATGTAACGCAGCTTGAAAAATAATCACTTTGTTCTTTTTTAAATGGAAGGTAAAAAATATGCGCGCAACTGTATTGATGATTTCATTCTTATTGGCGACCTCTTTATATGCGGCTGTTGCATCCGCGGCTGATGTCGCTCCTGTAACGAAGGAATCCGGCAAACTTGAAAATATCAGCAGCACTCCGGTTGCAACCCAGGAATCTGTCATGAAAGATTGCCCTATGCATCAAGGCAAGATGGAAAAAGAATGCGACCATAAAAACGGTGAACCCTGTCCCTATCACCAAAATGAAAAGCATCACGATAAATCACATGACAAGTGCGATCCCAAGCATCCAGGCTGACTTTACGCCAAATCTCGCAAAATATAGCTTTGCCCTGTCGTTTGTTTGGGCGAAATTCAGGGCTATATGCAAACTTGCTTATATAGTTTAAAATATCGCCTGGGATGCATGAATCGAGTAGTTGCCCAACGATTTTTTACTTTTTAATTAACAATATTGGAGATCAAATGAAATCAGTTATCGTAAGTATGATTACAGCAGCAGGTTTGATGGTTGCAGGCTCGGCATTGGCTGCTGATGGCGCAGCGTTGCTTAAGTCAAGCGCATGCATGGGTTGCCACAAAATGGAAGGCAAGCTGATGGGTCCAGGGTTTAAAGAAGTTGCTGCAAAGTATAAAGGCGACGCAACTGCTGCAGCCAAACTGGAAGCTAAAGTTGCTAATGGTGGTTCAGGTGTTTGGGGTCCTATGGCCATGCCAAAAATGGACAAAGTCAAACCTGAAGACATTAAGACTATGGTTGAGTTTATCCTGGCTCAGGCCAAGTAAGACGGAGCTATCCTCTGGATTGATGAAAAGAACCGGTGCAAGCCGGTTTTTTTTCGCCCGATACTTATTTTTTTGAATTGACATGTGCAGTACCGCTCTGCATAATTTTGCTGTTAAATTCCAGGATAGAACTTCAGATCATCATGCTACGCTACGCAAATTCCCTTTTCTTCACTGCCACACTCTTGTTGAATTTATCCGCATGTAACAACACTGAAACGTCACAGACCGCCGCATCAGGCTCGGCATTGCTGAAAGCGAACAGCTGCACGAGTTGCCACAAAATGGAAGGCAAGCTGGTTGGCCCGGGATTCAACGAAATTGCCAGGAAATATGCAGGGGACGCAACTGCCAAAGACAGACTGGAAGCCAAGGTTGCCTCCGGTGGCTATGGCGTTTGGGGTACCATGCCTATGCCTCCTATGGCCAATGTAAAAACAGAAGACATCAAAACGATGGTTGCTTACATTCTGGCCCAAGCCAAGTAATTCCAGAGATATATCTAATATCTGCCTTGATTGAGCCGGCATAAACCGGCTTTATAATTTTCAGTTTTTCTATACTTAGTGTCTCACTCAAATTGACAAGGACTGTGCTGCTACGCATAATCCCAGCTTCAATTCTACCGGCACTGTCCATCATGTCACGTCATTCATTTGCGCTATTATTTTCAGTTGCGTTGCTTGTCACTCTGGCGGCCTGTAGCAAAACCGAAGCACCCAAACCCTCAACAGCAAATGACGTGTTGATCGTGCGTATTGGGGCAGCAGCCCCGCTTACCGGCCCCCAGGCTCATATCGGCAAAGATAACGAGAATGGCACGCGCATGGCGATAGAAGATGCCAATGCCAAGGACATCATGATAGGTGGGCGCAAGGCGCGTTTCGAGTTGCTCAGCGAGGATGACCAGACCGATCCCAAAACTGCTACCATCGTGGCGCAAAAATTGGTGGATGCTAAAGTGAACGGTGTGATCGGCCATCTCAATTCAGGCACCACCATCCCCGCTGCCAGAATCTATAACGACAATGGCATCGCACAAATATCACCTTCCGCAACCGCAGTGAATTACACCGCACAGGGCTTTAAAACTGCTTTCCGTGTGATGGCAAACGATGGCCAGCAGGGCAAGGTGCTGGGCGAGTTCGCAGTCAAGAAATTAAACGCCAAGACCATCGCCGTCATCGATGATCGCACCGCTTACGGCCAGGGTTTGGCGGATGAATTTATCAAGTCTGCGCAGGCACAAGGCGCGCAAATCGTCGCGCATGAATACACCACCGACAAGGCGGTGGACTTCAGCGCCGTGCTCACTTCGATCAAAGGCAAGAAGCCCGATCTATTGTTTTTTGGCGGCATGGACCCGCAAGGCGTGCCTATGGTGAAACAACTCAAATCATTGGGACTCAGTGCCAAATTTATCATGGGCGATGGCGGCTACACTCCCAAGATGACCGAACTGGCGGGTACGGCAGCCGATGGCATGTACGCCTCACTCCCCGGCGTGCCGCTCGACAAGATGCCAAATGGCCGCGATTTTGCGCAGCGCTATGAAGCAAAATTCAAACAGCCAATTCAGTTGTATGCGCCTTATTGCTACGATGCGACCAATGTGATGATTGCCGCGATGCAAAAAGCAGGCTCGGCAGATTCTGCAAAATATATGCCTGAGTTGGCGAAGATCAGCTATGGCGGTGTCACCGCCAAAATCGTATTTGACGAAAAAGGTGACCTCAAGGGCGGCGCCATCACCTTGTATCAGGTTCAACAAGGCAAGTGGGTGGCTATTGAAACCATGGGCGGCGCAAGCGCACCTTGATCAGCTTCCTGTCAGTTCAAAGCGACACTGTAAGTGTCGCTTTTTCTTTATAAATATCCATGGATATTTTCCTGCAGCAAATCATCAATGGCCTGGTTCAAGGCAGCGTGTACGCCCTGGTTGCGCTCGGCTACACCATGGTTTACGGCATACTCGGCCTGATTAATTTTGCGCACGGCGAAGTGGTGATGGTGGGCGCAATGGTTGCGCTGGCGGCAATGCAAGTCCTGCTGGCCGCTGCACTGTCGCCCGTTCTGGTGTTATTGCTAAGCGTACTGCTGGCTGTTGCCGTGTGCATGGCGCTGGGCTACAGCATAGAACGCATCGCCTATCGCCCCTTGCGCCATGCGCCGCGCCTCGCGCCTTTGATCACCGCGATAGGCGTATCCATCGTGCTGCAAAATCTGGCCATGATCATCTGGGGTCGCGAATACCATTCCTTTCCGCAACTGATGCCCAATAGTTCGCATAACATCGCTGGCGCCATCATCAACGAGGTGCAAATCGCCATCGTGGTGATTGCTGTCGTGGTAATGCTGGGCCTGATGCTGCTGGTGCATCGCACCCGCCTCGGTCGCGCGATGCGTGCCGTAGCAGAAAACCCGACGGCCGCGAGCCTGATGGGCGTAAATATCAACAAGGTGATATCCACCACCTTCATGCTGGGCTCGGCTCTTGCTGCGGTTGCGGGGATTATGGTCAGCGCCAATTATGGCGTGGTGCATTACTACATGGGCTTCATGCTCGGGTTAAAGGCCTTTACTGCCGCAGTGCTCGGCGGCATAGGAAACTTGCGCGGTGCGATGCTTGGCGGCATGTTGCTGGGTCTGATCGAAAGCCTGGGTGCAGGCTATATCGGCACCCTCACCGGCGGCATACTGGGCAGCCATTATCAGGATGCCTTTGCCTTCTTCGTGTTGATCGCTGTGCTGATTTTCAGGCCTAGCGGCTTGCTGGGAGAAAGAGTGGCCGAGCGTGCTTAATTTCTCTACTCGCAACAAATGGCTGGCCTTTGCGTTGATGGCCATTTTGCTGCTGACCCTGCCCTTTATCACCGATGAATTACTCGGCCGCGGCTGGGTGCGCATCGCGGATTTTGCCCTGCTGTTTATCATGCTGGCACTGGGCCTGAATATTGTGGTGGGTTATGCGGGGCTGCTGGATCTGGGCTATGTTGCGTTCTTTGCGGTGGGCGCTTATACCTATGCGCTGCTGGCCTCGCCGCAGCTTGGTCTGCATTTACCGTTCTGGATTATCCTGCCGATCGGTGCACTGATCGCCGGTATTTTCGGCGCACTGCTCGGCACACCCACGCTTAAATTGCGCGGTGATTATCTGGCCATCGTTACCCTGGGCTTCGGCGAAATCATCCGCATTTTCCTCAACAATCTGAATGCACCCGTCAACATCACCAACGGCGCACAGGGCATCAGCCAGATCGATCCGATACGCATTGCAGATTTTTCCTTCAACCGCGCACATGAATTATTCGGCCTGACTGTTCCCTCGGTGCATCTTTACTACTATCTGTTTTTGGCACTCACTTTGCTGGTTATTTTTGTGTCGACGCGCTTGCAATACTCACGCATAGGCCGCGCCTGGATGGCGATACGCGAAGATGAAGTTGCCGCCGAAGCGATGGGTATCAACACGCGCAATATCAAGCTGCTGGCCTTCGTCACGGGCGCAAGTTTTGGCGGTGTGGCGGGCGGATTATTTGCCGGCTTTCAGGGCTTCGTCAGCCCGGAAAGTTTCAGTCTGATGGAATCGGTGATGATCCTGTGCATGGTGGTGCTGGGCGGCATGGGCAATATCGGCGGCGTCATACTCGGCGGCATACTGCTGGTGGTGCTGCCAGAAGCGCTGCGCAATGGCGCGGGTCCGGCACAGCAGTGGCTGCTGGGCAAGACGCTGATAGATCCGGAAAGCTTGCGCATGCTGTTGTTTGGCGTCGCGCTGATCGTGGTGATGCTGTGGCGCCCCGCCGGACTCTGGCCGTCCAGCGTGCGCCGCCGCGAACTCGAAGCAGAAGACAGTATCGCGCAACAGGAACAGGACACGGTGTATGACGCCAAACGCTAGCGTGAGTTTTAAATTGAACTCAAGTCAAATCCCCCCTACCCCCCCTTTGCAAAAGTGGGGATACTTCTTCGGCCACCGCGCATCTGGTTCCCCACTTTGCAAAAGGGGGGCTAGGGGGGATTTAAAAACGCTAAATGTTGAAATGATTTTTAACCTAACCCTGCTATCTCACAACGAGAGCCACGAGCTATGTTAGAGCCCACCAACTCCTCCCTGCTGCAACTTTCCAACGTGGGCAAACACTTCGGTGGCCTGAACGCATTGTCCGACGTCTCACTACACATCAACCACGGCGAAATCTACGGCCTCATCGGCCCCAATGGCGCGGGAAAAACCACGCTGTTTAATATTCTCACCGGGCTTTACCAATTGGATAGCGGCAGCTTCACCTTTGCCGGTAATGCATATAGTTGCTGCAAGCCGCATTTACTCGCGCAGGCAGGCATCGCCCGCACCTTCCAGAACATCCGCCTGTTCGCCAATATGACCGCACTGGAAAACATCATGGTGGGCCGCCATCTGCGCACCCACAGCGGGCTGTGGGGCGCATTAACGCGCAATGCCGCAGCACGCGCCGAAGAACAAGCCATAGCAGAGCGTGCGCATGAATTGCTGCGTTATGTCGGCATTAACCGTCCATCAAACACACTGGCAAAAAATTTATCCTACGGTGAACAGCGCAGGCTCGAAATTGCAAGAGCGCTGGCAACTGACCCCAGACTGCTGGCACTGGACGAACCTGCAGCCGGCATGAATGCCACCGAAACAGAAAGCCTCAAAACATTATTAAAAACCATACGGGACAGCGGCATCACCATCCTGCTGATTGAACATGACGTAAAGCTCATCATGGATCTGTGCGACCGTATAGCGGTGCTGAACTACGGGCAAAAAATCGCAGAGGGCTTACCCGCCGACATCCGCAGTAACCCCGAAGTGATCACGGCCTACCTAGGCGGAGGCCCAGCATGAGTTTGCTTGAAGTTCATGATCTGAAAGTAGCCTACGGCGGCATACAGGCGCTGAAGGGCATCAGCCTCACAGTCGCGCAAGGCGAACTGGTCGCACTCATCGGCAGCAACGGCGCCGGTAAAACCACCACCCTCAAGGCACTGGCCGGATTACTACCCTATAGCGGCAAAGCACACTATCAACAAAAGTCATTATCGCACCGCGCCAGCCACCAGCGGGTGCTGGATGGCATAGCACTGGTGCCGGAAGGCCGCGGCGTATTTGCGCGCATGAGCGTGCAGGAAAATCTGCAGATGGGTGCCTATTGCCGCAACGATCACAAGGAAATTGCACAGGACCTGGAGCGTAACTACGACCTCTTCTCGCGCCTTTTTGAACGCCGCACGCAACTCGCTGGCACCCTCTCCGGTGGCGAACAGCAAATGGTCGCGATGGGCAGGGCGCTGATGAGCCGCCCCGCACTGCTGATGCTGGACGAACCCAGCATGGGCCTCGCGCCGCTGATGGTGGAAAAGATTTTCGACACCATCCGCAACATCTCTGCACAAGGCGTTTCGATTTTGCTGGTGGAACAGAATGCGGTGCTGGCGCTGCAAGTGGCGCAACGTGGTTATGTGCTGGAGAGCGGCAGTATTACGTTGACGGATAGCGCGGCGAATCTGCTGGGGAGTACTGAGGTGCAGCGGGCTTATCTGGGCGGTTGACATATAAACTGACCACTACTGCTGCTCCTTCTATTTCTTCCGCTTCATCTCAAATTCAACGTTGGCAATTATCTGTTGGGCAGAACAATTCAACGCTTTTGCTAGTTTGAAAATCGTGCTTAATGATGGTTGCTGCTGCCCCAACTCAAGAATACTGATGTAAGTTCTGCGCAGGTCAGCCTCTAGCCCCAACTGCTCTTGTGTCAGACCGGAATCCTGCCGCATCGTGCGCAACACCTTCCCAAAAGCTACAGCAGCATCCAAACAATTCCTCCCATAGTTGGAGGAATTTTCGCTTTATGGTAAGGTGGTGTCTTCCTACAACTATAGGAACATAAAAAATATTTTCCAGCCTATGAAAACTTTGATTCTACAAAGAAAGCGCCTCGCCGGATTTTCTCTCGTAGAGCTGGCTATCGTACTACTGATTACCACCATCATATTGTCGGCTGGCCTGGGGCTATTGTCATTAAAGAGGGAAGCTTCACAGCGGGAGGCGACCCAAAAAAAACAGGAGACCATCAAACAGGCGTTAATCAATTATCTGGGGCAGAATAAAAGATTGCCTTGCCCCGCTATAGTAAGCCCTGCAGCTACCCCTCCTTACACAGGTGCCGAAGATAGAAGCGGTAGTACTCCTGCGCCTTGTAAGCAATACTCCGGCATAGTGCCGTATCAGGAGTTGGGATTGGATCGTGCAGCCGCCCTAGATGGCTGGGATAATTTCATCACCTATGTGGTTTCACCTCCTAAGGTTTTAATACCACCAGCCCAGCCTGCTGGGCCAGCTCCGCTGTTGTCAACAGCCTGGCTCTACACCTATAACAATATAACGCTGAGTAATGTATCTCCATTTACTAAGACCACTACTCCAAATCCAGTTAATACGAACCCGATTACAGCCGTGTCTATTACGGCTACCGATCCAGCTTTCTGGCCGTCCACTTCAACGGGCGGCATTATTGTAACGGACGGCACGAATACAATTGCTGATCCTTTCAAAGCTACAGGTGCTGTTGTTGTTCTGATTTCATACGGTAAAAACGGTTATGGTGCTTTTAACGTAAAAGGTGCACAAAACAACTTCACTCCTGCGGGCACTGATCAGAAACAAAATGCCGACTCCACTATGCTGGTAATCGGCAATCCGCCGGCTATCAAAGTTGTTAAGCGCGACAGTACAGATTTAACTACTGGCGGCGGTGCCTTCGATGACATTGTGATGATGTTGAGTGCCAATGATTTGACCGGGCCGCTGATCGGTAGCGGTACTCTACAATCTAGTGCAGAGGCTGCGCTCAGCCAAGCAAATGACGCGGTGATCGGCAAGATTATTGCGTCAAGGTCAAATCCGTGCCCTCTTACATCCACGACACAAAATTCTGCTGCTCCCGTGTGCACTACTTTGGTTTGCACCACCTACGATACTGCTACACCACCAAACTGCATCAGTTCCGTGTGTACCGCATATTCCACCTACAATACATCATCCACATCCTCCACTAACGTGTGCTATTACGACATACCTGTACCCGCCAGCATTATTTTTACTGCCCCCCCCAATGTGGCGGCATGGGGCGTGGTCTACAGCCAAGTGGCAACAAGAATATATGCGACAACATACCTCCCAATTACCGCGACAAATGCGTACACCCTAACAGCTGGGGATGGAAGCACAAAGACTGTTTCCATTCAAGAACTGCAGGGCATCCTTGCCCGGGCTGCCGGTTTTAACTAAGGACTATACCCATGATTTCCTGGCTTGATCGTCTCCGCATTGCACTCATCCTCAGTCCTGCATTATTGCTTCTTCATGTGTGGATTTTGGCCTGCTCCAATGGCTACCTGGTGCAGAAATTGGGCATGCCTGTATCACTTGCGATGGTGGCAGTTTCGTCACTCATCGAAGCGTATGTCATCGTGCTGGCAGCAACCACAGCGATCAAGTTGTGGCAAGGCAAGTGATGCCATGATGAGGAACAAGGGATTTACGCTCATTGAAATTTCCATTGCAATTGTCATCATCGGCTTGCTGATAGCCGGGGTGATAAAAGGAAGTGGTCTTATCGAGGGTGCGAAGGTAAATAACGCCATTACGCTTGCACAGGATTTGTCCGTTGCGGTCAACGCTTTCAAGCAGCAATACCACCTGTTGCCGGGTGACATGGCAGTCACCGCCGCAGACTTTCCAACTGTAAGCGCAGGATGCCAGTACACGGGTGGCCTGACCAACAATGGTTTGATTGACACCCTCGCCGAATCAGCATGTGTTCCTGAAGTACTCTTTCTAGCGGGGCTGGCGAAAGTGGACAGAGATGCGGGTGTGCCCGTATTCAAGAGCTACTACGGACAGGCCAGAGTAAAAGCGGTCAGTCAATCTAATGTCAGCGGCAGTGGGTTCGCTGCCTCCATTACTCATGTAGTCGAATTTGAAAACCTGCCCTGTGATGTTGTTCAGCAAATTGACCGCAAGATTGATGACGATATGCTCATCAGTGGTAAAGCCAGAGCAAATATAAGCATCGTAAATTTTGTACCTGACCCTGGCAATCCTAACACCTGTGCCGCTGGCAGCGTAGTTCCGTTTTATGCAGTGGCGCTCTGAGTATTTGAAACAAGTGAACTTGTGGTCTGGTGAAAGTGTTACTCATAGCAAGTTAAACTTTGCTTTTAATTGCTTACTCGCATTCGCACACGTTTTGGCAATTCACGCTGCCAGCTTTGCACTCACCAAGCGGTTGATGCTCACTCCCTGTTCGGCTGCCTCGGTAGCCAGCGCACGATGCACCTGTGAGGGAACACGCACCATAAAGCGGCCGCTGTATTGCCGTTCTGACAACGCCTCTGGAATTGGCTCGCCGGTTTTCTGCATATCAGCCACCACCTCGCCAACCAGCTTGCGAATACCGGCAAGTGCTTTCTCGGGTGTAAGCGCAAGCCAGGACAAGGAAGGAAATTCGGCGCACAGACCTACATGCTCACTATCCTCCTGTGACCAGGTGACGCGATATGTGTAGTGATTAATGTTCATAGTTTGACCCCTAACCTTTCGATTGCCAAAAGCACTTGCCTCACCTGATAAGCTTTGGCCTTGCCTTTGTCGTTCTGAATGTTGACGCGCGGATCGCCTTGCCATGGTGTCTTGAATATCAAATGGCTGCCGCCTGAATGGCGAGGTTTACCAAAGTGCAATTCGCAAATTTTCTGCAACTCGCCAAAGCGAACATTGGCTGGCTCGCGCTGCATCTGTTCAATAATTTTCTCGACCCCGCTCATTCGTGAATGGTATCAATATTGATATTACAGGTCAACCGTCATAATTGAAGTAAAAACAACGCATGCAAGCTCTCGATCACGCCTGCCAAACCCCAAACCCCGCCTCACGCAGACTGATTCCGAGCTCCACCTCCATATCCTGCGCCGCTTCATACGACATCGGATTGTATGCCTCGTACAGATCTGGCCATAAGCGCAAACCGTATTGTTTGACGTAGCGGTTGGACTGGATACCCGCTTTATGCTTGTCGAAGCGCAGATCGGGGTCGAGCCCAGTCATGCCGACATATACGCACGGTTTGCCAGTGATGTAATGCGGATTGCACCTATTGAATTTTCCTTCGTAAAGCACGTCTTTCGACAGCTCAATAACATATACGTTGTGATGGTTGCGCCGCGCCATAATTGCGAAAAAATTACACTATCGGGATTGAATTAAATGCCTACTATTGCATCCAGTTAATTTCAACTGCAGTCTCTTTTCCTATCACTGTTTCGTTCAGCCCGGCGGGTATCTTTGCCAAATTTTGGCTGACTGGTGTACGGCCCGCCATGATTTCTGCAAAGCGTTGCGGCAACAAGGGGAGCTGATCCGGGATGGCATAACCTTGCGGATAAATGGGTTGATTTGTACTCAGGTCGTATTTATCGCTTGCGCCCAGGGTGTGCAGGAATTCATGAACAATCACTACATTGTTCTGATTGGCCATGTCGTGGGAAGCAAAAACATTCACCCGGCCGATCAGCCCTTTTTGCAGGCCTGTGGAGTGCGCAAGACGGCTGGTCTGGGCGGGATCAAAATACAGCAAAAAAAGTTTTACTTGGGTGCCCGGCCCTTTGGTATCGGCATTGCGATACGACCACCAGCGCATTTTCAAACTCCACAGTATGATTTCCAGGGCACGTCCATTTTGTGGGGGTGCGGGTGGTTGTGTTGCCAATATGCCACCCAGCCTGACGTCCACGGACGCGTTTGACTCGTGGCCGTAGCGCGCCGCTTCTTCTTGCATGAACGTTTCGATAGGTTTGAAATCTGCAAGCTTCAATCCACGCAGGTACTCCGCAGTTACCCCGCTGCCATCGCCATTGATCAAATAAATATTTACCGGCAGGGCGTATTTCCATTCTACTGAACGCGTTTTTGCACGCCAGGTACCCAGCCCGACAGCAGCCAGTATCAGCAGCAGGATAAAGATACGGATGGCTTTAAACATGGGTAATCTACCGAAAGTGAATGATGTAGGCTGACATAGAACAGTGAGCTATTTTGCGCCTTGCATTTATACAAATAACTTGATCAGCATTCTGGTCGCCAGTACTAGCAGTACCAGTGCAAAAATCTTTCTGAGTGTAGCTACCGGCATACGGTGAGTTGCTTTTGCCCCCAGGGGGGCTGTCAGCATGGTGCCGATGACCAACCAAAGCAAAACCGGCAGATAGACATAACCCATGCTATTGGCAGGCAGCCCAATACCACGCAAGTAACCTGTGGCTATATAGCCCAGCGTTCCTCCGAACGCGATAGGGAACCCCAATGCCGCCGATGTGGCAATGGCGTGCCGCAAAGGCTGCTTGTGCCACACCAGATACGGTACGCTGAGCACCCCTCCACCGATTGAAACGATGCTGCTGATACCCCCTATCACCATCCCTGCCACCGTCACCCCGATGGGGGTAGGGTAGTCGCGCGTAGCAGCCGGCTTGACCCCAATCAACATTTGCATTGCTGCAAAATAGACAAATAGTACGAAAAATATAGTGATGTAAAGTGTCGCCACATAGCCGACAATCAAAGCACCCAGTGCCGTACCCAACAGAATGCCGGGCGTAATGAAGCGGACAATATCCCAGTTGACTGCCTGGTGTGCGTGATGCTGCCAGGTGCTGGAGACGGAGGTAAATAATATCGTTGCCATCGACGTACCCAAGGCCAGGTGTAGAATATTGTGCGCCGGTATATGCTGCGCCTCAAACAAAAAACTCAGGACAGGCACCATAATCAGGCCGCCGCCGATCCCAAGCAGACCGGAAAAATAACCTACAAACAGGCCCAAAATCAAATAGTAAATGATCCATTGCAGTTCAGGCATGATTGAGATCTTCCACAATAAATTTCCACTCGGCCGGATCCACAGGTGTGATGGACAGGCGGTTGCCGCGCTGCAGGATACGCATTTGCTCCAGCTCGGGACGGGTGCGCATGTCAGCCAATGAAATGATTTTTATTTTTTTGACAAACTGCACATCCACATTCATCCAGCGTGGCGTTTCAAGTGTGGACTTGGGATCAAAGTAATGGCTGGATTTGTCGAACTGGGTGGCATCGGGATAGGCAGTGCTGCTCACGCGGGCGATGCCTGCAATGCCCGGCACCTTACAATTTGAATGATAAAACAGCACACCATCGCCGACCTTCATCTGATCGCGCATAAAGTTTCGCGCCTGGTAATTTCGCACGCCGTACCAGGCAACGGTTTGTTCGGGAAGATTTGCGAGGTCGTCTATGCTGACATCGCCGGGTTCAGATTTCATTAACCAGTAACGCATGGGGTTTTTCCGCTGAAAAAAATAATGCGACCCAAGGTCAAATTACCCGAGTCGCATTACAGATAGATTTCAATTACTGAAACCTGAAAAAGCCCCCCGCCTGTGCCGTTGACTCAATATCTTGAACCTGGGTTCAAGAGGGCCGGTTCCCGTCGCATCAGGTACATCCGCAAGGGATGCGCACAACAGCGATTGTAAGGGGCGCGACCTAAGCAAAGCTTATTGGTTCAAAGAATTATGAGCCTGACGAACACCGCAGGGTGCAAACTTAAAACAACTCATCCTGATCCGCCAACACGGTATCGATGGCTGCCTGCATGGATTCCATTCTACGCTTAAAATCCGACATGTCAAAACCATTGCCGAGACGTGTAGTCAGGAGCTCGTGGGTGATATTGAGTGCTGCCATAATGGCGATGCGTTCTATTGAAGTAATTTTACCGGCGTCCCTGATTTCACGCATATTTTTATCAAGATATGCAACTGCATCGAGCAGTTCGGCGCGCTCCTCACTCGGGCAGGCCACACGAAATTCGCGATCCAGGATAATCACATCCAGCGTATTGTTTTTGTCGCTACTCATTTTTCATCGGCAGGGAGGGAGTCCAGTAATAGTTCCAGCCTCGACTGGGCGCTATTAATTTTTTCATCGCATTGCTTGCCATAGCTCAAAGCAGTGACAAGTTCTTGGCGTAGCTTATGATTTTCAGCGCGCAGACGGGTACTCAATTGCACCAATTGAGTCAGTTTATGCTCCAAGGCTTCGAATTCGACTTGCATAGAACGAACTATAAATTTAAAAAGCCTGATAAGTCAAATGGTAGCGCAATATTGTGCAAGTAATTTGTACTTTGGAGCCCGTTTTTTTATCCTCAGGGTATAATTCGCGCCGTTTTAAGGTGCTGGGTGATTTTATCGCTTGGTTAAACGGGAAACAGGTGGGAGTTCACCCTCAATGCCTGTGCTGCCCCCGCAACGGTAAGTAAATAAATGCGTATCAACCAAGCCACTGTGAGCAATCATGGGAAGGCGATACGCCAGGTCTTTTGACCCATTTGCGAGCCCGGATACCGGCCTAGAACAAAGTTCAGGAAATGCTGCGGGAGGCGGTGTGAATGGTGTTCTGCTGCGTATTTCTTTATTTCCGAATTCACCAGCCACGCTCCCCTTCTGGCATTTCCTGTGTTGATTACGTTCCAGCGGGGTCGCTTGGAACACTCTAACCGGAAATTAAATATGAAAAAGAAGCAACTTCTGGCCGCATTTTTTTGCGCGCTCTCTCCTCTGGCATGTGCTGCCACCGATACAAGTCTGGATGAAATAGTAGTCACCGCCACACGCATCGAACAACCCCTTAAACAATCGCTCTCTAGTACCAGTATTATCACCCGGGAAGAGATTCAGGCATCACAGGTCGTTGATGTGCCGTCCCTATTGAAGAATCTGGCAGGTGTTGAGGTTTATCAATCAGGAGGCGTGGGCAAGCAAAGCAGCTTGTTTATGCGTGGTACCAATTCCAGCCATGTGCTGGTATTGCTGGATGGCGTCCGCATCAACTCGGCAACATCCGGTGCGACAGCACTAGACCAGATCATGCTGGATCAGGTTGATCATATAGAGGTAGTGCGCGGTAACGCCAGCAGCCTTTATGGCTCAGAGGCGATCGGTGGTGTTATTCAGATATTTACCCGGCATGGCAAGGGTGAAATGGCATTCAATGGCAGTGCTGGCTTCGGTTCGTATAATAGCCAACGAGCTTCGGCAGGTCTGGGTGGTCAGTCAGGCAATACGGATTTCCATATGCAGGTTTCGAAATTCAGGACGGACGGAGTATCGGCAATTAATCCTGTCATCGCCAGCAATGTGAACCCCGACACTGACGGTTACGACAATACAAGCTTGTCAGCCAACCTGCGCCATTCGCTCAGTGCCGGTCATTTCTTATCAGTTTCGCTGTTCGACAGCAACGCCAACAACCAAACCGACAATCCGTACGGATTGAGCACTGATGTAAACACCAGCAAAGCGCACATACAGATGTCTGCCATTGCATCTGAAAACCGCATTAGTGATGGCTGGCAGAGTAAGGTGCAATTATCCCAAGGCGTGGACGACATCCAGAATTTCCTGAACGGATTCCCGGATATTGCACTGGGGGCGCAGTTTAAAACCACCAATGACCTGCTTTCGTGGCAAAACACCTTGCGTGTCAGCGATGATGATGCGCTGATCGTCGGGCTGGAAAAGCTGAATCAGCAGGTTGTCAGCAGCACTTTATATTCGCGCACGAGCCGTAGCGATGACAGCCTGTTCACCGGTTATACAGGCCACTTTGGCGCACAACAGCTACAACTCAATCTGCGGCGCGACAACTATTCCGACTTCGGCAGCGCCAACACATGGCTACTCGGTTATGGCTTTGATGTGAATACAACGTGGCGCGTCACGGCAAACACTGCCACCGCCTTCAAGGCGCCTACGCTGAATGATCTGTTCTATCCGTTTACCGACTATGGCTTTGGCTACTCATATGTGGGCAACCCGAACCTGAAACCGGAGCGTTCTCTCGATAACGAACTTGGTGTGCATTACGCCAGCAACGGGCAAAATGTTGATATAGTATATTTCGACAATACTATCCGCGATCTAATCGTGGGCGATAACCTGCCTGCAGGCAGCATGATCAACCTGAACGAGGCACGCATAGATGGTGTGGAAGTTTCCATCGGTGGTAAATTTAACAATACAGTCGTAAAACTTGCAATGACTCAGCAGAATCCGCGTGACACCCAGACCGGACAGACCCTGCTGCGTCGCGCAAAACTATTTTCCAATCTGGCGGTATCCCAACAGATGGGTGCATGGCGAATAGGAGGTGAATGGCAATACAGCGGGGAGCGTCAGGATATCGACATCAACACCTTCAATCGAACCACTCTTGGCAGTTATAACCTGGTGAATTTGATTACACAATACAAGCTGGATAAGCACCTTGACGTATCACTGCGTGCAGACAACCTGTTCAATCAAGATTATATGCTGGCACATGGCTATAACACTCTGGGACGCAGCCTGTTTCTCGGCTTGAATTATCAGCAATAAATTAAGCGGAGAGCGGAAGACTTCGATGTCCCCCGCTTTTCTGCTAAAGTTGCACTTCAAGTGGTGAATTATTTAAAAGGAGCTGAATATGCAATTACAAATTAAACTACCGGGGATGTTCGCAGCCCTGGTTTTGCTCATGGCAGCAACGCGCTACAACCATTTTGGCTCGTCAGTCAGCCTGCCCGATGCCAGTCTGGCTGTATTTCTTTTGGCCGGATTTCTCACTGCCCGCTTAACATGGCTAGCCCTGCCGGCATTTGTTTTGCTGATACTGGAAGCGGGGGGGATTGATTACTATGCGATCAATGTAGCAGGCGTGAGCGATTGGTGTGTCACTCCTGCCTACTGGTTCCTTATACCGACCTATGCAATCATGTGGCTTGGCGGCCGCTGGTTTGCTAAACGCCAACAATATACTTTGAACAGTCTTGTACTGTTTACTGGCGTGTCCTGGTTGACGACTACAGCAGCGTTTCTAATTTCCAATGCAAGCTTTTACTTGTTGTCTGGTCGTTACTCAGAAATGATTGTTGCTGAGTATTCACATCGCGTTGCACAATTTTACCCACCCTATTTGGCTGGCAGCTTGATGTATCTGGCTCTCGCGGCAGTGGCTTATATTTTAATGCATAATCTAAGTGGCACCTTTGCAAGCGTGCAACACCATAAAAACAGTCAATAAATATATTAATAAAATAATTGTGTGTTGAGCTTGGCGCTATTTGCAAACTGATATAAACAGGGAGCTTGTTACTTTGACAAGGGGAGCAAAGACGTGCATGATGCAAAAAATCCCTTTAAAATCTTGTGCATTAGTGATTTTTTCTTAAATTACAACCCCTAATTTTTCCTTGTACTCTCTAAGGTATTACTATGGCCACCGCAAAAAAACCCGAAAAATCTAATGACATACGATATAGCTGGGAAGGCAAGGATAAAAGCGGGAAGGCAATAAAAGGCGAGATGCGTGCGGCGGGCACCGCCGTTGCGTCAGCGCAACTCCGCCGTCAGGGCATCCAGGTAACTTCAATCAAAAAAACCAAAAGCGGCGGCAAAGCCGTTACGGAAAAAGACATTACCCTGTTTACGCGTCAACTCGCCACTATGCTAAAAGCTGGCGTACCTTTGCTTCAATCCTTCGACATCGTCGGCAAAGGGCACAGCAATCCCTCGGTTGCCCGTATGCTGATGGACATCAAAACCGAAGTGGAAACCGGCAGCAGCCTTGAAATGGCTTTTCGGAAGTACCCGCTGCAATTTGACGCGCTCTTCTGCAATCTTATTGGAGCGGGTGAGGCGGCAGGTATTCTGGATAATCTGCTGGATAAAATCGCAACCTACAAGGAAAAAATTCTCGCCATCAAAAGTAAGATCAAGTCCGCCTTATTTTATCCTGTGTCGATTATCGTCATCGCTTTTGTTATCACTGCGGTAATTATGATATTTGTTATTCCCGCCTTTAAAGAATTATTTTCAAGTTTTGGTGCAGACCTACCCGCTCCAACCCTGATACTGATGGCAATTTCAGACTGGTTTGTGGCATGGTGGTGGGCAATCTTCACAGTTTTGGGTGGCGGTATTTACTCCTTTTTCTATTTCTGGAAGCGCAATAAAAAAATGCAGCGCACCATGGATATTTTAATCCTCAAACTACCTGTCTTCGGCAACCTGGTTCGTATCGCGACCATAGCGCGCTGGGCCAGAACATTAGCCACCATGTTCGCGGCGGGTGTACCCCTGGTTGAATCGTTGGATTCAGTCGCCGGTGCGGCAGGTAATGCGGTTTATTATGATGCAACCAAACAGATACAACGCGAAGTCAGCACAGGTAACAGCATGACATCAGCCATGACGAACTCCGGAGTGTTTCCCAACATGGTATTGCAAATGGTCTCCATCGGTGAAGAATCGGGCGCCATCGATGGCATGCTCAACAAGGTAGCTGATTTCTATGAAGCCGAAGTGGATGATGCGGTCGATGCCCTATCCAGCTTGATGGAGCCCGTTATCATGGTGGTTCTGGGTACACTGATTGGCGGCATGGTGATAGCGATGTACCTGCCGATCTTTAAAATGGGTCAAGCGGTTGGCTAATTACTCTCGGGGTGGGTTCCACACTCATCCTGCACGCAAACTCTAAAATATCAATACTCCATGGCTTCTTTCGTCCAGTTACTGCAAGACTCCCCTCCCGTATTTGTATTCATCTCCGGTTTGCTGGGCCTACTCGTGGGCAGCTTCTTGAATGTAGTGATACATCGCTTGCCAAAAATAATGGAGCGCGAATGGCGTACGCAATGCGCAGAATTCAATGATCAGTTGAATAATGAGCCTGCTCAAGAAAGCGGCAAGGCCACACCTCCCTATCATTTACATACCCCGCGTTCAGCCTGCCCGCATTGCGGCCACCAGATTAGCGCGCTGGAAAATATACCGCTGCTAAGCTACCTGGTCCTGCGCGGCAAATGCAGAGGGTGTGGCAACCCGATCTCGATGCGCTACCCAATCGTGGAAGCACTGACCGGCTTTTTAAGTGCCTACGCCGCATGGCATTTCGGTTTTGGCTTGACAGCTGCAGCAGCGATTATATTTATCTGGGCTCTGATCGCACTCACCTTCATCGATTTTGATACGCAGTTGTTACCCGATGACATTACGATGCCACTGCTCTGGCTGGGAATCATTTTCAATTTGTTCGGTGCTTTTACCACATTGAACAATGCAGTTGTAGGCGCGATCATTGGATATCTCGTGCTATGGGGTGTGTATTGGCTGTTCAAGCTGGTAACGGGCAAGGAAGGCATGGGCTATGGCGACTTTAAACTGCTCGCCGCCATCGGTGCCTGGCTGGGCTGGACATTACTGCCCTTAGTCATCATGCTGTCTTCAGTGGTGGGTGCAGTAGTGGGAATTACCCTGATTATCGCTGCCCGCCATGGCCGTAATATCCCGATTCCTTTTGGTCCTTATTTGGCAGGCGGCGCTTTGATCGCACTATTTTGGGGACAACAGCTGACTCAAAGCTATTTGAACATACTCGCCATGCCATGAGTTATCTTGTTGGCCTGACGGGTGGCATCGGTAGCGGCAAAAGCACGGTTGCTTCCCTGTTTGCGGAACTGGGTGTTCCCGTTATTGATACAGATGCCATCTCACACCAGCTTACCCAGACCGACGGAGCTGCAATCACCTCCATTCGCACCCTGTTCGGAGAGTCCTTTATTGATGCTACAGGCGCTCTCGATAGAATCAAAATGCGCCAGCTAGTATTTTCCGATTCAGCCGCAAAGCAAGTTCTGGAAAAAATTCTGCACCCTTTGATACTCGCACAAGCTAAAGCGCTGGCAGAATCCAGTCCTGCCCCCTATGTCCTGATGGTTATTCCCTTGTTGTTTGAAACAAACAGCTATCGGGACTGGCTGGATCGTTCAGTGACAGTAGACTGTACTGAGGAAATTCAAATTAACCGCGCCACCGAGCGCAATGGACTGAACAAACAGACTGTTCTCGCCATCATGGCCCAGCAATTTTCACGCACCCAGCGATTGCAATTAGCCGAAGATGTCATCAACAACGACGGCACTTTGATTGATCTGCGCCTGCAAGTAGCGCAGCTCCACCAGCGTTTCCTGCATCTGGCTACAAGAAGCAATTGACGTCTTGCGCCACTCAATATATTGTGCTGAGCTATTATTAATTCACTCATATTCTGACCAACGTGATTAGCTACGAATTTCCTCTAAACGAACGTGTGCGCACCATGTTGCGGCTAGAGGATTTGTTCACCAGAATTGATCAACTGATTAAAGGCAGTGACCATTGCGACCACCATATGGCGCTTGCCGTGCTCTTCGAGATGCTGGAAGTCACCAGTCGCGGTGAATTAAAATCTGACTTGTTGCAAGAACTCGAGCGCCAAAAACGCATCCTTGCTGCACTCCGCAACAATCCGGAAATTTCTGAAGACGCTTTAGACGCTATGCTGGGCGAGATTGACACGGTATCCACACAGCTTCTGGCATTAAGCGGCAAAGTTGGGCAACACATACGTGACAACGAATGGCTGATGCTCATCAAGCAACGTGCCTGCATACCCGGAGGCATGTGCGAATTCGATCTCCCTTCCTACCACTACTGGCAGAACCAGGAGCCGGATGTAAGGCGCAAGCACCTGCAAGTATGGCTTGCGCCTTTACGGCCTATCCAGGAAGCGTTGAGAATTCTGCTCAAATTACTGCGGGAAAACTGCAAAGCACACCAGTTTACCGCTCATCAGGGTAGTTTCCAGCAGATGCAGGGCGGCCGTGTGGCGCAAATGCTACGCGTCACTATCGACAAAAACTTACCCTGTATCCCTGAAATCAGCGCTAACAAATACGCGCTCAATATTCGTTTCGTGGCTGCCGATTACGGTGCAAAATCTACTCTTTATGAACAGGATGTAGATTTCAAACTCATCTTCTGTTAATTGTCATGCACGCCAAAAAGCCAGCAGTAGTTGCCTGCCCACAGTGCGGCAAAGAAGTGATATGGAACAAGGAAATCAGCCCTTATCGCCCATTTTGCAGCGAGCGCTGCAAGCTGATTGATTTGGGGCAATGGGCTGAGGGTAGCTACAGCATCCCGCTGGAAGAAAAATCAGACGACAATCTGCCGAACGGGGATCACCCGGAAGATACTCACCAGGCCTGACGCAAGAGCGCAATACCATGCGCTCCTTTTTCCCACGCTGTGTGCATATCCTCAAACTGCAATCCGCCCAGCGCATAAACCGGAATTGAACTAGTCCCTGCCATCGTGGCAAAGGCTTCCCAACCCAGATGCGCCGTACCGGGATGACTCTTTGTCGGCAGAACAGGGCTTAGCAAGGCAAAGTCCAGCTCCAGATCTGCCGCACGCTGCAACTCCTCTACGCTATGGCAGGATGCCGCGCACAGATCAAAATCCGGCCTTGCAGTACAAGCCGCAAGTTGCACACCCGTCAACTGCACCCCGTCAGCGCCTACTTCGTGAGCCAGCTCGATATTTTCATTCAGCAACACACGTGCTCCTGCAGCATGTGCCAAAGCCACTGCACGCAGCGCCAATTCACGCAATTCAGCACGGGGCCAGCCCTTCTCGCGAATTTGCAGCAGGCGCAGCCCATTATCAAGCGCCTGTTGCAGGCGTTGCATAAACACCTCGACACCCAGTTCGCTTGCATTGCTAATCGCGTACAGATGAGGCAATTGCAAAGCGCGCATGATGGGCTCGTTTGCGGGCAATATGGGTGCTACGGTTAATTCGGGCAGACGCTGCCAGCTCAATAACTGACCCTCGCGGCCATGGGGTTCACCTTGCCAGCGCGTTACACGGAAAAAATTCAGGCGTACCGTTGCATGGGGGTAAGTGAATATTCGGGTTAACCAGGGATAAGCGGTTTCGACTTTGATGCCCAGCTCTTCGTGCAGCTCACGCACCAAGGCATGGTATGGTGATTCACCTGCCTCGACCTTGCCGCCGGGGAATTCCCAGTAGCTTGCATAGTCCTTGCCTTGGGTGCGCTGAGCCATTAGGAAGGTGCCATCGGGGTGTTGCAGTACGGCTACTGCAACTTCAACAGTGTTTGATTTTTGATACAGACTATTCATTCACTACCTTGTTCAATTTTAATTCAACATTCAACTAAACCTGTCCCCTCTCCCACCGGGGGAGGGTTAGGGAGGGGGAACGAGAGTGGAGTATTCCATGATCAAGTGTGACACCTCACCAACAAATCAAAACCAAATTCAACTTCGCCGGGGGCAGCCCGGCAGCTGGATACTTTTCTTGCTTCGCCAAGAAAAGTATCCAAAAGAAGGCGACCCCCAATCCGCCACCTCTTCGAGGTTCCCTGCGTTGCTCGTCTGGTCAGGCGGCTGCGGAACTCGCACTGCGTGCTCAGACAGTCCTCGCCGACATCCCCTGACCAGCCTGTGCTACTCGGTGGCGAATGAGGGGAGTTAAAAAGCAAAAATCCAAAACGTTAAATCGTAGGGTGGGCAACAAGTTGCCCACCAACTATTGAACTGCTGGGTGGCACTGTGTGCCACCCCACAGTACTCATTGTTAACGTTCGACTACCCTGCCAACCCCCTTCACAATCCCGATTCCGTTTGTGTAGTTAATGTCCACTACAACGTCTTTCTTTAGGGTATCGCGTAGTTTAGATGCGTCATGCAACACAAACTCACTGTATCGTCCTGTACGCTGAATTACCAATCCGCCCTCGATTGCTATGATACTTCCCGAATGCCCTGCTTTATTGACGATCCCCTGCGCATTTAACATAGCTACCACTTCTTCCGCCCTTACCTTTGTGAAAGGGCCAAATTTGCTACCACCGCCAATAACCCACCATTCTTGGCTTACTTCTTGCAATTCGTAATTTTGCATTTACACACCTCACTATTTTATTAATACAAATTGCTTCTCAAATGTTTTTTCGATGAAAAAAACGATTCAGCTCCACGGTAATACAGGCATCAACCACATGAAAGATTTCTGTTAGAATTAGTGGCATTTTTTATCGTACTAACGGGAGCGTGGCATGCGTTATCTATACTTGTTGTTTGTTGCATTGGCTTTGGTATTTAGTGGTTGTGCAAATAACAATACACCACCTCAAGCCAAAATTAGTAAGTTTTCAAAGTTGCAAATAGGTATGTCGATGCAGGAAGCTGGTTCCTTAGCAGGGCCTCCTTCTGCTGTCCGAATGAAAATGAAACCGGGCCTTCAAGTAGATCCAAAAGCAATGTTATCTGAAGATGCTGGGACGGTTGAATACCTGTATGAAAATGAAGGTATCCTCGTAGCCTCTATAGACCGAGGAGCAAATCAAGTTCTAATCAAAACTATTGTTGATACAACAGCTGGAAAATTCTGGCCTATCCAGCAAGTCTCGCCCAAATAAAGACACCTAAGCAACGTGGGCGTATCAGCTCCGGAAGCGAATGAAGCTTATCCTAGTAGAGTGGGCACGTTGTGCCCACTCTACTCTTTGGTTCTGGGGTTTGGCTTTTTAACTCCCCTTATCCGCCACCGAGTAGCGGAGGCTGGTCAGGGGATGTCGGCGAGGACTGTCTGAGCACGTAGTGCGAGTTCCGCAGCCGCCTGACTAGCTGACAATACGCCGCATAGCGGCTTATTGCGGTGGAGACTAACCTTTAGGTTATGTCGTAACCAACAACGCAGGGAACCTCGAAGAGGTGGCGGATTGGGGATCGCCTTCTTTTGGATACTTTTCTTGGCGAAGCAAGAAAAGTATCCAGCTGCCGAGCTGCCCCCGGCGAAGTTGATGTTGTTTTTGATCTTGAGGAAAACAAAAAACACCCCTCTCCCTAGCCCTCTCCCCGTCAAGGGGAGAGGGGATAAAATCACATCCTCCCGCACCAATCCCTAGCAAACTGCCCCGCCACTCTTCCACTCCTCGATCCCCGCATCAACGACCACTGCAACGCCGCCATCCTCACCTCATCAGTAAGCCCCTGCTTCCAGCCATGATGCGCCAGCCAATGCCCAGCCACAGCCAGATACTCATCCTGCGCAAACGGATAGAAAGAAATCCACAAGCCAAAGCGCTCGGAAAGCGAAACCTTCTCCTCCACGCTTTCCCCCGGATGCACTTCGTCACCCACATACTTCGTCGCAAGGTTATCTTGCATGGACTGCGGCATCAGGTGGCGGCGGTTGGATGTGGCGTAGATCAGCAGGTTGTCTGAAAACGCCACCAGATCGCCATCCAGCGCGGCCTTGAGCGATTGATAGCCGGGTTCGTCGGCATTAAAGGAGAGGTCGTCGCAATACAGGATAAAACGCTCGGCGCGCCCCTGTACCAGTCCGACGATGTGCGACAAATCTATCAGCCCCTGTTTGTCGATCTGGATCACGCGCAGTCCTTGCTCGGCGTATTCGTTCAACAAGGCTTTTACCAGCGACGATTTTCCCGTACCGCGTGCGCCGGACAGCAGCACATTATTGGCCGTGCCACCGCGCACGAATTGCAGGGTGTTCTGACTAATGCGCTGTTTTTGAGCGTCGATACCGAGCAGGTCGGAGAGTGCGATGCGCTGGAAGTTAGGTACAGGATGCAGACTGCGCTGCTGGTGGTCCCAGCGGAACGCTGCGGCAGCTTGCCAGTCCGGTGCTTGTGGTTGTGCGCCGGGCAATATATTTTCCAGCCGGGAGAGCAGGCCTTCGGCGCGGCTGAGGAATTTGTCTAGCTTGTCCATGCAGTTTTCAACTCCTTCCCCCTCCCCAACCCTCCCCCGAAGGGAGAGGGAGAAAACGTTTCGCTATGCGAGCTTCGTATTAGCTTCTGTAGCTGGCGTTTATCTTGACGTAGTCGTAGGAGAAATCGCAGGTCCACACGGTAGCTACGGCCGCACCGCGGCCCAGCACGATGCGAATACCAATGTCGCTCTGCTGCATGATGCGCTGACCGTCTTCTTCACGGTAGCTAGCAGCTCGCCCACCCTGTTCTGCAACCAGCACATCGTCCAGATACAGCTTGATACGTTCAACATCAAGATCGGCAATACCGGCATAACCGATCGCCGCGAGGATACGGCCGAGATTGGGGTCAGATGCAAAGAAGGCTGTTTTTACCAAAGGTGAACGCGCTACCGCGTAAGCAATCTGCTTGCACTCCGCCTTGCTCTTGCCACCTTCAACCACAACCGCCATAAACTTCGTCGCACCTTCGCCATCGCGCACGATAGCCTGCGCCAGTATGGTGGCAACCTCGGTCACAACAGCCTGCAGTTGTTTGTATGCATCACTGTCTGCCTGGGTAATGGCGGCTGCGCCGCTCTTGCCGGTCGCAATCAGCATCAGTGCATCATTGGTTGAGGTGTCACCATCGACCGTAATGCAGTTAAACGAGACATCGCTGGCCTGGCTGACCATATGCTGAAGCATGGGTAGCGCCACGGCCGCATCGGTGGCGATGTAACCCAGCATGGTTGCCATGTTTGGGTGGATCATGCCGGAGCCCTTGGCGATACCGGTAACGGTGACCATAGCCCCGCCCAGTTTGATCTGGCGCGACACCGCCTTGCCAACAATATCAGTGGTCATGATGGCTTGTGATGCATCAAACCAGTTGTCAGCTTTCAGATTGGCGACACAGCCCGGCAATCCTGCAACCACTTTTTCCACAGGCAAGGGTTCCATAATGACGCCGGTGGAAAACGGCAATACCTGTTCCGGTGCGCAGCCCAGCAGTTTGGCTGCTGCAGCGCAGGTGGCACGCGCGCTGGCCATGCCCTGCTCTCCCGTCCCTGCATTTGCATTGCCTGTGTTGATGACCAGCGCACGTATACCCTTAGCCGTAGCCAGATGTTCTTTCGCCACGATGACAGGTGCGGCGCAAAAGCGGTTTTGCGTAAACACGCCAGCCACGGTCGATTGCGGATCAATTTGTATGATCAGCAGATCTTTTCGATTGGGTTTCTTGATATTGGCTTCTGTAGTGCCCAGCAGCACCCCCTTGACGGGGAGCAGCTCTGTGGCAACAGGGGAGATTAAATTAACCGGCATGTTTAGTATCTTCCACCTGTGCGGTGTATATAGTTGTTCATTTCAACCGACTGCATGTTCATGCGCCTCACTATGCCATGCACATGACGCACTATCCCGCGCATCACGTAGTACACAATAGCGGGGTTGGTATTGAGCAGGCTTTCAAACTGAGCGCGCTCCAGCAGTATCACTTTGCTATCTTTTTTCACTTGCACGGTAGCGCTGATCTGCGTCGCATCTCCGCCGACAAAGGTAATGATTCCTGCAATATCACCCGGCTGCAATAAATGAAGCGTGGCTTTTTCACCCCTGACCGTCGCTGTCGCCTCAACTTCACCGGTGGCCAATATCATCAGGGTTTTTTCCAGCTTAATGTCATCCGGACGCAGCAGGTATTCTCCCGCCTTGTAATCGTGCACTGTCATGCTGCTTGCCAGCACTTCAATTTCGGCATCACGCAATTCTGAAGTTAAATCAGAATTGTGCAAAACCCTCATTATCAATTCGTCCGCTGTCATTGGTTTATCCCCCTTAAATAATCAACTCAACTTTCCATGGCATTGCTTGAACTTCTTTCCTGAGCCGCATGGGCACGGGTCATTCCGACCGACCTTTTCTCCGGAGCGAACAAATGGTGCTTTCTCAGCATTGTCGGCGGCTTCATTTTGGCCCAGTGCTTCCTCATAATCCGCATGGTGATACTGAACATTTGCCGGCGCATGCGGCGCTTCCGCTGCTTCGATATCCTGCTCACTGCGGATTTGCACGTTCATCAGGGTTTGCGTCACATCGCTCTTCACGCTCTCCAGCATATTTGAAAACAGTTCAAATGCCTCGCGCTTATACTCCTGCTTTGGGCTCTTCTGGGCATAACCGCGCAAATGGATGCCCTGACGCAAATGATCCAGCGCACCCAGATGTTCACGCCAATGGGTATCCAGACTCTGCAGCATGACGAGACGTTCATAGCCATGCATGACCTCGGCGCCTACGCGATCCACTTTGGCCTGATACTGCTGCTGCGCAGTAGCCAATATGCGGTCGCTCAAACCATGCTCATCAAGATTTTTGTCCTGCTCCAGCAACTGCATCAGCGGCAGATGCAACTGATACTCAGCCAAGATTGCTTTTTCCAGACCCTGCACGTCCCACTGCTCCTCCATGCTGCCCGGAGTGATATATTCACTGATGGTATTGTGCAAAACACCATCGCGCATCGCCGTGATGGTTTCGGAAATATCCGTACTGTCCATCAATTCATTGCGCTGCTGGTAAATCACCTTGCGCTGATCGTTGGAGACGTCATCGTATTCGAGAATTTGCTTGCGCATGTCGAAGTTGCGCGCTTCCACTTTGCGCTGCGCGTTTTCAATCGCACGTGTCACCCATACATGTTCGATCGCCTCGCCCTCGGGGAGTTTGAATTTGTTCATAATCGCGGCGACACGATCCGAAGCAAATATCCGCAACAGGGGATCCTCAAGCGACATGTAGAAACGGCTGGAACCCGGATCGCCCTGGCGGCCCGCGCGTCCGCGTAACTGATTATCAACGCGCCGCGACTCATGCCGTTCGGTACCAATAATATGCAAACCGCCGCTTGCCACCACCTGCTCGTGAACTGGCTGCCACTCAGTGCGCAACTGTGCAATGCGCAGGCTGCGTGTAGCATCATCCAGTGTGCTATCCATGCGCACCAGTTCAATCGGCTTTTCCACGTTGCCGCCCAGCACAATATCTGTACCGCGTCCTGCCATATTAGTCGCAATGGTCACCATCTTGGGACGCCCCGCCTGGGCCACAATCTCGGCTTCGCGCGCATGCTGCTTGGCATTCAGTACCTGATGCGGCAGCTTTTCCTTATCCAGCAGGCCGGACAGCAGCTCCGAGGTTTCAATCGAGGTCGTACCCACCAGCACCGGCTGACCTCGTTCGTAGCAATCACGAATATCGCGGATTACAGCCTGATATTTCTCCGTCGCGCTCAGATACACCTGGTCCATCAGGTCGACGCGGACTGTCGGACGGTGCGGTGGCACAATTACCGTCTCCAGACCGTAAATCTGCTGGAATTCAAATGCTTCGGTATCCGCAGTGCCTGTCATTCCGCTCAGCTTGCTATACATGCGGAAATAATTCTGGAAAGTGATAGAAGCGAGCGTCTGGTTCTCCTTCTGTATTGCCACGCCTTCTTTCGCTTCCACTGCCTGATGCAGGCCGTCAGACCAACGCCTGCCCGGCATCATGCGTCCGGTAAATTCATCCACTATCACCACTTCATCGTTCTGCACCACATAGTTCTGGTCGATGTGATACAGCACATGTGCCTTCAGTGCAGCATAGAGGTGATGAATGAGCGTGATATTTGCCGGGTCATACAGGCTGCCGCCCGCTGGCAACAAACCTGCCTTTGCGAGCAGTTCTTCAGCGTGCTCATGACCCGACTCGGTCAGCAGAATTTGCTGATTCTTCTCATCAACGCTGTAGTCACCCGGACCTTCTTCTTCATCCGGGAGAAATTCCGCCTGGCGAACCAATTTTGGCACCAGCTTGTTCATGCTGGTGTAGACGTCCAGATTGTCATCCGCCTGGCCGGAAATAATCAGCGGTGTACGGGCTTCGTCAATCAGGATTGAGTCTACTTCGTCCACGACGCCGAAATTCAACCCCCTCTGGAAACGCTCATTGGCCTCGGTGGCCATATTGTCGCGCAGGTAATCAAAACCGAATTCATTGTTCGTGCCATAGGTGATGTCTGCGGCATAGGCGGATTGCTTGTCTGCATGATCCATCTGCGACAGGATAACGCCCACTGAGAGCCCGAGAAAACGATACAGGCGACCCATCCATTCGGCATCCCGTTTGGCCAGATAATCGTTCACCGTAACGACGTGCACACCCTTGCCGGACAAGGCATTCAAATAGGCCGGCAGCGTTGCCATCAGAGTTTTACCTTCACCGGTGCGCATCTCGGCAATTTTGCCGTAATGCAGCACCATGCCGCCGATTAATTGCACATCGAAATGGCGCATCTGCAGCGCGCGTCGCCCGCCTTCGCGCACCACGGCAAACGCTTCCGGCAACAACGCATCCAAAGTTTCACCCTGCTGTACACGCTGCTTAAAATCGGTGGTTTTGGCGCGCAGTTCATCATCGGTCAGTCCTTCGATTTGCGTTTCAAACGCATTTATTGCAATTACGGTCTGGCGATACTGTTTTAGCAGGCGGTCATTACGGCTGCCAAATACACTTTTAAGCAAATTGGAAATCATGTTCTAAATTTTCTTCTCTATAACGATATATTCGGACACTGCGAATAAAATAGGGTGAGGTTAGTCCAAACACAGGACTCCTCACCCTTGGGAAAAATTAACTAAAATCAGCTTGCGGCATTTTGCAAAAAACGCGTTGGATTTTGAGCCAGACCTTTGAACCTCACTTCAAAATGCAAGTGATTTCCGGTTGAGCGTCCAGTACTGCCCACCAAAGACAGGAGCTGCCCGCGTTTCACCACATCGCCTACATGAACAAATATTTTGGAGGCATGAGCATAACGCGTCAGAATATCGTTGCCATGATCAATTTCCACCAAATTACCAAACTGCGGATGCATAGCTGCGTAAACGACAATACCACTTGCCGCGGCATGAATTGGCGTGCCTTGGGGTACGACATAGTCCACGCCTTCGTGCATTGCACTCTTGCCTGTAAAAGGATCAACACGCCAGCCAAAGTTAGACGAAAACCAGCCTGAACTGACAGGTTGTATTGTATTCAGCATTTTTTTTCTAAGCCTGTCCTGTTGCAGCAACGTCTCCAGCGCAGCCAATTTGTCACCTCTATCCGTCATCAGGGCGGACAAGTCCCCCAGCTGCTGATTCATACTGACCAGACTGATATCTTGCTGACCAGCAGGCACGTAAGCTCCACCCTGGGCAGGTACCTTGCTAAAGTCAATTTCCTGCGGCTTCATGCCTGCGACTTTCACCAGGCGCGAGCCCAAAGAATCAAGGCGTAGCAAGCGAGCCTGCATTTGCCCCAGGCTTATCGCCATGGTATCCAGACTTTCGCGTAAATATGCTTGCTGCTTTTGCTGCTCGTGGTTTTGTGCGCTGGCTAACCAGGAACGCATCTCATTGCTTATTCTGCCTGGCTGGAAACGAACAATCGCATATTCAGCAGCAAAAACAGCCATCACAAACAGCACAAGCGTGACCGCCGTCACCGCAAGCAAATGCATACCATTCAGCGAAACACTGCGTGTTTTTGCCAAATTATTGGAAACTAGAATAATATTCATAACTCTTCCTTACAATTAACCTCAGCCACCTTGTCGCAACGCTTAAATTCCTTTTTCACGTCCAACCAGGAACTTCGCCAAATATCGGGCAAAGTACGGCAACTTCGCGCATTTCAATTACATTACGAACAAATCGCCCCGCCTTCGTTACTGCGTTCCAGCCACGTTGCGCAAATAGAAGACAAAGTTTTAATTTTGGCAGCAAACAATAGCGCTGTTGCTGCCAAATTGCGTCAATTGGCACCACAATTGATTGGCCAGCTTGCGTTGCAAGGCTGTGAGGTTACTGGAATTCAAGTCAGGGTGCAAGTAACCCTGCCACCCACTACCCACTCAACCCGCCCGTCCTCCCTGAGCGAGCGAGGTAGGCAGCAGCTAACTAATTTGGCCGTGGCGCTGTCAGATTCACCATTAAAAAGCGCATTGGAACGACTCGTCAGGTATAAAAAAGATAATAAATAAAAAATAACGCAATTGCAGCCGTCAAATCAGGATGCGCCAGCCTATTAATACGTAGCGTTCTAAAATGAACAACAGTGCAAAAATCAATAGCGAGAAAAATACGAATCGGGCAATTTTCCAGGCAAGCTTGAGAAAGCGCCGATTATTGGTAAACAGGTACATGCCAATTGATAGCGCGATAGCAATTGCGGAGAGTATGAACAAAAGTCGCAATATAAGCATAGCTTAGCCAGTCTGGACTTTGGTAAACTTCACAGCCACTTAAGCACGGAACCCAAAGAAATCAGGCCGTATAGAATGAAGGCGGACAAGAATCAAGCCAACTGCAACTGCAAGCGCAAGAAATCTGGTGCTTCTTCATTTTTGTCGAATGTGACATATTCCCATGCCTGCTCATCAGACAGCAAGGCACGCAGCAGGGCATTATTAAGCGCATGGCCGGATTTATAACCAGAGAACGCGCCAATTAACGGGTGACCAAGCAGATACAGATCGCCTATGGCATCCAGCACCTTGTGCTTGGCAAACTCATCGTCGGAGCGCAGACCATCTGGATTCAGCACGCGGTATTCATCCATCACGATGGCATTATCCAGATTGCCGCCGAGCGCCAATCCCTGCGAACGCATATATTCAACCTCATGCATAAAACCGAAGGTGCGGGAACGGCTCACCTCTTTGATGTACGAGTGTTCACCCAAATCTACTGTGACCTGTTGTTTGGTATTGGTAAACACGGGATGGGGAAAACTGATGGTGAAATTCAGTTTGTAGCCGTTATAAGGGTCGAAACGCACCCATTTGTCCCCGTCCTTGACTTCGACAGTTTTAAGGATGCGGATGAATTCCTTTGCGGTCGATTGTTCGACTATCCCGGCTGACTGAATCAAAAAAATGAACGTCCCCGCACTGCCATCCATGATAGGCACTTCCGAACTGTTCATCTCAACAATAGCGTTATCTATGCCCATACCCGCAAATGCCGACATCAGGTGCTCTATCGTCGCCACGCGAGCACCATCCGCCTCCAGACAGGTGGACAATCTGGTGTCGTGCACTGCATGTGCTTCGGCCCGCAACATTCTCACCGGGCTTAAATCCACGCGATGAAAAACGATGCCATGATTGACAGGGGCAGGCTTCAAGGTCAGCAAGACCTTTTCCCCGGTGTGCAAACCCACTCCCGTCGCCTGCACCGAATTTTTCAGCGTGCGTTGCTTAACCATATCCCTATCTACCCTGTATTCCCCAGGCCGCCCTATATTAAAGTCCTGCCTTATTAGATCTCTGCGTATTTTAGCACAGCTTTCTGTGTCACCCCCTTCAGGGTAAGTCCAACTATATGAATCAACTAGCTAGCTATCAATCCGCCTGTTTGCGCAGGAATGAAGGGATATCCAGTGTTTCCACACCCGATTGCTTCATCGCCTCCACGGTGGCTTCGCGATGGCGATTGGTGCGCATAACCGCCGGCATTTCCAGTTCGCGATAATCCACACCAAGCGCATCATGGGTACCGGTACGCTGCTGTTGTTCATAAGCCAATACAGGTTTTTGCTGGCTCGCACGCGGCTTGCCCAAGCCCGTCGCAACAATCGTGACGCGCAATGCATCACCCATATTCTCATCAAAAACCTGACCCACAATCACGGTTGCATCATCAGCCGCCACACTGCGTACACAGCTCATCACATCCTTATACTCACGCATGGTGAAATTTGCACTGGCGGTAATATTCACCAGCACACCGCGTGCGCCAGACAAATCCACGTCTTCCAGCAAGGGACTGGACATCGCGCTCTTGGCCGCTTTTTGCGCCCTGTCCGTACCCGTGGCGGTAGCCGAGCCCATCATCGCCATGCCATTCTCCGACATCAGTGTTCTAACGTCGGCAAAATCCACGTTGATCATGCCATCCACATTGATCACTTCGGCGATGCCTGCAACCGCACCCTGCAATACGCCGTTGGAGGCGCGATAGGCCTCTATCAATGTAGTGTCTTCGCCCAGCACAGTCATCAGTTTTTCATTGGGCACGATGATCAGCGAATCCACGAATTCGGTCAGGGCTTCAATGCCAGCCTGAGCCAGTTGCATGCGCTTGCGTTCGTGTTCAAACGGTTTGGTCACGACTGCCACCACCAGTATGCCCATTTCTTTCGCAACTTGCGCCACAACTGGGGCTGCTCCGGTACCTGTTCCTCCACCCATACCCGCGGTAATGAAAACCATATCCACACCCACCAGTATTTCCGCAATGCGCTCTCGGTCCTCGAGGGCGGCGGCTTGACCCACTTCCGGCTTGGCTCCTGCGCCCAAACCCTTCGTCAGTGTTTTTCCTATCTGCATCTGGGTAACCGCTTTGTTACCCCTGAGTGCTTGCACGTCGGTGTTGATGGCGACAAATTCCACCCCCTGCACGGCCTGCTCTATCATGTGATTGATTGCATTACCGCCACAGCCACCCACACCAATGACTTTAATTAAAGCACCCTGTATCTGCGCATCCACGATTTCAAACATAATTATTTCTCCCCTCTAAAATTATAAACCAGCACCCTGTACCCAATCCCAATAAATCTTAAAAATTCTTCTGCATCCAAACCTTCATACGCGCCAACACATCTCCCAGCGAAGCAGATTGCATGCGCGCCACAGTATTGCGCTGCTGCTGCTCCATGCCGTATTGCAATAATCCGATCGCCGTTGCAAAGCGCGGTGTTTTAACCACGTCTGCCAGGCCGCCGACATAACGCGGCAAACCCAGACGCACCGGCATATGAAATATTTCCTCGCCCAGTTCAACCATGCCCTGCATCGCACTGCTCCCCCCGGTGATGACGATGCCGGAGGAAAGCAAATCTTCAAAGCCGCTGCGGCGCAATTCAGCCTGTACCAGCGAATACAACTCTTCCACTCGCGGCTCAATTACCTCCGCCAGTGTCTGTCGTGACAACATGCGTGTACCGCGCTCACCCACGCCTGGCACCTCTATCGGCGCATCGTTGGCGAGCTGACGCAAAGCACAGCCATATTTGATCTTGATGTCTTCCGCATCCTTGGTTGGCGTGCGCAAAGCCATCGCGATATCGTTGGTGATCTGGTCACCGGCAATCGGTATCACTGCAGTATGGCGTATGGCGCCGCCGGTAAATATCGCCACATCCGTGGTACCGCCGCCGATGTCCACCAGACACACCCCCAGCTCTTTTTCATCGTCCGCCAGCACAGCTTTGCTCGAAGCCAGCGGCTGCAAAATCATCTCGCTCACTTCCAGCCCGCAGCGATGCACGCACTTCAAAATATTCTGCACCGCTGCAACGGCGCCGATAACAATGTGGACTTCGACTTCCAGCTTCATGCCACTCATACCCAGCGGCTTTTTTATCCCCTCTTGTCCATCGATGGTGAACTCCTGCTCGATAATATGCAGTGTCTGCTGGTCACTCGGAAGACTCAGCGAACTGGCGGTTTCAACGACACGATCTACGTCCGCTTGCGTCACCTCTTTATCCTTGATCTTGATCATGCCCTTGCCGTTGGCGCCCTTTATATGGCTGCCGGCAATCCCGGTTATAACAGAGGTGATTTTGCAGTCAGCCATCAGTTCGGCTGTTTCAAGCGAGCGTTGAATGGCAGACACAGTCGCATCAATATTCACCACCATGCCTTTTTTCATTCCGGATGAATCGTGCATGCCCACACCGGTTACCTCCAGTGTGCCTTCCGGCATAATCTCACCGACGATAGTAACGATTTTGGACGTGCCAATATCCATACCCACTATTATATTTTTGGTGTCCCTGTTTATTCTCATAGCCATACCCTCTAAACCCTGCTCTCTGAATTTTTCTTTGCCATTTTCATGCCAGCTGTACCCCTGGCAGCGCTCATCTGGTTGGCAGAAAAGCCATTACGATAGCGCAAATCAACGTAATTAAGCTTGTGTGCCACCGACGCCAGACTGTAGGGATACACAGCTACAAATCTCGCCAGACGTTGCTGCATCTGTTCACGACCAAGCTCCAGCAGCATGCCGTTATCGAGCCGAAGCTGCCACGCATAGCGCGGCGACAAATTAATCTGCGCGATGCTTCTTTGCACGGCAGCAAGTTGCTGGCTGAATGTCGCATACAACTCCGCAACTTGCATGGAAGTATCCGGCTCACCATTAAAATCCGGCAACGGCAACTTGCTCTGCCCAGCAAACACCTCGCCATAAGTATTGACCAGCGCAGCACTATTCCAGCGCGCCATCGCCACATGCTCCTCCAGTGTCACCTCAAGGCCCCATGGAAAATGTCGCCTAACACTCACCTTGCGCACCCACGGCAGTTGCTCGAAAGATCGTCTGGTTTGCTCAATATCCACGGTGAAAAAACTGCCGTTCACTGCACGCTTTACCAGCTGGTTCAGCTGTATCAAATCTACCTGTTTGGGTGCATTGGTTAACTGCACCGTACGCAATTTAAATACCGGCAACTGCAAGGCATAATGCATCAGGCTATATGCCACCAGCACAAGACTGATACCAAACAGCAAGGTCGCACTGATGCGTAACAAATGCGGTTTATCCCACATTACCCTCTCCCCATCCCTCTGCCGCACGCGGTAGAGGGTGCAAACGTGAATGTCATTCTTTAACCCCGGCCAGTCCCAATATTTCCATAACCAACTGTTCAAAACTCTTGCCCGCCTCACGCGCTGCCATCGGCACCAGGCTATGATCCGTCATGCCGGGAGAGGTGTTGATTTCGAGCAAATATAATTTGTCATGCTCGTCTTTCAGAAAATCCACGCGCCCCCAACCCGCTCCACCTATCACCGCAAATGCCTGCTGTGCCAGATGCTGCATCTCTGCTTCTTTTTCTGGCGACAGACCACTCGGACAAAGATATCGGGTGTCATCACGCAAATATTTCGCTTCGTAGTCGTAAAACTCATTCGCGGGTTCAATTTTGATTACCGGCAATGCCTGCTTTCCCAGTATGGCTGCAGTGTACTCACCGCCGCCGATATACTTTTCGGCAATCACCAGGGTGTCATGCCTGGCTGCCTCGGCATAAGCTGCCGGCAATTCGGCCACCCTCTTGACCTTGCTGATACCCACACTACTTCCTTCATTCGCCGGCTTGACGAATAGCGGCAAGCCCAGCTGTTGCACCACTGCGTTCCAGTCGCTGCTTTGCGTTAGCAAGGTGTAATCAGGCACAGGCAAATTCATCGCCTGCCACACCAGCTTGGTGCGAAACTTGTCCATCGCCAATGCGCTCGCCATCACCCCGCTGCCGGTATACGGTATACCCATCAGTTCCAGCGCACCCTGCACCGTGCCATCTTCTCCGTAACGACCGTGCAACGCGATGAAGACGCGCTTGAACCCCTGCTCCTCCAGCGTGTGCAAGCCCTGTGTGGCGGGGTCAAATGCATGCGCATCCACACCACTGCGATGTAGTGCGGCCAGCACTGCGGCACCGCTCTTGAGCGACACTTCTCGTTCGGCGGAGCGACCACCAAACATCACAGCTACCTTGCCAAATTCTGCGGGATTCATTTTTTTATCACCGGTGTTCATTTCATTTTGCGCTCTTTAATTTTTTTGTCCTGATTCATGATTGCCTCGCCTACGATGCGCACCTCGGGGTGCAGGTCAACACCCGTCTGCTGCAGCACGACTGCCCGCACCTCATCAATCAAATTTTCAATATCAGCTGCCGTGGCATGACCGATATTCACAATAAAGTTGGCATGCTTTTCCGATACCTGCGCGCCGCCCATTTTTCTGCCTTTCAAGCCACTGAGTTCGATCAGCCTTGCCGCATGGTCATTTGGCGGATTACTAAATACCGAACCCGCATTCGGCAAGTTCAGCGGCTGTGTCGTGATACGTTTGTTCAGCAGCGTCTTGATCTCTTTGCGTGAGATTTCACCATCGCCATTTTCCAGTCTGAACCAGCCGCCTGCAAATATTTCGGATGCCGGATTTGAACCAGCCCTCACCTCTTTCCGTTGCAGGTGCCGGTAAGCAATTTCGTAATCGGACGAAAAACGTTCATGCACCTTCCCACCTCGATCAACCGTCTGCACCCGCTCGACCACATTCCATGTTTCGCTGCCGTAACACCCGGCATTCATCGTCAGCATGCCGCCGACCGTGCCCGGAATACCGGCAAAAAATTCACCGCCGCGCAAATTATTATTCGCCGCAAAACGTGCCAGTTTTGCCCCCGGCACTCCTGCCTGCGCGTAGATCAATCCATCATCCTCTAGCCTCAGTTCGCTCAAGGCTGCATGCAACAGCAACACCGTACCGCGCCAACCGCCGTCACGCACCAGCAGATTACTGCCCAAGCCCACTGTCAGCAGTGGCTCATCTGCAGGAAGAGCGTGCAAAAATACAATCAGATCCGCCAGATCCGCCGGCTGGTATAGTCGCTGCGCAAGACCTCCCGCTCTCCAGCTGGTGTAGCGACTCATATCCACGTCCATGCACAACTTGCCACGCAGGCCTTGCGGAATTAGATTTGTCGCTTCCGTCATATTCATCCTGTATATCCTGTAGGGTGCGCCGTGCGCACCATGGTGCGCACGGCGCACCCTACGATGTTTTTGCTCAAGAATTTAAATGTGCGATTCTGTTCTTTTCCTGGGCCATATTTTTAACTTGTGCAGCAACCGCACCGATTGAACCCGCACCCATGGTAATCACCACGTCTCCAGCCTGTGCTATCTGCAAAATCGACTGCGGCATATCCTGAATATTT
>Ga0315271_10000020_pt1 | contig 65299 bp, 63 predicted proteins | sample C3_top_MG_FD_204664 | JGI IMG/M metagenome (GOLD analysis project Ga0315271, IMG submission 204664) | Sediment microbial communities from Yellowstone Lake, YNP, Wyoming, USA - C3_top | ecosystem: Environmental > Aquatic > Freshwater > Lake > Sediment | place: USA: Wyoming | collected 2017-08-01
CCAGCACTCGACATTGGGTTACAAGTCACCAATCCAATTTCTGGATGCTTGGCTTATTGCTCAGAAGAAAGAGAAGCTGGTAGCATGAACGCCACCTCTTGGAAGACTAAAAACCAGGGGAACCTCAACTCCAAGCAAACAACTCCAAGGGTCAACAACTCCAAGGGTCAGGCCTTACAACAACTCCAACAACTCCAAGGGTCAGGCCTTACACTTGACATTTTGCGTGGTATCGCAAAGCCTGAATCCTTGCTCTGCACTATCAAGCAATCGCCAACATCAAATGCCCAACAGCCTCAGAAGTCGGCTTCACCTTGATCTCAATGTCGTAACCGAGCCGATTCAAACAGTCCATTAACTTGCGTTCGGATAGATTTGAGAAATCACCACCCATCATGTCAGACACTTTCGGCTGGGTGATTCCCATGCGCTTTACCGCTTCTTGTTGGGTTAGCTCAAGGCGGCGCATTGCTTTCCTGATTTCGATAACCAAGCCTGTTTTGATTTTGAGTTTTTCTGCATCAGGCAGTGCAAGGTCGGCATACACATTGCCAGAACTGCGCTGAATTTCGATACCGTCAATGAGTTTTTTTTCATTTCGTCACTCCTTCGCAAACGCCTCGGCAATTTTCAGCCAAACAGCTTAACTCAGCATTTAAACCTGACGCTTTAAAAGCGGAGAGTCCTTCAATTCAGGCTGCTTTTTGTGTGGATGTACTCTTTTTCGGACGACCACCCTTCACGCCATTGGCCCGAGCAGCAGCCGATTTTGCGGGTGTAGATGCTGCACCTCCACGACGCGCAATCTCGCGCATCCATGCGTGGCTACCAAAGATGCCTAGCACCAGGGATGCGATACTGAGATCCGCATCCAGTTTTTCCCAGTGCAACCCTACGCCATTTCCCAAGATTTCCACTGCTGCTAAATCTTTGCTTGATGCTTCGGCAAGACCTTGTGCCTTGTCCACCGGAAAAATAAATGAGCAGCCGTTGGTAAGCTCAACGATGACCTGGCGGCGGGTCGGGCTGTAACGGGCAGATTTAGCACGTGGTTCGTTATTGAGTGCCTTTGCTCCTGCGTCTTTAGCGTGATTGATCTGCGTGTCCAAATCGTTATCGCTGATTTTCCAATTAGCCATGAATTTTCTCCCATGCGGCAAATAATTCTTCCTGATGTTCGGCGACAACGCGCCATATAAACTTTGCATCGCGTTTTGTCAGTCCATAGATCGTGATAAAAGCGGGAGCGTGTTTGCTGTTGCCAATACTTACCTTCGCCTCACCATCGCCCTTGAATACATGTATATGCGGTGGTTCGTGATCGTCCGGCCAAATAATGAAGCGAAAGCCGTTGATGAGAAGGATAGTTGGCATTGATTAATTATACCTATCCGCTTGGGTTATTCAACAATTTATGAAGAAAAATTAATTACTAATTACATCGCAGCTTTACCTGTGCACCTTCGCATCCAACCCATCCAAAACCATCTCAGCAGCCCTCAATACAGCCCGCGCCTTATTCTGCGTCTCCAGCCATTCACTCTCAGGCACAGAGTCCGCCACTATCCCCGCCCCCGCCTGCACAAACAAGGTATTGTTTTTAACCACCGCAGTACGCAATGCAATCGCCAGATCCATATCCCCATTGAATCCTAAATACCCAACAGCTCCCGCATAAATACCGCGTTTGCTGGGCTCCAGCTCATCAATAATTTCCATAGCACGCACCTTCGCCGCTCCACTCACCGTACCCGCAGGGAAGGTTGCCCTAAGCACATCCATTGCGGACACACCTGGCTTCAGTTTCGCCTCAACGTTGGAGACAATATGCATCACATGCGAATAGCGCTCTATCACCATCTTGTCTGTAAGTTTTACCGTACCGTGTTCAGCCACACGCCCTATGTCGTTGCGCCCAAGGTCAATCAGCATCAGATGTTCAGCCAGCTCTTTCGGATCAGCCAGAAGCTCTTCCGCCAGATCGGCATCCTGCTCAGCTGTCTTGCCGCGCGGACGTGTACCGGCAATCGGACGCACCGTAACGTTATCACCTTCCAGGCGCACCAGAATCTCCGGTGATGCACCAACTACATGATGGTCACCCATGTCGTAATAGAACATATAGGGTGAAGGATTGACACTGCGCAGGGCGCGATACAAGGACAGGGGTGAGCCGGGGAAGGGTTGCACCATACGCTGCGACAGCACCACCTGCATGATGTCACCATCAAAAATATAGCGCTTGGCTTTTTCTACTGCGGCTTTGAATGCTTCTTCACCAAACTCTGACTGTGCTTCGTAAGCTGCAAAAGGTGGCGCTTCCGGTATCTTCATTGGCTGGCGCAACGCACGTTGCAAAGCATCAAGACGTTGCTTTGCATGGTTGTAAGCATCCTTCCGAGTCGGGTCGGTATACACGATAAAGGTTAGTTTGCCGGAGAGGTTGTCGATTACCGCCAGTTGTTCGGTGAGCATCAGTAAAATATCGGGCGTGCCGATGACATCTTTCTTTTGTGTCTGTGCCAGGCGTGGCTCGATGTAACGCACGGTGTCATAGCCGAAATAGCCGGCGAGCCCGCCGGTGAAACGGGGCAGGCCAGACAAGGGCGCAACCTTGAATTGCGACTGATAGTGCTGAATGTAATCCAGCGGATTTGCCACAGTTTGTGTTTTGTCACCGGAAGGCTGTGTCAGCGTAACGGACTTGCCGTTTACGGTGATGCGCGTGTCGGCAGGCAGGCCGATAAATGAATAGCGACCAAAGCGCTCGCCACCCTGCACCGATTCCAGCAGATAGGAATAGGGCTTGTTGGCGAGCTTGAGGTAAAGCGAAAGCGGCGTGTCGAGATCGGCGAAAGTCTCGGCTACCAGCGGAATGCGGTTGTAGCCTTGCTTGGCGAGTTCATTGAATGCTTGTTCGGTGATGGGATGCAACATGCAGAACTCCTGTATTTTGTAGGTTGGGTTAGCGGCTTCATCACGCTTGTCCTCGGGTGAAGTGGCCGGGAATAACCCAACATTTCGCGTCAACAACACATGTTGGGTTACCCAGAAACGCTAACCCAACCTACATAAACATCAGCACCATCGCCAGACCGGATTTTTCAGGAGTTGTTGTGCCATGTTTAAGCGCGTTTGATCAAAGGCATCAAGGCTGAGAGGTCGGGAATAACTGCATCCACTTTCAATGTTTCCACGGGCTCGCCATGGTTGTAACCATAGGGCACGCAGATGATAGGGCAACCTGCAGCACGTGCAGCCTGTGCATCGCTTAGTGAATCGCCAACCAGCAGCAGTTGTTCGATCGGCACCCCAAAAAATTTGGCCGAATGCAACAAAGGCATCGGATGCGGCTTCTTTTCAGGAAGCGTGTCGCCTGCAACCACGATCTCGAAATAAGATGCAAGCCCTGCGCTTTTCAAAATGGGCGTGGTGTAGCGTTCCACCTTGTTGGTGATACAGCCCAGTCTAAAGCCCGCAACTTTCATCGCATCCAGACCCTGCTTTACATTCGGGAAGGGTTTGCTCTGCGTTGCCAGCTCAGTGTAATGCTTCTCGTAAATCGGCAGTGCCTTGTCGAATAAAGCAGCGTCCGGCTCTGCATACATGTCGCCCGTCAGTGCACGCTTGACCAGCCAGTGGATGCCGTTGCCGATATAACTCTTGAGCAGGTCTTGCGACACCGGTGCACGTCCCATGTCGCGTAGCATGCGGTTAGCCGCTTCAGCCAGCTCAGGCGCGGTATGCAGCAGGGTGCCGTCAAGGTCGATAACGATCGCCTTGACCGGCAGCGGGAAGTTCGTGAATGCCATTACTTGCCAACCTTTGCCAGTTCAGCACGCATTTCAGCGATGACGGTGTTGTAGTGATTTTTGTCTTTGTCGTTTTTTTTGCCGAATACAGCAGAGCCTGCAACAAAGGTATCCACGCCGGCCTCGGCCACTTCGCGGATGTTGGCAGGGCCGACACCACCGTCGATTTCCAGGCGTATCTTGAGGCCGGATGCATCAATCATTTTGCGTACCTGGCGTGCCTTGGCGAGGGTATGGGGGATAAATTTCTGGCCGCCGAAACCGGGGTTAACCGACATCAGCAAGATCATGTCCAGTTTGGGCAGCATGTATTCGAGCACGTCCAGTGGCGTGGCCGGGTTGAATACCAGACCAGCCTTGCAACCATTTTCCTTGATCAGGCCGATCGTGCGGTCAATGTGCTCGGAAGCTTCAGGATGGAAGGTGATGTAGGTAGCACCGGCTTTGGCAAAATCCGGGATGATGCGATCAACCGGCTTGACCATCAGATGCACGTCAATCGGGGCAGTCACGCCATGCTTGCGCAGCGCCTCGCACACCAGGGGACCGATGGTCAGGTTGGGGACGTAATGATTGTCCATCACGTCGAAGTGCACGATGTCAGCGCCTGAGGCGAGAACGTTATCGACTTCTTCGCCCAGTCGAGCAAAATTGGCGGAAAGAATACTGGGTGCAATTTGGTACATGGCGTGTCCTTAGCAGATTATGAATTCGAAGCTGTCATTCTACCCGAAACTTGCTACTCGATAAATTGGGCATAACATACAGAGCTAAGTACTATTTCAACAGGCTCTTGATGAGTGTTCTTGCCTTAAATGACAAAATGCGGTGAAATGCGCGGATGGAAAATAATTCAATAAATAAAATTCAGATTGTTGCGCAGGTTAAACATCTGGCGGAGCAGTCCGACGAGGCGGATAACCGTTTCGTTTTCTCCTATACCATTACCCTTACCAATAATGGGGATAGCACGGTGCAGTTGCTCAGTCGTCACTGGGTCATCACGGATAGCAATAACCAGGTGCAGGAGGTCCGTGGCCAGGGTGTGGTGGGTGAGCAACCCGTGCTGAAACCGGGGCAGAGCTTTGGCTACACCAGCGGTACTGTCATATCAACGCCGGTTGGAACCATGACCGGCAGCTATCAGATGGTGTCAGAAGATGGCACAAAATTTGACGCGCCGATTCCACAATTTGTCCTGAGCGTACCGCGCGTCCTTCATTAAGCTGTTGCCGTTAACGAATGTCGCTCCAAACCAGTTACCGCTTTATTGCCCCGTTCTACGACGCTTTTCTGGCGCGGGCTACAGCCGGCTCGCGTCAGCGCAGCCTGTCACGTTTACCCCGGCATGGCAACTCACGCATCCTGCTGAGTGGTGCGGGTACCGGTCTCGATTTTCCTTTTTTAACATCCGCACACAACTACACGGCGCTTGATCTGACATCCGCGATGCTTGCCCGCTCGCATGGCAAGGCGGGTGGCTTGAACTTGGCGTGGGTGCAGGGAGATAGCATGTCCCTGCCCTTTGCCAATGAGAGCTTTGATTATGTTGTGCTGCACCTCATCGTGGCTGTTGTGCCGCATCCCGAGCAATGCCTGGCTGAAGCGGCGAGGGTGCTTAAAGCGGGCGGTAAAATTTTTATTTTCGACAAATTTTTGCGTCCCGGGGAACGTGCATGGCTGCGCCGCAGTCTCAGCCTAGTGGTGGCAAAGCTGGCTACGCGCCTGGATGTGGTGTTTGAGGATGTGTTGGCTAATACGCCAGGCTTGAGTGTGCTGTCGGATGAGCCGGTGTTGGCGGGCGGATGGTTTCGCCTGATTGAATTACAGAAGAAAGAATAATGATGATGAAGCAACAGATTCAATGGTTGGGATTATTGGGGATGAGCGTGTTGTTTGTGGCTTGTAAAACAGCACCGGTGGTCAAAGCGCCTGCTGCAGGCGTGGCCCCAGCGGTTGTTGTGACTGCACCGCCTGTCGCCCCGATATCAGCGCCAACCCCATTGTTCACGCCGAGCAAATGGGAGGTATTGCCGGAGTGGGCTACCCTCGATCTCACGCCATCGTGGGCTGCCCTGATGCAAAGCTGTCGCGTGCTTAAAGCCAAGCCGCAGTGGCAGGGCGTTTGTGCCGGTGCCGAGCAGGTGGACAAAAGTGACAGTGCAGCGCAACGCTCCTTTTACGAAGATAAGCTGACACCCTTCCAGGTGTTTAATCCCGATGGCAGTGAACAGGGCGTGATCACGGGCTATTACGAGCCATTGCTTAAAGGTAGCCGTTTTAAGAGCGAGCGCTTCCGCTACCCATTGTATGCCGCGCCGGATGATATGCTGGAAATAGACCTGGGTGATGCTTATCCGCAGCTCAAAGGCCAGCGTTTGCGCGGGCGTCTGTCGGGCAAGCGTGTCGTGCCCTATTTCAAGCGTGCCGAAATAGATGCCGGCACGGATGGGCTCAAGGGGCGCGAGATTTTCTGGGTAGAAAATGCAGTTGAGCTATTTTTCCTGCAGATCCAGGGTTCGGGTCGGATTGAGCTGGTGGACGGTCGCCAGATCAAGGTGGGTTATGCCGAACAGAATGGACATCCCTACGTATCCGTCGGGAAGAAACTGATCGAGATGGGCGAGATGAAACTGGAAGACGCCTCCATGCAGGGCATCAAGGCATGGGGTGAGAAAAATCCGGCAAAATTGACGGCACTATTGGAGTTGAATCCCAGCTACGTGTTCTTCCGCGAACTGCCGGAAAACCTGAGCGCCCCGCTGGGTGCACTGGGTGTGCCGCTGACCAATGAATACAGTATTGCGATTGATCCACGCACGATCCCTCTGGGTTCGCCGGTATTTCTCGCCACCACGCAGCCTAACAGTGCTACGCCGCTGAATCGTTTGATGCTGGCGCAAGACACGGGAGGCGCAATCAGGGGAGCAGTGCGTGCTGATTTTTTCTGGGGTTTTGGCGAAAAGGCAGGGACACAGGCCGGACGCATGAAACAGCAGGGACGCATGTGGGTGTTGTTCCCCAAGGGCGGCGAACCTGTAATGCAATATTAATTCGTTTTGCTGGCTTCAGTTTCCAGATCAGGGCGACACCAGATTTTGAGATTGATCCACAATGCCGCCGCGTTTCAACATAGTAAGAAATTCGTTTTCATCCAGTGCGATGACTTTTGAAAGATAGGCAATATTCTTTTCTATGGACTCCATGTAATAGTTAATTTCTATGCCCATGTAATCCTTGAAGTGAAATGACAGTTTTTTATAAATACCTTCAAATTTTCCGTCCAGTTTCTTCTCTCTGGTGGCCTCATAAAAACTCTTGGTCTGGCGCAGCAAATCGTGCAGGTTCGCATAATTGCCAAACTGCGCTTCTTTAAATTCCAGATACAGAAACAGAAGTTTTTCCAGGTAACTGCGGTCGGCCATTTGCCCCACAATATCGGCGGAACCCACGATCTGGGCGAGCAGACGGGTGCGCTGGTCGGGGAAATTGATCGCATCAAAATCAAGTCCCGGATTAGTGCTATTCATCAAGAGCTCCAGGAATGCAACAAAGTCTGCGGGGATGTCTTGTTCGGAAAGATAATGCTGCATGAACTTGATCCCTCTGCCGACGTGGGTCAGGGTGTGCTGCGCTCCGGTGCCTGCTTCCTCATCCAACAGTTGAACATAGCCAATGTCGTGCATCAGCGTAGCCATCATGATTAACGTTATTTCGCGGTCCTCAATACGGGTGCCGGAAATATATACGCCATGCATTAGTCTCACCGCGCACAGGAACACATCCAGCGTATGGTGCAAATTGTGATACGGAGTTTTGATGGAACTGTAGCCGGGATACTCGCCCTGAAACAAGCGTAAAACATCAGTAAAGACAGTATGGGCCAGAGTGAGGTCATATGCAGGATTAATGCGTCTTACAATATCAATTGCTTTGGCCCAGACTTCGTCAGGATTGTCATTGGCCGTGAGCTGATGGATCTCGGTAGTCGCAGGAATATGGTTCATTGTGATGAAAAAATATATTTCATTAAGCCGGCCACATCCAACGGTGACAAGCAGACCGGTGAATCATTGCATAATTATCCTTCTGCTACAAGTTGTTAGAAATATGTGATGGCAATGTCAGCCTAAAGCACCTCAAACCCTGCAGGTGCGCAATAAGAAAATGGTGAAGCGCAGTCTAGTGGCTTGCAGCGGCAGTTAAGGCTTTCTCAAGTTCTGCTGCGGGCAAATATCCAGGATTCATGGTGCCGTCAGCGAAAACAAGTGCGGGTGTGCCATTTACTTTTAATTTTCTGCCCAGGGCCAAAACTTTGGCGGTGGGTGCGTCACAAGTTCCCGTCGGCGGTGTGATGTCATTCTGCATCAGATCATCCCAGGCTTTGGCGCGGTCTTTACTGCACCATACTGCATGAACTTTTTCTTCCGAACCGGGAAATACGGGATACATAAACTGGTATAGGGTCACGTTGTCGATTTGCTTTAATTCTTTTTCCAGCTTCTTGCAGAAACCGCAATTTGGATCGGTGAAGATGGCCAGTTTGCGCTCGCCATTGCCTTTAACTTTTTTTACAGCGAGTTCGAGAGGCAGTTGATTGAAGTCGAGCGCAAACAATTTTCGTGAGCGTTCTTCAGTAAGATTGCGCATGTTTTTCAGGTCATATACTGCGCCATCTATCAGAAACTGCGCCTTGTCATCGGTATAGAATAAGTGGTCTTGAGTGACTACTTCATACAAGCCGGGAACCGGCGCTTTACTGACCGAGTTTATCTGGCCAATCTGGGGTAATTTTTTTTGCAGGGTGCTTTTGATTTCTGCTTCGCCTGCATAGGCGGATGAAATGGAGGCGGCTAATAAAAACATTAATATTTTATACATGATTCATTCCTGGGTAGATTAAATGAGTGCGTGGCGAGCCAGCAGTTTTTTTAGTGGTGCCATTTGGTTGGTAAGGGACATCCCCCAGTTACGCAAGTTTCGCAAGACGGGATTGGTATTGTTAAATAAATATTTCAGTGTATGCGTGGTGAGCTGCATGGACGCAATATCTTCACGACGGGCACGCTCATAGCGGCGCAGCAAGTGTACATCGCCGCAATCGGCTTGGGCGCCACGCTGCGCCAGAATCCTCGCCAGTTCGCGCACATCGCGAAAGCCAAGATTCACCCCTTGTCCTGCCAGGGGGTGTACATTATGTGCGGCATCGCCCACCAGCGCCAGACGGGGCGCGATGATGTGCGACAGGTTCAGGATGCGCAGCGGGAAGGCTGCAGGGGGCGTAATCAGCTTCAGATTACCCAGGGTATGTTTGGATGCATCAGCTACTTGCGCGCACAGCGCATCATGCGGCAATGCCAGCAGAGCGGCGGATTTTTCAGGGCTCACCGACCACACCATCGAAACCCGCTGTTGCGGCAACGGCAGCAGCGCCAGAATGCCATCAGGCTGAAACCACTGGTATGCAATGCCATGATGCGGTTTATCGGCAATAAAATTGGCCACTACGCCATGTTGCTGATAAAGCGTGGGTGCGGCGTTAATACCCGCTTGCTGACGCACCCAGGAGTCGGGTCCGTCAGCGCCCACTAACAGCCTGGTGCGAATTTCGCGACCGTCTGCCAGTGTCAGTTCAACAAAATCGTCGTGCCAGTCTATGCTGGCACAACTCGCCGGGTGAAACAGGGTGAGATTGTCCTGCTGCTTTAACTCCCGCCACAATGCCTGCTGTAACAAGCGGTTTTCCAGAATGAAGTTCAGCTCGGGTGCGCCGATCTGATAGGCACTGAACTCGAGCTCGGCGCCCTCATCTCCGAATACGCGCATCGCAGATACAGGCTGCACGCGGCTCATCTCCAGATGCTGCCAGGCACCGCATTGTTCCAGAAAGGATGCATTGCCCGGGCTAATGGCGTAGATGCGGCTGTCCCAGCTGTCGCTTTTGCCAGTGGAAGCACGCTGGTTTTCAACCAGGGCTATTGTCAACCCACTGTACTTAAGTACTACAGCCAAACTGGCGCCGACCAGGCCGCCGCCTATGATGACAACATCGAAATCCATAAGATTTAAGAGAAACCGGGGAAATTTTTGAAATAATAGCACAAGCAGGGTGCTACTTTTTCAGGCTGACGTGGCGGTTGCTCTGCGCTTCATTTATAATCCCCGCCCCTTTCGGAAAACCTCCATGCAAATCGGTCCCTACAAGCTCAAAAATAACCTGATCGTCGCGCCCATGGCTGGCGTGACGGACAGGCCGTTCCGCATGCTGTGCAAGCGCATGGGGGCGGGCATGGCGGTGTCCGAGATGGTGTCTTCCAATTCTTTGCTGTACGGTTCGGAGAAAACCAAACGCCGCGCCAACCACGAAGGCGAGGTCGATCCTATCTCGGTGCAGATCCTCGGCACCGATCCCGAAATGATGGCGCGCGCCGCGCAATACAATGTGGATCAGGGTGCGCAGATTATCGACATCAATATGGGCTGTCCGGCCAAGAAAATATGCAATGTGATGGCGGGCTCGGCGCTGATGCAGAACGAAACGCTGGTGGCGAAAATACTCGAAGCCGTGGTGGCCTCCGTAGCTGTGCCGGTAACCCTGAAAATTCGCACCGGCTGGGATAAAACCAACCGCAATGCCGTGAATATTGCACGCATTGCCGAGTCCAGTGGCATCCAGGCGTTGGCCATACACGGTCGCACCCGCGCCTGTGCCTACACCGGCAATGCTGAGTACGACACCATTTCCACGGTAAAAGCCAGTGTAAAAATTCCGGTGATAGCCAACGGAGATATCACCACGCCGGAAAAAGCCAAGTACGTGCTGGAAACCACCGGTGTGGATGCGGTGATGATAGGCCGTGCCGCGCAAGGACGTCCGTGGCTGTTTCGCGAGATAGAGCATTTCCTCAACACCGGTACGCACATGGCAGCACCCCGGGTGGAAGAGGTTCAGCGCGTGTTGGTGGCACACATGCATGAGTTGTATGAATTCTATGGGGAGCACACCGGTACGCGTGTGGCGCGCAAGCACATCTCCTGGTATACGCGCGGTCTGGAGGGGTCGGCGAAGTTTCGCCATCATATGAACGAGCTGCCGACAAGTGCAGAGCAGATGATGGCAGTGAGTGATTTTTTTGATCAACAATTGCAACGCGGTAGCCTCTTACAATATGAAGAGGAGCTGGCAGCATGAACAAAGGGGCGTGTGACTGTATGCTGAATGAGAATGATATTGCGCGCTATGTGCGCAAAGCAGTAAACGAATACTTCAAGGATCTGGATGGCGAAGAGCCTTCCTGTGCCATTTTTGAAATGGTAATGAATTGTGTGGAAAAGCCGCTGATTGAAACCGTCATGCACCATGCCGATGGCAACCAGACCCGGGCGGCAGATTTACTCGGCATCAACCGCAATACCCTGCGCAAAAAAATCCTCGAACACGACATCAAATAATTACTGATCGGAATAGAAAAATGGCAGCCATCAAGCAAGCACTCATCAGCGTCTCTGATAAAACCGGCATATTGGAATTTGCCAAAGCCTTGCACAAGCAGGGTGTGAAGATTCTTTCTACCGGTGGCACCGCAAAACTGCTGGCTGACAATGGCGTACCCGTCACTGAAGTGGCCGACTACACCGGTTTCCCCGAAATGCTTGATGGCCGTGTTAAGACGCTGCAACCCAAAGTGCATGCTGGCATTCTTGCTCGACGCGACTTGCCCGAGCATATGGCCACCCTGAAAAAACACAACATCCCGACTATCGATCTGGTTGTAGTGAATCTGTACCCGTTCAGCGCCACCATCGCCAAGCCGAGTTGCACCTTTGAGGATGCGATCGAGAACATCGATATCGGTGGTCCCGCCATGGTGCGCTCTGCCGCCAAGAACCATGCACATGTGGCGATAGTTACTGATGCGGACGATTACAAGGTAGTGCTGGAAGAAATGAAGGCCAACGGCGGTGCGGTCAGTGACAAGACCCGATTGGCGCTGGCGAAGAAAGCCTTCTCGCACACTGCCGCTTACGATGGCACGATCAGCAACTACCTGACTGCACTGGCGGAAGACGGCAGCAGGCAGCAGTTCCCCGAGGTCATCAATTTTCAGTTCGGCAAGGCGCAAGCCATGCGTTACGGCGAAAACCCGCACCAGGGCGCTGCGTTCTATGTCGAGGCCGATGCGAAGGAAGCGTCGATTGCCACCGCACGTCAGATGCAGGGCAAAGAACTTTCCTACAACAACATCGGCGATGCCGATGCCGCGCTGGAGTGCGTCAAGCAGTTCGATGCTGCGCCTGCCTGCGTCATCGTCAAGCACGCCAATCCCTGCGGCGTGGCCTACGGCAAGAATTTGCTGGAAGCCTATGACCTTGCCTACAAGACTGATCCGGAATCCGCTTTTGGCGGCATCATCGCTTTCAATGGCGAGCTCGATGCCAGGACTGCTGCAGCGATTGTTGAGCGCCAGTTTGTTGAAGTGATTATCGCGCCAAAAGTATCTGTTGCAGCCAGCGAAATCGTGGCGGCAAAGAAAAATGTTCGCCTGCTCGAGTGCGGCCAGTGGCCAAAAGAACCGGCACGGCGCATGGACTTCAAGCGCGTAACTGGCGGCCTGCTGGTACAGCATGCCGATCTTGAGTTGTATAACGAACTCAAGGTGGTGTCCAAGCGCAAACCAACGGACGCAGAAATGGCCGACCTGCTGTTTGCCTGGCGCGTGGCCAAGTATGTCAAATCCAATGCCATTGTCTACGCCAAAAATAAAATGACCATAGGCGTGGGTGCAGGGCAGATGAGCCGCATCAACTCGGCGCGTATTGCCGGAATCAAGGCGGAGCAAGCCGGCTTGAAAGTGGAAGGTTCAGTGATGTCATCCGATGCCTTCTTTCCGTTCCGCGACGGTATCGACGCAGCTGCAAAGGCAGGCATCGTTGCGGTAATCCAGCCCGGTGGTTCAATGCGCGACGATGAAGTGATCGCCGCAGCGGATGAGCATGGCATGGCAATGGTATTTACCGGCATGCGTCATTTCAGACACTAAGAAAAATCATCAGCTTCAGAGTGCACAGAGAACAATATTTAGCCGCACTCTTTGTGGCAACGATTTTAGAATTTGTTATGTTTTAAGCAAGGTAGGGTGTGCATGAAAATATTAGTAGTCGGAGGTGGTGGTCGTGAGCATGCATTGGCATGGCGATTGGCGCAGGGAAAACGCGTACAAAAAGTTTACGTGGCACCGGGCAATGCGGGAACCGCGCTGGAAGACGGCGTGGAAAACTTGCCGATCACTGACATTTATCAACTGCTGGCATTTGCGCAGAAAGAAGAAATTCATTTTACCGTTGTGGGCCCTGAAGTTCCGCTGGCTGCGGGTATCGTAGATATATTCCGTGCAGGCGGGCAAAAAATATTTGGACCAACCAAAGCTGCCGCGCAACTGGAAAGCTCCAAAGATTTCGCCAAGCGCTTCATGTTGCGCCACAATATTCCCACCGCATTTTTCGAGACCTTCGCTGACATCGCTGCGGCCAAAGCCTATGTGGAAAAACACGGCGCACCTATTGTTGTGAAGGCAGACGGTCTTGCGGCTGGCAAGGGTGTGGTTGTGGCGATGAGCAAGGACGAAGCGTTTGCCGCCATCGACATGATGTTGTCCGGCAACAATGTCGAAGACATACGCTCGGATATTAGTAGAAGAGCCGGAGATCCGGGCTCTGATCATGATCGCAGGGTCGTCGGCACCGCACAAGTCGTCATCGAAGAGTTTCTCGCGGGTGAAGAAGCGAGTTTTATCGTTATGATAGACGGTAAAAATGTATTGGCGCTGGCCACCAGCCAGGACCACAAACGTCTGCAGGATGGCGACAAAGGGCCGAATACCGGCGGCATGGGTGCGTATTCCCCGGCGCCGGTGATTACCCCGACATTGCATGCGCGTGCATTGCGCGAAGTGATCAAGCCGGTGATACAGGGTATGGAAAAAGAGGGAATTAGCTACACGGGTTTTCTCTATGCCGGCCTGATGATAGATGCCAAAGGAGATCTCAAGGTATTGGAGTTTAATTGCCGCATGGGAGACCCCGAAACGCAGCCAATTATGATGCGGCTGAAGAGTGATTTATCGGTGATTCTGGAAAACGCAATCGCCGGTACGTTGAACAAGGTTGAAGCAGAGTGGGATATACGCTCAGCACTGGGTGTGGTGATGGCTGCTGAAAATTATCCCGACACACCGCGTCAGGGTGACGTCATTACGGGTCTGCCTGCCAAGGCACAGGATGATGCACATGTATTTCATGCCGGCACGACATTGAAAGATGGCAAGGTGGTTACCAGCGGCGGCCGCGTGTTATGCGTCACCGCACTGGGCGGCAATGTGAGTATGGCGCAGCGGCGTGCCTATGAGGTGGCCGATAAAATCAAATTCGTCGGCGCCCAGATGCGTCATGACATCGGCTATCGAGCCATCGGCAACAGGAGCAAGGCATGAATAGCGACGCGGTAAAACAATATTTGCTCGGATTGCAGAATCGTATTGTTGAAGGACTTGAAAAAATTGATGGCAAGAGATTCCTGCGTGATGCGTGGAGCAGGGAAGCAGGCGGAGTGGGCATAGGCGCAGGTGGCGGTATCAGCTGCATACTCGAAGAAGGCAATGTGCTGGAACGCGGCGGCGTCGCGTTTTCGCATGTGCAGGGCGACAAAATGCCGGCATCGGCTACTGCCCACCGTCCCGAGCTGGCGGGTTGCAGCTGGGAAGCGATGGGTGTGTCACTGGTGATGCATCCGCGCAATCCCTATGCACCGACTGCGCACGCCAACGTGCGCATGTTCATGGCAAAGAAGCCGAATGGAGAAACGGCCTTCTGGTTCGGCGGCGGCATGGACCTGACCCCCTACTACGGTTTTGAAGAAGATACCGTGCACTTCCATCAAACATGCAAAAACTCACTTGACACTTTCGATGGCGTGCTGCATGCGAAATACAAAAAATGGTGCGACGAATATTTCTTCCTCAAGCATCGCAATGAACCGCGCGGTGTTGGCGGCATATTCTTTGATGACTTGAGCGTGCCCGATTTCAACACTGCCTTTGCGATACAGCAAAGCGTGGGTGATCACTTTCTGTCTGCCTACGCGCCACTGCTTGAGCGGCGAAAAGATACACCCTACGGCGAGCGTGAACGCGATTTTCAGCTGTATCGCCGTGGACGTTATGTCGAATTCAATCTGGTGATAGACCGCGGCACCATCTTCGGCCTGCAGAGCAACGGCCGTACCGAGTCTATCCTGCTGTCGATGCCGCCGCTGGTGAAATGGCGCTATGACTGGCACCCTGAGAAGGGAACGCCTGAGGCGGAGTTGTATGAAAAATATTTGGTGCCCAGAGATTGGGTGTAAATACGCTCGGCAATAGAATTAATGCACTTAATATGCGAATTCCCCGGTTTGTTGATGAATTTCATTGATGCAACAGCTAAATTAGCGTATAAGACTGGCAGGTATTTGATTCAAAGTTTTTGCAGTACTGGTTTTCACATGTGCAATCTTCGATTCAAATAGTTTTGCGGGAGTTTTCCCGTTGTTTAATAAGTAAGGAAGTAATCACATGGCAAACGGTACAGTTAAATGGTTCAACGACGCAAAGGGATTTGGTTTTGTAACTCCCGATGACGGTAGCGAAGATTTGTTCGCGCACTTTTCAGCGATCAACATGAACGGCTTTAAATCATTGCAAGAAGGCCAAAAAGTAACTTTTGAAGTTACTCAGGGTCCTAAAGGCAAGCAAGCTTCAAACATCCAGGCTGCCTAATAGGTTCCTGAGTTGGTAAAAAAGCCCGGCATAAAAGTGCCGGGCTTTTTTTCGTCTGCAATATTGGTTTGGCTAGTGGAAGCAATATTCAATTGGGTAATAATAATCCAGTACCATTCCTGCGAACACTGCCGCGCCGAACCAGTTGTTGTGTAGAAATGCTTTGAAGCAGCGGTCGCGCTGTCGTTGTCTTATCAGGTTGTAGTGATAGGTAGCAATACCTGCGGTGACCAGTAAACCTGAATAATATACGGCTCCCATTTGCAGGGTGTAACCCACATAGGCAAGAATGCCGAGTGTAGTGATATAGCAACTCATTACAGCAATCACATCATATCTCCCGAAGAACAATGCTGAAGAGTGGATACCGAGATGGATGTCGTCGTCCCTGTCTACCATTGCGTACTCGGTGTCATAGGCGATGCACCAGAATATATTGGCAAGCAGGAGCCACCAGGCAACTGCGGGCACGCTGCCCTGTATCGCGGCAAAGGCCATCGGGATGCCGAAGCCGAAAGCGATGCCGAGGTAAGCTTGCGGAATGGCGAGGAAGCGTTTGGTGTAGGGGTAGCTGCCTGCGAGTAGAACCGCTGGTACAGAAAGCAGCAGGGTAAGGTCATTGAGCGGCAGGATCAGCAGGAAGGCGATGACGGATAGACCCGCAGCAAGCCACAGTGCTGCACGCGGTGTGACTTTGCCGCTGGTGATGGGGCGCTGCTGGGTGCGCTTCACATGCTTGTCGATATCGCGGTCGGCATAGTCGTTGATGACGCAGCCTGCCGAACGCATCAAGACGGTGCCGACGACAAAAATACACAGGATGAGCAGAGGCGGATGACCGTTGCTGGCGATCCATACTGCCCACAGGGTGGGCCAAAGCAGCAGCAGGATGCCGATGGGACGGTCAAGGCGCATAAGGCGAATGTAGAGGGTAAGTTGATGAGTCGGTTTCATATGTTGATAATATATCTGGGTGCCATAGCACTCACACTTTGATCTATCCTAATCTTAAAATATCCGGCAAGAAAACTTCCGTCACCAGCAGCGATGCGCCATGCAGCGTAAACACAGAGCGTCTTGCCCAAAGTCGGGGCGGCAGTCTGTCCATCACACTAGCAGCTTGACGATAAAGCGGATGATCAGTTTTAAGTGCCTTGAATCGCAGAGGTGCACGTTTTACCAGGGGGTGTGAAAACAGCAGCGCACCCAGAGGGCGATTGCCCAAGTGTTGCAGCGCATGCCAGGCATGATGCAGGTGCTGGGCGGCAACTACGCTATGCGCAAACACGACCGGCTTGCCGTCTGCATAAAGAAATACATTGCGCGTATAGATGTGTTGCGGTCGAGGAATATTGAGCAAGGTAATTTCATCGCGTTCCGCCATGCTCAGGCCGGCATATATATTTCTCACACTGAATATGCCACAGCGCTGTTGTATACGTTTCGTGAGTGAGCCATGATCATGCATCCAGGGAGCGTAGCCTGTGTCGATGCCGGGTATAAAGCTGGGCCAGTCGCGCTTAGGCATGCAGATAATCCGGTTTGTTGGCCATCCAGCGTTGCAAATGTGCGCGCGCCGCTTCCGGGTAATCGCGCAGTATCTCATCAGCCATATTGCGCGCAACTTCTATCAATGCTGCGTCTTCATTTACGTCAGCAAAGCGCAGCATGGGCACGCCACTCTGGCGTGCACCGAGTAATTCACCGGGGCCGCGCAGCTGCATATCCTGCTGCGCGATTTCAAAGCCGTCGGTGTTTTCAAAAATAATTTTCAGGCGGGCGCGCGCCAGTTCCGACAAAGGTGTTTGAAACAGCAATACACACAGGCTTTGCGCCGCACCGCGACCGACGCGGCCACGCAGCTGGTGCAGTTGTGACAGCCCCATGCGCTCGGCGTGGTCTATCACCATCATGCTGGCATTGGGCACGTCCACGCCCACTTCAATCACCGTGGTGGCAACCAGCAGCTGGATCTCGTTGGCTTTAAACGCCGCCATGACACTGGCTTTTTCGAGGTTGTTCAGTTTTCCATGCACCAGGCCGACGGTGAGATCGGGAAATATTTCTTTAAGCGTGGCGTAGGTTTCCAATGCAGTCTGCAATTGCAGGGTTTCAGATTCATCGATCAGCGGGCATACCCAGTAGGCTTGTCGGCCTTGCAGACAGGCGTTGCGTACACGCTCAAACACTTCGTCCCGGCGCGCATCGCTGACCAACTTGGTCACGACTGGGGTGCGTCCCGGTGGTAACTCGTTAATGACAGATACATCCAGATCGGCAAAGTAACTCATCGCCAATGTTCTTGGGATGGGGGTAGCGCTCATCATCAGCTGGTGCGGCTCGGCTCCCTTGCCACGCATTGCAAGCCGTTGCTGCACGCCAAATTTATGCTGTTCATCGACGATCACCAGGCCCAGTTTGTGAAACTCAACCTGGCTCTGAAACAGGGCGTGGGTGCCGATGGCGAGCAGGGTGTCACCCGAGGCGATGCGTTCGCTAGCGGCGAGTTTATCTTTCTTTTTCAGGCTGCCGGACAGCCATACCGGGCTGATGCCCAGGGGTTCCAGCCAGTCGCACAATTTCAGATAATTTTGTTCGGCGAGAATTTCAGTGGGCGCCATAAATGCAACCTGATAACCGTTTTCTATTGCCTGCAGTGCGGCCAGCGCCGCCACCACGGTCTTGCCGCAGCCGACATCGCCCTGCAATAGCCGCTGCATCGGGTGTGGCTGGGTCAGGTCTAGGCTGATTTCATGCCACACTTTTTGCTGTGCTGCAGTTAGCGCAAACGGCAATGCCTTGAGCAATGCACCAGTGTAATGGCCGTGGCTGGAAAATTGCGGCGCGCTCAGGTTGCGGCGCTTGCGGTAATGCAAGCGCATGGATAATTGTTGCGCCAGCAGCTCGTCAAATTTGATGCGGTGCCAGGCCGGGTGCGCGCGTGCCAGCAGTGCTTCTGCGTCTATATCGGGCGGCGGGTTGTGCAGCAGTTTTACGCTGTCGGCGAAACCAGGCAACTTGAGTCTGGCAATGAATTCGGCAGGCAGGGTGTCGGGTAATTCCACATCGTTAAGCGCGTTGCGTATGTGCTTGCTCAGCGTGGCTTGCGGCAAACCTGCGGTGGTGGGATAGACCGGTGTGAGTGCCTGCTTGAGCGGTGTGTTTTCACCCGCCGAGCGGCACTTTGGGTGCACCATCTCCATGCCGAAATAACCCACGCGTGATTCGCCCAGGGCGCGAATGCGTTTGCCGATGGCGAGTTGCTTTTGCTGGCTGGGGTAGAAATTCAGGAAGCGCAGAAACAGAATACCGCTGTCATCTTTTAACTGGCAAATCAAACTGCGCCGTGGGCGAAAAGCAACTTCGCTGTGGATAATTTCACCTTCCACCTGACTGTTGATACCCGGCTGCAGTTCATTAATCCGCACCAGTTGCGTTTCATCTTCGTAGCGCAAGGGCAGATGCAGCACCAGATCAAAGCGGTTGTGGATGCCCAGCTTGGCCAGCTTGCTGAGCGTGGCTTTCTGAATGGTGGCGGGCAGGGAAAGAGGCACTGCTGCTGTTCTTAGCTTTGCAGGCTAGTTTTGCAGAAACAAGACGCCATCGGCTTCCACCAGTGCATTGCGTGGTAGCGATGCCACCCCGACCGCAGCGCGGGCGGGGTAGGGCTGGTGAAAATAGGTGGCCATGATTTCATTTACCTTGGCAAAATGTGCAAGGTCGGTGAGAAAAATATTCAGTTTGACCACGTCGTCCATGCTGCCACCGGCTGCGTAGGCAACAGCACGCAAATTCTGGAATACGCGGTGTATCTGCGCTTCTATCCCGTCCACCATTTGCATGGAAATAGGATCAAGTCCGATCTGGCCTGACAGGTAGACTGTGTTCTCCACACGCACTGCTTGTGAATAGGTGCCGATTGCCGCGGGAGCATCAGGCGTTTCTATGGTTTTTTTGTTGGACATGTTCTTTTCTCCTGTGGGTTGTCTACAGTTATAGTCCTAATCCGGTGATTTTGTAAAATGCGGGTAGATCACTGAGGTCTTCAAATACGGCAGCCGCACCGCTGAAATCCTGGGTACGTGTGTATTGGTTTACGGTGATGTATGTTTTGAGGCCGGCGGCGAGACTGGAGCGCAGGCCATTGTTGGAGTCTTCCAGCGCAATACAATCGTCCGGTGACATTTTAAGTTCCGCCAGCACCCAGTTGAAAATATCCGGTGCCGGTTTTTTCTTCGGCACGATATCACCACAACCGACTGAAGCAAAATAATTACCCCAGTCCTTGCCCAGGCCAACTTCAAGCAAGGCGCCGACATTTTCTGGTGTGGTCGTAGTGGCAATCGCCAGTTTAATCCCCGCTTTGCGCGCATCGTTGATCAACTGCTTGATGCCTGGACGCAAGGGCACGTCGCCTGCACGCATCATGGCGGTGTAGTGCACGGTTTTAACCGCGTGCAATTTTTTGACAAAATTATCGTAATCGGCAGGTTTGTTAAAGCCAATATTAAACGATTCGACGAAATATTTGATGCGTTCCTTGCCACCGGTTACTTTAAGTAATTTGTCATACAGCGAAACATCCCAGTTCCAGTCCAGATTGCTTTCTGTAAAAGCTTTGTTGAAAGATTTGCGATGCGCGTCTTCGGTGTCGGCAAGGGTGCCGTCTACATCAAATATAATTGCTTTGATAGTCATGAGTGGGTGTATGAGTTATATTGAAAAAGTCGTGTAAGAGTTCTGTTAGTGAGTAAATTTGCTGCCAGCCATTTGGCAGTGTGCAATGATAGCAGACAGAAGTATTATCCTGACAATTACGGATATAGACAGGGTGCTGATCGAAATGAACACTGTGCTTTTAGCGCAGGGCCGTAACCGTTACTAAGGCGTGGTTTGCGCCTGATTGATTTTGAACGGGGTATCGCCAGGTAATACGGGTGCAAGCGTGTTGACTTGTTTGGTTGAACTTTCAATTCTTTGGCAGGTACTAGTTTTTACCTTTTATATTTATTTAGTAAAGGCACTCCAATGCATATACGACACAATGTAATTTCGTTGTTTTTTTTGGGTAGCATGATAGTTGTCAGTGCACAGATTAGCGCCAAGGATGTCGCTTCAGAAATTCCAGCGCAAGCAATCAACAGTCAGATTATTCGCACAGCGGCAGAGCGGCAGATATTTTCGGGCTTATGTACCGGCGTGATTTCACCAGACCAAGTGGTATTGGTAACGGGATTTTCCTCGAAAGGACTAAAAGCTACGGAGGTTGGTATACGCCTTGATCAAACCGGAATGCTAATCTCCAAAAAAGCCGAACAGCTTGGGGGTAAGGCTGTGTTGAAGGATCGCTTGCGCGGAGCGCACACAATGACGTTGCGCAGTGACAATGCGGAACAGGCGCCCTACACTGCGGTGCAGCTTGTCGATATAGAGTTCCCCGTTACAACAGAAATTGAACGTGCGGTCGACGCACTCATCCCGTTGGGGTTAGATCGCTTTGGACGCGATATACAGCTGGAGCCGTCTTCCAGTTCGCAAGCCTTTGTGTTTTATCGTGTAAAAGACCCGGAAAAAGGCATCGAAAACGTATTCGATGCCTGCAAGCGGGCAGTGCTGGCGCAAGCCTGCTTAAACTCAATGCAACCCATGTGTGAATTGCCTGCCGAGAAGGTAATTCAATGTACACGTATCGACTATGGTTCACTGTCTGCCGAGACCCACAATGGTCGCAATCGCACCACCATCAGCATCGAGCATCCGTCACGAGGGCACAAATCGTTGGAAAGCACCGGCAAGGGCAGCTTGCAGTTTACGGGGCAGGCCAACTTTTCTTTCGCTACCGCTTGCATTACGCCTTGATGCGTTGTGTGCCAACGCTGATTGGCGTTTTGTTCTTTAGCGGCGCCTTGCTGGCACAGGCTGCCAGCGTTGAGCGCAGCGTTTGGGATGCGCTGCATCTGGGTCGAGCAGACAGCACCACGGCTAGTATTGTTGCCAAGGCTGCGGCAAACTCTGATCGGGAAAATGCGCTATATTTCCTCGCTGTGGCGGCGCGCGCCGTGATTGAACCGACCCTCCAGCATACCGAACAACTAAAAGCCGCGTTTCGCGCCTCGCTGAATCCGCAACAAGCCATCGAACTGCCGCTTCCCCAGCCAGATTTCCCGGCAGGTTTCAACCGTGAGAGACTGCTTGCCGCTTTATCCGGCGGGCTGGTCGCCATAGGTGAGATCGAGTTCGTGCTGGACGCGCTGGAAGAACAGTTGATGCTTTCAGATCATCAGGATGCCGAGTTGCTGTGGCAGGTGGTGCGGATGGTTGGTGGAGATCGCGCCAAACGTATCCTGACTGCCCCCTTTCCATTTCGCGATGGTGAATGGTTCCCCAAGCGTCTCGCAGAAGAGAGATATTTCCCCGATTGGGAAGATCTCAAACGTTTTTCTGCGCTGATTCCAAATGCCCAGCGCACGCTGGTAAATCTCGAAAATGAAGCGCTCTCTGGATGCGGAGTGAAGCCTGCCGTAGCGGCATACTATCTCGCGCATGTCCAGATTTACGATGCAAGTGAACAAATACGAATTGACAATGTATTGTTGCGCGTCACCAAACGTACTGAAACAGACTGCTTCTGGGCACGCTTATTGGCAGCGCGAAGCTTGGCTTTACGGGGGACAAGAGATGCGGCGCTGTGGGTGTCGTTGGCCCGGTTGGATAATGAAAATGTATATTATGATGCGGCCATCGCACGTTTTGCTTTCGCGCAGCATGAACGTGGCTTTGCGCCCCAAGCGTTGCACTGGCTGGAAAAACCGCTGAATTGGTACGTGGAAGCCGAACTGGCCTCCAACTTAAGCAGCCTGATGGAAGCCGAGCTTTTTCGTGATTACTGGGACATTTGGCAGGCCAGAGGAAGCGGATATTTTGGTAGCATGCACCGCTATAAATCAGCAGAGCGTGTATTAGACCCGAGCCCGGTCCTATTATGGTTGGAGCGACGTGGTTCGAAGGTGAATCCAGGTTTGTTGCATCGATTGCTGGCGGCAAGTGGAGCACGCGCCAAGGGCTTAACATTTCAAACCTGGCTTAAACTGGCGGCAACGCGCCCAGACCTTAATGGGTCCTGGTGGATATTCCAGCACGTGGCCGAACCCGCTGCGCTGCCAGTGTTGCGCTACCAGGCTGTCGAAAACAATCGGCCCGATGTTATTCAGCGTTACGAGCGCGATATTATTTTCTTCATGAACAAACAATATACGCAATGTTGCGAGTCGACCGAAATCTGCTTGCGTAAGCGCGTAATCGCCGACAACGCGCTAAAGGTCGCTTCACATAAGATTGGCTCAGAGAAAGACGTAACTAGCTGGCTCTCCAGCGCATCTTGGGTTGCGGCACTGAGCCCGGACTCACTAACCGTGCGTATCGACAATGCCGCATTAAACCTTGCTGAAATACGCAATTTTGACAAGTCGACACAGCAATGGCAGCATTTATTCGGCTGCTGGGTAAAAACAACAAATACAGCCGGAGTGACGAGGAGCAGGGATTAACTATGAGTGGTACAGATTAAATTTTGTTCCCCAGCAAATTTAAGCGAACAATCTGTGAATTGTCGGGGACGGATTACAATAAACTTGAGAAATTACTTCAGCCTGATAGTTGCTTCACCACTAAGCGAAGCAAATTTTTTCAACTGGAGCGGATCGGGTGTATAGAGTTTTATAACCTGGAATGACCGGCATAGCCCAAGAAGGTTGGACTGATCTTGCGGTGGCCTGAATCAAAATGCTGGCATCTCAACTTCGCGGAGGTACGACTCCTGTGTGTATTCTCATAGTGAGCTCACAGCAAATCACCAATGACATTAAGGATGCCGGTTGCGACAATTGCCGAGCGATGCAAATTGAAGATGTATGTATCAGGGTCGGCGAGTTATCGTTGAATCTGACGCGGCACTGACTAGCGTTTGCCCGGCATCATGCCTTTCATTCCGCGCATCATTTTGGCCATGCCGCCGGCACCGCTGAGCATCTTCATCATTTTTTGCGTCTGCTCAAACTGGTTCAGTAGCTGGTTAACATGCATGACTTGTACGCCTGCACCGGCTGCAATGCGGCGTTTGCGGGTGGCCTTCAAAATTTCCGGCTTGGCACGTTCCTGCGGGGTCATCGAGTTGATAATACCTTCGGTGCGGTTGATGGCGCGATCGTCAATTTTTGCTCCGGCAGCCGCCTGGCTAAGTTGCGCCGGTAGTTTGTCCATCATCGCGCTGACACCACCCATTTTGCGCATTTGCACAATCTGCATTTTGAAATCGTTCAGGTCGAAGCCTTTGCCGCTCTGAATCTTTTTGGCAAATTTTTCCGCTTCGGCGCTATCCACGCTGCGTTGCGCGTCTTCGATCAGCGACAGTACGTCACCCATCCCCAGTACACGTGAGGCCATGCGTTCCGGGTGGAAGGCTTCGAGGCCATTCATCTTTTCGCTGACGCCGACAAACTTGATCGGCTTGCCGGTAATAAAGCGCACCGACAAAGCAGCGCCACCGCGCGAGTCGCCATCCAGCTTGGTGAGGATGGTTCCGGTAAGGGGTAACGCGTCGCCGAAGGCTTTGGCTGTGTTCGCCGCGTCCTGTCCGGACATCGCATCGACCACAAATAAAGTTTCGATCGGTTTAAGTGCGGTATGCAGACTTTTGATCTCGGCCATCATCGCTTCATCTACAGCCAGACGTCCGGCCGTGTCTACAATCAGAATGTCATGGTGATGTTTGCGTGCGTAGTCGTGTGCGGCTAAGGCGATATCCAGGGGTTTCTGGCTAATGTAGGAAGCAAAAAAATCAATATTGAGTTGCGTTGCCAAAGTGCGCAACTGCTCGATAGCAGCGGGGCGATATACGTCACAACTGACCAGCAATACTTTTTTTTTGTTTTGCTCTTTTAATAATTTGGCCAGCTTGCCGCTGGTGGTGGTTTTGCCCGCACCCTGCAGGCCCGCCATCAGAATAACCGCGGGAGGTACCGTGGTGAGGTTAAGCGCGTTGTTGTGCTCGCCCATCAAACGCGTCAGTTCGCGATGTACAACGCCGATTAATGCCTGCCCTGGATTCAGATTGCCTATAACTTCCTGGCCTAACGCGGCCTGCTTGACCTGTGTAGAGAATTCTTTGACTACGGGGAGCGCTACGTCGGCTTCGAGCAATGCGAGGCGTACTTCGCGTAATGCATCCTGAATGTTGTCTTCACTCAGGCGTGCCTGTCCACGAAGAGTTTTGATGACACCGGTGAGGCGTTGGGTAAGATTGTCCAGCATGGTTGTTCCCTGTTTGGCTTTGGCGTGTATTTAAGCGCGCGCAAGATGGTGTAGAATTCGCGAAGTCTAAACACCCTGACAAAAAATGTCTAACCTTCTCGACTTTAAATAAATGACTTTGTCTAATTCAATTACAGTGGTTTATATCGTGACTCTTGTGTCCTACGGTGCGCTGTCGGTGTTCTTTTTGCGCGCACAACTGGCAGGTAATGCTGAAAAGTTCAATCGTGGGCTATTGGGAAATGCCGTTCTGTTGCCGCTGGCATTGCATGGTTACCTGCTGTACGACAATCTCTGGTTTGCCGGCGCGTTGAATTTGGGCCTGGTGCATGCATTGTCGCTGATATTATGGCTGACAATTCTGGTTTACTGGCTGGCGCACTTCTTTTACCCTCTGGCCAGCCTTAAAGCGTTGATGTTGCCCCTTGCAGGCGTGGGGGCTGTGCTGCCGCTGATATTTCCCGGAATACGCCATATTTCACAACCTACTACGTGGGCGTTTGATGCTCACGTGTTGGCAGCGATGCTGGCATATAGTCTGTTTACCATTGCTGCCTTGCATGCCGGTTTAATGGCGCTGTCAGAAAACAGTTTGCACCGGGCGCGAACACCCGCGTTGCTGCAGAATTTACCCCCCCTTTTGACGATGGAAGCACTATTGTTCCGCATTATCGGTGCAGGATTCGTGTTGCTTACTTTGACGCTGATTTCAGGCGTAGTTTTTTCAGAGCAGATCTTTGGCAGGGCGTGGCAATTTAATCATAAGATTTTATTTGGCTTTATTTCCTGGGCGGTGTTCGGGGTGCTGCTGGCAGGGCATCGTTTCTATGGCTGGCGTGGAAGAACAGCGGTGAATTGGACCATGAGTGGTTTCGGATTATTGCTTTTGGCTTATATAGGCAGCAAATTTGTACTGGAAGTGATCCTGCATCGCTGATTTTGGCCGCACGACTGAGCGTACCCCAGATAATTCAAGCCTGTGAGACTAATATTGGACATTTAAGACCTTGCAGTTTAATGGGTTATAGACAGATTTTTATTGAAATTTTATTAATTTCGGGGCAAAATTGCAGGTCTCGAAGAATAGTCTGATCATGAGCACAAGTGAATCTGGCTTTTTTTTAGTAACAGTATATTAGCATTTAATTAGTTAATTATTTAATTACGATCAACTTTTTAAAGTCCTCGATTTAGCAAACTTAGGGATACCTCTATGTCAAACGAACTTAAACAACCGGGCCGCATTCTTCGGGCCCCTGAAAATTTTATTGATGCCGAGCTGAGCAAGGCAATCACAACTGGAGGCTTAAACGAAGAGCGCCGCGGGTTTCTGCGCAAGAGCTTTTTGGCAGCCAGCGCAGTAATTGCAAGTAGCGCGGCTAGCAATGGCGCGATGTCAGCTGCATTTGAAGGTGACCCGAATATTCTTAACCATACAGAATATGACCAGGCTCTGGGTATGCCAGTAACGACCAATCCCTATGGCGTCCCGTCAAAATATGAAACCAATCTGGTGCGCCGTGAGTCTCCTGGCTTGACACAGGTTGGTGGTGCTTCAGTTTCTTTTGCTCCATTGCAGGGTCTGTTCGGTATCATCACTCCAAGCGGTTTGCATTTCGAGCGTCACCATCAAGGTTGGCACGACATGGATCCTGCCAAGCATCGCCTGATGGTGATGGGCATGGTTAAAAATCCCAAGGTTTACACCATGGATGACATCATGCGTTTGCCCTCTGTTTCCCGCATGCACTTTATCGAGTGTGGCGCTAACAGCGCTACCGAGTGGGGTAACGTGGCGGTTCCAACCGTACAGTATACGCACGGCATGGTGAGCTGCTCTGAGTTCACCGGTGTTCTTTTGTCTACATTGCTGGATGACTGCGGCTTCGACAAGAAGAACGGCAAGTTCATTCTGGCTGAAGGTGCAGACGGATCCGGTATGACACGTACGATCAGCATGGCAAATGCCCTGGATGACGTTATCGTTGCATACGGCCAGAACGGCGAAATGTTGCGTCCTGAGAACGGTTACCCATTGCGTCTGGTTGTGCCTGGCGTTCAGGGCGTATCCAGCGTCAAGTACTTGCGCCGAATTGAGGTTGGCGACAAACCATATGACACTAAAGACGAGGTGAGTCACTATGTCGACTTGCAACCAAATGGCCAGCAGCGCCAGTACACTTCTGTGCAGGAAGCCAAATCAGTCATAACCTCACCATCTGGTGGTCAGGTTTTGCTGGGCAAAGGTTTCTACAATATTACCGGCCTGGCCTGGACTGGCCGTGGCAAGATTACTCGCGTTGACGTATCTGCAGACGGTGGCCGCACATGGCGAACCGCAAGGCTTGAGACTCCAGTGTTGAGCAAAGCGCTGACACGTTTCAACATTGACTGGGTATGGGATGGTTCGCCCGTAATATTGCAGTCACGCGCAATGGACGATACAGGATATGTTCAGCCTAGTATTAATCAGTTAAGAGGCGTTCGTGGCACAAAGTCGATTTATCACAACAATGCGATTCAATCTTGGAGAGTCGCGGATTTTGGAGAGGTTACCAATGTACAAGTTAAATAAAGTTATTCTTGCAGTGTCGCTCTCGGCTTTGAGCCTTGCAGCGGTAGCGCAACCTCTCCCGGGCGTTGGTCGCTCAGCTACTCCGAAAGAAATCGCAGCATGGGACATCGACGTTCGCGGCGACTTCAAGGGTTTACCCAAGGGTCATGGCAGTGTTGCTGAAGGAAACAAAGTTTGGGACGACAAGTGCGCCTCATGCCACGGAACTTTTGGCGAGTCGCTGGAGGTGTTCGGTCCTATCGTTGGCGGTACCACCAAAGATGATATGAAAACAGGTCACGTTTTATCTATGGTCACAGGCTCCGAGCCTAAGCGTTCGACCTTGATGAAAGTTAATACGCTGTCAACAATCTGGGACTACATAAATCGTGCGATGCCCTGGACTGCACCTAAAACGTTGACCACCAATGAGGTGTATGCGGTTACTGCCTACATCCTCAACATGGGCGAGATTCTTCCGGCAAACTTTGTGTTATCTGACAAAAATATCGCTGAAGTGCAAAAGACCATGCCTAACCGCAATGGTATGACGCACGATCACGGTATGTGGGAAGTCAAGGGCAAGGGCGACGTCAAGAACCCGCCCTGCATGAAGGACTGTATAAAGCAGATTGAAATCACTTCGACTCTGCCTGATTACGCCTGCGACGCCCACGGCAACATAGCTGAACAGAATCGTACCTTTGGTGCAATCCGTGGTGCAGATACTTTGTTGGCGTGCAACCCGGATTCTAGCATTCAGGAACTGAACCGCATTTACAATGCGCCACGCAAAGCCGGCGCAAGCACATCGGCAGCACCGGCTATGCCAGTTGTTGCTGTTGCAGCCGCTGCTACTGCAGCGCCAGCAGGAGAGACACCATTTGATCTGTTGAAGAAAAATAAATGTACCGCCTGCCACGGTGTAAGCAACAAGATTATTGGACCGGGCTTTGAACAAATCTCGGCAAAATATAAAGGCGATGCGGGTGCTGAGGCTCGTTTGAGCGGAGTGGTAAAAAATGGTGGCGGTGGTAATTGGGGCGGTTCAATGCCTGCTCACGGCAACCTGAATGATGCAGATATCAAAACAATGATTCAGTGGATTTTGGCTAGCGCGAAGTAAATTTTAACAGTTTAGTTCCGCTGTTATAGAAATGGCGTCTTCAATTTAATTATCCTGGCTCCTGGTTGTTTGCTGCAAGGAGTTCAAGCTGAATGGGGATGGTTTGGTTGTTGACGCTATTTTTACGTCAAAATTTAGTTAAGCATGAAACTAAAATATGAATAAATATTAACTTAAGTTAAGGAAGAATACCAAGAATGAAATTCTCAAATATACTAATTGCACTGCTTTTGACCGCAGTGCTGGGCAGCATGACTGGTTGTGGGACGATACACGCAATGAATAACCTAGAAGAAGGTTCTGGTGGCACCTTCATGGATATGTGGGATAAGTGGGTGGCGTCAGAAGGTGATATAGCAGTCGCAACAACTTGGGCTATGAAAGTTAAGCCAGGCGTGAGCGTTGAGGATATTGAAAACGCACTGGCTACCGTGGCAACGGATGAGAACACTAAAGCTGTAGGCGTATTACCATTGTCGGATGAGTTGCAAGCGCGCGATCCAAGCAAGAAGCAAAAGATGTTGCGTGTTATTTCTTATTGCTCACCTGCAACAGCTCGAATGATGGTTGATTTCAGCCCTGCAATGGCAGCCTTCTTGCCATGCCGCGTGACGATAGTTGAAAAAGATGATGGTTTGTGGCTGTACACTTTGAATATGGATATGATGATCAAGATGGGCAAAAAAATGCCCCCGGAGTTGAAGGTTGCGACCATGAAAGTGCGTAACACGATCTGGAAAATGATGGAAAAAGGCAGTGCCGGGGAATTTTAATGCAGTGAAATCGGATTAGTGTGTAAGGTTGGGAAAAATACGGATCGGGCTAAAGCTTGATCCGTTTTTTTTGCCCGTGACTTGGGCGACGGGGACTCGGTTTGGGACTTGCTATTGCGGAGGGGCTTGAACGTACCCCTCGGGGTTGCTCTGCCATTATGATCACTACGCAGACGTGGCAGTATTTTTCGCATATCATTACCCCTGTCGGATGGAATAACGGCTAAGGCGGAACCATTTATGGAATACGTAAGCAAACAGTTTTTTAATGGGCGCGCACTGCTCATCGAGGACAATATCAATATGCGAGCTTATATGCAGGATTTGCTACGCCATTGGGGGTGTCAATGCGATGCAGCAGTGTCTGTTGATGATGCGCTGGCTTTGGCACGCGCGAATAAACCGGATTTTCTTATAAGCGATTATCGTTTGAACGAACTGCTTAACGGTATAGAAGCAATTGTGACTTTGCGTGAATTATTGGGAAGCAATATTCCTGCAATGCTGGTTACGGGGGACGTGACTCCGGAGAGAGAAGCAGAGGCACGAGCCAATAACATTCATCTTCTGCACAAACCCCTGTCGGTCAACGAGTTGCACCGGGGTTTAATGATGATGTTGTAATTGGTTACTCGGAAAAAATTAGTGTAAGTCCTGAAATATTGCCGTGCCCACTCAGACAGGGTAAAATCCCCGCCCTTTCGCTTTTGAATGGCCAGTTTAGCTATACGTGGTTGCGGCCATTTCTTGTGACATCAAACTTTTGGCTGTGAACAATATTAATTGGGGAACCAAGTGAAGCATCTTTCCTTACCTGAGCAGCAAGGCTCCATATCTTCTGGGAAGCTCGGAACACCCGAGAAGCAGGGTTTTTACGATCCAGCAAATGAACACGATGCCTGTGGTATTGGTTTCGTAGCGCATATAAAAGGTCACAAGAGCCACGCGATCATTGAGCAAGGTTTGCAGATCCTGAAGAATATCGACCATCGCGGTGCGGTGGGAGCGGACAAGCTCATGGGCGACGGCGCGGGTATCCTGATCCAGATTCCCGATCAATTCTATCGCGAAGAAATGGCCAGGCAGGGCGTGACATTGCCACCGGCCGGCGAATACGGCGTGGGCATGATCTTCCTGCCGAAAGAAAATGCTTCGCGGATCGCCTGCGAGCAGGCGATTGATCGTGCCGTGCGCGACGAGGGACAGGTGGTATTGGGCTGGCGCAATGTGCCTGTGGACAGCGAAATGCCGATGTCGCCTACCGTGCGTGCGACTGAACCCGTAATCCGTCAGATCTTCATCGGCCGCGGCCACGATATCAAGGTGACCGATGCGCTGGAGCGCAAGTTGTATGTGATCCGCAAAGAGTCCGGTCATGCTATTCAGGCGCTTAATCTGCTGCATGGCAAAGAATTTTTTGTGCCGTCGCTTTCCGCGCGCACTATCGTCTACAAGGGGCTGTTGCTGGCCGACCAGGTAGGGCTTTACTACAAGGATTTGCAGGATCCGCGTTGCGTGTCCGCACTGGCGCTGGTGCACCAGCGCTTCTCCACCAACACCTTCCCCGAGTGGCCACTGGCTCACCCCTATCGCCTGGTAGCACATAACGGTGAGATCAATACCGTAAAGGGCAACTTCAACTGGATGCGCGCGCGCGAAGGGGTGATGAAGTCCGCCCTGTTCGGCAACGATCTGCAGAAGTTATTTCCGCTGATCTACGAGGGCCAGTCCGATACTGCGTGTTTTGACAACGCACTTGAGTTGCTGGTGATGTCGGGTTACCCGATCGCACAGGCGATGATGATGATGATCCCGGAGGCTTGGGAAAATCACACGCTGATGGATGAGAACCGCCGCGCGTTTTACGAATATCATGCCGCGATGATGGAGCCATGGGACGGCCCCGCTGCGATGGCGTTTACCGACGGCCGCTATATCGGCGGCACACTGGACCGCAATGGCTTGCGTCCGGCGCGTTATATCGTGACGGATGACGACTTTGTGGTAATGGCATCCGAGTCCGGTGTGTTGCCGATTCCTGAATCCAAGATCGTGAAGAAGTGGCGCTTGCAGCCGGGCAAGATGTTCTTGATAGACCTTGAAGCGGGTCGTATCATCGACGATAAGGAAATCAAGGACACTTACGCCAATGCCAAGCCCTACAAGGACTGGATTAATGCAGTTCGGATCAAGCTGGACGAAATTAAATTAAATGACAATAAGTCCGCGGCATCTTCATCGGCTACTTTGCTCGATCGTCAGCAGGCATTCGGCTACACCCAGGAGGACATCAAGTTTCTGATGTCACCGATGGCACTGAATGCTGAAGAAGCAATCGGTGCGATGGGCAATGATTCGCCGCTGGCGGTTATGAGCGACAAGCTCAAGCCGCTGTACAACTATTTCAAACAGCTGTTCGCGCAGGTGACCAATCCGCCTATTGACCCTATTCGTGAAGCAATGGTGATGTCGCTGGTGTCGTTCATCGGTCCGCGCCCCAATCTGCTGGATACCAACAATATCAATCCGCCGATGCGTCTGGAAGTGTCGCAGCCTGTATTGAGCATTGAAGACATGGCGCGTTTGTACAAAATCAGCGAGCTTACCGGCGATGCATTCAAGTCGTACGCAATTAATATTTGCTACCCGGTGGCCTGGGGCAAAGAGGGTGTCGAAGCACGCCTCGCCTCGCTGTGTGCGGAAGCGGTCGATGCGGTTGAATCTGGCCACAATATTCTGATCATCTCTGACCGCAAGATGGATGCTGCCAATGTGGCGATTCCTGCGTTGCTGGCAACATCCGCAATTCATCAGCATCTGGTGAAAAAAGGCCTGCGTGCATCAACGGGTTTGGTGGTTGAAACCGGCTCGGCGCGTGAAACCCATCATTTCGCCTTGCTCGCCGGCTACGGTGCGGAAGCAGTGCATCCCTACCTCGCGATGGAAACCCTGGCCGAGATGGCAAAGGGTTTGCCGGGAGATCTGTCGGCTGAAAAAGCGATTTATAATTACACCAAGGCTATCGGCAAAGGCTTGCTCAAAGTCATGTCCAAGATGGGTATCTCCACTTACATGTCTTATTGCGGTGCACAGATATTTGAAATCATCGGCTTGAATTCCTCACTGGTCGACAAATACTTCAAAGGCACTGCCTCCAACGTCGGCGGTATTGGCGTGTTCGAGGTGGCCGAAGAGGCGCTGCGCGCGCATATCCAGGCCTTTGGCAATGATCCTGTGCTGGCCAATGCGCTCGATGCAGGGGGCGAATATGCCTACCGCGTGCGTGGCGAAGAGCATATGTGGACGCCCGATGCGATTGCAAAATTGCAGCATGCGACCCGTACCAACGACTACAAATCATTCAGCGAATATGCAGCGATCATCAACGATCAAAGCAAGCGTCACATGACGCTGCGCGGCCTCTTCCAGTTCAATATCGATCCCGCAAAATCGATTTCAATTGATGAAGTTGAACCCGCGAAAGAAATCGTCAAACGCTTCGCCACCGGTGCGATGTCTCTGGGGTCGATCGGGACTGAGGCGCATGCGACCCTGGCGATTGCGATGAACCGCATCGGCGGCAAGTCCAACACCGGAGAAGGCGGCGAAGACCCCAAGCGCTATGTCAATGAGATGAAAGGTGTCGCCATCAAGAAGGGCGATACCATGGCCAGCGTGATCGGTAAGGATCAGATTTATGCGGATATTCCCTTGCAGGCCGGCGATTCGCTGCGCTCAAAAATCAAGCAGGTTGCAGCGGGCCGCTTCGGTGTCACGGCTGAATATTTAATTTCCGCTGACCAGATTCAAATCAAGATGGCGCAGGGTGCAAAACCAGGTGAAGGCGGCCAACTGCCCGGCAGCAAGGTTTCCGAGTACATCGCGCAACTGCGTTTCTCGGTTCCGGGTGTGGGCTTGATCTCGCCTCCACCGCACCATGATATTTATTCGATCGAAGATCTGGCGCAACTGATACACGACCTGAAAAATGCCAATCCGAAGGCGTCGATTTCGGTCAAGCTGGTTGCCGAAGTGGGTGTTGGCACGGTGGCTGCGGGCGTGACCAAAGCTAAAGCGGATCATCTGGTCATCGGTGGCCATGACGGTGGAACCGGTGCTTCACCTTTGTCTTCAGTCAAGCACGCCGGTGCACCCTGGGAACTGGGCCTGTCCGAGACCCAGCAAACGCTGGTGCTCAACGGTCTGCGTAGCCGCATCCGCGTTCAGGCAGACGGCCAGATGAAGACCGGGCGCGATGTCGTTATCGCGGCGATGCTGGGTGCGGATGAAGTGGGTTTTGCTACGGCACCTTTGGTGGTTGAAGGTTGCATCATGCTGCGCAAATGTCACCTCAATACCTGCTCGGTCGGTATCGCGACTCAGGACCCGGTGTTGCGTGCCAAGTTCTCCGGCAAACCTGAATACGTGGTGAACTACTTCTTCTTCGTTGCCGAAGAAGCGCGTCAGTTGATGGCGCAGTTGGGTGTGCGCACTTACGATGAGCTCATCGGCCGCACAGACCTGCTCGACAAATCCAAAGCGATCACCCATTGGAAAGCCAGGGGTCTGGACTTCAGCAAAATTTTCTATCAGCCACAGCATCCAAAGGATATGGTGGTACACCATGTGGATGCGCAGGATCACGGCCTGGAAAAAGCGCTGGATCACAAGCTCATTGCTCAAGCGAAAGCTGCGCTGGACAAAGGCACCAGGGTATCTTTTGTCTCACCGATTAAAAACGTTAACCGTACCGTGGGTGCAATGTTGTCTGGCGTCGTGGCGAAAAAATATGGCCATGCAGGCCTGCCCGACGACACGATACATATCGAGTTGCAGGGTACGGCAGGTCAGTCTGCAGGCGCTTTCCTCGCACACGGCATCACGCTCGATCTGGTGGGCGAAGGTAATGATTATGTAGGCAAGAGCTTATCGGGCGGACGGGTTATTGTTCGACCCAACAAAGACTTCCGTGGCAATACGCTGGACAACATCATCATCGGCAACACCGTGCTTTACGGTGCGATTGCCGGAGAAGCCTTTTTCAACGGTGTGGCAGGTGAGCGTTTCGCGGTGCGTAACTCGGGTGCAGCCACTGTGGTGGAAGGTAGCGGCGACCATGGTTGCGAATACATGACCGGCGGTACCGTAGTGGTGCTGGGTTTGACCGGCCGTAACTTTGCTGCGGGTATGTCGGGAGGCATCGCCTATATATACGACGCGGACGGCGATTTTGAAAAGAAATGCAATATGGCAATGGTGACCCTGGAACCGGTTCTGAGTAGCTCCGATCAGGAAGCCAAAATAGATCGCGGCATCTGGCACAGCGCATTGCGCGGTGGCAAGACTGAAAGCGACGAGGCCATACTGAAGAGTTTGATCGAACGTCACCTTGACTACACCGGCAGCAAGCGTGCACGCCTTCTGCTGGACAACTGGGACAGCAGCCGTGGCAAGTTTGTGAAAGTGTTCCCGCTTGAATACAAACGGGCACTGGGAGAGCTGGCAGCAAAGGCTGGCAACAAGGCGAAGGCAAAAGTAACGGTGTAAACCTTAACAGCTTTTAGCTACAGAGATCACAGTGTTCACAGAGAGGTAAGCATAAGCAAGAACGTGTTGTTATATGTTGTCAGCAACCTTGAATAAGGTACGGAATGCAGAGATAAGTTACGGTTGGATATACCTGCCACCCCTCCGTGATCTCTGTGGCTCGATTACATTTTTGGAATTATTTGCTCCCCCTATACGGAGCTAGTTATATTGAGGTAAGTAATGGGTAAAGTAACCGGCTTTATGGAATTCAAGCGGCAAGATGAGGCGTATTTGCCGGCTGCCGAACGTGTAAAGAATTACAAAGAGTTTGTCATTGCACTGAAGGATGATCAGGTCAAGACCGAGGGTGCGCGCTGCATGGATTGCGGTACGCCATTTTGCACAACCGGCTGCCCGGTCAATAACATCATTCCCGACTGGAACGATCTGGTGTATCGCGGCAATTTCCGTGCGGCTTTAGATACCCTGCACTCCACCAATAATTTCCCCGAGTTCACCGGCAGAATTTGCCCTGCACCGTGTGAAGCGGCGTGCACACTGAACATCAACAATGACCCGGTCGGTATCAAATCCATCGAGCATTTCATTATCGACAAGGGTTGGGCCAGTGGCTGGGTCAAGCCGCAGCCTGCTGCGGTTAAAACCGGCAAGAAGGTTGCAATTGTGGGCTCCGGCCCTGCCGGCCTGGCTGCCGCACAGCAACTGGCGCGCGCCGGTCACGCGGTGACCGTATTTGAAAAAAACGACCGCATTGGCGGCCTGTTGCGTTACGGAATTCCCGATTTCAAGTTTGAGAAATCACATATCGACCGCCGCATGGAACAGATGATAGCAGAAGGCGTGATCTTCCGTGCAGGCGTGCTGGTGGGCAGGGATTTCCCCAGGCATGTAAACAACTGGGCGAAGGAAACAATTTCCGCGGAGCAACTGAAAAAAGATTTTGGTGCCGTCATTCTGAGCGGTGGTGCAGAGTTGCCGCGTGATTTGCCAGTGCCCGGTCGTGAATTGAAGGGCATTCATTTTGCGATGGAGTTTCTGCCACAGCAAAACAAAGTGGATGCCGGAGATAAATTGCCTGAGCAAATATTGGCGAGCGGCAAGCACGTTGTGGTTATCGGAGGCGGTGACACCGGCTCGGACTGCGTGGGCACTTCCAACCGCCATGGCGCAGCAAGCATTACCCAATTTGAAGTGATGCCACGGCCGCCGGAGCGCGAAAATAAACTGCTGGTGTGGCCTAACTGGCCGCTCAAGATGCGCACTTCAAGTTCGCAGGAAGAAGGCTGCGAGCGTGACTGGTCAGTGTTGACCAAGCGTTTTGAAGGCAAGAACGGCAAGGTTGAAAAATTGATTGCCTGCCGCGTTGAGTGGATAAACGGCAAGATGCAGGAAGTGCCCAAGTCGGAATTTGAAGTTAAGGCGGACCTGGTGTTCCTGGCGATGGGTTTTGTGTCACCTGTGCAGCAAGTATTGAAAGCCTTTGGTGTCGATGCAGATGCACGCGGCAATGCGGGTGCCAATACCGAGGGCGAGGGTTGTTACCGTACTTCCGAACAGAAGGTTTTTGCTGCGGGTGACATGCGCCGAGGCCAGTCACTGGTGGTATGGGCGATACGCGAAGGCCGCCAGGTAGCGCGTGCAGTAGATGAGTATCTGATGGGCAGCTCGGCATTGCCCCGTTAAGAAATTCCTCCTCTCATAGTGAGAAAAGCTGGGCATTTTGCTCGTCAAACTTAAGGTCAATATGAATTTTAAAGTAAAGAACGACACCTTCCTGCGCGCATTGTTGCGCCAGCCTACCGATTACACTCCTGTGTGGATGATGCGCCAGGCCGGACGATACCTGCCGGAGTATTGCGCCACGCGCAAACAGGCGGGCAGCTTCCTCGATCTGTGCAAGAATCCAAATCTGGCCACCGAAGTTACCCTGCAGCCACTGGAGCGTTTTCCACTGGACGCAGCCATACTGTTCTCGGATATTCTCACTGTGCCGGATGCGATGGGTCTGGGACTTTATTTCACCGAAGGCGAAGGCCCGAAGTTTTCGCGCCCCTTGCGCGACGAAGCGTCGATTATGGCGTTACGTGTACCCGATATAGGCAAGGATCTGCGCTATGTGACTGACGCAGTCTCGCAGATTCGCAAGTCACTGAATGGCAGCGTACCTCTGATTGGTTTCTCCGGCAGCCCGTGGACGCTGGCCTGCTATATGGTGGAAGGTGCGGGCAGTTCTGATTATGCACGGGTGAAAACGCTGATGTATAAAGAGCCCAAGCTGATGCACCATATTCTTGAAGTCACCACGCAGGCAGTGACTCAATACCTGAATGCGCAAATTGAAGCGGGTGCACAGGCAGTGATGATTTTTGACTCCTGGGGTGGTGCGCTTTCACATTCCGCATATCATGAATTCTCACTGCCCTATATGCAAAAGATCGTTGAAGGCTTGAAACGTGAGCAGGATGGCGTAAGAGTGCCTTCTATCGTCTTTACCAAGGGCGGCGGTCTGTGGATAGACAGTATTGCCAATATCGGTAGTGATGCTGTGGGTCTGGACTGGACGATGGATATCGGCGTGGCACGTCAGCGTGTTGGTAACAAGGTGGCGCTGCAGGGCAACCTCGATCCCAACGTGTTGTTTGCCACCCCTGAAGTAATCCGCGTCGAAGTTGAAAAAATTCTTGCCAGTTATGGTTTTGGCAGTGGCCATGTGTTCAATTTGGGCCACGGAATTTCACAGTTTACCAATCCGGACAATGCGGCAGCACTGGTGGCTGCGGTGCATGAATTGAGTAAAAAATATCACTAACTGCTCTTGACAATGGCTGGTTATGCACAAGACCAGCATGAACATTGAGGCCGCGGGAGTGTTCCCCTGCGGCCTCAATGTTTTCTATGTAACCAATTGAATATTAATAATTTATTCATTGCATTTAAAATAGGCGCAAGAAAAAAACTGTATATATCGTTGATAGTTAGCCCACTTGTCAGTGAGTTGTACACATAGTTATCCACAGGTTATGTGGGTAAGATAAAAACTCTAATCGAGTCAAGGTGCTTGGTAATATTTCAAAGAATATACTGGAGAGCAATTAAATAAATGCAGATTGTTCGTGTCGCACTGGAAGTTCCGCTGTCAACCGTTTTTGATTATTTTTTAGCGGAAAATATGACGGTTGTCGAAGGGCAACGTGTCGTGGTTCCTTTCGGGCGCAAACAAGTTGTCGGCGTGGTGATGGAGTGTGCGGCGCAGTCTGATGTTGCAAGCGAACGTATCAAGTCCGTGGTGCAAGTATTGGAGGATGTGCCGCCTTTGTCAGGCGAGTTGCTCAAGTTGCTAAGGTTCTGCAGCGACTATTATCACCATCCGGTTGGCATGACCGTTATGTCCGCCTTGCCAACGCGCTTGCGCGGCAGCCAGCCGGTGGAACTCAAGCAAGCGCTAACTTATTGCCTGAGTCCCAATGGGCGCTTACTTGATCTGTCACAACTGCCCAAGCGCAAAGTCGTGCAGCTACGCCTGTTGCATGCCTTGCAGGAGCACACCTTGAGTGCCGCACAAGTGCGAGCCTTGTCACCGACTGCTCCCGCTGCCCTTAAATTGCTGATTGAAGCGGGATGGGTGGAGGAGGGGGCCGCAAACAACCAGCTTGCCGATTTTGTATTCAACGAGGCGCACCAGTTAACCGCCGAACAACAGCTAGCCGTGGATACGGTCAATCAGGCCAGCGGCTATCAAACCTTTTTGCTGCATGGCGTAACTGGCAGCGGCAAGACCGAGGTCTATGTACACCTGTTGCATCAAGTGTTGCAGCGTGGTGGTCAGGTTTTGTTGCTGGTGCCGGAAATCAATCTTACGCCGCAACTGGAATATTATTTCCGCAGCCGTTTCCCAGATACCGAATTGGTGAGTCTGCATAGCGGGCTCAATGAAGGTGAGCGCACACAAAACTGGTTGCTGGCGCAATCAGGTCAGGCACGGATCATTTTGGGTACACGTCTGGCCGTGTTTACTCCCTTGCCCAATCTGGCCTTAATTATTGTCGACGAGGAACACGATGCCTCGTTTAAGCAACAGGATGGCCTGAGATATTCGGCGCGCGATGTGGCGATTTTCCGCGCCAATGAGCGCGGTGTACCCATCGTGCTGGGCTCTGCTACACCATCGCTGGAAAGCTATTACAACGCGCGTATTGGGCGCTATGCACTGCTCAAATTGAGCGAGCGTGCTTCTGAGCTTGCGCAGCTTCCCAGCGTGCGCTGTATTAATATCAGCAATGCGCTGTTGCCTGAAGGGATCAGCAAGGAATTACTGACTGCCCTAGGTGAGCGTTTACTGCGCGGCGAGCAGAGCCTGGTGTTTATCAATCGGCGTGGCTATGCGCCGGTATTAATGTGTACTGCATGCGGCTGGTTGTCCGATTGTCCCAATTGCGCGGGGAAAATGGTGTTGCACCTGAAGGATAGGCGCTTGCGCTGCCATCACTGCGGTCATCAGGCGCGTGTTCCCCAGGGCTGCCCGACGTGCGGCAATGCCGATTTGCAGCCGGTCGGGATAGGTACGCAGCGCGTAGAAACGGTGTTGCAAACACTTTTTCCGGAGGCGCGTATCCTGCGCGTAGACCGCGATAGCACGCGCAACAAGGGCACTTGGAATGCGATGCGCAAGCAGATCCAGGATGAGGCAGTAGATATCCTGGTTGGCACGCAAATGCTGGCCAAGGGCCACGATTTTCATAATCTGACGCTGGTGGGTGTGCTGAACCCGGATGGAGCGTTGTATAGCGGTGATTTTCGCGCGTCGGAAAAGCTCTTTGCACAACTAGCCCAGGTCTCAGGACGCGCAGGCCGTGGAGATAAACCCGGCGAAGTCCTGGTGCAAACAGCCTTTCCAGATCACCCGTTATTTCGCGCATTGCGCGCGCATGATTACGATAGCTGGGCCGCGACTTTGCTCGCAGAACGCGAGCAGGCCGGATTCCCTCCCTTCGTATTTCAGGTGTTGTTGCGTGCAGAAGGCAAACTGGAATCCGATGTGTACGAGTTTATGCAGCAAGCGCGCAGCGTCGCTGCAGGATTGGCCATGCAGGTGGAAATTTACGGTGTTGTAGCGGCCGCCATGCCGCGTCGCGCAAATCACATCCGCGTTCAGTTGCTGGTGCAAAGTAATACCCGAAAAAACCTGCAGCAATTCTTGCGTGCATGGAGCCCTGTGCTGGATAGGATGCCGACAAAAAAATTGCGCTGGTCTCTGGATGTTGATCCGTTGGAATTTTAGATTTTGATTTACGCAAGAATGAAAATGGAAATGCCGTCAGTATTGAATACTGACGGCATTAATATTGCACCAAACTTTCTTTGTTTCGACACTAACAAGCTGGAATAGTAAATTTCATTCAGTTGTTTTTGGCACCCTGATCTACCCATTTATTCAGAAGACTGGATTTGTCCTTGGGCAGGCCACCCTTGATGCCGTATGGCATGCTGATGGCCGGACTTGCGTGGCCACCGACGAGGACATTCAATGTGCTCGTAAGGCTGGAACCGGGTTGTATCACCGGTCCAAATTTTGTGCCTTTCATCAGGCTCTGGTAGGTGCGCAAATCAAATCCACTTTTGTTGTACCCCTTGCCGCCGGGTATGTGACAACTTAAGCAATAGTCCTGAAAAATGGGATAAATATCATTTTTATAACTGATTTCCTTTTGCGCTAACGCGGGTAGTGAAAATACTGTCAGTAAAGCGCCGCCTAGCAAAATCTTGACTTTCATGTTGTTCCTTTCTTAAGAAATGCCGCGTTGATCCTGTAAACAAAATCAACGTTAAATTTGATTGCTGCAACTTTTATAATATTACCCTGTTTTTTGTGGGCCCAATGGAAATTTACGCGGATGTTGAGAATATTTATCTGAAATATCAGTACATTATCATTTGCTAATTTGTTATATTGCGTAAGCAGTGTCGGAATCTCGAACGTAATGCGGTTGGAGTGCTATGCAATGTAACTGGGGTACAATGAAGCAGGGATTGGAAATGCACTTGAGAAATTATCACCGTGTGTAGCGGTGGTGAATAAAATTAACACACTGAAAGGTACAAAATGAAATCGATGCGCTCTCATATGGTCTGGCTCAATTTACCCAATATGCCTACGCCTATCAAAGTTCTTTTCTCGGGATATCTGCTGGCAATTGGCCTGGGTTTGTCAATGGCCGGGCTGCAAATCATGCTGACTCACGGTATGGCCGACGGAAAACCGGGACTCTCTGTGGATGACATCGTATATAGCTATTACGGCGATAGAAATTCAAGCAAGCTGGAAGGCAAGCTCAATGGCTCAATGAAAGAAATGGGTACTCCTGAAGCACGGCTAGAAATTATTAAATGGGTGCGCAATGGTTCGCCTGAGGCAGAGTGGGAAACGCATATTAAGGCTACATTCAGTCAAAATTGCGTTTCATGCCACGGCGTGATTCCTGGGATACCAAATTTCAATAATTTTGAAGACGCTAAAAATGCAGCCAAAATTAACGAGGGCGCAAGCATACAAAGTCTGACGCGTGTTTCGCACATCCACCTGTTCGGGATCAGTTTTATCTTCTTTATGATGGGGTTTATATTCAGTTTTTCCGTTGGTGTGCCGAGGTTGCTGAAAATTATCGTCATCGCGTTCCCCTTTGCCTTTCTGATTCTGGACATACTTTCATGGTGGCTGACGAAGTGGAGTCCCCATTTTGCATGGCTCGTCATGATCGGCGGATTTGGTTACACCCTGGCATCCACGTTTATGTGGGTGGTCAGCATGTATGAAATGTTGATATTGTCGCGCTCGGGTAAGGTTTATGGCAATGCCTGGGAAAATGACATGAAGGCATGGGGCGTAGACATGGATAAGCCGCGCGAAGAAGGTTGATGTGAACGGATAAACAACAGGGGGAAGATGTATTCATCCCGTAACTGAAATAAAGGACCCGCTTAAAACATGGGTCCTTTATTATTTTGATATGTAGGCGTTCACACGTTTGCCTAGCAGGACTGCAAGAATCAAGATGAGCAGCCAAAATCCAATCACCAGTTGAATGATAAGTTGCATACGGGATTCGGCCAATTCAGCGATGTTGGAGACGTGTTTTTGATTCAGAGTGACAAAAGTATCGATCAGAGGAGTTACCTTTTTCTCGGTTGCGCTTACTTCAGCCAGTATTTCACGGGCCTTGTCCCAATCGATAGAGGTGCTGCTAAGAGTCTGGTCGAGCTGTTCTGCAAGCTTTGTTATCTGCCCTGTCTGGAATTCTATTTGCGACAGAAACGACTGCCCCTGGTCATCCCTCGGGATCATGTACAGACCAGCTTTGATAGCCTCCTTGCTCTCAGTAAATTTTTTTTGGAATACATCCCTGTCTGTGTCGGCATAGTATTCATAGAGGATGGGTTTCTGCGCAAAAATTGCGAAACGCAATTTGGAAATATTTTCAGCCAGTGGCAGGTCAACTTTTACCAACGAAGTCGTTGTGGATGAAATGGAATAAACATTGAAATAGACTAGTGCGGTGAGTGTGCAGCCAAGAGCGATTAATAAAAGATTAAACCCAAATATTTGCCTGGAAATGGAAGTCATAAAGCACCTTAAAGTTGTTTATACGACACAAAGCAACAATTTAGAAAAAAGAATATGTCTGGTTGAATATTAATACATATGCCGGTTATGCTACTACAAGAAATATTTCTCTGCCTGTTTAGATGTAATTCTTAACCACCAATATAAGACATCTCAATTTTTTTACCTGCGGGGATGCCACCGTCAGTTTGCAGCGTGCGTAATTCGGAGTATCGGTCATTACGAGCACGCCACAGGTGGGCGATTGCGGTGGATATTTCCTGGTCTGATTTTCCGCCACGCATGAGTGCGCGCAAATCGTAACCGCTGTTGGCAAAAAGGCAATTGTAAAGTACTCCTTCGGTGGAAATTCTGGCGCGCACGCAGCTATGACAAAAGGCTTTGGTCACGCTGGAGATTAAACCTATTTCACCACCACCATCAATGTAGTGCCAACGTTCTGCGGTATCGCTCACATTTCTGGGCGGGTTTAGCTCAAGCGGCATTTCTGCTGAAATACGCTTGATGACTTCCGCGGAGGGAATCACTTCATCCATCTTCCAGCCATTGGATGCGCCTACATCCATATATTCGATAAAGCGCAAGATGAAAGGCGAATCTTTGAAATATCGCGCCATGGGAACAATTTCCCGGTCGTTTACACCACGCTTTACGACCATATTGACCTTGATCGATTCTAGCCCTGCTTCATGCGCGACACGCAGTCCTTCCAGCACATCGGAAACAGGAAAATCTGCATCATTCATGCGCTTAAAGGTGGCGTCATCCAGCGAATCCAGGGACACGGTGACCCGGTTTAAACCCGCGTTTTTCAGGGCCTGCGCTTTTTTGGCCAGCAACGAACCGTTGGTGGTGAGTGTCAGGTCAAGATCTTTGCCATCGATTGTTTTGATACTTGCAAGTTGTTCAATCAACACCTCCAGATGTTTGCGTAACAGGGGTTCCCCACCGGTCAGACGAATTTTGGTCACGCCGTGGGCGACAAATATTTTTGTGATGCGCAGTATTTCTTCAAAACTGAGCAGGGAAGCGCGTGGTAAAAAGGGGTGATCCTTGTCAAAAATTTCTCTGGGCATGCAATATACGCAACGGAAATTGCAGCGGTCCGTGAGGGAAATACGCAGATCCTGCAGGGGGCGCGAGCGTGTGTCGAGTAAAGAACCCGTGGGTGTTTCCAGCACAGAAGGCAAATCAGGCATAGAGCCGTTTGCAGCAAGGTTGGTGATGCCGATAATTTTTTTGGACATAATGGAGACATTATAAACGCAACGGCGGGCTGTTTGTTCAGCGATAGACCTTGGTTGTTTTGTGGTTAAATCGGGGTAAAACCAATGTACACAGGGACCTAGAAATGCGCGTCAATTTTTTGGTGAGTATCGGTTGATGCAAGTAAGTTGTTATGAATTAGTGCAATAATGTTAAGCCAAGGAAAAAATTACGTGAGTTAGTGTATTAAGCCGTTTTAAAGTTCCTGCATGACAGATTTGATCTTCCAATTTATAAAGGGGTAACACAATGGCATTTTTTGATTTTCTGGATAAAGAACATACCGTCGCCAAGACGGGTTTCAACCGCTGGCTGGTACCACCGGCAGCATTGGCTATCCATTTATGCATAGGTATGGCTTACGGTTTCTCGGTATTCTGGTTGCCACTGTCCAAAGCAGTTGGTATCAGCAGTGCAGTAGTTTGTCCGGCAGAGATGAGCTTCATGACGCAAATTTTTTCCTCCAGTTGCGACTGGCAGATTTCAACTCTGGGCTGGATGTATACCCTGTTTTTTGTCCTGCTCGGCAGTTCGGCGGCGCTGTTCGGTGGCTGGCTGGAGCATGCGGGCCCGCGCAAAGCCGGCGTGGTGGCAGCTTTGTGCTGGGCGGGTGGTCTGGTGATTTCAGCATTGGGAGTATATACCCATCAAATTGCTTTGATGTGGCTGGGTTCGGGCGTGATCGGCGGGATCGGTCTGGGCCTGGGCTATATCTCACCGGTGTCGACCTTGATCAAGTGGTTCCCGGATCGTCGCGGTATGGCAACCGGTATGGCCATTATGGGCTTTGGCGGCGGTGCAATGATAGGCGCGCCTATGGCCAATGAACTGATGAAGCATTTCGCTACCCCAGCTTCGGTGGGTGTTTGGGAAACATTCCTGGTGATGGCGGCTATCTATTTTGTGTTCATGATGGCCGGAGCATTTGGCTACCGTGTGCCTCCAACAGGCTGGAAGCCGGCGGGCTGGACTCCGCCAGTTGCAAGGGCAGGAAGCACCATGATCACTGAAAAGCATGTGCACGTGAGCAAAGTATGGGGTATTCCACAATTCTGGCTGGTCTGGGGTGTGTTGTGCTTAAACGTGACGGCCGGTATCGGGGTGATTGGAATGGCTTCACCCTTGCTACAGGAAGTATTCGCGGGGAAGTTGATAGGTGTAGTTGCCACATTCAACGAGTTGAGCGGTGAGCAGAAAATGCAAATTGCAGCGATTGCGGCCGGTTTTACCGGCTTGTTGTCGTTATTCAATATTGCGGGCCGTTTTGTATGGGCTTCTTTCTCGGACTATATCGGTCGCAAGGCGACCTACTTTGTATTCTTTATCCTGGGATTCATTCTGTACGTATCGATACCCTCACTGGGGCATTCAGGAAGCGTTGCGCTTTTTGTAGCGGCCTTCTGTGTGATTTTATCGATGTATGGCGGTGGTTTTGCTACTGTGCCTGCCTATCTGGCAGATTTGTTTGGCACACAGATGGTCGGCGCTATTCATGGCCGCTTGCTGACTGCTTGGGCAACTGCAGGTGTGCTCGGTCCAGTTCTGGTTAACTATATACGTGAATATCAATTGTCACATGGCGTGGCCAAGGCTCAAGCTTATGACGTGACCATGTACATCATGGCCGGGTTGCTATTGCTGGGCCTGTTGTGCAATGCGCTGATACGGCCTATTGCAGACAAGTATTTTATGACGGATGAAGAGTTGGCGAATGAAAGGCAGCTTGCTCATGAACGTGCGCTGCCTAAAAATGCTGCCAATGCAACTGTTTCATCTGATGTAGGCGCCGGTAGTCATCCTGTATTGATTTTAATGGCATGGGCAGCAGTCGGTATTCCGCTGGCCTGGGGTATTTGGATTACGGTGCAAAAAGCCTTAATCCTGTTTAAATAACATCCAGGCCCAAAGAGCCGGGAGATAGCACTCTTTCCTTGGATATTGTTATGCGTGGGCAGCGACCCATGTTGGGGTGGGCGTTTTAACCCATAAAAAATACAAGCAGTTGTGTTGAGGAAGTCTCTAAAAATTCAGGTTTGGTGTGCAGGCATCAAGTTTTGAATTTTTAGAGGAGTCCTTAAGCAAGTAAAATTTTCAATTGATGCAGGAGATTCCGGGTGAAAGCTCAATCCACTTTTTCCCTTGAGCTATTAAAAAACATTATAGCCAGGAACAGTGCTGTGCCCGGAGCCATGCTGCCTGTCCTGCACGAGATTCAGGATACAGTTGGCTTTGTTCCCACAGCTGCTGTGCCATTAATCGCTGATGCATTGAATCTGTCGCGCGCTGAAGTGCATGGCATTATTACTTACTATCACCATTTTCGGCAGCAGCCGGGTGCAAAATATGTGCTGAAATTGTGCAGTGCTGAAGCGTGTCAGGCAGTTGGATCTGCCGCCTTGGCCGAGCATGCCAAGGCAACGCTGGAGTGCAATTTTCATGAGAGCACGACAGACGGCCTGTTCGCGCTGGAGCCTGTGTATTGCCTGGGCTTGTGTGCGTGCGGCCCTTCCATGATGGTGAATGATGCCGAGGTGCATGGTCGTATGACCCCGCTGCAATTTGATGCGCTGGTGCAGGAATTGAGAGGTGCAAAATGAGTGTCACTATTTTTGTACCGAGTGACTCTGCGGCACTGGCAGTGGGTGCAGACAAGGTGGCCGCAGCGATACAGGCCGAAGCCATAATGCGAAAAATTGATATTAAAATTATTCGCAACGGTTCGCGCGGCATGTTCTGGCTGGAAACGATGGTGGAAGTGGCAACTTCACAAGGGCGTATCGCCTTTGGCCCGGTGACCGTTGCTGACGTCAGCAGCCTGTTTGATGCCAGTTTCACCAGCGGCGGAAAACATGCGCTTGCTTTGGGTTTGACCGAAGAAATTCCCTATCTGAAAAAGCAGGAGCGATTGACCTTTGCACGAGTCGGCATCACCGATCCCTTATCACTTGACGATTATCTGGCGCATGAAGGTTATGTGGGTCTGCGTAATGCCATCCAGCTGACGACTGAGCAGATTGTGCAGCAGGTGACCGACTCCGGCTTGCGCGGCCGCGGCGGTGCAGCGTTTCCCACCGGCATTAAATGGAAGACGGTGCTTGCTACAATTGCGGCGCAAAAATACATCGTATGTAATGCAGACGAAGGCGATTCCGGTACGTTCTCCGATCGTATGGTGATGGAAGACGACCCATTTGTATTGATCGAGGGTATGACCATCGCTGGCTTGGCGGTTGGAGCGACTCAGGGTTATATCTATGTGCGCTCGGAGTACCCGCATGCCATCGCAGTATTAAACGCAGCAATTGCTACTGCGAACAAGCACGGCTATCTAGGCAATAATATTCTCGGCTCAGGCAAGGCATTCCAGTTGCAGGTGCGCAGAGGGGCAGGTTCCTATGTGTGCGGCGAAGAAACTGCACTGCTGGAAAGCCTCGAAGGCAAGCGTGGCATCGTGCGCGCCAAGCCGCCGCTGCCAGCGATTGAGGGGCTGTTTGGCCAGCCCACCGTGATCAATAATGTTATTTCACTGGCTACCGTCCCCGTCATACTTGCAAAGGGCGCTGCTTTCTATAAAAATTTCGGCGTGGGCCGTTCGCATGGCACGCTGCCTTTCCAGTTGGCTGGGAACATTAAACAAGGTGGTCTGGTCGAAAAGGCATTCGGTATCACCTTGCGTGAGTTGTTGCAGGATTTTGGCGGTGGCAGCCTGAGTGGTCGACCAATCCGCGCGGTGCAAGTGGGCGGCCCATTGGGTGCCTATTTGCCGGTGTCACAATTTGACACCGCTATGGATTACGAAGCGTTTGCCGCGATAGGCGCGGCAGTCGGCCACGGCGGCATGGTGGTGTTTGACGATAGCGTGGATATGGCGAAGCAGGCAAGGTATGCGATGGCATTTTGCGCGCTCGAATCCTGCGGTAAATGCACGCCCTGCCGCATAGGTTCCACACGCGGGGTCGAGGTGATGGACAAAATTATTGCCGGCAAGGAGCGCAAGAAGCAGATCGGTCTGTTGCGCGATTTATGCGACACCATGAGCAATGGTTCATTGTGCGCGATGGGCAGTATGACGCCTTATCCGGTGTTGTCGGCACTGAATCATTTTCCGGAAGATTTTGAGTAGCCTATTGATCTTTTTATAAATCATGACACCACTAAACCCCTCCCAGCCTCCCCTTAACAGGGGAGGAGCGAACTTCTCTCTCCCCCTGTTAGAGGCAGGGTCGCAGCAACGCTGCGGGGTACCCGCCAGCATACCCCTTGCGGGTGCAAGGGGGAGCCGGAGGGGGTTGAGCCCTGTGAACAATTAAGGAAACCATCATGAGCCTGCACAATGACATCGACTATGGCACACCGGCCAGTGAGTCCGATCAGCTAATCAATCTGAATATCGACGGCAAGGAGATTACCGTGCCCAAGGGCACTTCGCTGATGCGCGCTGCCGCCGGGGCCGGGGTGATGGTGCCCAAGCTGTGTGCGACCGATAGCCTGGAGCCTTTCGGCTCCTGTCGTTTGTGCCTGGTGGAAATTGAAGGCCGCCGTGGTTACCCCGCCTCCTGCACCACACCGGCAGAAGCCGGCATGAAGGTACGCACGCAGTCGCCCAAGCTGGCCGATATACGCCGTGGCGTGATGGAGCTGTACATCTCCGACCATCCGCTGGACTGCCTCACCTGTGCCGCCAACGGCAATTGCGAACTGCAAACCATGGCCGGCGTGGTGGGTTTGCGCGATGTGCGCTACGGCATGAAGGGAGCGAATCATTTCGATAAAAAAAACGCGGCGGCCGTGGATGAGTCTAATCCCTATTTCAGCTACGACCCCGCCAAGTGCATCGTATGCAACCGCTGTGTGCGCGCCTGTGAAGAAACCCAGGGCACTTTTGCGCTGACCATCTCGGGGCGCGGTTTTGATTCGCGTGTTTCGGCGGGTGAGAGCCAAACCTTTATGCAATCGGAATGTGTGTCCTGCGGCGCCTGTGTGGCAGCCTGCCCGACGGCGACCTTGACCGAAAAAACCGTCATAGCAAAAGGCCAGGCCGAGCACAGTGCGATTACCACCTGTGCCTATTGCGGAGTAGGCTGCTCCTTCAAAGCCGAAATGCAGGGCAATGAAGTGGTGCGCATGGTGCCGCATAAAGACGGCAAGGCGAACGAAGGCCATGCCTGCGTGAAGGGCCGTTTTGCCTGGGGTTATGCGACACATAAGGATCGCATGCTGAAGCCGATGATACGGGCAAAGATTAGCGACCCGTGGCGCGAGGTGTCATGGGATGAGGCGGTGACCTATGCAGCGAGTGAATTTAAACGCATACAGGCAAAGTATGGGCGTGACGCCATCGGCGGCATTACTTCTTCACGCTGCACCAATGAAGAAGTGTATTTGGTACAAAAGCTGGTTCGCGCCGCCTTCCGCAATAACAACGTGGATACCTGCGCGCGTGTTTGTCATTCACCAACAGGTTATGGTTTGAAGCAGACGCTGGGCGAGTCGGCTGGCACCCAGGATTTCAAGTCGGTAGCAAAAACCGATGTGATACTTGTGATAGGCGCCAACCCCACCGACGGCCATCCGGTATTTGCCTCGCGCATGAAAAAACGTTTGCGTGCGGGTGCGAAATTAATTGTGATCGATCCGCGGGCTATCGGTCTGGTGAAGTCGCCGCATATCAGGGCCGACTATCATCTAAAGCTGCGCCCCGGCACCAATGTGGCGGTGGTCTGTGCATTGGCGCATGTGATCGTGACTGAAGGCTTGCTGGCAGAAGATTTTATTGCCGAGCGCTGCGAGAAAAAATCCTTTGATGAGTGGCGCGAATTTGTCGCGCGCCCCGCAAATTCGCCTGAAGTAACAGCAGAAATCACCGGCGTGCCTGCCGCAGAGTTGCGCGCCGCTGCACGCCTGTATGCCACCGGCGGCAATGCGGCGATTTATTATGGCCTGGGTGTGACCGAGCATTCGCAGGGCTCCACCATGGTGATAGGCATCGCCAATCTGGCGATGTCCACCGGCAATATCGGGCGCGAGGGCGTGGGGGTGAATCCGCTGCGCGGGCAGAACAATGTGCAGGGTTCCTGTGACATGGGTTCCTTCCCGCATGAGTTCCCTGGTTATCGCCATGTGTCGGATGCGGTAACTCACGATTTGTTTGAAAAAAATTGGGGCGTCAAGCTGCAGGCTGAGCCGGGTTTGCGCATCCCCAATATGTTTGAAGCGGCATTGGATGGCAGTTTTAAAGGGCTGTATTGCCAGGGCGAGGACATTGCACAATCTGATCCCAATACCCAGCATGTAACCGCGGCCCTTCAATCGCTGGAATGCATAGTAGTGCAGGATATTTTCCTGAATGAGACGGCGAAATTCGCCCATGTATTTTTGCCGGGCTCAACTTTCCTTGAAAAAGACGGCACGTTTACCAATGCCGAGCGTCGCATTTCACGGGTGCGCAAGGTCATGGAGCCCAAGGCAGGCTTGGGCGACTGGGAAGCGACCATGGCCTTGTCCAATGCACTGGGCTACCCCATGTATTACACCCATCCAGCAGAAATTATGGACGAAATTGCCGCATTGACGCCGACCTTTAGCGGGGTCAGCTACGAGAAGATTGACCGGCTGGGTAGCATCCAGTGGCCATGCAATGACCTGACCCCCGATGGCACGCCGGTGATGCATGTGGAGCACTTTGTGCGCGGCAAGGGCAAGTTCATCATTACCCAGTATGTGCCCACCGATGAAAAAGTGAATGCCAAATATCCGCTGATATTAACCACAGGGCGCATCCTGTCGCAGTACAACGTGGGGGCGCAGACCAGGCGTACCGAGAACGTGCAGTTCTACAGCGAGGATATTATCGAGATTCATCCGCATGATGCCGAAGAGCGCGGCATCAATGAAGGGGATTGGGTGGGTATAGAGTCGCGCGCCGGGCGCACTGTTTTGCATGCGGCAATCACCGAGCGGGTGCAGCCTGGTGTGGTGTATACCACTTTCCACTTCCCCGAATCCGGAGCAAATGTGATCACCACTGACAACTCGGATTGGGCAACCAATTGTCCGGAATACAAAGTGACCGCGGTGCAGCTGGTGCGAGTTACGCAGCCCTCAGAGTGGCAGAAAAACTTCAAAAAATTTACCCGCAAGCAGATCGAGTTGGTGCATGGCGATGCTTAAGCCAACTTGTTTCTGTAGGGTGCGCCGCGCGCACCATGGTGCGTATGACGCACCATGCAATCCACGCAGAAATTGTTGCCGATGACAGCAGAATATTCGCCGCTCAAGCGGGTGATGGTGGAGAAGTGTCAGGATGGTGAGCATGTATTGTCTTCTGACATTGTCGCGGAAGAAGTGCCTGTTGCACTGGTTTACAACAGTATCTCGCATGTGGTGATGCTGGCTAGCCCGCAGGATCTGGGAGACTTTGCGCTGGGGTTTTCCCTTAGCGAAGGCATTTTGCAGCATCCTTCCGAGTTGCTCGATTGCTTCGTCAGCAGGGTAGAGGATGGCATACATATCGATCTGCATATCAGCGAGGAGCGTTTTAACGCGCTGAAAGAGCAGCGCCGTAATCTGATCGGGCGTAGCGGCTGCGGCTTGTGCGGGGCGGAAACGCTGAAACAGGTGATACGCAATATCAAGCCGGTCAACAGCAGCGCCTTGTTCAGCGCAGAGCAAATTTATTCGGGTTTCGCACAGATTCAGTCGCGGCAGGATATACAGCGGCAGACGGGTGGTACACACGCAGCGGGCTGGCTGAATGCGCAGGGCAAGGTTGAGATAGTGCGCGAGGATGTGGGCAGGCATAACTCACTGGATAAATTACTGGGTGCTTTGCTGAAATGCGGACAGGATTTGTCCTCGGGCGGGGTGCTGATTACCAGCCGCGCAAGCTATGAAATGGTGCAAAAAAGCGCGACCGCAGGCATTGGTTTCCTGGCTGCAATTTCCGCACCTACCGGTCTGGCCATACGTTTGGCAGAACAAACGCAGTTAACATTGCTGGGCTTTGTACGGCCACGTAGCCATGTTATCTACACACAGGCACACCGCGTCAGGCGCTAAGACAACAAAGGATTGCTAATGGATATTCAAAACCTGGTCAAAATGGCCAACCAGATTGGTGCATTTTTTGAGGCTATGCCCGATCGTCCACAGGCGCTGCAGGATATTGCAGGACATATAAAACGCTCATGGGATCCCAGAATGCGTCATGAGATTCTTATTTATCTGGAACAGCAGGAGGGCGGCGAACTGAAGGAAATAGTCAAAGAGGCATTGCGTACGCATAAAACTTCGGTAGTATGATTACGTTGTTTGCCACAAAACCGGCAATTATGGTTTTGTGGCAAAGGGATTTATAATCCATCCCTGACTGTTTTATGTGCCTGTCCCAGATGTCCCAACCCAATACCCCCCAGCCTCATACGCCACTCACCACGGTTATACTGGCCGGTGGCCTGGGCAAGCGCATGGGTGGTGACAAGGGTTTGCAAACCTTGCATGGCAAGGCCCTGATCAGCTGGGTGGTGGAGGCTATACGCCGCGACAGCGATGAAATATTAATCAATGCCAATAATACATCGGCTGCATATCAGGACTTTGGTTTAAGGGTAATTGCGGATCAGTTACCTGACTGGCCCGGGCCCCTGGCCGGCTTGCATGCAGCATTGCTTGGCGCGCAGCATGATTATGTGCTGACGGTTCCCTGCGATACGCCCTTTTTGCCTCTTGATTTAATCAACAAGCTGCAGAGCGCGCAGAGCCTGCAGATGACTGAGGCCGCTGTAGCGGTGGTCGCGGGGCGCAGGCAACCAGCCATAGCCCTGTATCACAAAAGCGTGCTACCTAAACTGGTCACTTATCTGGCGGGAGGAGGGCGCAAGGTAAACGACTGGCTGGATTGCTTGCAGTTAAGTGAAGTGGTTTTCGATAATGTGGCGGAATTTGACAATATCAACTCTCAGGAAGACTTGGCTCTGGCTAACCTGTTGCCTATGAGTGCAAAGTGTTGCGTGAGGTAAGCCGGTTAACGGCATGGAAAAATAAAATGGTGTCTCAAAAGATAATCGGCTTTGCAGGCTTTTCAGGCAGTGGTAAAACTACGCTGCTGGAAAAAGTAATCCCCCTGCTGACCGCGCATGGCTTGCGCATAGCGGTGATCAAGCATGCCCACCACAAGTTTGATATCGACAAGCCGGGCAAGGATAGTTTTCGTCACCGCGAGGCGGGTGCGGGCGAGGTGCTGGTGGTATCGGGTTTCCGCTGGGCCCTGATGCATGAGCTGGTCGACGAAGCTGAACCAACGCTGCAAGAGCTTTGCAGTCGATTGTCGCCCTGTGATCTGGTGATCGTCGAAGGGTATAAATATTCCAAGATTCCAAAATTTGAGGTGCATCGCAGTGTGACCGGACATCCCCACCTGTACCCTGAAGATAAAAATATTATTGCGCTGGTTACGGATGTGCAAAGTGATATTCCGTTGCCGCAGCTGGACGTGAATAAGCCGCAGCAGGTGGCCGACTATATTCTGAAACTTTTTTCGCTGGAATAACAATTATGCAAATCAAAATTCTTTATTTTGGCCGCCCGAGCGAGATCCTGAATCTCGTTGACGAAACCGTCAATGTGCCCGCAGCTGTGGTTACCCTGGGCGAGTTGCTGGCATGGCTGCGTTTGCGCGGCGATATTTGGACACAAGAATTAACGGAAGCGCGTGTGCGCTGCGCGATTAACCAGGAATTTTCCGCGTGGACGGCAACCATTCATGACAAGGATGAGGTTGCCTTGTTTTCGCCTATCTCGGGAGGCTGACATGAGTAACGTTTCCATACAGCATGAAGATTTTGATGTGGGCGCGGTCATGGCTGAAATGCGTGCCACCAGCAATAACGTCGGCGCAATGGTCAGCTTTGTAGGGCTGGTGCGCGATTTAAGCTATGACGAGAGGGTGGAGAATATTCTAGTCGAACACTATCCCGGCATGAGCGAGAAGGCGCTTGATAAAATCATCGAGGAAGCCAGGCAGCGTTGGGATATATTGGCGGTGAAAGTCATACATCGCGTGGGCACACTGGGCCCTAATGACCAGATCGTGCTGGTGGCGACGGCTTCTTCGCATCGCGGACACGCATTTTCCAGCTGCGAATTTATCATCGACTATCTGAAGACAGATGCGCCCTTCTGGAAGAAGGAAGTTAAGCCGCAGGGTGGCGAATGGGTTGTGACTAAAGACAGCGACGTTCAACGTATGCAGCGCTGGGGTCGCTCATAGCGGCATAAACCTACTGCGCGGATGAATGGTTGCGTTGCGCGGTGCTCGGAATCCTCATGTATTAAATATACATTCCGGTTCCTGCGCTCCGTGCGCCTTACCCTTCATCCGCTCGCTACGTTTTATGCCGCTATGAGTTGCAGTATAAATAATCATCTGATGAAAGAACTTTGATATGAATAATGGATTAACCCACTTCGACAAACAAGGCCAGGCTCACATGGTGGATGTCGGTGAGAAAAACGAAACACGCCGCATCGCCAAAGCCACAGGTCGTATCGAGATGAGCACCAGTACTCTGGCCATTATTACTTCAGGTTCGGCGAAAAAAGGTGATGTGCTGGGTATCGCACGCATTGCCGCCATCCAGGGCAGCAAGCGTACCTCGGAATTGATTCCATTATGCCATCCGTTGTATTTGACCAGCGTTGCAGTGGAGTTCAATATAGATGGAAAAAATAGTGCGGTGGAGTGCACTGTTACCGCAGAAACTTTGGGCCGTACCGGCGTTGAGATGGAAGCGCTGGCCGCTGTGAGTATTGCCCTGTTGACCATTTACGACATGTGCAAAGCGGTAGACAGGGGCATGACGCTTACACAAATCCGCCTGCTGGAAAAACAGGGTGGGCGATCCGGTCACTGGCGGGCTGCATAAGCTATTGCCCATATGCGCAATACGTGCATTTAAGTATCAATGCAGGTGTACGCATCAAAACATGTTTTACTTCGCCAGACAGGTGCCTGTATGCAAATAGAGTTGAAACTAAATGAAGTAATTATGCTGGCAATTGTATTGCTACTCAGCATCACGGCTAATTTGCCGGACAGCTATATCGGCCAATACGTCAACAAGGACATGTTGTTAAGCGTACTGGCTACAGTCATCATCATTGCGCTGTTCCGCTATCTTCGCTGGATGCTGTTCCTGGCAGTTACTATTCTGGCTTTGGGTGCCAACCTGCCCGAGCAGATTGCCACAGTGGTGAACGTGGATCCGATAGTGATGATAGCCACCCTGGTAGTCCTGGTTTTTATTTCATTGCTAAACCATATTTTCAAACTTCTCCCGACTGACGCCGTCGTATCAAGGACCGATAGCAGCCAATCGCGCAAGGCAGTACTGGAGGCGGTAAAAGCAGGCAACCTGAGTAAGGTGAAGCACCTGCTGAATATGAATGTGGAAGTGAATTTTATTCAGGACGGTACTTCTCCCGCGCACATCGCGGCGGAACAGGGCAATAACGAGATCATGCAGGCACTCATTGATTACGGCGTAAATTTAAATGTGCTCAATAAAGATGGTTTGACTCCTATGGAAATTGCCATGGCATTTGGTTTTAACCACACCGTAGAAATGCTTAAACAATCAGGTAACGTTGATTTCAATTTGGCATAGCGACCAGTATTTAGAATACAGAGATCAGTATGAGACTATTTGATGTTCAGATTTTTTGCGCAGCAGTTTTGCTATCACTGGCGCACGCGCAGCATTCCTGTATCAGATGACGAATGCTTGCCGAAGCAAGTATTCTCCAATGGTTAAACTGCCACAATGACAGAAATCCAGCCAGAATTTATCCAGATTGATCGCGCAAGTGAAGGCCAGTTCCGTACTGAACTGATTGCCGGTCTGATAGCTAAGTCAGCCTGTGTTTCGCCAAAATATTTTTACGATGCGCTTGGATCTAAACTGTTCGCAGCAATTTGCGAGTTGCCGGAATATTATCCGACGCGAACTGAAGTCAATATTTTTGAAAAATATTTAAATGAGATTGTTGCCTCAGTCGGTAAGGGGGCCACGCTTATTGATCTCGGCGCGGGAGACTGCGCCAAGGCGGCGCGATTGTTTTCGGCGCTGCAACCCGTGCAATATGTAGCAGTGGATATATCTGCTGATTTCTTGCGCGATTCAGTCAGACACCAGCAACAGCGCTTCCCCCACATTCAAATGACGGGTTTGGGTATGGATTTTTCATCGTCTATGCAATTGCCGGAGGTCGTGCCAAGCAGTAAACGATTATTTTTCTACCCAGGTTCGTCTATCGGTAATTTTACACCCGTCGAGGCTGTGGCTTTTTTTCAACGATTGCGCGCAGCCTGTGGTGCGGATGGTGGCTTGCTGATAGGTGTAGATCTGGTCAAAGACCATGATGTTATAAATGCTGCTTATAACGATGCTCTGGGTATTACTGCATCGTTTAATTTGAATGTATTGCTGCACCTGAATAAATTACTGGGAGCAAATTTCGATATTCGTGCGTGGCGACATATCAGTTTTTTCAATGCTGCCCAAAGCCGGATTGAAATGCACCTCGAGGCCAGGCACACGCATACAGTTAAATGGCTGGGAGGTGAGCGATGCTTTGAGGCAGGGGAGCGCATCCATACGGAGAGCAGTTACAAATACACTGTAGTGGGCTTTGAAGCGCTGTTGCAACAAGCGGGAATGATGGTGGCGCGCAGCTGGAGTGATGAAAACAACTGGTTTATGGTTTGCCATGCGCGCGTGATGTGAAGGTGCGTACAGCATGCGCTCAAACATGGTCAACTATACATAGCGACATAAGTCTACTGCGCGAATGAATGGTTGCGTTGCGCGGTGCTCGGAGTCCTCATGTATGTTTATATACATTCCGGCTCCTGTGCTCCGTGCGCCTTACCCTTCATCCGCTCGCTACGACTTATGTCGCTATGTATATAACTACCGTGCACAGGTCCTGAACCCTACAAAAATATCATCACGTTCCGGCATGAAAAAATTGCGATAGCGCGGTGAGCGGATGCGCTGCTGGGTGACAAACGATGCGCCGCGTAAAACCTGGTGTGTGTGAAACCAGGGTGCTGAATATTCGAGATACACATCCGCTGAAAAACCGGGGTACGGTTCAAATGCTGAGTCAGTCCACTCCCACAAGTCGCCACTATGAAAATTTGGATTGCCTGACATGGCGGCATATTCCCACTCTGATTCGCTCGGCAGTCGCCGACCGGCCCAGCGGCAATAGGCCTGTGCTTCGTGCAAGCTCAGATGACGCACAGGCTCATCATCTATTAACTCAATCAATTTTCCAAAACGTTCACACTGCCACAAACCATCCTTGTGCTGCCAGTAACGCGGGGCTGCACGCTGCTTCAAGGCCAGCCATGCGCGTCCGGCATCATCCCAGAATTGCAATTTTTTATAACCGCCCTCCTGTATGAATTTTGTAAATTGTGCGTTTGATACCAGGGTGGAGTCTATGGCAAAGGCGGGAAGGGTAATTTGGTGCGCCCACTTTTCATTGTCGAATATAAATTCTTCAGTGGCCGGGCTGCCCAATTTGAATGTCCCGCCCTCAAAGTGCAATTCACTCTGAGGTTCCAGTGGCAATGTGTGCAATGAGAGTTGCGGTATCGCGATCAGACCCAAAGTTTGCAGGGTATAGGCAAACGCCTCGCCATGCATATCTTCATGCGCCAACGCCAAATGATACGGATATAGTGCAGCATTTTCATTGGGCAGTTTGACAAGCATTTCCAGGATGCGATTAAGGACTTCGCCGGCATATTGCTTGATGATAGCAGTCGCTGGCATGTCTAGCTGCCAGCGCGTCGAGTGTGCAATGCGGGCGGAATCAAACCAGCGGTCACAGTCCTGCAATAAGCTGGGACGGTTCGCCATGGCAAGCTTGCCCGATGGCGCATTGCGTAAAATAAACCACTCGGCAAACCAGACTAAATGCCCCAATTCCCATAGCGGTGGGTTGATCGTGGAAAGAAAGGGAACGCGAGCCGGATCATCCAGGCCCGACGACTGAAAGAGATCAAACAATGTCAGCGTATAATTGCGCGCATCCTGCATGGACGCAGCAAGCTGGTCTGGCGGGGCGTTACGGAATGAGGATTTTACGGACATAATAAATAGAGCAGCTAAATGGCAAAACCGCACATCGTCATTATCAGCCCTTACCTGCAAAATGCCAACAACGGCAATTGGCAAACGGCCTGGCGCTGGTCCCGTTTTTTGAGTAAAAAATATAAAATCACGCTCGCACTGGAGTGGGATGGCTGCGCGTGTGATGCCATGATTGCGCTGCATGCACGGCGTTCGGCGACCTCGATTGCAGCATTTGCTGACACATTTCCAGAGCTTCCGCTCATCGTGGTGCTTACCGGCACGGATTTGTATAGAGACATAGGCAGCGATGAAAGTGCGCAGCATTCTTTGCAAGTGGCCACGCAGTTGATTATTTTACAAGCAGCAGGATTGCAGGTACTCGATAAGCGTTTGCACGCTAAAACGCAGGTGATATACCAATCTGCGCCGTCGCTCAAGCCTGTTAAGCACAACCCTAAAAAGCTGCCACGTTTTTTTGACGTTACGATGGTGGGGCATCTGCGTGGCGAGAAAGATCCCGCTACTTTTATGCACGCAGTACAATCACTGGAGTCAGCCAGCATTCGCATGATACATATCGGCGGCGCACTTGACCCCGGTTTGGCTGCGCAGGCAGAGAAAACGCAAGAACTGTACCCCCGGTATCATTGGCTGGGCAATGTCGCCCACGCTGCTACACGGCAGCGTCTGAAACGCAGCCAGCTGATGGTCATTACTTCCAGAATGGAGGGCGGGGCGAATGTCATTATCGAAGCCGTCACCAGTGGTGTTCCGGTGCTGGCCAGTGATATATCAGGCAATCGCGGCATGCTGGGTGAAAATTATGCGGGATATTTCCCTGTCGGGGATAGTAAGAAATTGGCACAACTGATAGACCAGGCCGCCAGCGATGCAAATTTTTATCGCCGCTTGCAAACGCAGTGTGCTGCACGGGCTGAGTTTTTTTCCCCGGAGCGCGAGAGAAAGACTTTGTTAAAATTAATAGATCGTTGTATCACTTAAATTTGAGGCGCTTATGAATTCGATGCAAGATAACAATATCAAACTGACTTCATTCTCTCACGGTGGCGGCTGCGGTTGCAAAATAGCGCCGGGCATACTGGCTGATATTCTGAAGAACTCGGCCGGTTTTGCGGTACCCAAGGAGTTGCTGGTCGGAATTGAAACCTCAGACGATGCCGCTGTGTACAAGCTCAACGACGAGCAGGCGCTGATTGCGACTACGGATTTCTTTATGCCTATCGTGGATGACCCCTATGACTTTGGCCGCATCGCGGCGACTAATGCAATCTCCGATGTGTACGCGATGGGAGGCACACCGATAATGGCATTGGCGCTGGTAGGCATGCCCATCAACAAATTGCCGATCGATGTTATCGGCAAGATCATCAAGGGGGGTGAATCGATATGCGCTGAAGCGGGCATCCCAATTGCGGGCGGGCACACCATCGATTCGGTTGAACCGATTTACGGCCTGGTGGTGATGGGGCTGGTGCATCCCTCCAAAATCAAGCGCAATGCGGATGCAAAGGCAGGGGATATATTGATACTTGGCAAACCCTTGGGGGTGGGAGTGTTGTCGGCAGCCCTGAAAAAAGGTGCGCTAGACGCCGCCGGTTACGCCACGATGATAGCGAGCACTACTAAACTTAACAAGCCGGGAATTGCCCTGTCCAACCTCCCCGGCGTGCATGGGTTGACTGACGTAACCGGTTTTGGTTTGTTGGGACATATGCTGGAGATAGCACGCGGTTCGGCTTTGACGGCGAAACTGAGTATGAAAAAAATTCCTCTGCTGGCGAATGTACAGCAGCTGGCCAGCGATGGATTTGTAACGGGTGCATCCGTGCGCAACTGGGATGCTTATGGCCACGATGTCATCCTGGGCAAGGATATTTCAGCAGTACAAAAAGCACTGCTGACTGACCCGCAAACCTCGGGAGGGTTGCTGGTGTCGTGCGATCCCTCTGCTGTGGCTGAAGTGTTGGCGCTATTTGCGCGCGAAGGTTTTGCATCTGCGGCAGTGATAGGTGAAATGACTGCTGGTCAGGCGAAGATAGAAGTGATGAGTTGAATGAGGCAAGTTGCCGAGGGGCTGCTCTGTGCCCGTTTGAGACTGTCGATCTTGATATTGGATTGCCGGAAAGCTGCCATTCATCAAGGGAGAACCGAAGCTAAATGACAATTTTAGGATTTCAGTACGCAGTTTATTGCGCCGATCTACGTACATAGCTTGGGAAGCTAGGGTATTACCATTATACGACGCCCGCGAAGGCCGCAATTCTACTTGCGTTGTCCATATTACTCAATAACAGTGTTGAGACAGTGGGGCGATTACTGTGATGACTGTTGCTTTGACTGTGTCTGGATAGTTGCTATGGTTTATGAAGAATATCCGGCCATTGTATGTCCCAGTTGGAAGCCGACGCACACTCTCCAATGCCGATGTCATTCAATAAAATGCCTTTCAAAGGCCTTGTCATTTAGTAGCTTATAAGCTACATTGTTCACTATGATTGAAATTTTTCGATACCAGCTCAAAGATGGCAGAGAACCTCTGACCGATTGGCTTCAGTCGCTCAGAGATAATCAGGCCCAAGCCAAGATTCGTGTTCGTATCAGACGGCTGGAGGCGGGGAATTTCGGCGACTGTGAACCAGTGGGTGAAGGAGTGCAAGAATTGCGAGAACACCTTGGAGCAGGTTACCGAGTGTATTTTGGTCGTCATGGTCAGGCAGTTGTTATCTTGCTGTGCGGTGGCTCCAAGAAATCACAAGCTGCAGATATCAAGACCGCTAAGGAATATTGGGAAGATTGGAAAAGGAGACAAGGATGAAAAAATTGAAAGCTGCGGTATCTCACCATGATCGAGAAGTGGCCGAACTACGTGCGGATCGTGAGTTGGCTGTTGAATATCTGAAGGCCGCCATGGAATCGCTCGACAACCCCGATGACCGTGCAGCAGGTCTGCTTGCTCTGCGTACTGTTGCTGAAGCGTATGGAGGACTCGGGGCAGTTGCCACTGAAGCTGGGATCAGCCGCGAATCGCTTTATCGGGCACTATCTGCAAAAGGAAATCCGACACTGAAAACGCTGCTCGCTGTATTGAAAGCTGTTGGTATGAAACTCTCAGTGGAACCAGAACATCACGCTACTGTATAAACAATGGTTGATCGGTTCATGAAAGGTGTCGACTCTGACCCTAATATTTCTTGCACTGACCCTAGTATTTCTTGCATGGGCTGACAGACGTAACCGGTTTTGGTTTGTTGGGGCATATGCTGGAAATTGCACCTGGCTCAGGTTTGACGGCGAAACTGAATATGAAAAAAAATCCCTCTGCTGGCAAATGTGCAGCAGCTGGCCAGTGATGGATTTGTAACAGGGGCATCCGTGCGCAACTGGGATGCCTATGGCCACGATGTTATCCTGGGCAAAGATATTTCAGCAGTACAAAAGGCACTGCTGACTGACCCGCAGACATCGGGTGGGTTGCTGGTGTCGTGCGATCCCTCTTGTGTGGCTGAAGTGTTGGCGCTGTTTGCACGCGAAGGTTTTGCGCAAGCGGTCGTGATAGGTGAGATGGCAGCCGGTCAGGCGAAGGTAGAAGTGATGAGTTAAAGGAGGCAAGTTTCCGAGGGGTTGCTCTGTGCCCGTTTGAGACTGTCGATCTTGATATTGGATTGCCGTAAAGCTGCCATTCATCAAGGGAGAACCGAAGCTAAATGACAATTTTAGGATTTCAGTACGCAGTTTATTGCGCCGATCTACGTACATAGCTTGGGAAGCTAGGGTATTACCATTATTCGACGCCCGCAATCACTGTGATTTTACACTATTCAATTAACCACTGTCTTTCCACGGTTTCCGACAGTGCTTGATAGTTGGTGCTGACAGTTGGAGGAATGATGGGGAAATTGTCCTATTTCCAAAAGTGGTAGCGGTCTTGGGGTGACTGTGGGGGTAATTCGTCAAGCCTAAAATTAGGATGCCCGATAACTGCTGTTCGTGCCCCGCAGCTCACGACCCGTTGTGGCTATTTAGAGATATGAGCGCCTAGTTTGTTTAGATGTCATACCTCTAGCAAGCACGTCTAAAATCAATAACACCCAAGTACTTAAGCGTCTCCTCGCGGCCATACCAGTAGTTTGGGTCATCAAGGCGGTAGGCCAGCAAGCTGCGTGGTTCAAAATTGGACTCAGCGATCAACAAGCCGCCATCACAAATTGCCTTAGCTAATACATCCTTGTCTCCCTTGCCAAAATTTGCTGCATGGAATGGAGGAAAGTAATCATCCATGTCCATACCCAATGGAACATGCGCGATGCCAATCAAATTAGGAGTAGCGCTCTGCAGGAGGATATATCGGCACCAACGTTTTTCCGGCACCTCATCACTCATAAGACCCGAAGATACATCCACCTCTCTGACTAGAAAATCATTCTTCACAAGAAACAGATGTTTTGTATCAAAAATATTTTGTGTAATCACAGATATTGCTCGAATTTTTAAAAATTATCCTTTTTTTCCATTTCGTTTCCGCCAGACTGATTGCTGCGGGGTTGGAAATATTCATTACTTGAAGCAGGCGTGGCCGTAAGAGTCCTGCATGGAAGCATCAAATCCAACTTACCAGAAATACATATCAACAAATTACATAGCAGTATGTCAGCGTGTTTCATGCTGGACAATTCCAACAATACGCTCGATTTCAGCCAATGTAGTGATGAACCACTCTGAGCCGGGAGCCTCTGATTTCCATTGTCCAGATAGTTTCAAGAGATTCTGTACTGTACGCTCAGTTAGTGATACCTTCTGTACCCTCCAGGACTTCAGAATTCTTGGGGGGCTGAAAATAGCAGAGCCTTTGCATTGGTCAGCGACGCGCTCCTCGACATCGCGAATGGTCATGCCGATCTTGATCGGAAATGGCTCGTTCTTGATGAGTTCTGGAAAAGTAAAGGCATAAATCCAGCCATCTGATGCCGGGCCTGCCTCCTCAGCAATTTCTTCATCGATCCCGTCATCATTATTAGCAACGGCCTGCTCTCCGCTGGGCATACAATACCAACCGCGCTCAACAAATTCGATAACATTATTTTCCCTGCCAACAAACCGGACGTACCAGCGAATAGAATCAAAAACTGATTCAGGACTGCCGTTTGGCCGCACATAAGTTGCCTGTTGTTCCCCTTGCGTCAGATATTCATTTGTTATCGTCAGAATCATCGGCGAGAGTTGGAATGGTTTGCCGCTCTTAAATTCATCGCTTTCTGTAATTCGCGGAAGTATCAGATACCGTGAGAATCGGTAGCTAAATCCACTTGAAACCGTGAACTCCAGCGGCCCGGTGGTGGTCTCGATTGGTTTAATCGGCATTTGAAGTAATCCCCTCTCTTATTGACTGCTGGCGTTATGAATACCCTGTTCGAATACGTCAAAAAAAAGAATTATTCGGCAATGACCGCTTAGGGAACTTCCGGAACAGCCTTGGGGACAGACCACGTTATATGCTTACCGATCTCCTCATGCACCCACGAAGGATCAAGGTCTGCCCCCTTCGGCCAGGTCAGCGCGCCGAGTTCAATGCTGACTTACTGAAATTACTTTGCATCTTGCAGCTCTGCATACATGCCTGCATCAGGACTATTCACCAGCGCAGACATATCCACGATGCCGTTTGTTCCGTCATTGCAAGTGATTGAGAGCCGATAATCTGGCAGTACGTTAACAGCGCGCACACGCCACGCTGCTGCCGCTTTTAATCCAACGGCGATATTTTCCTGGGTAACTGTTTCGATTGACATAGATTCCAATCCTCCATTAACTCGGCACGATGCAACGCCGCCCACTCTGTAGTGCCATGAGGGTCAGAGTCGACATCTTTTGCTAGAGTTCGTCGCAAATACACACGGGACCTAAGACTGATGGCAAATTAGTAGGCAGTTCGGTTTCACAGAAAGGCGCTGCCAGTGTTGCTACTGATTCACCGCAAATAAGTCTCAGGGTCAGTTCCCACATTCCAACATTTTCCGCATCTTGGTCGATTTGGTGTTTAATCTTCAAAGAGCTGGCAACAAGTCCACTTATACCAACATACCATTAGTTTACAAAAGCTGCACTGCCAACCCACTCGCCTTGAGAAGCTTAACCGCTTTTTTGTCGAAAGAAACGAAGGTTTCCCCGCCGAGCCAGTTCCCCTCGTAGGCAATAACACCATCAGCGAAATCACCACCCGCTTCTAGTATCGACAGGCCAGCTTCTACGGCTTGTCTATTCACCTCCACGTTGGTAGCAACAAGTAGCGCATGGATGGCGGCTACAACATCGGCGGCTTGGAAAACGTATACTTTACGGAGCACCCAAACAAATTCACATAAACAGGGGAGCGTAATCGCGATTAATTTTGCTTCGTTCAAGACCTTGGCAGCAATGGTCGCTTGTGTTGTGTTGTCGCATACAACAGCACGAACAAGGACATTCGTATCGACCGTGATTTTCATTCTTTGCCAGCCCAACCTTGCGCAGTTGCTTCATTGATTTCTTCAATCGTGGCGACTTTCTTTGTTTTTCCTGCAAGCAGCCCCACAAAGTCGCCTATCGTTCCCGTGGGTTTGGCGGCTTTCAGTAAGCCCCGACCATCTGGCAACAAATCCAGTTCAATTTTTTCCCCGGGCTTGATACCAAGGTGCTGTAGCACGTCTTTTCTAAACGTTACTTGTCCCCGTGCGGTAACCGTCAATGTGGTCATTGCTCATCTCCTTATTGATGCGCCATATAGTAATGCAAATTTACATTGCCATCAATAAAAAGCTAAAATCACGGGGGCAGCCCACATTCCAATATTTTCCGCAGCCTGAGCGATTTGGCGTTTAGTCTTCAAAGAGCTGGCAACAAATATTAGGGGCAGTGTCGACATCTTTTGCTAGAGTTCGTCGCAAATACACACGGCGACCTAAGACTGATGGCAAATCAGTAGGCAGTCTGGTTTCACAGAAAGGCGTTGCCAGTGTCGCTACTGATTCACCGCAAACTTCAAGTCGTATTCCTAAATCGCACTGAGCATTCACCTTTATTGGTTTGCAAAATTGAGTTAACTTAACAAGAAAATTACTGCACCGCCAAGACTGAAATATGCCCAGCGCCGATGGAGTTTACACGCGGTCGGATAATGATTTCCACGTCCTGGTTGAGTGCAGTCAAGAACTCCAACAGACGTTCGACAGAGAACTGATCTAGGGAAGCTCTGAATAAGTAACAAAAAATGAGAACGACTCGCGCACAATCTGCTGTGGAAATTCGAATTGGCCAGAAATTACCCTGGCAAGGATCAT
>Ga0315271_10000021_pt1 | contig 63665 bp, 57 predicted proteins | sample C3_top_MG_FD_204664 | JGI IMG/M metagenome (GOLD analysis project Ga0315271, IMG submission 204664) | Sediment microbial communities from Yellowstone Lake, YNP, Wyoming, USA - C3_top | ecosystem: Environmental > Aquatic > Freshwater > Lake > Sediment | place: USA: Wyoming | collected 2017-08-01
TAGCCGGTGCCGCTTTTTTGGCGACCGGTTTTTTGGCGACCACTTTCTTGGCGGCCGGCTTGGCTGCGGCTTTTTTGGCTACGGGCTTGGCTGCCGGTTTTTTGGCGGCGACTGCCTTTTTAGCCGGTGCCGCTTTTTTGGCGACCGGTTTTTTGGCGACCACTTTCTTGGCGGCCGGCTTGGCTGCGGCTTTTTTGGCTACGGGCTTGGCTGCCGGTTTTTTGGCGGCGACTGCCTTTTTAGCCGGCGCGGCTTTCTTGGCTACGGGCTTGGCTGCCGGTTTTTTGGCGGCGGGTTTGGCAGCGGGCTTGGCTGCTGCCTTCTTGGCCGCCGGTTTGGCGGTGGGTTTCTTTGCAATTGCCATTTAAACACTCCTTAGAAGTTGAACACATTCACTTATCACTACAGCTTAAAGCCACGTGCAGTCAGAATTTGCACTTCCAAAGCGTGGTACCGACAGGCAACCGACTTGCCCGAAATCCGCTAAACACGGGCGATACCGAGGCTCCGCTTGGTGAGCCTTATTCTAGTTACTTTTCTCGTGGGTTCAATCAATAGTCAAGACGCCACGCAAATAATTCGGTGAAAATGTCGCGATCAAACAAAATGTATCGATCCGATACTATAAATGTGAAAAAAAGCAGGTAGGTGTGTTCGGCTACAAGTCAGTAAATAAGGCGTTCTCCAGAGAACATGCTGCCTTGCGTTTCGCGTTCTCTGATGAGATGGATTTCATTCTTGTCAACCATGACTTCAGCTGCTCGCGGGCGAGAATTGTAGTTCGAAGCCATGCTCATGCCGTAGGCGCCCGCCGAAAGCAATGCCAGCAGATCGCCTTCCTCGATCGCCAGGTCGCGCGCAAAGCCAAGGAAATCGCCGGTTTCGCAGATCGGGCCGACGACGTCGTAGCGTTGCGCAGGCGTTTTCCGCTGGTCGACCGCAACGATCTCGTGATACGCCTCGTACAGCGCGGGACGCATCAGATCGTTCATCGCCGCGTCGACGATGGCGAAGTTTTTGTCTTCGCCCGGCTTCAAATACTCGACCCGGGTGAGCAACAGGCCTGCGTTTCCGACCAGCGAGCGCCCCGGTTCCAGCAGCAGTTTTTCGTGACGGCCAGCAAAGCGTGCTGCCAGTACGCGGCCATAGGCGACGAGATCAGGCGGGGCTTCGTCACGGTAGCGGATGCCGACACCACCGCCGAGGTCGATGTGATGCAGCGTGATGCCCTCGGCCGCCAGCGCATCGACCAGCGCCAGCACGCGGTCGGCAGCATCGGCCAGCGGCGACAGGTCGGTGAGCTGCGAGCCGATGTGGCAATCGATGCCGGTGATCCTGAGATGGGGCAAACCGGCGGCCAGGCGATACAGCGCGGATGCAGCGGCAATCGGCACGCCGAACTTGTTTTCCTTGAGCCCGGTGGAGATATACGGGTGCGTCTTGGGGTCGACGTCGGGGTTGACGCGAAACGACACCGGCGCGACCTTGCCGAGTTCGCTTGCCACGCGATTCAGCCGGTGCAGTTCGCTGACCGATTCGACGTTGAAGCAGAGGATCCCTGCTTCCAGCGCCGCGCGCATTTCGCCCACGGTCTTGCCGACGCCGGAGAATACGACCTTGCCCGGGTCGCCGCCGGCGGCCAGCACGCGGGCGAGTTCACCGCCGGAGACGATGTCGAAGCCGGCGCCGAGTCGGGCGAACAGGTTGAGGATCGCCAGACTGGAGTTGGCCTTGACCGCGTAACAGATTAGATGCGGCGTGTCGGAAAACGCCTGGACGTAAGCCTGGTAGGCAGCCTCAAGTGCCTGCCGGGAGTAGACATAAAGGGGGGTGCCGAAACGCTCGGCAAGCGTATTCAGGGCCACGCCTTCAAGATGGAGGTGGCCGTCGAGTCGATGCAGGGTATTCAATTGGAAGTCCGTTGCGGTGCGGGAGATTTTTCGGGAAGATACAGGGGACCCTTGGAGCCGCAGGCCGTCAGACCGAGCCCGCACAGTAGCAGGGACACTATATATATGGTGCGCAGTTTCATGCGCGAAATGTTAGCACGGGACATCATGATGAAAACCGAATCAAGCGAGGCCGAATTCACCCAAGCCGCTGGTGCAACCCTGGCCCGCATCGAACAGGCGCTGGAAGATGCCGACCTGGATTTCGAGACGCCGGCCGATGGCATCATCGAGGTCGAGTTCGACGATGGCAGCAAGATCATCATCAACCGCCACGGCGTCGCGCGCGAAATCTGGGTGGCTGCGCGTTCGGGCGGTTTTCACTTCAAGCCACAGGACGCAGGCTGGGTCGATACCAAGAGCGGCGAGCCACTCTACGACAGGCTGGCCGCGCTGATCGCCGCGCAGGGCGGCGTCATGGTTCGCTTCTGATTCCATTCCCTGAATTTTGAAAAGCCAGGCGCTCACCCTGTTTGATCTGGTCGAGCGGCTGTCGCTGCTGACGCGTGCCGATTTGCGGCAGGCGGGAGGGGCGCAGGGGCTGCAGCCGGTGCATTTGCAGGTGCTGTTTTATCTCAACCAGGCCAACCGCTTCAGCAACACCCCGCAGGCGCTTACTGAATACCTCGGGCTGACCAAGGGCACGGTGTCGCAAACCGTGCTGGTGCTGGCGCGTCGCCGATTGATCTCGCGTTACGCTGACCCCCGCGACGGTCGGGTGGTGCGGCTGATTCTGGCCGAAGGCGGTACCACTTTGCTGAAGACGCTGAGCGCCGGCAGTGCCTGGCGTGACATCGTGCAAACCGCGAGCCCGGCGCGGGTGACCTCGGCCATGGTGGTGCTGCGGCAGGTGCTGGCCCAAGTGCAGGTGCAAAGCGGCAAACGCAGTTTCGGTGTGTGTGCGACCTGCCGGCACAACCAGCGACTGGGGCCGCGCAGTTATTTCTGCGGCCTGATGCAGGAAAAACTCAGCAGTCCGGAAACGCGGCGGATCTGCCGTGAGCACGCACCGCCGCCGCTGCCGGAACCCGCCGCTTAAATCCGTGCTCGGGCGCGCTCGATGGCGGCGCGCACCTGATTCGGTGCGGTCCCACCCAGATGATCGCGGGCGGCGAGCGAACCTTCCAGCGTCAGCACGGCGTAGACGTCGTCCGTAATCATCGGACTGAACGCCTGCAATTCGGCCAGCGGCAGATCGGCGAGATCGCGTCCGCTGGTGTCGGCTGACCGCACCGCGCGTGCCACCACTTCGTGCGCATCGCGGAAGGGCAGGCCTTTTTTCACCAGATAGTCGGCCAGATCGGTGGCGGTGGCAAAGCCCTGCATCACTGCCGCGCGCATCGCATCGGGCTTGACGGTGACGCCGGTGAGCATGTCGGCATAGATCGCCAGCGTGTCGGTCAGGGTGTCTGTGGTGTCGAACAGCGGTTCCTTGTCTTCCTGATTGTCCTTGTTGTAAGCCAGCGGTTGGCCTTTCATCAGGGTCAGCAGGGCGACCAGATGGCCGTTCACCCGCCCGGTCTTGCCGCGCACCAGTTCGGGCACGTCGGGATTTTTCTTCTGCGGCATGATCGATGAGCCGGTGCAGAAGCGGTCGGCCAGGTCGATGAAGCCGAAGCGCGGGCTCATCCACAGGATCAGTTCTTCCGACAGGCGCGACAGGTGCGTCATCACCAGCGCGGCGGCGGCGGCGAATTCGATGGCGAAATCGCGGTCGGATACGGCATCCAGCGAGTTCTCGCACACCGCCTCGAAGCCGAGCGCGCGCGCGACATATTCGCGGTCGATCGGATAGCTGGTACCGGCCAGCGCGGCGGCACCCAGCGGCAGGCGGTTGACGCGGCGGCGGCAGTCGGCCATGCGCTCGGCGTCGCGCGCCAGCATTTCGAAATAAGCCAGCAGATGGTGACCGAAGGTCACCGGCTGCGCCACCTGCAGGTGGGTGAAGCCCGGCATCACGGTGTCGGCGTGCTGTTCGGCCAGATTGACGAGCGAAGTCTGGCAAGCCTTGAGTCCGGCGAGAATGCGGTCGATTGCGTCGCGCAGGTAGAGGCGGATATCGGTCGCCACCTGGTCGTTGCGCGAGCGCCCGGTGTGCAGGCGCTTGCCGGCGTCGCCGATTTTTGCGGTGAGCGCGGCTTCGATGTTGAGGTGGACATCTTCCCTGTCCAGCGACCAGACGAAGCGGCCGGCGCGAATCTCGGTCAGCAATTCGGCCATGCCGCGCTGAATCGCTGCCAGATCGTCCTTGGACAGCACGCCGACGTGGTGCAACATGGCTGCGTGCGCCAGCGACCCCTGAATATCGAACTCGGCCAGCCGATAATCAAAGGGAATCGACGCGGTGTAGCGTTTGACAATTTCGGAAACCGGCTCGGAAAACCGGCCGGACCACGCTGCAGGCGGCGTCGATGACGTGCTCATGGGATAAGAACAGGGATGAAAAGCAGGAATCATAACAACCGGCAGGTCGAATTGCCGAACTTCTGTCACCTGGGGGTGAACCTGCGCATCGCGCTGACGGTGGAAGCCGCGCTGGTTGCCGGGGTGGTGGCGCGCGCGTCCGGCGTGCAGGCGTTCTGGGCGGAATTCATCGCGTTGTCGGCATTGGCTCAGCCCGCCTTGCTGCTGACCCTACTGGTGCTATGCGCGGCGGGGCGCTGGCTGCGCAGTCAGCCTTATCGCCTCGGCGTTGGGTTGACGCTTGCCATCGGCATGGCGGTGCCGGCATGGATGACCATGTGGTTGACCCCGCTGTTGGCGGGGCCGGATGCGTTTCCGCCCACCGGGGTGGCGGTATTTTCCCTGTTGATCGGCGCGGGGCTGCTGTCGTATTTCAACCTGCGCGCCCGCGCATTGTCGCCGGCCATCACCGAAGCGCGCCTGCAAGCCTTGCAGGCGCGTATCCGTCCGCATTTCCTGTTCAATAGTCTGAACGCCGTGTTGTCGCTGGTGCGCAGCGACCCGCGCCGCGCCGAGCACGCGCTGGAAAACATGGCCGACCTGTTCCGCGCGCTGATGAGCGACGCCCGCCAACTGGCGCCGCTGGAAGATGAGGTCGCACTCACCCGCGCCTATCTGGAACTGGAACAGCTGCGCCTGGGCGACCGCCTGCACGTGGTCTGGCACATCAGCAAAATGCCGGGCGATGCGCTGATTCCGCCACTGGTGATCCAGCCTCTGGTGGAAAACGCGGTCTACCACGGCATCGAGCCGCAGCCCGCCGGCGGCGAAATCAGCCTCAACATCTATCGCAGCGCCGACAAGGTGCATATCGTGGTGCGCAATCCGATTGCCGCCGATGCCAGCCACCACAAGGGCAACCGCATCGCGCTGGCCAATATCCGCGAGCGCCTGTTGCTGCATTTTGATCTTGATGCTCAACTTAAGTTGGAGCCGCTGGGTACCGTTTACCAAGTGAACATCGTCATTCCCTACACCCGTGAACGCACCCAACCCGCCCCTGCGCGTCCTCATCGTCGATGACGAGGCGCCCGCGCGCCATCGCCTGCGCGACGTGCTGGCGGATTGCGCTGACCAACTGGCAGTCGACATCGTCGGTGAAGCCGACAACGGGCTGGATGCGCTGGCACGGGTGCAGCAGCAGCCGGTTGATGCGGTGCTGCTCGACATCCGCATGCCCGGCATGGATGGTCTCGAATGCGCCACTCACCTCAACCAGCTGGCGGCGCCGCCTGCCATTATTTTCAGCACGGCTTACGATGCCTACGCCTGCCAGGCGTTTGATCTCAACGCCGTCGATTATCTGCTGAAGCCGGTGCGCGCCGACCGGCTGGTGCGTGCCCTGTCGCGGGCGCACAGCCTGAGCAGCGTTGTACTCGACCGTTTGCGCGACGCCCACCCGAAAGCCCGCACCCATTTGTCGGTCAATGAAAAAGGCCGCATCGTGCTGATTCCGCTAGCCGATATCCTGTACCTCAAGGCGGAACTCAAATACGTCACCATCCGCACCGCCGCCCGCGAATTTCTCCTCGAGGAGTCGCTCACCCGGCTGGAAAGCGAGTTTGGCGCTGTTTTCCTGCGCATCCATCGCAACTGTCTGGTTGCCAGCGCGCGCATCCGCGAAATCGGCAAACTGCCCGGCGAGGACGATAGTCATTTTCTGAAGCTGGACGGACTGGATGAACGGCTGATGGTGAGTCGGCGCCAGTATTCCACTTTGCGTGAGACTGTTAAATCAATATAAGCAACGAAGGAATAGTGGTTCTGAATAGGTGGTGGATGGAGGCTGAAATATCCAAAGCCATGCGCCCGGATGCTGCTGCACCGATGCGAAAGCGCGCGCTTTCAAGAAATAATGAAAATAATGTCCTTTATTTTCATGTTGTTAGTGTCCATCTACAACTAAAGTTGTATATCAAAATTGTGCGTCCCCTCTTAGCATGAACGGACTTGTGGTTTGCACTGCAAGTGGAAGTTCTCCGCAGAGGGGCCCGTCTCCTCGATTTGCCGGGTTCGCAAGAGCCCGGCATTTTTTTTGCCCGCGCTCGGTATGATGGCGGCCATGAAAAATGAAACCCCGGACCTGACTGAAACCGAGCTGGCGAGCGAAACCGTCTTCCAGGGACGGCTCATGCACGTCAAGCGCGACCGCGTGCGCCTGCCCAGTGGCGGTGAGTCGACGCGCGAATATATCGTCCACCCCGGCGCCGTCGTCGTCATCCCGGTGTTCGACAACGGCGATTTGCTGCTGGAGCGCCAGCACCGCTACCCGCTGCACCGTGATTTCATTGAACTGCCGGCAGGCAAGATCGACCCCGGCGAAGACGACCTCACCTGCGCCAAGCGCGAACTGGAAGAGGAAACCGGCTACTCCGCCGCCGAGTGGCGCGAAGTCACCACGATTTACCCCTGCATCGGCTATTCCGACGAACGACTGGCGTTTTATCTGGCGCGCGGCCTCACGCTGGGCGACCACGCGCGCGACCCCGACGAGTTTCTGGAAGTGTTTCGCCTGTCATTCGGCGAGGCGATGGACTGGCTACGCAGCGGCAAAATCTGCGAAACCAAGACCGTGATCGGCCTGTTCTGGCTGGAGAAACTGCTGAATCAGGGCTGGTGAGGCACGACACTATCAATTCGTCACAAATTGATAGTTATTGATATTGCGTCGGGTGTTCAGGGGAATCTGACCCTGCGACCCTGAGGTTTTGCAAAGTCAGTGATCGTAATCTTCTTGCCAGCCTTCATGCTCGGCTTTGGCATTATTGAAATCATCCTCAACGCCGGAGTGATTCATGCTGCCTCCCGTATCATCGTGCTCAAAATTCTCGCTGCCATCATGGCTATAACCTGTATGGTTTGAAATGATGGGAGCCTTCTCCTTGCTCAGGGAAATGGTCTGATTTTGTTCCATGATTTCCGCAATTTCTTTCGGTGACTCAGTAGTCATTTCCCTGCTCTCCTGTGACGATGGGTGTCGAAGCTAAACGGGCGCGTAACGTACTTACTTCCAGCACTCCACCACCACCGTGTAAGTGCGTGCATCCTCGGCAATTTCCGTTAGGTCTTTCTGCCCGATATTCCACCAATGGCCGGTTTTGTACTGGACCTGGTTGCTATCCAGAAAAGCCCGCGCGGTGGATTCGTTGATGGCAAAGTTGACGTTCTGTGGCACGTCGCCGGTCAGCTTGGCAACTTTCACCGCATCGAGCTTCTGAACCACCACGCCGACCACTTGCCCCTTGCCGTCCAGAACCGGCCCGCCGCTGTTGCCTTGCTGCACGGGGGCGGTAATCTGGATATGGCTGGTGTTGTTGCCCAGCCCGGCCAGTGCGCTAACCACGCCGGGTGAGAGATTCCCACCGGCAGCTAAAGCCCCCTCCAATGTGTAACCATAGACGGCAATACTCTCACCTTGACGGACATCGTTCCCGGCACGGAACACCGCCACCGCCTTCGGCTTGCCGGTCATTTGCAGCAAGGCCAGATCGTTGGCCTCGTCCTGTGGCAATACCTTCAGCGGTTTATCACTGCCGGCCAGGCGAACCTGCTGGCAATTACCGACGACGTGGCGATTGGTCAGAAGATGCCCCTGGCTGCTGACGACGAAGGCGGTACCGGTCATAGCTTTTTCCATCGCGCCGCCAGAAGTACCCCCAGTGGAAGATGGAGATTCCGTATTTTGGCCAGGCTTCCATTCGCGGGTTAGGCGTTGGGCTTCGGCGATTTGGGCAGGAGTTATATCCCTGGAAATAATGTTGTCCCGAAGTACAGTCCCGTTTTGGTTTCCTTGGGCTGCCGCCAGATTGGCCCACATGTAGGCTCGTATAGCATCTTTTGCCACGCCTTCGCCGAAAAAGTAGTCCACCGCAAGATTGTGCTGCGCATCCGCATTCCCCTGTTCAGCAGCCTTGCGGTACCACATAGCGGCTTGGGCGGCATCCTTGGGCACGCCTCTGCCGTTGTCATACATCAACCCAAGATTGCGCTGCGCACCCGCATCCCCCTGCTCAGCAGCCTTGCGAAACCACGTCACAGCCTGGGCGGAATCCTTGGGCACACCTCCGCCGTTGTCATATAACACCCCAAGGTTGTTCTGCGCATTCGCATTCCCCTGCTCCGCAGCCTTGCGGAACCATGTCACAGCCTGGACGGCATCCTTGGGCACACCTTCGCCGTTGTCATACATCGATCCCAGGCCTGCCTGCGCATCTGAGTTTCCCTGCTCCGCAGCCTTGCGAAACCACGCTACAGCCTGAGTTACGTCTTTAGGCACGCCTTCGCCTCGGTAGTACATTTTTCCAAGACTGATTTGCGCGTCCGTATTTCCTTGCTCGGCCGCCTTGCGGAACCACATCACAGCCTGGGCGGAGTCCTTGGGTACGCCATAGACAATGTTGGAGTAACTGTTGTCGTAAATTTCTCCAAGCCTGTACTGCGCATTCGCAACTCCTTGATCCGCAGCCTTACGCCACCACACCAAAGCCTGGGCTGGGTCTTTTGCTACACCCTTACCTTCCGAGTACCGCAATCCAAGTGCGTTCTGGGCCGATGCATCACCCGCCTCAGCCCGCCGCTTCAGCGAGAGAAAATCTGACTTATCGGCCTCAGATAAAGCCTGATCAATATCAAGTTTGGGTTTCCCGGTATTCACCGAGTCAGAACAGCCCACTATCAGCGCGACAGCCATGCTAAATGCCAGAATTCTGGAAACCATATTCATGCTAATTGCCCTTATGGATTATTCGGTACAGCCGCGCCATCCCGCCCACAGTTCGAACAGACCTTCTGCATTTTATTTTTGAAGTGTTCCCAGAGACCGGGATCAGACTGCAACTGGATGGCGTACTTAAGTGTCGTTTCTCAATAGGTTGTTCACCCGAGCTGAGAGAAGATGAGGGTTCTCGAATCCTTTCAACTTCACTCGGAGGCCCGGATGAACAGTCATAAGAATGCCCGCTTGACGGCCAAAGGTCGAGCGCACCTCGTCGAGCAGATCGTCCTGGTGGGACTTCCCGAAGCAGCACATCGCGTTGGAATCAGCACGCGCCGCGCCCGCATCTGGCAACAACGCGCGACGGCGGAAGGCCGGGATGCCCTGGCAGACCGTTCCTCACGCCCCTTGGTCAGCCCCCTCACTACTGCCGCAGACAAGCGGGAACGTATCGTCAACCTGCGCCGCAACCATCGGTTGACCTATGCAGTCATCGCCTGCCGTGTCGGCGTCTCGGGCGCTACCGTCGGGCGCATCTGTGCACAGGCAGGCGTGGCCAAACTGCCTCCGCTGGAAACCGCGCCGCCCAAGCGCCGCTACGAGCGCCAGACACCGGGCGAACTGCTGCATCTGGACACCAAGAAGCTGGCGCGCTTCGACCGACCGGGTCACCGGGTGACAGGCGATGTGACGCAATCCAGTCGAAAGCCAGGCTATCACGCCTTGCATGTGGCGATCGACGATCATTCCCGGGTCGGGTTCAGTCTGATCCTGCCGGATGAAACAACAAAGAGCGCGATCACCTTCGCCGTGGCGGCACTGCGCTACTACAAGGCGATGGGGGTGCGGATCACCGGCATCATGACGGACAACGGTTCGGCCTATTGCTCGAAGAAGTTCGCCAAGCTGCTGCGGCGTTTGAGGATCAAGCATGTGCGTACCCGTCCCTACACGCCGCGCACCAACGGCAAGGCCGAACGCTTCATCCAGACGCTGTTGCGGGAATGGGCGTATGCCTATACATACCCGAACTCGGATGCCAGAACGGCTGAACTGCCGTTCTGGCTTCAGCACTACAATTTCTATCGCCCTCATTCAGCTACGGGCAGTAAACCACCCGCTACTCGACTCGGCTTTGACGGGAACAACGTGGTGAGAAACTACACTTAAGCACAGCTACTCTCAGCTCCCGGATGAAGAGTTCTGTGTTGATGATCTTATCAACCGAATCAAGTAACGGAGCATCGATTTTTCGGGTTATACGCCAACCACCCCGAATCTCGGCCTGATGCAATATGCCGCAGCGAATATCTGTAAAGAAATCGCCAACATTTCCAAACGGCTTTAAGGGCGTTTCCCTTGCAAAGAAGTCGGTGAACATTCGGCGGCTATGGCCCTTTGTATCCAGGAGCCCTTGATAAAAAGACTCAAGCGTCTCAATCACCAGGCATCCAACCGCCATCATGGTGAAGCCGTGCTTGCTGGACGAGTTCATCACTGGGTTGAAATAGCGTTCGTCGAATCGCTCCACGATGAAGGCGGCGATTGCCTGCTTGTCCTCTTGTTGCTCAAGCTGTTTGTACTTGTTGACTGTCACCGATGTCGAGAGTCTCGTTTCACCGACCGACCTGATGGTTTTGCCTTCCTGTATCACCTTGCTGCCCCTGTAAAAATTTCAAGCTCTTGCAGATGACGCTTCACCAATACGGTTCTCATGTGAAATCTCCGGGGCAGGCACGATTATTTCGTTTGTCTTTGCCGCCATTTGTCGTGAAGCTTCCAGACTGGGTGTGGCTCAGGGCTGGTAGGCGAGATTCGGCGCGAGCCAGCGTTCTGCGGTTGCCCTATCCCAGCCCTTGCGGCGTGCGTAATCCTCAACCTGGTCTTTTTCCAGCTTGGCGACGGCGAAATACTGGCTGTCAGGGTGGGAGAGATAGAAGCCTGATACTGCCGCCCCTGGCCACATAGCGTAGTTTTCGGTGAGCACTACGCCTATCTGGGCGGTCGCGTCGAGCACCTCGAACAGCGGGGCTTTTTCGCTGTGCTCGGGGCAGGCGGGGTAGCCGGGGGCGGGACGGATGCCCTGATATTTTTCCCCGATCAAGTCGTCATTGGCGAGCGCTTCCTCGCTGGCATAGCCCCAGAACTCCTTGCGAACACGCTGGTGCAAGCGTTCGGCGAAGGCTTCGGCGAGGCGGTCGCACAGCGATTTGAACAGGATGGCCGAGTAGTCGTCGTGGGCGGCTTCGAAGGCTCTGGCGCGTTCGTCTTCGCCGATACCTGCCGTCACCACAAACGCGCCCAGGTAGTCTTTCAGCCCGCTGGCCTTCGGCGCGACGAAGTCGGCCAGGCACAGGTTGGCGCGGCCTTCCGGTTTTTTCATTTGCTGGCGCAGGTTGTGCCAAGTCATCAGCACCCTTGAGCGCGACTCGTCGGCGTAGATCGCGATATCGTCGTCGTCGATGCTGTTGGCGGGGAACAGGCCGAACACGGCGCGCGCCTCGATCCAGTTTTCCGCGATCATCTTTTTCAGCATCGCCTGGGCGTCGGCGTAGAGTTTCTTCGCTTCGCTGCCGACCACCTCGTCGTCGAGGATTTTCGGGAACTTGCCGTGCAGTTCCCACGATGCGAAGAATGGCGTCCAGTCGATGACGTCGGCGAGAGCGGCCAGATCATAGGCCTTCAACACATGTACGCCGGGCTGTTTGGGCACCGGCGGCGTGTAGCGTGTCCAGTCAATCGGGAATTTGTTGGCGCGCGCCTCGGCAAGTTTCAGCCGCACGGTGTCGGACTTGTGCTTGAGGTGCCGCTCGCGAGTGACGGCGTAATCGGCTTTCACCTCCGCCACAAACGCATCGCGCAGGTCTTTCGACAGCAGCTGGGTGCAGACGCCAACCGCGCGCGACGCGTCTTTCACGTACACCACCGGATGCGGGTAGTTCGGCTCGATCTTGACCGCCGTGTGCGCCAGCGAAGTGGTCGCGCCGCCGATCAGCAGCGGGATGGTGAAGCCCTGGCGCTGCATTTCCTTGGCCACATGCGCCATTTCTTCCAGCGAGGGCGTGATGAGGCCGGACAGCCCGATGATGTCGGCTTTGTGTTCTTTGGCGGCATCGAGAATTTTCTGCGCCGGCACCATCACGCCGAGATCGACGATGTCGTAGCCGTTGCAGCCGAGCACCACGCCGACGATGTTCTTGCCGATGTCGTGGACGTCGCCCTTCACCGTCGCCATGATGATCTTGCCCGCGCTCTGCGCATCCCCCGCCTGTTTGTCAGCTTCGATGAATGGGAGCAGGTGCGCGACAGCCTGTTTCATCACCCGCGCCGATTTGACGACCTGCGGCAGGAACATCTTGCCGGCGCCGAACAGGTCGCCGACGACGTTCATCCCTGCCATCAGCGGGCCTTCGATCACATGAAGCGGGCGCTCGGATGCCAGACGCGCGGCTTCGGTGTCCTCGACGATGAATTCGGTGATGCCTTGCACCAGCGCATGGCTGAGGCGTTCGCTCACCGGCAAAGCTCGCCAGGCGAGATCGACGATGTTTTCCTTCGCGCCGCTTTTCACGTTTTCGGCGAAGCTCACCAGGCGCTCGGTCGAATCCGCACGCCGGTTCAACAGCACGTCCTCGACCCGCTCACGTAATTCCGGGTCGAGATTGGCGTAGACGCCCAACTGCCCGGCGTTGACGATGCCCATGTCCATCCCGGCCTGGATCGCGTGGTAGAGGAAGGCTGTGTGGATCGCCTCACGCACGCCGTCGTTGCCTCGAAACGAGAAGCTGACGTTCGACACGCCGCCCGAGATGTGGGCGTGCGGCAGGTGCTGGCGGATCCAGCGGGTGGCTTCGATGAAGTCCACCGCGTAGTTGGCGTGTTCTTCGATGCCGGTGGCGACGGCAAAAATGTTCGGGTCGAAAATGATGTCCTCGGCCGGGAAGCCGACGGTTTCGGTGAGCAGCTTGTAGGCGCGCGCGCAGATTTCGGTCTTGCGGGCATAGGTGTCGGCCTGGCCGGTTTCGTCGAAGGCCATCACGATCACCGCCGCGCCGTAGCGGCGACAGAGTTTGGCGCGCTCGATGAATTCGGCTTCGCCTTCCTTCATCGAGATGGAATTGACGATGCCCTTGCCCTGGATGCATTTGAGCCCGGCTTCGATGACGCTCCACTTCGACGAGTCGAGCATGATCGGCACCCGCGAAATGTCCGGCTCCGATGCAATCAACAACAGAAAGCGCACCATCGCCGCCTCGGCGTCGAGCATGCCTTCATCCATGTTGATGTCGATAATCTGCGCGCCGTTTTCCACCTGCTGGCGCGCCACCGACAGTGCGTCGTCGTAGCGGCCTTCGAGGATCATTTTGGCGAACGCGCGCGAGCCGGTGACGTTGGTGCGCTCGCCGACGTTGACGAACAGCGAGTCTTTGCCGACGTTGAAAGGCTCCAGTCCCGACAAACGCATCGCCGGTTCCAGCTTGGGCGGCACGCGCGGCGCGACGCCATCAACTGCTTTCGCAATCGCGGCGATGTGCGCAGGCGTGGTGCCGCAACAGCCGCCGACGATATTCAGCAGCCCCGAGCGCGCCCATTCGCCGATATGCGTCGCCATTTCCGCGCCGTCCATGTCGTATTCGCCAAAGGCATTCGGCAGCCCGGCGTTGGGGTGGGCGGAGATGAGCGCATCGGCCTTGTTCGACAGTTCCTCGACGTATTGGCGCAGCAGATCAGGACCGAGCGCGCAGTTGAATCCGATCGACAAAGGCTGGGCATGACGCACCGAATTCCAGAACGCCTCGCCGGTTTGCCCCGAGAGGGTGCGGCCCGACGCGTCGGTGATGGTGCCGGAGATCATGACCGGCAGGCGCAGCTTGTTCGCCTCGAAGTATTCTTCAATCGCAAATAGCGCCGCCTTGGCGTTGAGTGTGTCGAAAATCGTCTCGACGATCAGGATGTCGGCGCCACCCTTCACCAGGCCGTCGATCGCTTCCAGATAGGCCACGCGCAGCTGATCGAACGTGACGTTGCGGAAGCCCGGGTCGTTGACGTCCGGCGAAATGGTGGCGGTGCGCGACGTGGGGCCGAGCACCCCGGCGACAAAACGCGGCTTGTCCGGATTGGCCGCAGTCGCTGCGTCGGCGGCCCCGCGCGCCAGCTGCGCGGCGGCAAAGTTCAGTTCCGGCACCAGGAATTCCATGTGGTAATCCGCCATGGAAATCGAGGTTGCGTTGAAACTGTTGGTTTCCAGGATGTCCGCGCCCGCTGCCAGATATTTGGCATGGATTTCCCTGATGATCGCGGGCTGGGTCAGGCACAACAGGTCGTTGTTACCCTTCAGGTCATGTGCAAAATCGGCGAAGCGCGCGCCGCGATAGTCGGCTTCGCTGAGCTTGTACGACTGGATCATCGTTCCCATCGCGCCGTCGAGCACGAGGATGCGTTGGGCAAGCAGGGATTGCAGCAGAGCGAGGCGGGACATGGCAGGTAAGAGCGATAGGTAATCGCGCATTATATTCGGTTGGCGACAGGCCGCCCCGGGGTGCTATGGTGGAGATTCTTCGTCTAGTGGAACCCCGCCATGAAAAACCTCGAGCCTTCCGATGCCCACACTTTTTTGCAATCGCATCCTGAAGCGGTGTTCATCGACTGCCGCTCGGAAATCGAATACCTGTTCGTGGGTCACCCGGTCGGTGCGATCCACATCGCCTGGCAGGACGGCCCCGACTGGGACGTCAACCCGGATTTTCTCGGTCACGCGCGCAAGGCGGCGTCGGCCAACCGTCCGGTGGTGCTGATTTGCCGCTCGGGGCGGCGTTCAATGGAAGCTGGGCGCTACCTTGAAAAGTACGGCTTTCCCGAGGTGTACAACATCACCCACGGGTTTGAAGGCGACATGGATGAGCATCGTCACCGCTGCACGAAAAATGGCTGGCGCTTTGACGGCTTGCCGTGGGAACAGACTTAAGCCAGCGACACCCCCAGCCAGGCGCCGATGAAATACGTCGCCAGCCCCGCCGCGCCGCCTATGCTCAACATGCGCAAACCGCTCAGCAAAGCGTGGCGGCCGGTGAACAGGCTCATGCTGGCGCCGACGGTGAACAGGCCGAGCGCGGTCAAGGTGATGGAAGCCGTCAGCGCATTGCCGTGGTTGAAGAGGAAGGGCAGCAACGGTAACGCCGCACCGGCGGTGAAAGCGGAAAACGACGAGAGCGCCGCCACCCACGGCGAGCCGAGTTCGTCTGGATTCAAGCCGAGTTCCTCGCGCGCGAGGGTGTCGAGCGCGCGCTCGGGGTCTTCCATCAGTTTGTCGGCGAGCCGCCGCGCTTCAGCCGTGTCCATGCCTTTGGCGGCATAGATCAGCGCCAGTTCGGCGGCTTCTTCGTCGGGGTATTCTTCCAGCTCGTCGCGCTCCAGGCCAATCTGATATTCGAACATTTCGCGTTGTGATCGCACCGAGACGTATTCGCCCGCCGCCATCGAGAATGCGCCCGCCAGCAAGCCGGCGACACCGGTCAGCACGATCAGCGACGACTCCGACGACGCGCCTGCTATGCCGTAAATCAGCGCGGCGTTCGACACCAGGCCGTCGTTGACGCCGAACACGCCGGCGCGCAGCGCGTTGCCGGCAGCGCCGTTCTGGTGGCGTTTGCCGATGTCGTCACGATTGAGTGGCGTGGGATGCGGCGGGTTTTGGGTGTACAGCACCATGCCGCGCACCTTCATCGCCGCCAGTACGCCGCGCATCGCACGCGGCCTGAATACGCGCGTGAGTCTGGCGACGACGCGGGTGCGCAGATCGGGGTGGAACGGCGCGGGCACGGGGTTGCCGCGTTGTGCGATGGCGGCCAGCCAGATTTCAGCCTGGTCGTCGGCGGCTTGCGCCAGTTCGTTGAACAGCGCGGCGCGCGTGGTGCCGCGTTCGCATTCGGCCACCACGCGGTAAAGCCAGGCCGAGCGTTTTTCCTCTTGCCACGATTCGTATGGATCGCTCACGCGGCTCCCCGACGGTATTGAATGGCTTCGGCGAGATGGGCCGGGGTGATGGCATCGCTCCCCACCAGATCAGCTACGCTGCGCGCCAGCTTGAGCACGCGGTGATAGGCGCGTGCCGACAGATTCAGCCGCGCAATCGCCTGCTTGAGCAGGGTTTCACCCGCCGCATCCAGTTTGCAAAAATGATCAATTTCCTGCGTTCCCAGTGCGGCGTTGGGCTTGCCCTGGCGCGCCAGCTGGCGGGTGCGCGCGGCTTCGACGCGGGTGCGAATCGCCGCGCTGGATTCCCCCACGCTGGCGGTCATCAATTCGTCCTGCGTCAGCGCGGGCACGCTGACCTGGATGTCGATGCGATCCAGCAGCGGGCCGGAGATGCGTGCGCGGTAGCGCGCGATCTGATCCGGCGTGTCGCGACAGGCTTGCGTCGGGTGACCGAGATAGCCGCAGGGGCAGGGGTTCATCGCGGCGACGAGCTGAAACCGCGCCGGGAAATCGGCCTGCCGTGCCGCGCGCGAAATCGTGATGCGGCCGGTTTCCAGAGGCTCGCGCAGCACTTCCAGCACCTGCCGCGAGAATTCAGGCAGCTCGTCGAGAAACAGCACACCGTGGTGTGCCAGCGAAATCTCGCCGGGGCGCGGATTGCCGCCGCCGCCGACCAGCGCCACCGCCGACGCCGTGTGGTGCGGCGCGCGATAGGGGCGACGGCGCCAGTGGTCGAGGCGGAAGCCGCCGTTGAGCGAAGCCACGGCGGCCGCTTCGAGCGCCTCGGTCTCGTCCATCGCCGGCAGAATGCCCGGAAAGCGTGCGGCGAGCATGGATTTACCCGTGCCCGGCGGCCCGGAAAGCAGTGCCGAATGGCCGCCCGCGGCAGCGACTTCGAGCGCACGTTTGGTGGCAGTCTGGCCTTTGACGTCGGCAAAATCCGGGTAATCGGGGGCAGCAGGTGTGGGATCGGACGCGGGCGAGGCAAGCTCGCTTTTCCCGGCGAGCCAGCCGCAAACATCCAGCAAACTGCTGGCCGCGCGCACGTCCACCCCGCTGGCGAGCGCGGCTTCGTCAGCCGATTGCTGCGGCAATACCAGCACGCGATGGTGGGCGCGGGTGGCGAGCGCCATCGCCAGCGCGCCGCGCACCGGGCGCAACTCGCCGGTTAACGCCAGTTCGCCCGCGAACTCGGCCTGATCCAAAAGCTTGCCCGGAATCTGCCCGGACGCCGCCAGAATCGCCAGCGCAATCGGTAAATCAAAGCGTCCGGATTCCTTGGGCAGATCGGCGGGCGCGAGATTGACCGTGATGCGCCGCGCCGGAAATTCAAAACGTGCGTTCTGGATCGCCGCGCGCACGCGGTCGCGCGCTTCCTTCACCTCGGTTTCCGGCAGGCCGACCAGGGTGAACGCGGGCAGGCCATTGGCCAGGTGCGCCTCGACCACTACCTCGGGCGCATCCATGCCGGTGAGCGCCCGGCTTTTGACGACGGCGACAGCCACTATTCGGTGCGCTGCTTTTCCAGTTCAGCCAGCCGCGCTTCCAGTGCATCGAGTTTTGCGCGCGTGCGCGCCAGCACTTCGCTCTGCACATCGAATTCCTCGCGGCTCACCATGTCCAGTTTGCCCAGCATGGCGGTGACGCCTGCCTTGAGGTTGTGTTCGATGTCCTTGGCAGGCGATTGCTTGAGGATCTCGCCCAGTTTGTCGGTCAGGTCGTTGAGGAAAGCGGGGGTCGCGGGTTTCATATTGGGCTCCATTACAGTGAATCGGAGTGTAGCAACAGGTGCCGGGTGCTGTATCGCACAGAAAATGTGCTTGGCGGCATGATGGCGCACCACGGTAGTGCGAAGATGCGGCCACGTGGTGCGTGACAAACGCCAAGTAATTGAAAATATTGTGTTAATTATGTGGCACGCCTTGTGCTTTTAACGGGTTGCAATCTTGCACTCTTCTTACATCGGGGAATTTCAACATGAAAAAAATCGTAACTGCACTGGTGTTGACTGGCATGGTGGGCGCACCTGGCGTCGTGATGGCTGAAGAGCCGGCCTCGCCGCACACCCTGACCGCCAACGTTGCTCTGGTCTCGGACTATGTGTTCCGTGGGGTGTCCCAGACCCAGAATGGCCCTGCCATCCAGGGGGGTGTCGATTACAGTCATTCCAGTGGTTTCTATCTGGGCACCTGGGCTTCGAACGTTGCTTGGGTTTCCACGGGCTTCGAGAACAACAACAGCATGGAAATCGACTTTTATGGCGGCTTCAAGGGCACGGTGGCCGATGACTTCGGTTACGACGTCGGCGTCATCACCTATTACTACCCGGGTGACAAGATTACCGGTGCAAATAACCCCGATACGACCGAGCTCTATCTGGGTGGCAGCTGGAAAATCCTGAGCGCGAAGTACAGCTATACCGCATCCAATCAGTTTGTTGGCTGGGGCACGGAAGCTGATCCTACGGCCAAAACCCAGGGCAGCTACTACGTCGAAGGCGCTGTCAACTACCCCTTTGGTGAGGGCTGGGGTGTGCTGGCCCACGTCGGTTATCAAAGTGTCAAGGACAACTCGCCGGCCTCCTATACCGACTGGAAGCTCGGCGTGAGCAAGGATGTGGGTTTTGGCGTCATCGCGCTGGCCTACACCGATACCAATGCGGATACCGCCCCCTACACCTGGTCGACCGGGGGGGCTGGCGACAACGAGAAGAAAGTCGCTGGTGCCAAGGGGATCTTGTCTTTCTCCAAGAGCTTCTAAACCAGCCTTCCCCGTTCCAGCCATTCCCGGTGAACGGGGTGGGTCAGGCCGGATAGGCGCAACTTAATCAGGAGATGGTTATGAAATTCGTAACGGCAATTATCAAGCCGTTCAAGCTGGACGAAGTGCGCGAGGCCTTATCCGCCATCGGCGTCACCGGTTTGACGGTCACGGAAGTAAAAGGGTTTGGGCGCCAGAAAGGCCACACCGAGCTGTATCGCGGCGCGGAATATGTGGTCGACTTTTTGCCCAAGGTCAAGGTTGAAGTCGCGATCAAGGCTGAACTGCTGGAGCGCGTGATCGAGGCCATCGAAAAGGCAGCCAACACCGGCAAGATCGGCGACGGCAAGATTTTTGTCACCAGTCTGGAGCAGGTCGTGCGTATCCGCACGGGCGAATCCGGCCCTGATGCCTTGTGAGGAGTGTGAACATGAAAAAGCTATTTGCTTCGTTGGGCTTGGCATTGGCCCTGTTGTCTCCCGGCTTGACGCTGGCACAGGACGCTGCCGCGCCAGCAGCAGAAGCCGTTGCCGCTGAACCAGCCAAGGTTGAAGCGGTTGCGCCAGCAGCGCCGGTTGCTGCGGAAGCGGCTGCCCCGGCTGCTGCTGCGCCCGCTGCGGCAGCCGCGCCGGTTGCTGCGCCGACCCCCAACAAGGGCGACACGTCCTGGATGCTGACGGCAACCGTGCTGGTCATCATGATGTCGATTCCGGGGCTGGCGCTGTTCTACGGCGGTCTGCTTCGCAGCAAGAACATGCTGTCGATGCTGATGCAGGTGTTCACCATCTTCGCGCTGATTTCGGTGCTGTGGGCGGTGTATGGCTATTCGCTGACCTTCACCCAGGGCAATGCCTTCTTTGGCGGATTTGACCGACTCCTGCTCAAGGGCATCTTCGATCCGGCCACCAACGGCGTGGCCAATGCCGCCACCTTCAGCAAGGGGGTCGTCATCCCCGAGTTCGCGTTTGTCGCCTTCCAGGCCACCTTTGCCGCGATCACCGTCGCGCTGGTGGTCGGCGCCTTCGCCGAACGCATGAAGTTCTCGGCGGTGCTGCTGTTCTCCGCACTGTGGTTCACCTTCGCCTACATCCCGATGGCGCACATGGTGTGGTTCTGGCCGGGTCCGGACGCCATCACCAGCCAGGCAACCTACGATTCTGCGATGGCAGCATCTGGTTATCTGTTCGCCAAGGGCGCACTGGACTTCGCAGGCGGCACCGTGGTGCATATCAATGCGGCAATCGCCGGCTTGGTGGGCGCTTTTGTGGTCGGCAAGCGCGTGGGCTACGGCAAGGAGCCGATGACCCCGCACAGCCTGACCATGACCATGGTCGGCGCATCGCTCCTGTGGGTGGGTTGGTTCGGATTCAACGCCGGTTCGGCGCTGGAAGCGGGCGGCACGGCTACCTTGGCGTTCGTCAACACCCTGTTTGCGACAGCGGCTGCGACGCTGACCTGGATGCTGGCCGAGTGGATGATCAAGGGCAAGCCCTCGATGCTGGGTGCAGTGTCCGGCGCGGTGGCTGGTCTGGTCGCCATCACCCCGGCCTGCGGTTGGGTCGGTGTGGGCGGTGCGCTCATCATTGGTGCACTGGCGGGTGTGGTCTGTCTGTGGGGCGTCAATGGCCTGAAGAAACTGCTGGGTGCGGACGATGCGCTCGACGTGTTCGGCATCCACGGCATCGGCGGCATCCTCGGCGCCCTGCTCACCGGCGTGTTCAACAGCTGGAGCCTGGGCGGCGCGGGCATCCCCGACTACGTCAACAACACCTTCGTGACCACTGAAATCGGCGCGCAGGTGTGGATTCAGGCGCAGGCGGTCGGTGTGGCCCTGCTCTGGTCCGGTGTGGTCGCCTTCATCTGCTACAAAGTGGTGGATCTCATCGTGGGTCTGCGCGTGCCGGAAGAAAGCGAACGCGAAGGTCTGGATGTCACCCAGCATGGCGAGCGTGCGTACAGCATGTAAGTCGTAATCCTTACTCCGAAGGAAGTTGGGGCGCTCTGCAGAGCGCCCCTTTTTTGTCCGGGGCACTCGCGCCCCGATTGGGTGCGAAACAAATTGTGGTTGCACCAATGTTGGTCATGACGATTTCGGTGGTGCCTGGTTTTTTTGCCTGGGTTTGTTTAAGTTTCAATCAATACAATTACTTGAATGCGATTTGTGCTGCTGGCACAGCCCCTGCTTAGGAAGGGTGAACGGGAAAGCGGCGCATGTCGCCTGCAGATACCGCGAATGCGCAGCTAGGGTTCCGGTCCCGCAAGGGATGGCTGGTCCGAGAGCTGCCGGTTCCGCCCAAGGCGGGGCTCCACGGAGGGATAAAAGCCCGGGAGAATGCGATCGCGCGACGCTTTCTCGGGACTCGTCCTTGACCTTCCAACCAGGAGCTTCACATGAAAATCGCGCGCCTTACCCGTACCCTCATTGCCAGCCTCGGCTTTGCCCTGTTGGCCCAACCGTTGGCGGCACAAGCCGAAGTCAAGATCGGCGTGTCCGACTGGCCGGGCTGGGTAGCCTGGTACGTCGCCGAGCAGAAGGGCTACTTCAAGAAGCACGGCGCCGACGTCAAGCTGGTGTGGTTCGCTAACTACACCGATTCCATCTCTGCGCTGTCGGCTGGTCAGGTCGACGGCAACTCGCAGACCTGGAGCGACACCATGGCGCCGCTCGCCAAGGGTATCGCGCTGAAGACCATCCTGGTCAACGACAACTCGGCCGGCAACGACGCGCTGATGGTCGGCCCCAAGATCAAGTCCTTCGCCGACCTCAAGGGCAAGAAGATCGCGCTGGAGCAGTACAGCGTGTCACATTTCCTGCTCACCATGGCGCTGAATAAAAACGGCATGAGCCTGAAGGACGTCAAGGTGGTCAACCTGTCCGCCGGCGACGCTGCCGCCGCCTTCATGGCCGGCCGCGTCGATGCCGCCGTGGTGTGGAATCCCTGGGTGAACAAGATCCAGACCAGCGGCAAGGGCACACCGATGTTCACCTCGAAGGACGTGCCCGGCATGGTGCCCGACCTGCTGGTGGTGCAGGAGAAATCGCTCAAGACCAAGCGCAAGGATTTTGTCGGCATGGTCCAGGCCTGGTACGACGTCGAGGCTTTCCTGCGCAGCAACCCCGATGAGGCAGTGAAGATCATGTCCAAGGTGGTCGGCATGGACGCCAAGGAATACAAGGTTTTCCTGCCGGGCACCAAGTTCTTCGACCAGAAGGGCAATCTGCAGGCCTTCGGCCCGGCCACCGACCCGACCTCACTTCTGGGCGTCGCACCGACCATTTCCAAGTTCCTGCTCGACAACAAGCTGATGGAAGGCAAGGTCGATTTCGCCAAGGGTCTGGACGCCTCGCTGGTCAAGGAAGTGGCCGGCGTCAAGTAAGCGACTGGGAAAATGACGATGCAATCCATACCCGCCACCCGCCCGCGCAAGCCCGGCATGTGGGCCATCCGTGGCCCGCTGTCGCGGCGCCAGTACTGGGTGTTCGCCGCGCTCGGGCTGCTGGCGCCGCTCGCCCTGTGGTGGCTGGTGTCCAGCTCGGCCTCGGTGGACAAGGTGTTCATGCCCGGTCCGCTGGATGTCTATCACCGTCTGATCACGTGGTACGTGGATGACGATCTGATGTCCAACATCTGGATCAGCGTCTACCGGGTCACTGCTGGCTTTGCCTTGTCGGCCATCATCGCGCTGCCGCTGGGGCTGATGATCGGCACCTTCCGCCCGGTGCAGGCGGTGCTGGAGCCGCTCACCGACTTCATCCGCTACATGCCGGCGGTGGCCTTCATCCCGCTGGTGATGCTGTGGGTGGGGATCGAGGAGTCGTCGAAGATCGCCATCATCTTCATCGGCACCTTCTTCCAGATGGTGCTGATGATGGCCGAGGACGTGCGCCGGGTGCCACTGGCGCAGATCGAGGCGGCGCAGACCATGGGCGCGACGCGCGGCGAATCGGTCAGGCTGGTGATCTTCCAGTCGGCCAAGCCGGCCCTGCTCGACACCCTGCGCGTCACCATGGGCTGGGCCTGGACCTATCTGGTGGTGGCCGAGCTGGTCGCCGCCAACTCGGGCATCGGCTATTCGATCCTGAAGGCGCAGCGCTTCCTGCAGACCGACAAGATCTTCGTCGGCATCCTGTTGATCGGCCTGATCGGCCTGGTCATGGATCAGCTGTTCCGCCTCGCGCACCGCAAGGCCTTCCCCTGGCTCCACCTGAGGTCGTGAGCATGCCAAAAATTTCCATCCAGCAGGTCGGCAAGGTGTTCGGCGAAGGCAGCCACCGCGTCGAGGCGCTCAAAGACATCAGCCTCGACATCGCCGACAACGAATTCGTCACCTTCGTCGGCGCCTCCGGCTGTGGCAAGTCGACTCTGCTGCGCATCATCGGCGGCCTCGAATACCACACGTCCGGCGAGGTGCTGGCCAACGGCCAGCCGGTCGCCGGCCCTGGCGCCGACCGCGCCATGGTATTCCAGCACTACAGCCTCTATCCCTGGCTCAGGGTGATGGAGAACATCAAGTTCAGCCGCCGCCTCAAACACGGCCGCGAGGACCTCACCTCGGCCGAGGTGGAGGCCGCCTCCGGGCGCGCCGATGCGCTGTTGAGCCTGATGGGCCTCAACGCCGCAGTCGACGCCTACCCAAACCAGCTGTCCGGCGGCATGCAGCAGCGCGTCGCCATCGCCCGCGCGCTGATGGGGCGGCCGGAAATTCTGTTGATGGACGAACCCTTCGGCGCGCTTGATGCGCAGACGCGCGAGGTCATGCACGACCTCATCCTGCACGTGCACCGGCTGGAGAAACCCACGCTCGCCTTCGTCACTCACGACGTCGAGGAAGCGATCTATCTGGCCGATCGCGTGGTGCTGATGGCGCCACGTCCCGGCCGCATCGACACCATCTACCAGGTGCCGCTGCCGGCCGAACGCGAGCAGGACATGAAGCACACGCCGGAATTTCTGCGCCTGAAGAAGGAAATCCTTGCCCGCATCCGCGAGACCTCGGGCATGAAGACCGATCAGGGCATGCTGGACCAGCTCAACATGCAGGAAACGGTATGAACTCAGGCAAACCCGTTCTCTGGCAGAACCTCACCTGGGAAGACGTCGCCGCGCTGCGCGACCGCGGCATCACCATGGCGATCCTGCCGGTGGGCGCCACCGAGCAGCACGGCCCGCATCTGCCGCTCGGCGTTGACACGCTGTCGGCCGAGGCGGTGGCGCACGGCGCCTCCGCGCTCACCGGCATCCCGGTGCTGCCGAGCCTCGCCTACGGCTGCTCGCTCGGGCATTCGCCGAAATGGCCGGGCACGATCTCGCTGCGCCCGGAAACCTTGTCGAAGCTGGTGCTGGAAATCGCCGAGTGGCTGCACAGCGCCGGTTTCGACCGTCTGCTGCTGCTGAACGGCCACGTCACCAACTGGGCGCCGCTGCGCTGCGGGCTGGAGAACATCCGCCACACGTTTCCCAGCATGCGCGTCGCGCTGCGCTCGATCTGGGACATCTCCGACGAGGCGCATCGCCGCTACCACGCAGACGCCGCCAACTTCCACGCCAACTGCGCCGAAACTTCGCTGATGCTGGCGCTGCATCCCGAGCTGGTGCGCATGGACAAGGTGGTCGACGAACCCGACCGCTCGGCCGGCTGCTTCTTTTCGTATCGGGTGAACGACGAAAGCGTGCACGGCATCGTCGGCACACCGAGCCAGGCTGAAGCCGCCGCCGGACAAACCCTGCTCGATCTCTGCGTCAGCGAACTCGCGCAGCAACTCACCCAGGCGCTGACCGAGGCCACGCCTCTGGAAAGCGCCGGCATCACCCCACCCCCGTTTTAAGGAGTTGTCAGCATGACCATGCATTCTCAATCCGAAACCCAGGCGGTCGAAGCCCAGGCCGCCAAGGCGCAGCTCGAAGCCGCCGGCGTCAAATACGCGCTCGCCAGCTTTGCCGATTTGCACGGCATGTCCAAGGGCAAGGTGGTGCCGATCAGCCATTTCGAACAGATGGCCGGCGGCTCCGAGCTCTATACCGGCGCCGCATTGGACGGCGTGCCGCAGGAGGTCAACGACGAGGAAGTGGCGGCGCATCCCGATCTCGCGTCCGCCGCGATCCTGCCGTGGAACCCGGAAGTGGTGTGGTACGCCAGCGACCTCTACCTCAAGGGCCAGCCGTTCGAGGCCTGCTCGCGCGGCATCCTGAAGAAGCAATTGAAAGCCGCGGCCGATCTCGGCCTGCGCTTCAACCTCGGCATCGAAACCGAGTTCTTCATCCTCAAGCAGAATCCAGACGGCAGCATCGTCCCGACCAGCGAGGCCGACACCCTGGCCAAGCCGTGCTACGACGTACGCGGATTCCTCGACAACTACGGCCTGCTCGACGAGATCGTGCAGGCGATGGACGGCCTCGGCTGGGACGTCTACTCCTTCGACCACGAGGACGCCAACGGCCAGTTCGAGACCGACTTCCAGTACGCCGACGGCCTCACCATGGCCGACCGCTTCACCTTCTTCCGCCTGATGCTGGGCGAAATGGCCAAGAAGCGCGGCTACTTCGCCACCTTCATGGCCAAGCCCTTCGCTGATCGCACTGGCAGCGGCGCCCACTTCAACATGTCGATGGCGAGCCTGGAGACCGGCGAGAACCTGTTCGACGCCGAAGCCGATGCCAACGGGCTGAAACTGTCGAAGCTCGGCTACCAGTTCGTCGCCGGCGTGCTGAAGCACGCGCACGCGATCTCCGCTGTCATCGCCCCCACGGTCAACAGCTACAAGCGGCTGGTGCGGCGCGGCAACATGTCCGGCTTCACCTGGGCGCCGATCCACGTCTCCTTCGGCAGCAACAACCGCACCAACATGCTGCGCGTGCCGCTCGCCGGCGGCCGCGTCGAATGCCGCGCGGTCGACATGTCGTGCAATCCGTATCTGGCCGCCGCGCTGATGCTGGCCGCCGGCCTCGAAGGCATCCGCGAAAATCTCGACCCCGGCAAGCCGCACGGCGAGAACATGTACCAGCACACCGAGGAAGAGCTGCAGGCGATGGGCGTGTCGCACCTACCGCGTTCGCTGGAAGAGGCGATCGACGCCTTCGAGGCCGACCCGCTGACCAAGCAGGTGTTCGGCCCGCTGATGGCCGAGGCCTTCGTCAAGTTCAAGCGCGACGAGTGGGAGGCGTATCACACCCACGTGTCGCAGTGGGAACTGGACCGCTACCTCAAATTCTTCTGATCCGAATCGTCATGGCACAGAACCTCAACCCCATTCCGCCCGAACTGTTCCTGTGGGAAGAAGCGCTGCCCGGCGGCTGCCACTGGTCGGGCGTGCTGCGCCGCGGCAACGCGCTCAGGCTCACCGATCTCAGCGGCCGCGCCAACGTCTCGGCGCTGTTCTACAACGCCGAGGAAAAGCTCGAGCGCTACAACATGCCCGACACGCTGAAGGCGCAGCACACCGCGCATCTGACGAAAGGCCACGCGCTCTACTCGGACATGGGGCATGTGCTGTGCTCGGTCGTCAACGACAGCTGCGGCTGGCACGACACGCTGTGCGGCGTGAGCAATGCCGAGATCGTCAAGGCAAAACACGGCGAAGCGACCTACCAGACCCACCGCAACGCCATGCACCGCAATGGCCGTGACGGCCTCTTGGTCGAGCTGGGAAAGTGGGGGCTGGGCAAGCGCGACGTGGTGCCGAACGTGAACTTTTTCAGCAAGGTCGTCGCCGACGAGGCCGGCGTGCTGCACATTGATGCGGCGAACTCGCATCCCGGCGCGACCGTTGATCTGCGCTTCGAGATGAACGTGTTGGTCGTGCTCTCCGCCGCGCCACACCCGCTCGATCCGCGCCCCGACTATGCGCCGGGCGACGTCATGCTGACCGCATGGAAGGCGGGAACGCCGGGCGCAGACGACGTCTGCCGCAATGCCTGCGCGGAAAACCAGCGCGGCTTCTATCAAACCGAAATCCTGTACCGTTGAGGTGAAATCATGACCAGCTTCAACCTCGTCGAAAGCCCGCTCGACTCCAAGACTGCCGTCGTCGATGCCGTCGTCAACGCCGGCGACCCGTGGATCCACGAAATCAGGAAAGGCCAGGTCTTCCGCATCCTCGACCTCGAAGGCAACCAGGCGGTCGACACCCTGTTCTTCAACGCGCGCGATCCCGAGGAGCGCTACAGCGCCGCCGACACCGTGCGCGCGCAGGGTGCTTTGTACCTCACCGCCGGCACCCGGCTGATGTCGACCGAAGACAATGTCATGCTGACGATCACCGCCGACACCTGCGGCCGCCACGACACCCTCGGCGGTGCCTGCTCGTGCGAGAGCAACACCGTACGCTACGCACTGAACAAGCGGCCGATGCATTCTTGCCGCGACAGCTTCCTGCACGCGCTGGCGCACTATGACGGCGGCCTCACCAAGCGCGACATCACCAGCAACATCAACTTTTTCATGAACGTGCCGGTGACGCCAGAGGGCGGCCTCACCTTCGCCGACGGCGTGTCGGCGCCGGGCAAATATGTCGAGATGCGTGCCGAGATGGACGTGCTGTGCCTCATCTCCAACTGCCCGCAGCTCAACAATCCGTGCAACGCCTACAACCCGACCCCGGTGCGGGTGCTGATCTGGGATGCGCCCGAACAATAAAACCTGACGGCGGGACGACCCGCCGCATTGAATGAAGCGGGACGACCCGCCGGAGATTGCATGTTCGACAAGGTCCTCATCGCCAACCGCGGCGCCATCGCCTGCCGCATCATCCGTACCCTCCGCCGCATGGGGGTGAAATCGGTCGCCGTCTATTCCGAGGCGGACCGTCATTCGCTGCACGTCCGTCTCGCCGACGAGGCGGTGGAGATCGGCCAGGCGCCTGCGGCGCAGAGCTACCTGCGAGCCGAGAAGATACTGGAAGCAGCGAAGGCCACCGGCGCCCAGGCGATCCACCCCGGCTACGGCTTCCTCTCCGAGAATCCCGGCTTCGCCGAGGACTGCGCTGCCGCCGGCATCGCCTTCATCGGGCCGAGCCCTGCGCAGATGCGCGCCTTCGGCTTGAAGCACACCGCGCGCGACCTGGCCGAGCACAACAAGGTGCCGTTGCTGCCGGGGTCCGGCCTGTTGTCCGACGCCGGCCACGCCCAGGCCGAAGCGGCGCGCATCGGCTACCCGGTGATGCTGAAGAGCACAGCGGGTGGCGGCGGCATCGGCATGCGCCTGATCTGGAGCGCAGACGAACTGGTGGAAGCCTTCCAGTCAGTCGAGCGTCTGGCGCGCGCCAACTTCAAGGAGGCCGGCATCTTCCTCGAAAAATACGTCGAGCACGCGCGCCACATCGAGGTGCAGATCTTCGGCGACGGTCGCGGCCATGTGGTCGCGCTGGGCGAACGCGATTGCTCGGTGCAGCGGCGCAACCAGAAGGTCATCGAGGAAACCCCTGCGCCGGGCCTCACCGACACGCAACGCAGCAATCTACTGGCCACAGCGGTGCGCTTGGGCGAAGCAGTCGGCTACCGCTCCGCCGGCACCGTGGAGTTCGTCTACGATACCCATAGTGGCGAATTCTATTTCCTGGAAGTGAACACCCGGCTGCAGGTCGAGCACGGCGTCACCGAAGAAGTCACCGGAGTCGACCTGGTCGAATGGATGGTGCGCGAGGCTGCTGGCGAACTGGATTTGAGTGGTTTCAAGGCCGAACCGCAAGGCGCGTCGATGCAGGTGCGCCTCTACGCCGAAGACCCGGGCAAGGACTTCCAGCCCGCCGCCGGCGTGTTGACCGAAGTCGTTTTCGCGGCGGATGCGCGCATCGAAACCTGGGTCGAGCGCGGCTCCGACGTGCCGCCGTTCTATGATCCCATGGTCGCCAAGATCATTGTCAAGGGTAAAGACCGCGCCGATGCGCTGGCCAAAATGCAGCAGGTGCTGGCGCATACCCGCGTCGCTGGCATCGAGACCAACCTTGGCTACCTCGGCCAGATCGTGTGCGATGCGGTATTCATGGAAGGGCGTCAGACCACGCGCTATCTCAATGCCTTCCGCTACCGCCCCACGACCATCGACGTCATCGAGCCCGGCGTGCAGAGCAGCATCCAGGACTGGCCGGGCCGCACCGGCTACTGGGACGTCGGCGCGCCTCCGTCGGGGCCGATGGACGCGCTGGCGCTGCGTCTTGCCAACAAGCTGGCGGGCAATGCGGAAGGTTCGGCTGCGCTGGAACTCACCATCGCTGGCCCCACGCTGCGCTTCAACTGTGATGCGGTGATCGCGTTGGCAGGAGCCGACATGGGCGCCGAGCTGGATGGGCAGCCGCTCGCCAACTGGACGGCGCATGCAGTGAAGGCTGGTTCTTTGCTGAAGCTTGGCGCGATCAAGGACGCCGGCTGTCGTGCCTACCTCGCGGTGCGCGGCGGCTTCGACGTGCCCGACTATCTCGGCAGCAAATCCACCTTCACGCTGGGCCAGTTCGGTGGCCACGCCGGGCGCACGCTGCGGGTGGGTGACGTGCTGCACGTCACGGCAGCGGGCGCTTCGAATATCAGCAGTACATTGCCCGTCGCGCTGATCCCGGCCTACGCACACGCCTGGGAAGTTGGCGTGCTCTACGGCCCGCACGGTGCGCCGGATTTCTTCACCGACGCCGATATCGACATGTTCTTCGCCACCGACTGGGAGGTGCACTACAACTCCAGCCGCACCGGCGTGCGCCTGATTGGCCCGCGCCCGCAGTGGGCGCGCAAGGACGGCGGCGAAGCCGGGCTGCATCCGTCCAACATCCACGACAATGCCTACGCCATCGGCGCGGTCGACTTCACCGGCGACATGCCGGTGATCCTCGGGCCGGACGGCCCCAGCCTCGGCGGCTTCGTCTGTCCCGCCACCATCGTGCAGGCCGAACTATGGAAGATGGGCCAGCTGCGTCCCGGCGACACGGTGCGCTTCAAGCGCCTCTCGCAGGCGCAGGCCGAGCGCATGGAAGCGGCGCAGGACGCCGCCATCGCCGGCCTTGCCACCGCGGCTGCGCCCGCACTCGTTGCCGATTCCGGCCCACTCGCCGAACCCGTCCTCCATCGCACCCCCGAAACCGACAACCCCGTCGCCGTGGTCTACCGCCGCGCCGGCGACAAATACCTGCTCGTCGAATACGGTCCGCTGGTGCTCGACCTCAACCTGCGCTTCCGCGTGCATGCGCTGATGACCCAGCTGCAGGCCGACGCGGTGCCGGGCATTCTCGACCTCACCCCCGGCATCCGCTCGCTGCAGGTGCACTACGACTCGCGCGTGCTGCCGCTGTCCAGGCTTATGGACCTGCTGCTGACTGTGGAAAAGGCGCTGCCCGCCATCGAGGACATGCAGGTGCCGACCCGCATCGTGCACATCCCGCTGTCGTGGGACGACGCCGCCACCCAACTCGCGATCGAGAAATACATGCAGTCGGTGCGCAAGGACGCGCCCTGGTGCCCGAGCAACATCGAGTTCATCCGCCGCATCAACGGCCTCGAATCGATCGAAGAGGTGAAGCGCATCGTCTTCGACGCGAGCTACCTGGTGATGGGGCTGGGCGACGTCTACCTCGGCGCGCCGGTGGCGACGCCGGTCGACCCGCGCCATCGCATGGTCACCACCAAGTACAACCCCGCCCGTACCTGGACCCCGGAGAACGCCGTCGGCATCGGCGGCGCCTATATGTGCGTCTACGGCATGGAAGGCCCCGGCGGCTACCAGTTCGTCGGCCGCACGCTGCAGATGTGGAATCGCTGGCGCCAGACCGCCAATTTCACCGACGGCAAGCCGTGGCTGCTGCGCTTCTTCGACCAGGTGCGTTTCTTCCCGGTGAGCGAAGCCGAGCTGCTGAAAATCCGCGAGGACTTTCCGCTCGGTCGCTACCAGGTGAAGATCGAGGAGGCCACGTTCAGCCTGCGCGACTACAACGCCTTCCTCGCCGACAACAGCGGGTCAATCGCCGCCTTCAAGTCGCAGCAGCAGGCCTCGTTCGACGCCGAGCGCGAGCGCTGGCGTGCCAGCGGCCAGGCCGAATACGCCAGCGACCTGACGGTGGCCGAAGCCGCGCCCGACAGCGAACTCGACCTGCCCGAGAACGGCCGCGCCATCGCCAGCCACGTCGCCGGCAATGTGTGGAAAGTGGAAGTGGAAGCGGGCGCTGCAGTGAAACAGGGCGACCCGCTGGTCATCGTCGAATCGATGAAGATGGAGTTCACCGTGATGGCGCCATGCGACGGCCGCATCCACAAGGTGTTCTGCCGTGAGGGCGGGCAGGTGAGCGCGGGGCAGGATCTGCTGGTGCTGGTGAGCGAGTGAGGTGCGCATGAATCTCTCGCTCGATATCGCCACCCTGCAACGCCTGTATCAATCCGGCGAGCTTACCCCACTTAAACTGGTGGAAGACCTGCTCGCCCGCATGGCCGGCGAAGACAGCCGCCATATCTGGATCAGCCGCCTCGACGCCACCGCCCTGCGAGCCTACGCCCGGAACCTAGAGGGCAAGGACCCCGTGAGCCTGCCGCTCTACGGCATTCCCTTCGCCATCAAGGACAACATCGACCTCGCCGGCCTGCCGACCACCGCCGCCTGCCCCGAGTTCGCCTACATGCCGGAACGCAGTGCGATCGTCGTGCAGCGCCTGATCGACGCCGGCGCCATTCCGCTCGGCAAGACCAACCTCGACCAGTTCGCTACGGGTCTGAACGGCACCCGCTCGCCCTACGGCGCCTGCCGCAACGCCTTCAACCCGGACTATATTTCCGGCGGTTCCAGCTCCGGCTCGGCGGTCGCCGTGGCGCTGGGCCTGGCGAGCTTCAGCCTCGGCACCGACACCGCCGGCTCCGGCCGCGTGCCCGCTGCGCTCAATAACCTCATCGGCCACAAGCCGAGCTGCGGCGCGCTGTCCACGCGTGGCGTGGTGCCCGCCTGCCGCTCGCTCGATGCAGTGTCGATCTTTGCGCTGACGGCCGAGGATGCCGAGCGCGTGCTGGCGGTCGCCGCTGGTTTCGATGACGAAGACGAATACTCGCGTCCGCTGGCGCCGCACGGATTCGACTTCGGCCGCGCGGCCGGTTTCCGCTTCGGCGTGCCGCTGCAAAAAGATCTCGAATTCTTCGGCAACGCCGAGGCGGAAAGCCTGTTCGGCGAAGCGGTGGAACGCATGCAGGCGCTCGGCGGCACGCCGGTGGAGGTCGACCTCGCGCCCTTCCTCGAAACCGCGCGCCTGCTCTACGGCGGCCCCTGGGTCGCCGAGCGCTACCTCGCCATCCGAGACTTCTTCGACGCGCAGGCCGACAAGGTCTTTCCGCCGGTGCGCGAAATCATCGCCGGCGGCCGCGACATCAGCGCTGCGGACACCTTCGCCCATCTCTACAGGTTGCGCGCATTCAAGCGTGTGTGCGATGCAGTGTGGAACGACATCGACGTGCTGCTCACCCCCACCGCCGGCACGATCTATCGTGTGGACGAAATGGAAGCCGACCCGATCCGCCTCAATTCCAAGCTCGGCTATTACACCAACTTCATGAACCTGCTCGATCTCGCCGCCACTGCGGTGCCGGCCGGGTTCCAGAACGACGGCCTGCCGTTCGGCGTCACCCTCGTCGCGCCGCCGCATCAGGACGGCCCACTGCTGCACCTGGCCTCCAGAATGCAGCAGGCGCTGAGCGGCAGGCTGGGCGCCACCGAACACGCACTGCCGCCTGCCGAGACTTTGAGCCTGTTGCCGGACGGCCAGGTGCGCGTCGCCGTCGTTGGCGCCCACCTGAGCGGCCTGCCGTTGAATGTCCAGCTGACCGAGCGCAACGCGCGTCTGGTGAGCGCGACACAGACCGCGCCGGCATATCGCCTCTACGCATTACCCGACGGCAAGCGCCCCGGCCTCATCAAAGTAGATGGCGATGGCGTCGCCATTGCCTGCGAAGTCTGGGACATGCCCGCCAGCCAGTTCGGCTCCTTCGTCGCCGGCATTCCCGCACCGCTTGGAATCGGCAAGCTGGAACTGGCCGATGGGTCAGTGGTGAACGGGTTTATCTGCGAGGGCATCGGCGTGGCCGATGCGAAGGACATTACGGAATACGGGGGGTGGCGGGCGTGGCTGGTTGCGCGGAGCAGCCGAGTTCAATGATTCCGTTCGACCCGAAGCGGAAGTTGGTCGGTTCGGAAAGCAGACGTTCAACGACCCGGTTCAGCGGCGGCGCTGGAGCGCCGTCCGCTGTAACCGATTGTTAGCCGGCGTCGTGCCTATCTAATCAATTCAATCTTGCCCGGCTTCCATGTCTTGTTGAACCAGGGTTGAAGCGGGCCGTAGAGACGCAGGATCATGAACCAGCCCTTGCCGGGAATCGTCTGCACCCAGTTGCTTTCCTTGCCCGCCGGCGCTTTAGGACCGAAATAGACATCGACCGAGCCGTCCTTGTTGACGAGCAAATCCTTGTTCTGGTTGCTGACGCTGGGGAAGCGCTGGTCGGTCTGGACCATCGAGCGCGTCTGGGTGTCATAGACGATGACAGACCAGAAGTCTTTGACCGGAATATTCGGCGGCAGATGCAGTGTGTAGTTGTTCCCGCCCTCGAACGGCTTGCCGTCCGCGTCCTGAGCGCACCAAGGATATTGCGACCCTTTTCCGACCATTTTCTCCGCCATGGCCGGTGTGACACCGGTGGCGAAATAGTAAAAGAAGGCGGCCCCATCCAGATTGGCCACGCCGGGTGACTTCTCGAACTTGTAGCCACCGAAGAAGGGCAGACGCCATGGGCTGTCTGGATAGAAGAAGGCGTCCTTGTCGCGAATTCTGAAGGCGATTGCCCGCGCAGTCACGGCGCCTATATTCGCGGCGTCGGTCAGAATCTTTTTCATGCGCGCATCGGGATTGAAGGGCTTGCCCTTCTCGATGCCGATCGAGGCAAACAGACCGAGCGTGGTGGGGTCACTTCCCTCGCTGGGTTCTTCCTGAATGGCTTCGTTCAGCAGACTCCAGAAGGGGTAGTCGCTGGGTGGGACAAAGTTGGAAGGAATGCCGGAGGCATTGACGAACTTCATCTTGGGAGGGTTGGCCGCATCGGAGAGCTGATAGATCTTCAGATGTTTCTTGACCGCATCAACGCCGGGCTTGGTCGAGCCATCGACAAGAAAAGAGCGGAAGGGCATCCAGTTGCCGTAGGTGCTCGGCCGCACGACGAAATAACCCTCAGGCACGGCGCCTGTGTAGCCCGGAGGCAGGATCAGATACTTGCCGCCTTTGCCTTTGTCAGCACCGGTGATACCGATGTCGGCAACCCAGTGATACCAGAAGTCGTCGATGGCACCCAAGACCATGGGTGGGATTTCCACGACCAGCGGCCCCTTCTTCGTATCGATCCAGATGAAGCTGTATATGGTGTTGTCGTTCGCCGTCAGTTCTACGGTTTTCGAATCAACGAGGTCTTCCCAGATCACATCCGTCTGGTTTACCGGTCCGGACGCGCGGAGCGTGGCGCGCATGCCAACCTGGTTCACGATCGGGATGGCGAGCAGGTAGGCCTGCAGCGCTCGCGAGGCATCCAGGTTGTCGTAGACTTTCTGCGTGGTCGCGTCATCGGGATAGCCGTAGTTCAGGTTCAGGCTGCCGATGGATGTTTTGACCTTGTCCGGCATCATGACGCCAGGCGCGATGGGCGTGGTCATCTTCATCTTCGGCGGGTTGTCTGCGTAGATGGTGCTTGCCCATAACAGGCAAGGCAGAGCGGCCGAGAGAAAACATTTCGTGAAGCTGAGTTTCATGTGTTTCCCCTTTCGTTTGTAATTGGCTGAAAGTACACCATAGCAAGCTAACAGTTGTGCACCAGACCCACCGGTCTGTATTTTTGAAATTCGCAGAACATGCTGATGTGCCATAACTGCTTGATGCATGGGCGGTTCGTCGAGGTTGTCTGTCTGCATATGCAACGATAGTCCTGACCGAGTGTCCGCTGTGGGAAAAATACTCAACTGACCGCTTTGGCCGACACCAGGCTTGGGGACGGCGCCACTGCCAACCCCGTCAGCCCGAAACCCCGAGTTCCGCACAGAGCTTGTTTACCACGCCCTTCAGCGCATCGACCTCCGTCTCCAGTCGCGCCACGTTGGCCTTGAGTGCGGCGATCTCGCTTACGGTCACGTCGGCCGATGGCTCGGCTGCCGAGGGCGCTGCGGCCGGGGTCTCTTCGATGACGGGTGCACCGCCAAGCAGGTGCGCCCAGCGGTTCTCGCGCGAGCCGGGCTGGCGCGGCAGTTCGACCGCCATGGCGCCTTCTGGCCGTTCGGCCAGTTCCTGCAGAAACCCTTCCACCGCCGAGATGTCGGCGAACCGGTGCAGGCGCTCGCAGTTGATGCGCAACTCGCCCGCAGTTTGCGGGCCGCGCAGCATCAGCACGGTGAGCAGGGCGATGGATTGGGCGGGCAGGTGCAGCGCCTTGGCCATGTTGTGGGCGTAGCGGGTTACGCGGCCGCCGCTGGATTCCATGACCAGGGCTGGCCCCTTGAGGCTGTCGATGGCGGCCTGCACTTCGGCCTCGCTCGCTTCGATGAGGGGGTGGCGGCTGGTCTTCTGGTTGCAGCCGGCCACCAGGGCGTTGAGGGACAGGGGATAGGTGTCGGGCACGGTGTGCTGCTTCTCGCACAGCACGCCGAGGACGCGGGTTTCGAGCAGGGACAGGACGGGCAGGCGGGAGGCGGTCATGGCGGGACGGCGTGAGGTCGATGGGCCAGTCTACAGGGTGGCTGAACGTCCCAGCCAGTGTCTTGCACTCAGAGTGAAACGCCCGGGCTCCAGTCCAGGATCATCCAGCGCCGTTCGTTGTTGCCTTCGACGACAAATTGATGGCCCCGACGCTGGAGGGCAGCGGGACGGGTGACGAACTGTCCCTCGCGGAAGGGCAGGGTGGACAGCTCGATGCGCCAGGGTGTGGGGCCGTTGCGATGGCCGAAACTGATCTCGACATTCAGCCAGTCGAGCAATTGTGCGCGAGAGGGCCGGGCTCGGGCGATGAGGCTGGCCAGGTCGAATGCGCTGTTCAGATGGGCGATGCCGGGCAGGGGACGGGCGCGGCCCCGCACATGGATGAAGCAGTCGCCAGCGACGAGGAGCCAGGCGGGACGCGAGGGCAGCTCGCCGCCTTCCACCACCAGTTCGAGCGCGGCGGTGCCGCCCCGGCTGTGCGGCAGACGTTCCCAGATTTCCAGATAGTCGGTGTCGACGCCGGTTTCGATCACGCGCTCGCCGTCGAAGACCATGCGGCCGATGTCGCGGCTGCCGTTGGCAGGCTGGAAATCCAGCTGGCGATGCCAGATGCAGTGTTCGCCGTCGACCTGGGTGACGCCGCAAAACCCCTGCTGGGTGGCGAGCCAGGCCAGTTGGGCATCGTCGCATTCGGCCAGGCAGGTGACGCCGGAAAAATCCGGCCGGTCGGCGGGGATGCGCAGGTCGGCGTGCCAGTGGCGGGTTTGCAACCAGAAAACGTGGGAGTCCATGTCCTGCCCCTGCGGGGTTTGCAACAGGCTGCGCCGCCACGTGCCCAGATAGCTGTCCGGGACACCGTGCGGCATGGCGTCCTGGCGTCCGGCTTGCGGACATGATTTCAGCTGCGCCAGGGCGCGCGCGCGGCTCATTCGTGAAATGCCGGAAAGCGCCGCAGCGTGTGCCAGAAGGCCAGGTCGTGATTGGGCCACAACTCGGCTTTTTCCTGTCGCGCCAGCTGCTTCAGTTTGCGGATGCTCGCCAGCGCCTGCTCTTCGCGGTCCTGCCAGCAAAGGCCGGGGGCGATCTCGTCCCGCAGGTTTTCCGCGAGGTCGGCGGCGTCGCCGCACAGGATGACGGGCGGCCCCTTGGGCAGTTCGATGAACAGCGACATGTGGCCGGCGGTGTGGCCGGGGCTGGCGACGGCGCGCACGCCGGGTACCAGGTCGTATTCGCCCTGCTGAACCTTCCAGCGATAGTTGCCGGCGAGGTCGTCGGGAAACACGGCGATGTCGAGCCCGGAGCGCGCGGCGTCAAGCTCGTCCTGCTGCACGTGCACCTCGGCGCCGCATACATCGCACAGGCCGCCGGCGTGGTCGAAGTGCAGATGGCCGACGAATACCACGTCGACATCGGCGGCGGTCAGGCCCAACCGTGCCAGATGATGCGGAATGCGGTCTTCCTCGCGCATCTCGGGCGGGCCAAAGGGGCAGACTTCGGGATCGTAGTAGCGGTCGCGCAAGGCCGGGTCGGCGATCTTGGCGTAGTCGCAGCCGACGTCGTAGAGGATGCGGCCGTGCTTCGTTTCGATCAGGTAGGCGAGGATCGGCGCCTCGATGGTCTGCCCGTGCCCCCGATTGCGGGTGGATAGCGACTTGTCGTACTTGTGCAGGCCGGTCAGCAGCGGCCACATGCGCAACACCTGGGTCATGCCGTCTCCTTGTGAGGATGTTCGAGCTCCGCGATGAGCGCCTGGCTGTCGGCGACCCGGCCGAAAATGCCGCCTTCCACCGCCACCATTTGCAACGCGGCATCGTGCAAATGCGGATGCGCCGAGCCGCAGGCGTCGCCCGCCAGTACACAACAGTAGCCGCGATCGACGGCTTCGCGCAGGGTGGAATGCACGCAGACCTCGGTGGTGACGCCGGTCAGGATGAGGTCGCGGATGCCGCGGCTTTGCAGAATCTGCGCCAGATCGGTCTGGTGGAAGGCGCCGTAGCCGGGCTTGTCGACCACCGGTTCGCCGGGCAGCGGTTGGAGTTCGTCGATGAAATCGTGGCCGAATTCGCCGCGCACCAGCAGGCGGCCGAGCGGACCGGCGCTGCCGATTGCTGCGCCGGCGGAACGACTGCGTTCCAGCTTGGCAGGCGGACAGTCGGACAGGTCGGGGCGATGCCCCTCGCGCGTATGCACCACCAGCAGGCCGGTCCGGCGCGCGGCTGCCAGCAGATTCCGGATGGCCGGAATGGGGCGGCGCAGGGCGCCAACGTCCAGCCCGGCCGTGGCGGCATACCCGCCGGGATCGAGAAAATCCCGCTGCATGTCGATGAGGATGAGCGCGGTGCGGGCGGTCACGTCATACCGCAGTCAGGAAGGATACCGACACCGCGCCGACGAAGCCGGCGGCATGGTCGGCCTGCGGATCGACTTCGCCGTAGTCGTCGGCCAGTACGCGCGTCACCCGGTGGCGATGGAAAGGCAGCAGCAGCTTCGCCATCGGAATGGCCTGGGTGGGCGCATTGCCATAAAGCTCGCGGTGCAGCGCCGGCAGGCGATACCACGGCGCGGTGGGTTTCTCGTGGTGGGCGTTGTGGAACGGGAAGTTGAGCAGCAACAGGTTGAGCCAGGGCCAGCGCAGGCTAGCCAGGTTGGAATAGGTGTGGGCCTGCTCGTAGGCCTTGTCGCGCAGCTTGTCGGCGGGAACCCGCTCGCTGTCCGGAATGGCATAGGCGTCGTAGGTGTGCTGGAAGGCGTCGGCGAAGCGCAGCACGCTGATCATGATGAGATAGGCGACGGCGTACAGCAGCAGCGCGCGCGGCGCGACAAGGGCGAGCATGGCGAAGACGGTTCCACGAACGACGAGGATGGCGAGCACGCGGCTGCGGTCGGCGCGCCGTTGCGGATCGAGGAAGGGCAGCGCGATGACGTAGGCGTGCATCAGCAGCTCCACTGCCGGCACGTAGGCCCATTCCAGCGCCAGCACCGCGCGCCGTACCCAGGCCGGAGCCGATTGCAGCAACGCCTTGGTGTCGAGGCTGATGACGTCGGCACGATCGACGTGGTGACGCATGTGCTTGCGCCGCAGATGGTCGTAACGCGCGTAGCAGCTGCCGGTCAACCAGGTCATCAGCACACCGCCGCGGGTGTTGGCTTCGGGCTGGGTGAAAATGGTGCCGTGGGCGAATTCGTGGAACAGGTAGGCCGAGATGATCAAGGAGTGGGCGAACCACAGCGTGGCAGCCAGCGCCCACGGCCATGAGGCGGTCGCCATCAGCCACAGGCCACCGGTATAACCGGCCAGGGCATAGGCGAGCGCCAGGAGGTTGGGCAGCGCGCCGTCGGGGTGGCGGAACAATCGGGTGGACATGAAAAGCTTCCTGGCGAATGCCGCCCTCCAGGGAGGGCGACGGGGTTTATTTCAGCAAGGTCTTCACGTAGCGATCGTCGAGGGTCGCGGGAATCGCGGCCGCCCTCTTGATCTGGCCGTTCTTCAGCAGGAGCGCGTTGATGATTTCGCCGCTGACGAAGAACGAGGTGGTGTCCTTGCCTTGGGCGTAGGTCTTGGACATTTCCTTCAGCGGGATGTTGTAGACGCCCTTCAGCTGTTCCAGCGCCTCCTTGTCGGACACGCCCACCGCCTTGCCGATCAGCTTGGCCGCCTCGGCGGGATGGGCTTTCATGTAGGCGAGGCCGTCGAGGTAGCCACGCATCAGGGCGGTGATCTGCGCGCCGTCCTTGTCGACGCGCCTGGCGTCGAAGACGAGCACGTCGGTGATGATGCCGGGTGCCTCGCGCGAGGAATAGATGACGTGAAACTTGCCCTTTCCGGTCGCCACGATCTGCGACACGTTGGGCTCGTAGGTGACGCCGGCCGGGGTGGCGCCGGACGCCATCGCCGCGGGCACCGCTTCCGGCGTCATGTTTACCGGCTGGATGTCCTTGTCGCTCATGCCGTTGATCTTGAGCGCGTAGGCGAGCAGGAAATCGGACGGCGACAGTGGCGCGTAGGCGACCTTTTTGCCCTTCAGCTCGGTGATCTTGGTGATGGGCTTGGCGGCCAATATGGCGTCACCACCGTAGGAATAATCCACCGGCATCACCACCTTGAAATTCTGCCCCTGGGCGTCGGCGCCGACCACCTGGTCGTAGGTCATCAGCGCGCTGTCGATGGCGCCACCCGCCATCGCCGACGGCAGCATGGCGGGGTCGGTGAAGGTTTGCAGCTTCACCTTGAGATCGTATTTCTTGTACAAATCGAGCGCATCGGCGACGTAGAACGGCGAATAGCCGATCCAGGTAGTGAGCCCGAGTTTCAGCGTGGGCGCGGCATGCGCGCCGCTGACCAGCAGGGCGCCGGCAGTGGTGACGAGCAGTTTCTTCAGTACGGTGTTCAGATGCATGGTGCGCTCCCTGGAAAAAAATGAATAAGCCCGGAACAGCGGCAATCGCGTTCTCCCGGGCTTTTGTCCCTCCGTGGAGCCCCGCCCTGCGGCAGAACCGGCCGCTCTTGGACCAGTCATCCCCTGCGGGACCGGAACCCTAGCTGCGCATTCGCGGTAAATGCAGACGACAGTGCGCCGCTTTTCCCGACACATCATGAACAGCAACACCTGTGCCAGCCATGAATTTAAATGACGATGTCATGCGAACGCCCGCCGTTGCTTGGGTTTCCGTGTGGCTTGTGCATCGTGGCATGTTGGGATCAGGCTCGCATGGCTCGAATTGGTGCAGATCGCAGCCTGCCATGCACCAAACCGGATGGTCGTTCCGCAGCGCGCCCTTTTGTATTGGGTGGCTTTTCGGTAGGCTTCGCGCTAATCCCAAGAAAACCGACCCCATGCACTTCACCCCCGACTCCTTCCGCACCTGGCCGACCAAGCGCATCACCCTGCTCGGCATGTCCGGTGTCGGCAAGACGCACATCTCGTCCATGTTGCGCGGCCACGACTGGTTCCATTTTTCCGGCGACTACCGCATCGGCACGCGTTATCTTGACGAGCCGATTCTGGATCTGATCAAGCAGCAGGCGATGCAGGTGCCGTTTCTGCGCGATCTGCTGCGCAACGACTGGATCGATATCAAGAACAACATCAAGATTCACGACCTCGGCCCGGTGCTCACTTTCGTCGGCAAGCTGGGCGGGCCGGAGTGGGGCGGGTTGTCGCTCGACGAGTTCTCGCGCCGCCAGGCCGCCTATCGCGACGGCGAAATCGCCGCCATGCGCGACGTGCCGGGCTTCATCCGCAAGGGCCAGGAAATCTACGGCTACCCGCATTTCGTCAACGACGTCGGCGGCAGCCTGTGCGAGCTGGACGAACCCGGCGTGGTCGAGCTGCTGGCCGAGCACACGCTGATCCTTTACATCCAGACCACCACGCGCGAGGAGGAGGACACCTTGATCTGCCGCGCGCAGTCCGACCCCAAGCCGCTGTATTTCCGCCCGCCCTTTCTGGCCGAGCAGCTGCCGGTTTATCTGCAGGAAAAAGGCCTCGAGTACGTCGCGCAGATCGAGCCCGACGATTTTGCGCGCTGGGTGTTTCCGCGTCTGTTCCATTCGCGCCTGCCGCGCTACGAAGCGATTGCCCAGCCGCACGGCTACACGGTGACCTCGCAGGAAGTGGCGCAGGTACGCGACGAGCGCGATTTTCTGGCGCTGGTCGAATCCGCCATCGCGCGCAAGGGAAGCTGACATGCCGCTGGTCGCGCACAACGCCCTGCCCACTTTCGAGCGCCTGCGCCGCGACGGCATCACGGTGCTGACGACCGAGCGCGCGGCCAATCAGGAAATCCGCGAGCTGCATGTCGGCCTGTTGAACATGATGCCGGACGCCGCGATCGAGGCCACCGAGCGCCAGTTCTACCGGCTGGTCGGCGAATCCAACCCGATCGCGCAGTTCTACATGCACCCGTTTACCCTGCCTGCGTTGCCACGCGGCGCGGCAGCGCAGGCGCACATCGCACAGTTTTATGAAAGCTTCGACGCCATTCGCGAGAAGGGACTCGACGCGCTCATCATCACCGGCGCCAACGTCAGCCACCCCAACCTCGCCGACGAAGCGTTCTGGCAACCGCTGATCGAGGTGATCGACTGGGCGTGGGACCACGTCACCTCGACGCTGTGCTCGTGCCTTGCCACCCACGCGGTGATGCAGTTCCGCCATGGCCAGACGCGGGTGAAGCAGCCGCACAAGATCTGGGGCGTGTTCGAGCATCGTGTGACCGACGCGCGCCATCCGCTGGTGGCTGACATCAACACCCGCTTCGACGTACCGCATTCGCGCTGGAACGATGTTTCACGCGCGCAGTTCGAGGCCGCCGGGGTCAAGGTACTGGCCGAAAGCGCAGACGCCGGGGTGCATCTGGCGGTGAGCGGAGACGGCCTGCGCACGGTGTTTTTCCAGGGGCATCCCGAATACGACACGGTGTCGTTGCTGAAGGAATACAAGCGTGACCTGCTGCTCGCGCTGGCGGGCAAATTGCCCGCCCTGCCGCCTTTCCCGTTGCGCTATTTCAACCAGCAGGCGCAGGCGCTGCTGGCGGAATACGTGAGCCGCGTGCAATCGGGCGCGGCGCTCGACTTCCCCGAAACGCTGCTGACGCCGCAGCTCGACAACACTTGGCACGACACCGCCGAAGGCGTGATCGGCAACTGGGTCGGCTGCGTCTATCAGGTTACTCACCGCGAGCGCGGCCTGCCGTTCATGCCTGGCATCGACCCCAATAACCCCTTAGGGCTCGGATGACGGCAGCCAGCGCGCATTTCGACGAAACGCAGGGCGCGCTGGTCGCCAGTGGCGACTGGCATGCCGATGCGGCGTCGGCGTTGCCCCGGCTCGAAGGAAAAGCGGTGCGCGTGCTTGACGGCGCGGCTGTCACCCAGCTCGACACCAATGGCGCGTGGTTGCTGCTCAACGCCGCGCGGCCGCAGCCCGGCGACCCGATGCCCGAGCTGCGCGGTTTCCAGCCGCGTCATTTATCGTTGATGAATCTGGTGGCGCAGCATGCCGCGACCACCGCAGCGCAAATCGAGGTGCCGCACCCCGGCCTGCTTGCGGCGACCGGGCGCGGCTCCCTTGCCATGTGGGGACACGTCAGCGGGCTGGTCAATTTCATCGGCCAGCTGACCATCGAACTGGCGCGGCTGATGGGCAAGCCGGAAAACTGGCGCTGGCGCGAACTGGGTGCACAGATAAACACAGTGTTTGCCGGTGCGATTCCCATCGTGATCGGCATGATGTTCCTGCTCGGCGTGGTGTTCGCCTACCTGCTGGGCGATCAGGCACTGCAATACGGCGCCAGCATCTTCGTCGTCGACGGCTTGCTGCTGGCGATCCTGCGCGAAATTTCGCCGGTCATCGTCGCCGTTCTGATCTCCGGGCGCACCGGCGCGGCGATCACCGCGCAGCTCGGCACCATGAAGGTCACCGAGGAAATCGACGCCATCACCACGCTCGGCCTGTCGCCGCTGGCGGTGCTGGTGATCCCGCGCATGATCGCCTTGCTGATCGCGCTGCCGCTGCTGATCTTCATCGGCGACATTGCAGGGATCGCCGGCGGCATGCTGGTGGCGCAGGTGCAGCTGGATATTTCGCCGCACCTGTTCATGGACCGGATGGACAGCGTGCTGCGGCTGAAAACCTTGCTGGTGGGAATTTTGAAGGGGCCGGTATTTGCGGCATTCATCGCGCTGATCGCCTGCCGCATGGGCTTGTCGGTCAGCCGCGATGCCCGCAGCGTCGGCGCCAACACCACGTCCACCGTGGTGCAGAGCCTGGTCGCCATCATCGTTCTCAACGCGATCTTTGCCGTGATGTTTGTGCGGCTGGGAATCTGATGAACGAAACCGTGATCGACGTGCGCGACGTCCACACCACGCTGGGTGGGAACGGCATTCATGGCGGGCTGAGTCTGTCCGTCGCGCGCGGCGAAGTCGTTGCGCTGATCGGCGGCAGCGGCACTGGCAAATCGGTGTTGCTGCGCGAAATCATCGGCCTGCTGAAACCGCAGTCGGGTCACATCGAATTGTTCGGGCAGTCGGTGTGTGACAGTACGCCGGAACAAATGAACCTGCTGCGGCGGCGCTTTGGCGTGCTGTTTCAGGATGGCGCGCTGTTTTCTTCGCTGTCGGTGGAAGACAACGTCGCCACCCCGCTGTTCGAACATACCGATCTGCCGCACCCGCTCTGCCGCCAGCTGGCGCGCCTGAAACTGGCGATGGCCGGCTTGCCGGCGGACGTGGCCACCAAGCGCCCGAGCGAACTCTCCGGCGGCATGCGCAAGCGCGTGGCGCTGGCGCGCGCGCTGGTGCTCGATCCCGAGCTGCTGTTTCTCGACGAGCCGACTTCCGGTCTCGATCCGATTTCGGCGCGCACCTTCGACAAACTGATCCGCCTGCTGGCCGACACGCTGGGGCTCACCGTATTCCTCGTCACCCATGACTTGGATACACTGTTTTCAATTATCGACCGGGTCATTGTGCTGTCGGACGGCAGCGTGCTTGGCAGCGGCACGGTGGCCGAACTGAAACAGCTGGACGACCCGTGGCTGAACGATTACTTCGCCGCGCGCACGGCGAATGGAGAAACCGTAGATGGAAACTGAAGGTCGCTACACCCTGGTCGGCACGCTGGTGCTGGCGGTGATCGCGCTGCTGACGCTGGCCATTGTGTGGCTGGCAGGCGCAGCCAACACCATCGCCTATCAGCACTACACCATTTATTTCAAGAATCAATCGCTCGATGGACTGGCCGTCGGCGGCCCGGTCAAAATGCGCGGCATCAAGGTCGGCAGCGTCGATGGCTACGACTTCGCCAGCAACAAGGATGAAGCCGTTGCGGTGATCGCCCGGGTCGACGCCGACCTGGACGTGCATCGTGGCGCGGTGGCCTACATCAAGCGCAATCTGGTCACCGGCATTGCCTCGATTGAAATCGTCAATGGCCCGAAAACCGCTCCGTTGCTTGTCGTCGCCGGGGGGGAACGTTACCCGGTCATCGCCGAGGGCCGTTCCGATATCGATAAAGTGGCTGTCACGGTATCGAAACTGGCTGACAACGGGGCGCAGATCATGGAGAAAATGAACAAGGTGTTGTCGGAGGAGAACCAGCGCGCATTGAGCCAGACACTCGCCAACCTGAATGTGCTGTCCAGCCAGCTCGCCGCCAACAAGAATGGCCTCAAAGACATGATGGTGGGGATACGCGAAGCTTCGGAGGCATTCCGCGTCGCCGGTGCCAATATCGGTCAGGCAACCACCCGGGTCGAGGGCAGCTTCGTCGGCGTCGCCAACAATGCCGACGTCGCACTGAAAGAGGCCACCGTCGCGATGGAAAAACTCCAGCGCGATGCCGACCGGATTGCTGCAAACATCCAGCAACTCAGCGACACCGGCACGCTGGAGCTGACCAACGTCAGCCGCGACGTGCGCACCAGCGCCGACGTCCTCACCACCACCGGGCAGCGCTTGTCCGACCCGCGCGCCATCCTGTTTGGTTCAGGGAAACAGCAGCTCGGACCAGGGGAAAAACTGCCATGAAAATCGCATATGTTCGCGTTGGGCTGGCGCTGCTTGCAGCGAGTACGGCGCTTACCGGCTGTCTCAATCTGGGGGACGCGTCCAAAGCCCCTGCCGTGGTGTATTACGTGCTGAACGACGCCGTGCCCGCCGCCCCTGCCACGCCCCTGCCAGCCACCGCCCCCACCCTGGTGGTGCTCGACACCAGCGCCAGCGGTTTCTACGACACCGACCAGCTCATCTTCAGCCGCAGCGCCGACACCCGGGGCCAGTATCAATTTGCCCGCTGGACCGAGCGTCCCGGCAAGCGTTTTGCCGACCTGATGCGCGCCCGCCTCGACCGTCAGGGCATCTGGCATGTCAGCGCCGGCGGCGGCTACGTGCGCAGCGATATGCTGCTGGATACCGAACTGGTCGAGTTCTATCACGATGCCGTCAACAACCCGGGGCAGATGCGGCTGGTGTTGCGCGCCGAGCTGGTGGACATGAAGCAGCGCAAGCTGCTGGGACGCCGCGTATTCGAACAGCAGGTGCCTTTAGCGAGCTACGACGCAGCCGGTGCCGCGCAGGCGTCCAGCCAGGCGGTCGGCCGCGTGCTGGACGATTTGACAGTCTGGCTCGCCAGCTTCAAATAAGCGCCTACAATTCAGACAGCTTCATTTCACCGGAATTGCCCACAAAAAAGGAGAGAGACCATGAAACGCCTGCTTGCCGCCCTGTGCCTGTGTTCCGTCGCTGCCGTTGCCCACGCCGAAATTTCGCAAAAATTCGGCGACCTCGAAATCCACTACAACGCCCTCACCACCGACGAACTGCAGCCCGATGTCGCGCGCACCTACAAGATCGAGCGCAGCAAGACGCGCGGAATGGTCACCCTCTCGGTGCTGAAGAAAAACAAGGTCGGCGTGCCCACGCCGGTGCCCGCCAAGCTCACGATCTATGCCACCAACCTCACTCAGCAGTTATCCAATATCGATATGCGCGAAATCAAGGAAGGCACCGCCATTTACTACCTCGGCGAATTCCGCGTCGTCCCGCCGGACACCCTGAAATTCACCGCCACCGTCGAAGTGGCCGGCGAACCCAAGCACGAAATAAGCTTCGATCAGAAGTTCTTCAAGTAAGCCAGACGCATAACAGCCCCGGATTCGGGGCTGTTTTTTTGCCTGCTGCGGGGGAAAAAGGCGGGTTTTCAGGTCGTCGAAAATGCCGAGTAGGCCAGATTCGCCAGCCCCCACACGCCGAAGCCCGCCACCGTCAGGCCCGCCGCACGGCGCACCCACAGCTGCTGCATGAAGGGCTGAATCTGCCGCGCGAACAGGCCCATCCCCAGCAGGTTCGGCAGCGTGCCGAGGCCGAACGCCAGCATCAGCGCCGCGCCCGAGGTGGCACTACCGGCCGCCAGCGCCGATACCAGCACCGAATACACCAGCCCGCACGGCAGCCAGCCCCAGGCCATGCCCGCCAGCAGCGCCTGCGGCAGCGACTTCACCGGCAGCAGCTTCTGGAACAGCGGCTTCACCCTGCGCCACACCGCGCCGCCAGCGCGCTCGAACACCAGCACCCAGTGATTGAAGCCGGCCAGATACAGGCCGAGCAGGATCATCACGGCCTGCGCCAGCACGTACAGCAGCGTCTGCACCGGGATGAACCCGGCCAGCTTCAACGACGCGCCGAGCGTGCCGGCCAGTGCGCCGAACAGCACATACGACGTCACCCGCCCCAAGTTGTAAGCCAGATGCAGGCGGAACGGCGGCGTGCTGCCGTCGGCGCGGAACGAAAACGCCGCGACGATGCCGCCGCACATGCCGACGCAATGCACGCCGCCGAGCAGCCCGGCGAGCAGCGCGGTGAGCAGGGAAAGCTCGATCATGCCGGCGCGCTCGTCTGGTTCAGGTCGGCGATTGCCCGGCGCATGCGCCACACCATGTAAATCCCGGGCAGGCCGAACAGGACCGCCAGCACGAAGAACGCGGGCCAGCCGATGGACTCGGACAAGACTCCGGCCAGGGGACTGATGTAGATGCGCCCGACCGCGGCTAGCGCCGACAGCAGCGCGTAATGCGTCGCGGTGTAGCGGTGGTTGCACAGGCTCATCAGCAAGGCGACAAACGCCGCCGTCCCCATGCCGCTGGTGATGTTTTCGGCGGCGATGGCGAACACCAGCAGGCTGTCGATCGCGGCGGGCTGGTTCAGCGCGACGATGCCCCAGTCGAACGGCGCCAGGGTAAAGCCGCCCCACGCGCCCTTGCCCAGCACCGCGAGCGCCCAGAAGCCGAAGTTGGCGAGCATCTGCAGCACGCCAAAAATCAGCAGCGCGCGAACCAGCGACAGGCGCAGCATCAGCGCGCCCGCGATCAGCGCGCCGAAAATCGTCAGCCAGATGCCGATGATCTTGTTGACGATGCCGACCTCGGCCTGGGTGAACGCCATGCCCTTGATCAGGAACACCGTGGTCAGGCTGCCGGCGAAGGCGTCGGAAAACTTGTACAGCACGATCAGCAGCAAAAACGCCCACGCGCCGGGTTGCGCGAAGTAGCTGGCAAGCGAGCGGTTCAATGTCTCGAAGCCGACCCTGCGCGCCGCCCACGCGCCGAGCGGCAAGGCGGTCGCCATGGCCGCCAGCACGAACAGCAGGCGTACCCATTTGTTGGCGTCGTCAGGATCGAAGCCCAGCGCCATCAGTGCCCAGCGGCTGACGAACGCGCCCGCCAGCACGCCTGCGAGCAAGGCGACAAAGCCGCGCAACTCCTGCATGGGGTTGGAGTCGAGCGGCTTCGACGCGCCGTTGACGCGCGGCAGCGTCAGCAGCGAGACGATTGCCGCCGCAACAAAAATCCCCGCCATCACGTGATACACCTGCGCCCAGCTGCCCCACTGGTCGGCCCAGATCAGCGCGATGCCGCCCGACAGAATCATCGCTAGCCGATAGCCGAACACCGCCAGCGACGACCCCAAGCCTCTTTCTTTTGGGAGCAGCACATCGGTGCGGTAGGCGTCGATCACCACGTCCTGCGAGGCGGAAAAAAACGCCACGCTCACCGCTGCAGCGGCGAACAGAAATGGCGTCGCCGCGGGCGACACGCTCGCCATCCAGGTCAGCACGCCCGCCAGCATCAGTTGGGTGAGCACCAGCCAGCCGCGCCGCCGTCCGAGGTACGGCAGCTCGAAGCGATCCATCAGCGGCGCCCACAGGAACTTGAAGGTGTAGGGCACGCCGACCAGGCCGAGAAAGCCGATGGTGGCGATGTCCACCCCCGCGACCGACAGCCAGGCCTGCATCGCCTGCCCGGTCAGCGCCAGCGGCAGCCCCGAAGCAAACCCCAGAAAAAGCACCGCCAGCAGGCGATGCGTTGAAGCGAAATTGAACGGCATGGTCAGGAGATCAGGTTTTAAGGACGTGCAGCCACATGATCGTGCTGACATGCGGCAAGCGTGGCTTCACAAAGGGAGGCATAAGTTTGATTGACTTTCAGTAAGCAAGTTGTTTATATTTGTCGCAAGTGGATTGGGACTACCCGGTCGGCGTTGGGCTTCTGGGACTACCCGGAGGCCCTTCGACTTTCTAGGGGAACACTTTTAATCCAACCCCCGCCTTCACGCCATTGCCGTCCCGGCAAAATTTCTTTTCCAGCACAACATGCGTACGGTTGACCTGTTCAGGGCGCAACACCGATAAGCCTATTGGGCGCGCGGTTAAATCCGCAAGCTGCATGCCTTCCGAATTGGTTTTCTTGTCCGCCACTACAAGCTCAAACGGCAAGGGTTTGTTGAAGATATTCCGCCCATCCCGGATACGGCGGAATTCCAGTTCCAGTTCGGCGTCTTCCTTCGCTCCCCGTGCCTCGCAGACCAAATGCGTCAGCCGGTCATCCTGGCCCATGCTTTTCAGATAACGGTAGATGCGTTCTAACCCAAACTCCATCGCCAGATGATAGGGATGCTCCGGGGTGGCGTATTTGGCTTTCAATTTGTGTTTGTCGATGACCACTGCCACCAACCTGAAGTCAGCAGCTTCAATGATATCGGTCAACGTGTTCAGGAAGTGCTCGCGAGCTTCCTTGCCCAGTTTGGAAAACAGCCCCCTTTTCTTCCGGATTTCAATCTCATGCAGGATGGCCATGTCGTGACCAAAGGTCTCGAATTTCAGCCGACGCACCGCAGGCGTCATCGCCTGGGCGTATTCGTCCTTGCGGAAAATGCAGAAAGACAAGACGAATATGGGGTACTCGGGGTCAATGGACAGCAGGCTGTGATCGCCGCTTTCGTCGACGTAAACGATGTAGTCGCTGAAGGCCGTCGTCATGGGGCGATCGTGCCTTCTTCCAGAAGCGTTTTTGCCTTGCTGACGCGTTTTTTCATGGGCGTTTGAGGCAGCAGCGACGTCAGCGCCTGATAGCGCTGGAACAGAAACGCCACCCGCTCGGCGTCGGATTTGAAGCCGGTCTTGCCGTAGGCCTTGTCCACCGTGGCGTCGAGTTTGTGGTGCGCTTTCAGCAGCGCGGGCGGCATGGTCAGCGGGTCGTAGAGGTCGGCGAGGGTGGCGCCGGGGAATTGCGTGCGGGCGTCGAGCACGGCCTGGGCGGCGGCTTCGATGGCCTGCCGGGTTGTGTCGGTTGGCGCGTCGGGCCAGGGGAAGTTGTTGTAGACCGACGGCTCATAGCGGAAATCGCTTTTGATGCGACCACATGTATAACGTATCCATGCGTTATGCATGGTGCTATTCATGATGCCAAAGTGATACAGCGTTGCCCCTTTGCAGACGAGCATTGCGTCACTTGCAATCGTGCTTGCAGGCAAGAATCCAATGGGAATAAAGCGACGGTTCTCAGAGGAATGCCGAGATAGCGCCAGATAGTTTCCATCTGGTTGCCTGTCCTGCGTAAACAAAGTGGGTTGGTCGGAAAATTCCTGCACGCTCTTGGTGGGACTCCGTTTGCGTGTCTCGGCCACGGCTGCCACCCGCTTCATGACCTGCGGCATGGCTTTCAATTCGCCCGGGTTGATGCCTTTCAGCCATAGACACCAACGGGGATTACCGTTGATGAGTTCCTCGCCGCCGATATAGACCCGCAGCCACTTTTCGGCGGCGGGTTCTAATGCCAGCAGCTCGGCCTTCTCCGCTTCGGTCAGAATCGGATGGCCGCCATCCGTGGGCTGGCTACCCTTGATAAGCTGGGGCAAGCCGGGCGGCGTCTTTGTACGCGACGGCAGGATGACATCCGGCGCATCGACGAGATAGGGATTGATGTTGGCAGCCTGGATGGCGTGTGGTTCGCCCTTGATATCCTCATATTCGAAGATGGTTTTCTCTGCCGACTCGCGCAGCCCGAAGCCGACAATCACGCAATGCACGGCGGCCTTGCCACGCGCTTCATTGTTCCACTGGAAAGTGCGATGGGCAAAATGGATGTGCGCCCCATGTTCCAGCAGGTAGCCCCAGAGTGTACCGACCTGTTCGCCTTGGCAGATGCTGTTGGTGGAAACCAGTGCACAGGCGATGGCGGGGTTGAGTTTCATGTAATCCGCTGCCTTACGATGCCAGCAAGTTACATAGTCCAGGCGGCCGAAACGGCCATCCGTTCCCCAGATCCTTTCCATGTCAGCCATCTGTTCGGCGTTGCGCCATTGGTGCCCGATAAACGGCGGGTTGCCCATGATATAGCTGCATCGTTCCGCTGGCAGCACGGCGTTCCAGTCGAGGGTGAGCGCGTTGCCGTGGACGATGTGCGGGCTGGTCTTGAGCGGGATGCGTGCGAAGTACATGCCGAATTCCTCGCTCACCTTGAGGTTCATCTGGTGGTCGACCAGCCACAGCGCGACCTGGGCGATCTGCGCGGGGAATTCCTCGATCTCGATGCCGTGGAACTGATCGACGTCGAGCTGGATGGCCTGGTGGATGTCGAGAAGGCGCGAGCCGGGGCCTTCATGCGTGGCGCGCAGGATTTCCAGTTCCAGCAGCCGCAGCTCGCGGTAGGCGATGACGAGGAAATTGCCGCAGCCGCAGGCGGGGTCGAAGAAGGTCAGAGACCGCAGCTTCTTGTGGAACTCGAACAGCTTGTTTTTGTTCTTCCTGGCCTTGTCGAACTCGGCACACAGCTCGTCGAGAAACAGCGGCTTGATGAGCTTGAGGATGTTTTCTTCGCTGGTGTAGTGCGCGCCGAGGTTGCGGCGCGCCTTGTCGTCCATGATGCTCTGGAACAGCGCACCGAAGATGGCGGGCGAGATCGCGGCCCAGTCCAGCGCGCAGCAGTCGAGCAGGGCGTCGCGCATGGCGCTGTCGAAGCCGGCAATCGGAATGGTCTCTTCATACAATTTGCCGTTCACATAGGGAAAGGCGGCGAGCTGCTCGTCGAGATTGCCCGAGCGTTTGTTTTCAGGCGTGTTGAGCACCTGGAAAAACAATGCCAGTTGCGGGCCGAGGTCGGAGCCGTCTTGCGCGGTGCGTTCATCAAGCCAGATGCGGAAACCGCCGGCGGGCTGGAAGATGCCGGTGTCTTCGGCGAACAGACAGAACAGCAGCCGAACCAGCAGAACTTCCAGCGGATGGCCTTCGTAGCCGCTTGCCTTGAGCCGGTCGTGCAGCTTGCCCATGCGCTCGGCGGCCTTGATGTTGACCGGATTTTGCGGCGCGATAACCTGGGTGCGGTAACCGGCGATGAAGGCGAAGTGCTTGATGCGCTTTTGCAGGTCGGAAAGCCTGAATTCGGACTCGGTGTCTTCTTCCAGGTCATAGAGACGGAAGCGTTCGAAGTCCGACACCAGAATGTAGCGTGGTAGATCGCGCTCGGCGATGCCGTCGAAATAATCCGCTGCCTGTGCGAAAGCGCGATTGAGGTCGGCGCCACGGCTCTTGTGCTCGATCAGCAGCATGCCTTTCCAGAAAGCGTCGATGCGGCCCTGTTTAAGCTTTTCGCCGACACGGGCGATTTGCACCTGCTTTTCGAAAACGGCGACGCGCCTGCGCTCGATGCCGAACACGGCGAAAAAATCGTTCCAGAAACTTTGCGCCTCGGCGCGCTCGGAATCCTCGCCCGCCCATTTGTGCGAGAACGCGTGGGCACGGCTGCGTATTTCGTTCCAGCTAAGCGGCATGGCGGTTATTCGCTGAGGTAACGGGCGAAGCGGGAGAGTTGGTAATCCTCTACTTCCCGCTGGCCGCCTTTACCCAATTCGACCATTTTGCCGGCGCCGGCAAAATGGTAGGCAGGATCATTTCCCGACTGCTCACACGAGGTTTGGGCGCGCTTGATGGCGTCCTCGAAGCGTCGCCACTGGCTGTAACCCAGCACAGGCTGCAGGTCGCGTGCGCTCCAGTATTCGGCGCCGTGGTCGTTGGCCTGCTTGAGATCCTCGAAGGGTTGCCCGCCTATGCTTGGCAGTTCCTTTTTTGCCATGTCGTGCTGTCCCCGATTGGGTTACGGTGCGTAATCGTAATCGACGATCAGTGGGGCGTGGTCGGAAAAGCGCTGGTCTTTATAGACGCTGGCGGATTGGGCGGTTTTGGCGATGCCAGGGGTGGCGATCTGGTAGTCGATGCGCCAGCCGACGTTCTTGGCCCAGGCCTGGCCGCGGTTGCTCCACCAGGTGTAGGCCTCGCCGGTGTGTTCGGGGTAGAGGCTGCGGTAGACGTCGACCCAGCCGAGTTCGTCGAACAGGCGGGTCATCCAGGCGCGTTCCTCGGGCAGGAAGCCGGAGTTCTTCTGGTTGGACTTCCAGTTCTTCAGGTCAACCTCTTTGTGGGCGATGTTCCAGTCGCCGCAGATGACGATCTCGCGGCCGCTTTTGATCAGCTTTTCAAGATGCGGGAAGAACTGTTCCATGAAGCGGAACTTGGCCTGCTGGCGCTCCTCGCTGCTGGAGCCGGAGGGCTGGTAGAGCGAGATGACGGCGAGATGGCCGAAGTCGGCCTCGATGTAGCGGCCTTCCAGGTCGAATTCGGGGACGCCGAGGCCTTCGATGATTTGTTGCGGCTGTTTGCGGGTGTAGACGCCGACGCCGCTGTAGCCTTTTTTCTCGGCGTAGTGGAAGGCGCCGGTGAGGCCGTCGCACTGGATGAATTCGGGCTTGAGATCGGCGGCCTGCGCCTTGAGCTCCTGCACGCAGACAACGTCGGCGCCCTGTGCGGGCAGCCAGTCGAAGAAGCCCTTGGTGGCGGCGGAACGGATGCCGTTGAGGTTGGCCGATATAATGCGCATCGCTGTCTGGATTAAAGAAAAGTGAAGAAATGTCCGATTACAAAGCCGATTTTGTGGAATTCGCCATAGCCTCGCAGGTGTTGTGTTTTGGCGAGTTCAAGACCAAGGCGGGGCGCATGAGCCCCTACTTTTTTAATGCGGGGCTGTTCAACGACGGCGACAAGCTGAAACGGCTGGGCGAATTTTACGCGAAAGCCATTGTCGACTCGGGGATCGCGTTCGACGTGCTGTTCGGGCCGGCCTACAAGGGGATTCCGCTGGCGGCGAGCATTGCGATTGCGCTGGCGGGGATGGGCAGGAACGTGCCGTACGCCTACAACCGCAAGGAAGCCAAGGATCACGGCGAAGGCGGGACGGTGGTCGGCGCGAAGCTGCAAGGCCGGGTGCTGATCGTGGACGATGTGATCTCGGCGGGCACCTCGGTGCGCGAATCGGTGGACCTGATCCGCCATTCAGGCGCCGAACCGGCCGGGGTGGTGATTGCGCTGGACCGCATGGAGCGCGGTACCGGCGACAAGTCGGCGGTGCAGGAAGTGCGCGAGCAATATGGCATTCCGGTGGTGGCGGTAGTCACGCTGGACAATCTGGTGGAGTTTCTGGAACGTGATGCAAACAGACAAACTGAATTACAGGCTGTGGCGGGCTACCGTGCAAGGTACGGCGTGTAGCGCGCTGGTGGTCGCCGCTTTGCTGCTGAGCGCGGGCGCGGCACAGGCGGCGATGTACCGCTGGGTGGACAGCAACGGCCACGTGCAATACAGCGACACCTTGCCGCCGACCTACCAGCAAAGCGGCGCGGCCCAGATGAACAAGCAGGGGCAGGTGATCAAGCGCACGCAATCCGCGGCGGAACGCAAGGCGGAGGCCGAGCGCAAGGCCGAAGAGGCGCGGGTGCAGGCCGAGCAGCACAAACAGGCGCAGCTCGACCGCGCGCTGACCTCAACCTATACCACCGAAGCGGAAATCGATCTGGCGCGCGATCGCGCGCTGGAGCACCACACCCTGGCGATCAAGGGCGCAGAAATCCGCAGCAAGGCGGTGGCCGCCAATCTGGCCGAGCTGAATGCGAGTATTGCCCGTATCGAAAAGGCCGGGCAGAAAGTGAGCCCCAACACAATGAGCCAGCTGGATCAGGCCAACAGGGAAAGTCAGGAACTGAAGCGCACCATCCAGAGCAACGAAGAAGCGATGGCGAGCGTGCGCGAGAAGTACGCAGCGGACAAGGCGCGGTTCCACGAACTGACGGCCACGAAGTAGGACCGCGAACAGGCGCGTTGGGCGGCTTTAACCGCCAACGCGCTTGTTCACGACTGAAATCCGGTTTATTGGAGTTTGGTTTTCAGCAGATCGTTGACCTGCGCCGGGTTGGCCTTGCCCTTGCTGGCTTTCATCACCTGGCCGACCAGCGCGTTGAAGGCTTTTTCCTTGCCGGCGCGGAATTCCTCGACCGATTTCGGATTGGCGGCCAGCACGTCATCGATGATTTTTTCCAGTTCGCCGGAATCGGACATCTGCTTCAAGCCACGCGCTTCGATGATGACATCGACTTCGCCGGCGCCTTCCCACAAGCCTTCGAACACCTGTTTGGCGAGCTTGCCGGACAGTGTGCCGTCCTGGATGCGGGCGATCAGCGCGCCGAGCCGGGCGGCGGAAACCGGGCTGTGCTCGATGCTCGTATCGGCCTTGTTCAAGGCGGCGGACAGTTCGCCCATCACCCAGTTGGCGGCGAGCTTGCCCTGGCCGCAGGCTTTCGCGGCGGCTTCGAAGTAGTCGGCGAGCGCGCGCGATCCGGTCAGTACGGCGGCATCGTAGGGCGATACGCTGTACTCGCTCTGGAAACGCGCCTGCATCGCGGCGGGCAATTCGGGCAGCGTGGCGCGCACCTGCTCGATCCAGTCTTCGTCGAGCTTCACCGGCAGTAAATCGGGGTCGGGGAAGTAGCGGTAGTCGTGAGCCTCCTCCTTGCTGCGCATCATCCGCGTCTCGACCCGGTCGGGGTCGAACAGCACCGTGGCCTGCTCGATGCGGCCGCCGTCTTCCAGCGTCTCGATCTGCCAGCGCACCTCGTAGTCGATCGCCTGCTGCAGGAATTTGAAGGAGTTGAGGTTCTTGATTTCGCGGCGGGTGCCGAATTCGGCTTGGCCGACCGGGCGCACCGAGACGTTGGCGTCGACGCGGAAGCTGCCTTCCTGCATGTTGCCGTCGCAGATGCCGATCCAGGTCACCAGCGTGTGCAGTGCGCGGGCGTAGGCCACGGCCTCGGCGCTCGAACGCATCTCCGGCTCGGAGACGATCTCCAGCAATGGCGTGCCGGCGCGGTTGAGGTCGATTCCGGTCATGCCGTGGAAGTCTTCGTGCAGCGACTTGCCGGCGTCTTCTTCCATGTGGGCACGGGTGAGGTGGATGGTGCGCTCGGTGTCGCCGACCTGGATCGTGAGCGCGCCGCCTTCAACAATGGGTTTCGCCAACTGGCTGATCTGGTAGCCCTTGGGCAGGTCGGGGTAGAAGTAGTTCTTGCGGTCGAACACGTTGACGCGGTTGAGCGTGGCGCCGATGGCGAGGCCGAATTTAATGGCACATTCCACCGCGCCCTTGTTCAGCACGGGCAGCACGCCGGGCAGGGCGATGTCGACCGCGCTCGCCTGCGTGTTGGGCGCGGCGCCGAAGGCGGTGCTGCTGCCCGAGAAGATTTTGGATTTTGTGGCGAGCTGGGTGTGGACTTCCAGCCCGATGACGGTCTCCCACTTCATTTCAGGCCCTCCGGTTGGCGGCTGTGCCAGTCGGTGGCGCGCTGGTATTGGTGCGCGACGTTGAGCATTTTCGCCTCGCTGAAATAGTTGCCGACGAGCTGCAGGCCGATCGGCAGGCCCTTGGCATCGAAGCCGCACGGCAGCGACATGCCGGGCAGGCCGGCGAGGTTGGCGGGGATGGTGTAGAGGTCGTTCAGATACATTTCCACCGGGTCGCCGGATTTTTCGCCGAGCTTGAACGCGGTGCCCGGCGCGGTGGGGCCGAGGATGACGTCGCAGGTCTTGAAGGCCTCGCTGAAGTCGTCGGCGATCAGGCGGCGGATTTTCTGCGCCTGCAGGTAATAGGCATCGTAATAGCCATGCGAGAGCACGTAGGCGCCGATCAGGATGCGGCGCTTGACCTCCGCGCCGAAGCCCTGCGCGCGGGTTTTGCAATACATGTCGTCGAGGTTGCCGTATTCCGGCGCACGGTAGCCGTAGCGCACGCCGTCGAAGCGCGACAGGTTGGACGAGGCTTCGGCGGGCGCCAGCACGTAATACACCGGGATCGCAAGCTGCGAATTGGCGAGCGAGATGTCGACCGTGGTCGCGCCGAGTTTTTTCAGCTCGGCGACTGCCGTTTCCACTGCGGCGGCGACTTCGCTGTTCAGCCCTGCGGCGAAGAATTCGCGCGGCAGTCCGACGCGCAGGCCAGCGAGCGGCAGGTTCAGGTCGCGCGTGTAATCCTCTTTTTCGCGCTCGAGGCTGGTCGAGTCGTTGGGGTCGAAGCCGGTCATCACGTTCAACAGCAGCGCGCAGTCCTCGGCCGAGGGCGCCATCGGCCCCGCCTGATCCAGACTCGACGCGAATGCGATCATGCCGTAGCGCGACACCAGGCCGTAGGTGGGCTTGAGGCCGGTGATGCCGCACAGCGCGGCGGGCTGGCGGATCGAGCCGCCGGTATCGGTGCCGGTGGCGGCAGGCGCCATGCGCGCCGCCACGCAGGCAGCGGCGCCACCGGACGAGCCGCCGGGCACGTAGGCCGGGTTCCAGGGGTTTTTCACCGCGCCGAAGTAGCTGGTCTCGTTGCTCGAGCCCATGGCGAATTCGTCCATGTTGGTCTTGCCCAGGCTGGGCATGCCGGCGGCCTTGAAACGCTGGATCACGTGCGCGTCGTAGGGTGCGACGAAGTTGTGCAGCATTTTCGAGCCGCAGGTGGTGAGCCAGCCGTCGGTGCAGAAGATGTCCTTGTGGGCGATCGGCACGCCGGTCAACGGGCCGGCCTTGCCCGCGGCGATGAGGGCGTCGGCGGCAGCCGCTTCGGCCAGCGTCCTGTCGGCGTCCACCGTGATGAAGGCATTGATGGACGGATTCAGCGCGGCGATGCGGTCGAGATACTGCCGGGCGAGTTCGCGGCTGGAAATCTGCCTGGTGGCGAGTTGCGCGGCGAGCGTGGATAGGCTTGCGTCTGACATGGGTTTATTCGATGACCTTGGGGACGAGGTACAGGGCGTTTTCGACCGCAGGCGCGATGGCCTGAAAGGCGGCATGGCGGTCGGTTTCGGTGACGGCGTCGTCGCGCAGGCGTTGATAGACCTCCTGCGCGTGCGCCATCGGTGCGATGCCTTCGGTGTTGACGGCCTGCATGGTGGCGATGAGGTCGAAAATGCTGTTGAGTTGAGCCTGCGTGGCCTGGGCTTCGGCGTCGCTGGCTTCTATGCGCGCAAGGCGGGCGATGCGCTTGACGTCATCCGGGCTGAAGGACATGAAACACCTTGATAACTTACGGGAATGAAGCCCGGTAGGGTATCATAGCCCCCTTGTTTTTTCTGCCCTTTCGCCCGCCTGGCGCGGGTGCTGCCGCCACCATGTTCAAGTTCCTGACCAGCTATTTTTCCACCGATCTCGCCATCGATCTGGGCACCGCCAACACGCTGATTTACGTGCGCGACCGCGGCATCGTGCTGGACGAACCATCCGTGGTGTCGATCCGCACCGATTCGGTGGGCGGCAAGCGCACCGTGCAGGCGGTGGGCGCGGAAGCCAAGCAGATGCTGGGGCGCACCCCGGGCAACCTGCAGGCGATCCGGCCGATGAAGGACGGCGTGATCGCCGATTTCACCGTCACCGAGCAGATGCTCAAGTATTTCATCAAGAAAGTGCACGACACCCGCATGTTCCGCCCCAGCCCGCGCATCATCATCTGCGTACCGTGCGGCTCGACCCAGGTGGAGCGCCGCGCGATCCGCGAGTCGGCGATCGGCGCCGGTGCGCGCCAGGTGTACCTGATCGAGGAGCCGATGGCGGCGGCGATCGGCGCCGGCCTGCCGGTGGCGGAAGCGACCGGCTCGATGGTGGTCGACATCGGCGGCGGAACCACCGAAGTGGGGGTCATCTCGCTTGGCGGCGTGGTCTATGCGAACTCGGTGCGCGTCGGCGGCGACCGTATGGACGAAGCCATCATCAACTACATCCGCCGCAACTACGGCATGCTGATCGGCGAAGCGACTGCCGAGCAGATCAAGAAGAAAATGGGCTCGGCCTTTCCGGGCGCCGAGGTGCTGGAAATGGAAGTGAAAGGCCGCAGCCTGGCCGAGGGCGTGCCGCGCAGCTTCAACGTGTCGTCGAATGAAATTCTCGAAGCGCTGACCGAGCCGCTGAATGCCATCGTCAGCGCAGTGAAGCAGGCGCTGGAACAAACCCCGCCCGAACTCGGTGCCGACATTGCCGAAAAAGGCATGGTGCTGACCGGCGGCGGCGCGCTGCTGCGCGACCTCGACCGTCTGCTGATGGAAGAAACCGGGCTGCCGGTGATTGTCGCCGACGACCCGTTGACCTGCGTGGTGCGCGGCTGTGGGCGCGCACTGGAAGAAATGGACAAGCTGGCGTCGGTGTTCACCAACGAGTGAAGGCGACTTTGCGCGGGCCCGCTGACGGGAACAGTTGATGGCGACGCCGGGCCAGCTCATGTTCGCCCGTCGGCTGGGGCCGACGGCGCGTCTGCTGATCTGGCTGGCAGTCGGCGTGTCCTGCGTGGTGGTCGATGTCCGCTATCACGCGCTCGACGGCTTGCGCAGCGGCTTCTCGGTGTTGCTGTTGCCGGTGCGTGAAATGATGCGCGCGCCCTCCGATGTGGCCGCCGAACTCGGTGGTTTCTTTACCCGTCACCGTCTCCTGCAGAATGAACGCGATGCCCTGCTGGCCGAACGTGCGCGGCTGGCTATCGGCGCGAACGCCGCGCAGGAACTGGTTCGTGAAAATACCGAATTGCGTGCCCTGCTCCAGATGCAAACCCGACCCGGCCAACAGGTGGTGCATGCCGCCCTGTTGTATCAGGGGCATGACTGGTTTGCCCAGCGCATCACGCTGGACCAGGGCGACCAAGCCGGGTTGCACAGCGGCTTGCCGGTGGTCGATGCAAGCGGGCTGGTGGGACAGGTGAGCCGGGTCTATCCGGGATCAAGTGAGGTCACGCTGGTGAGCAGCCCCGAACAATTGACGCCGGTGTTCGTCGAGCGCACGGGCCAGCGTGGGCTGGCTGCAGGCAGCGGGCGCGGCCAGATGGAATTGCGGTACATGCCGACCCATGCCGATATCCGGCCCGGCGATCGTCTGCTGACATCGGGCATCGACCGGGTGTACCCGGCGGGTGTGCCGGTGGCGCGCGTGAGCGGGGTTTCCCGCCCGCAATCGAGTCCGTATCTGCGGGTGGAGTGCGTGCCGCTGGCGGGTCTTGATCGCTCCCGCGCCGTGTTGGTGCTGGTTGCCGTGCCTCAGCTTGCGCTACCGCAAGCAGCCAGGCCCCGGGCCACATCGCCATGAGCACCGCACCGCAGACGATCGGCGGCTGGCGCCGCATCCTGGCGAGCCTGACTCTGGCGCTGCTGCTGGAGCAGTTGCCGTGGTCGGGCTGGGCGCTGGCCCTGCGGCCGGATTTCGTCTTGGTCGGCGTGCTGTTCTGGGTGCTGCATCAACCTGCGCGCATTGGATTCGGCGTGGCGTTTTTTGTCGGGTTGCTGGCTGATTTTCAGCAGGGCGAAGTGTTCGGTCAGCACGCCATTGCCTATGTGATCGGCGTGTACCTGGTGCTGTTTCTGCGCTTGCGGCTGCTGCAGTTCGATCCGCTGCGCCAGGCGGCTCAGCTGTTTCCCATCCTGTTCGCCGTGCAGCTGATCGTGCTGCTGGTCGGCTGGCTGGCGGTCAAGCCGCCGACCGGGCTCGCTGTCCTGCTGCCGGCGCTGAGCAATACCCTGCTGTGGCTTGTAATCGCGGGCTGGCTGCGGCTGTGGCATGGCAAGGGTTTACAGGATCGGGCGTGAACCTCTCCACCCCGCTGAAAAATCTGGATCGCGAGCTGGCGCGCTTTCATGGGCGACTGAAAGCAGGCGCGGCCTTCGTCCTGCTGCTGACGACGGCACTGCTGGCGCGCGGATTCTATCTGCAGATCATGCAGCATGAACACTACACCCAGCTTGCCGAAAACAACCGGATCTCGCTGGCGCCGATCGCGCCCAACCGCGGGCTGATCCTCGACCGCAATGACCGCATTCTGGCGGAAAACTATTCGGCCTACACGCTGGAGGTGACGCGCACGCAGGCCCGCGATCTGGAAGTCACGCTGGCTGAAGTGGGCAAGCTGATCGAGATTACGCCGGGGCAGTTACGGCGTTTTCGACGCCTGCTCGCCGAATCGCACGAGCTCGAAACCGTCCCGCTGAAAAACAAGCTGACCGACGAGGAAGTGGCGGTGCTCGCCGCCAACCGGTATCGCCTGCCGGGGATCGAGGTCAAGGCGCGGCTGTTTCGCAACTACCAGGCCGGGCCGGGGATGGCGCACGTGGTGGGATTTATCGGCCGGATCAATGACCGCGATCTGAAGCAGTTGCGCGCGGCCGGGCGCGAGCGGGACTACCAGGGCAGCGCGCATATCGGCAAGACCGGTCTGGAGCAGAGCTACGAAGCCCTGCTGCACGGCCGCACCGGCTTCGACCAGATGGAGACTGACGCCAGCGGCCGCGTGGTACGGATGCTGTCGCAGATTCCACCGGTGCCGGGCAAGGATTTGCGCCTGTATCTCGACCTCGGGCTGCAGGCAGTGGCCGAGCACGCGTTCGGCGATTATCTGGGCGGCCTGGTGGCACTCGACCCCAAAACCGGCGGCGTGCTGGCACTGGTGAGCAAACCCGGATTCGACCCCAACCTGTTTGTCGATGGCATTGATCCGGAAGCCTGGAAAGAACTCAACGAATCGCCCGAGCGACCGATGGTCAACCGGGTGCTGCGCGGCATTTATCCGCTGGGGTCGACCATCAAGCCGTTCATGGCGATGGCGGGGCTGGAACTGGGGCTGCGCAAACCCTCGGATACGATCAGCGACCCGGGTTATTTCACCCTGCCGAACAGCAGCCATCAGTACCGCGACTGGAAAAAGGGCGGTCACGGCACGGTCGATCTGCGCCGCTCCATCGCGCAGTCGTGCGATGTCTACTATTACCGGTTGGCGAACGAGATGGGGATCGACCGCATGCATGACTATCTGGCGCAGTTCGGCCTCGGCGCAAAAACCGGCATCGATCTGGACGGCGAATCGCCCGGCCTGCTGCCTTCGCGCGACTGGAAACGACGCCGCTTCAAGCAAGCCTGGTACCCCGGCGAAACCGTGATTGCGGGCATCGGTCAGGGCTATCACCTGGCCACGCCGCTGCAACTGGCGGCGGCCACCGCCATGCTCGCCAACGGCGGCAAACGGATTGAGCCCAGATTGGTGCAGGCGGTACGCGATCCGCTCACCCGGGTCTGGCAAGCCCTGCCGGTTGCGCCACAGACCCAGATGAAACTCAACCCGCAAAACCTTGAAGCAGTGCGCGAGGGCATGATGGCGGTGATGCGTCCGGGCGGCACCGCATCGGCGGCGGCGGCCGGTGCGGCCTATACGATCGCGGGCAAGACCGGTACCGCACAGGTGGTGGCCATCAAACAGGGCGCGCATTACAACGCCGGCAGCCTGTCGCGCCAGAATCGTGACCATGCGCTGTTCATTGCCTATGCTCCCGCCGAGAACCCCACCATCGCGATCGCGGTGATGGTCGAGAATGGCGGGCATGGCGGGTCCACCGCTGCGCCGATTGCGCGCGCGGTGCTCGATTACTACCTGACCGGGAAACGCCCCGGCAATATGACTTTGGGAGCAGACGGTGCCGCAGACTAGCCATTGGATCCTGCGCCGGTTGGCCCACCTCGACGGCATCCTGCTGACCCTGGTGGTGCTGCTGCTGGGCGTCAGCCTGGCGGTGGTGACGAGCGCCTCCGGGCAAAGCCCGGCACGCATCAGCGGCCACCTCGTCAACATCGGATTGGCGCTGGCGGTGATGGTGGTGATGGCCAACGTGCCGCCGCACCTGTTGTCCAAAGTCGGCCCGCCCTTGTATGTGGCGGGTGTGGTGCTGCTGATCGGGGTGGCGTTGTTCGGCGAGATTCGCAACGGCGCGCGGCGCTGGCTCAATCTGGGATTCGCCTTCCAGCCGTCCGAACTGCTGAAGCTGGCGTTGCCGCTGATGCTGGCCTGGTATTTTCAGCGCAACGAAGCGGTGTTGCGCGCCAAGCATTTCCTGATCGGCGGCGCCTTGCTGGTGGTGCCTTTCCTGCTGATCCTGCGCCAGCCCGATCTGGGCACGGCGATGATGATCGGCGCCTCGGGGTTTTATCTGCTGTTCTTTGCGGGCTTGCCGTGGAAGGTGATTCTCGGCGGCGCCACCCTGGGCGCCGCCAGCCTGCCGGTGGTGTGGAACCTGATGCACGACTACCAGCAGCAGCGTGTATTGACCCTGCTCGACCCGTCGTCCGACCCGTTGGGCGCCGGTTACCACATCATTCAATCGACCATTGCGATCGGCTCGGGCGGGCTGTTCGGCAAAGGCTGGATGCAGGGCACGCAGAACCAGCTCGACTTCATTCCCGAGCGCACCACGGACTTTATCTATGCCGTGTTCGGCGAGGAATTCGGTTATTTCGGCGCGATCTTGCTGGTCGGGCTGTATCTGGCCATCGTTGCGCGCGGCCTCGTCATCGCGGCACGTGCGCCGACGCTGTTCGGGCGGCTGATGGCGGCGACGCTGAGCCTCAACCTGTTCACCTATGCGTTCGTCAACATGGGCATGGTGTCGGGCATTTTGCCGGTGGTCGGGGTGCCGCTGCCGCTGATGAGTTATGGCGGGACGGCGCTCATCACGCTATTGCTGGGCGTGGGCATCATGATGAGCGTGGCGACGCACCGCCAGCTCAACAAAACGTGACGCGTTAAAATAGCGCCATGAAGACGATCCTGATTTTGGGTGTGGCCCTGATTACCCTGGCGCTGGCCGGGTGTAGCAGCAGTCCGACCGTCCCCGAAAAAACACCGGCTCCCGCCAAGTCAGCGAAAAGCGGCGGCTATTACCTCGACGATGGTCCTGACGCCAGCCCGCCGCCGAATCTCGACGCCGTCCCCGACGCCGTGCCGCGCGATGAACCGCTGCACCGCTTCGCCAACCGCACTTATAGCGTGCTGGGCAGTACCTACACCCCGCAGACCGAGCGCCGCCCCTTCAGCGAAGAAGGCCTGGCGTCGTGGTATGGCCGCCGCTTCCGCGGCCAGAAAACCGCGTCGGGCGAGCCGTACGATATGTATGCCATGACCGCTGCGCACCCCA
>Ga0315271_10000022_pt1 | contig 62801 bp, 63 predicted proteins | sample C3_top_MG_FD_204664 | JGI IMG/M metagenome (GOLD analysis project Ga0315271, IMG submission 204664) | Sediment microbial communities from Yellowstone Lake, YNP, Wyoming, USA - C3_top | ecosystem: Environmental > Aquatic > Freshwater > Lake > Sediment | place: USA: Wyoming | collected 2017-08-01
ATGGCTCGGGTCAGTACGACCCAACAGGAAGCCGGATATACGGAAGCAGTCGTACCCCAAAACCATCAACAGAAATGCTTGCAAACCGGGGGGAGTCCATATACGGATGAGGCCGCAGGCCGTTATCCACCGAATGTGGTGCCTGCATACGGCGGATAACGCTGCGCTCATCCGTACGCTCGTTGCACGAGGTGTTAGAGCGCGAGCGATCAGTATGCATTTGGTTTTGAATGATGGCGACGTGCAAGCCGCGAATCGATGCCCCACCCCAAGAGTCCATATACGGCACCCCATGCAACGGCATTGATAGCTTCGATATAGATGTGCTGCTGCAATTCAGAAATAACCGTGTGTGATTGTATGAGGCCGAGATAAATGGCCACGTTGTAGCCAACGGCACTGTGAAACATGACCGAGACCAAGCCCAGAAGGCCGGTGACCAGCCCCCACGGAGAGGCGAGGAAGGTTGCATACAAGCCCATGCTCAGGGGTGAAACAACCGCTCCAAAACAGGCGCCTGTTGTAACCCACGTATGCAGCGGAAACGAACGCCGGGAAATATACCAAGCAGTGAAAGGCAGCATGGCGAGGAAATTGAGTAGAAGCAATTTCATTGGGGTACTCCCGAAATACCCTGCAAACTCTCCGCCGCAATCTCACGCACGTCGGCATCCTCATCAGCGACCCGCGCCTCCAGCCAGGCCCGCGCGGCAGCGTCGCCGGTGAGTCCCAAGTAATGACAAGCATCCGCCCGCACCCGCGCATCGGCATGCTGCGACAGTTCGCCCAGACGCGGCAACAATGCGCGCAGGGTGTCGCTCCCGGCGAATTCCTCCAGCAACACGCCGGCGCCGAGCCTCACATTCAGGCTCGCTTCGACATTGCCGACGATGGGCAGCACCGCCGCCAGCAGTTCCGGGCCAGCTTCGATCATCGCCTGCGCTTTGGGCAGTTGGCCTTCTTTCAGCAGCAGGTGGAACCAGTCTGCGATGCCGGCTTCGCTGTCGGCCTTGGCTGCCCATTCGGCAAGCTCGGCCTTGGAATGCACGCCGGCGAGTTCGATGCGGCCGATGCGCGTCCACGGCACCGAACGCACGCCGAGCGCCTGGCCAACTTCGGGACGCTGTTCCAGATTGACCGCTTCGAGGCGACCGATGATGCCCTGCTTGACCAAGTCGGCCAGCGCAGCGAGCACGGCCGGGCAGTGCGGGCAATGGGTGGACAGCAGGAACAGGGCGTCGGGCGCAGGCATCGGGTCGTTGGTTGATTGATGGGGGGAGCCGATAATGGCGTGCATGGAATTTACCATCCTCCCTGTCACGCCGTATCAACAAAACTGCTCGCTGGTGTGGGACGCCGATGGCCGCGCGGCGCTGATCGATCCCGGTGGCGAGGCCGAACGCCTGCTGGCGGAAGTCGCGGTGCGCGGGCTGACGCTGGAAAAAATCCTGCTCACCCACGGCCACCTCGACCACGTCGGTGCGGCGCTGGAGTTGCGCGAGGCGCTCGACATTCCCATCGTCGGCCCGCAACGCGAAGAACAATTCTGGCTTGATCTGTTGCCGCAGCAGGCAGCGATGTTCGGCTTTCCGCCTGCCCTCGCCTTCACCCCGGATCTATGGCTGAACGACGGCGACCGCGTTAAAGTCGGCGCATTAACATTCGAAGTGCTGCATTGCCCCGGCCACACCCCCGGCCATGTGGTGTTTTTCGAGCGCAGCGCGCAACTCGCTTTCGTCGGCGACGTGCTGTTCAAAGGTTCGATCGGCCGCACCGATTTTCCGCGCGGCGATCACACGGCGTTGCTCACTGCGATCCACGAAAAACTCTTTCCGCTCGGCGACGATGTGCGCTTTGTGCCGGGGCACGGCGCGATGTCCAGCTTCGGCCACGAGCGGCGCGAGAACCCTTTCGTCGGCGCGGCGTCCGACTGACATCCCCCGCATTTCTGGAGACTGCCATGAAGCTCACCCGCCTGTTTCCCGCACTTGCCGCTGCCTGCTTGCTGACGGCGCTGGCGCACGCCCAGAATGTCGCCGCGATCATGCAGCCCATCCCCGAAGCGCCGACGCTGACGCAGGACACGCAGGCCGTGCTCGACGCGGCGATGAAGCGGGTGCCGCAGATCGACACCGCCGGTCTGGCCGCACAGTTGAAGGCGCAGCCCGAAACGGTGGTGATCGACGTGCGTCAGCCGGTGGAACTGGCGACGCTCGGCGGCCGTATCGACGCGCCGCGCTTCGCCAATCTGCGGCGCGGCAGTCTGGAGTTCCAGATCGAGGCGGCGGTGCCGGACAAAAACACCCCCATCGTCGTGTACTGCGGCGTATCGCAACGCAGCCCGCTGGCCGCCGACACGCTGATCAAGCTCGGCTACAAAAACGTGAAGAACTACCGCGACGGATTTTTCAACTGGAAACGCGCCGGGCTGCCCGTAGTGCCGACCGACGCCGCACCCGATTCCTTCCTCTACAGCCTGCCGCAGGAAGTCATTCCCGGCGTGTGGTCGGCGATCGGCGCCACTGCGCCCGGCACGTACGAGAATTCCGGCCACAACAACAACCTGTCTTTCATCATCACCGACGACGGCGTGCTGGTGGTGAACGCGGGCGACAATTATCTGCTGGCGCAAAGCCTGCACGACGAGATCAGGAAGCGCACCACGCAGCCGGTGAAAGTTGTGGTGCTGGAAAACAGCCAGGGCCACGCCATGCTCGGCTCGAACTACTGGAAGGAGCAGGGCGCGACCATCATCGCCCACCGCGACACCGCGAAGGAGATGGAGAAGAACGGTTTCGAATCGCTGGCAGGGATGCGCGCACGCGCGCGCGACAAGGCCTATCGCACCGAATTCGTGATGCCGGACAAGCTTTACGACGACCGGCTTGATCTGAAAATGGGTTCGTGGAAGCTGCAAATCCTGCACCTCGGTTCGTCGCACAGCCACGGCGACACCATGGTGTGGCTGCCGGAGAAAAAACTGGTGATCGCCGGCGACACCGCTTTCCATGTGCGCATGTTGCCGATCTTCGAAGACACCGACACCGCCAAGTGGATCGCCACCTGGGACAAATTCGAAGCGCTCGGCGCGACCGTCGTCATTCCCGGCCACGGCGGCCCCACCGACATGGCCACGGTGCGCAAATGGACGCGCGATTATCTGGTTTACCTGCGGGAAAAAGTCGCTGAGGTCATCAAGAACGGCGGCTCGCTCGACGACGCTTACAAGGTCGACCAGTCGCCCTATCTGCACCTGCATACCGCCGACGAGCTGGCGCGCAGCAACGCCGGTCGGGTGTACCGGGCGATGGAGTTTGAGTAAGGGTTAGCGCGGGGCGGGCGTCAACGGCGTGACGGCGTCGGCCGGTGCGCCCCCCTTCGCGCCGCCACCCGGATGACGCCCCCATGTGGCGGATGTTTAGCGGTGTCCTATAGTTGGACAAGCCGGAGGGCGCTACCCATTCGGTTCAACCGGGCGTCAGCGCGCAGGACTCGATCAGTCAATCCGCTTGAACTGACAATGCTGTTTTTCCGGCACGGCGCGGGTCACGCGTCACGTATATGTGCCTATCCAAAGGAGCCTGACCATGTCAAATTCAACCCTTGTCATCCACTCAATCGCCGCCGCCTTGACCCTTGCCTTCTCGCAGCCTGCAATGGCTGACGAGATGGCGATGCACGGGATGGGTGAGCCACCCGCCGCCACGTCCGCCGCCGATAAGAAATTGATTCGGAGCGCGACGAGCGCCGCGCCGAAGAAAGTCAGTGCTGGAGCCGCCATCGTCGCCATGGACGCTGACGGCAAAATGCGCGCTTTGCGCGAGGGTACCAACGGATTTACCTGTATGCCGGATAACCCCGCCACCCCGGGCCCCGATCCGATGTGTATGGACAAGGCTGCACTGCAATGGGCTGAGGCCTGGATCGGCCACAAGCCGCCTGCCAGCGGCAAAGTAGGCTTCCTGTACATGCTGGCCGGAGGAACCGACGCCAGCAATACCGATCCTTATGCGACGAAACCCGGCGCCGTCAGTCACTGGGTCAAGACGGGGCCCCACGTCATGATCGTGGGCGCCGAAGCCAGCTTCTACGACATGTATCCCAAGAGCGCCGACCCCGACACCTCGGTTCCATACGTGATGTGGGCGGGGACGCCGTATCAGCACCTGATGATTCCGGTCAAGTGAAGGACGGCAGGCGCCGGGCACAGACATGCCCGGCCTGCTTTGGCGCTCAGTTTTCCCGATAAGCCTCAGCCTGGATGCGCAGCCTGACTTCATCGCCGATCAAAGGCAGGTCGGTGCGCATCCCGAAGCGGGAACGCAGGAGCGTGCCGCTTGCATCGGCTGCGCAACGCCACTTTCCAGGCGCCGGGTTCAATCCGCATTTGATCCGGGCGATCTCCAGCCGCATCGGCTGAGTGATGCCCAGCATCGTCAATTCGCCTTCAATTGCCAGCAGCCGATCCTGCTCGAACAGGAAGCGCTGGCTACGGAAGGTGAGGTTGGGGTAGCGGCTGACATTGAACCAGTCCGCCCCCTTGAGGGTGGCATCGCGCTCATCGTTTCCCGTGTCAAGTGAGCTGGCGTCGATGACGACTTCCAGGCTTCCAGTATGGTGCTCAAGGTCGTATTCCAGGCTGCTGCGGGCGCGCTCGAAGCGACCGCGCTGGGTAAAAAACCAGAGATGATCGGTTTCAAATTGCACGACGGTATGGCCGGGGTCAAGCTGGTAGGTCACAGCCCAAACCGGGGCGCTTAACAGCGAAACGAGGAGGGTGGTCAGCAAGCGGGTTCGCCGCCTGGCGTGTCCTTCGCGTGGAAGGCCGGCAACCCCCACGCTCACTTGCCCTCGCCGACCAGCCGCTCCAGCGCGCGCATGATCGCCGACGAATCGAGTTCGCTGTCGCCCGCACCCATCAGCGCGTTCATCTGCTGCGCGATCAGTGCGGCGCCGGGCAAGGGGGTGGCGGTTTCCTGCGCGTTGTCGATGACGATGGCCATGTCCTTGTGGTGCAGCTTGACCTTGAAGCCGGGCTTGTAGTTGGCGTCGAGCATGCGCTGGCCGTGGACTTCGAGGATGCGGCTGCCGGCGAAGCCGCCCAGCAGCGCTTCGCGCATCTTGACCGGATCGACGCCGTTGCGCCGCGCCAGCAAAATGGCTTCCGCCACGCCTTCGAAGGTGAGGCCGACGACGATCTGGTTGCAGCATTTGACGACTTGCCCTGCGCCGTGGCCGCCGACGTGGACGATGTTTTTGCCGAGCACGTCGAACAGCGGCCGCACCTTGTCGAAGATCGGCGCTTCGCCGCCGACCATGATCGACAGTGTGCCTTCGCGCGCGGCAACTTCGCCGCCCGACACCGGGGCGTCGAGCATATGCACGCCGCGCTCGGCCAGCGCGGCGGCGATGCGGCGGGTGGCGGCGGGCGCCACCGTGCTCATGTCGACGATGGTGTGGCCGGGACGCGCGCCATGCACCAGGCCACGGTCGCCGAGGATGATTTGCTCGACATCGGTGGTGTCGGAAACGACGGTAAAGCTGATATCGGCTTCGGCGGCGACTTCGGCGGGCGTGCCCTTGCCGAGCGCACCCATCACCAGCATCGGTTCGAGGCGGTCGAAGCGGCGGCCGTAGACGAACAATTGGTGCCCGGCGCGCAGCAGGTTTTCCGCCATCGGACGCCCCATGATGCCGCTGCCGATAAATCCGATTTTCATGATGCGAGTCCTTTCACGACGACCAACCAGAATGGCAGCGTAACCAATCCCGCCAGGGTTGACCAGCCCATAATCAGCCCCGCTAATCGGGTGTCCAGTCCAAAGCGGTCGGCCAGCGCGATCACCATCACCATGGTCGGCATCGCGGCTTCCAGCACCCCTGCTTCGCCCGGCTCGGTCAGCGAGCCTGGCCACGCCAGCGCAATGCCGAGCGCCAACAACGGCATCAGCGCCAGTTTGATGGTCAAGGCGACAAACACCGCTTTTTGCGGGCGCAAGTCATGCCACGGAATGGTCAGCCCCAGCACGAACAGCATCAGCGGAATGGTCGGGCTGCCGGCCCAGCGCGCGGCCTCGATCAGTGGCGTCAGCGGCAGCCCGGACAGATTCACCGCCAGGCCAGCGGCAAAGCCCCACACCGGCGGCAGCTTCAGCCACATCCGCAGGAACGAGGCGTGTTCTTGGTGGCGCCCGCAATGAAACGCAATCCACACGCCGATCGACCACACCAGCGGGGTGGCGGCGAGCATGTCGGCGAAAAAGGGATAACGCGCGCCCGCTTCACCGTACACCGTGGTGAGAAAGGGATAGCCGAAGAACAGCACATTGCCGAACCCGGCGGTCAACATGATCGCGCCGCGCGCCGGGCGCGACAGGCCGCGCCCGAGCGGGGTGGCGAACAGCGCCAGCGCGGCCAGCGCGAGACCGAACAGCGTGGCCGCACCCAGAATCAGCGGCACCTGCAACAGACTCAAATCGACGGTGGCAGCCGCACCCGCCGCGAAAAACAGCATCGGCGCAAAAAAATTCAGCACCAGCCGGCTGATTTCGCCGCGCAGTCCAACGATGGAAATGCCGCTTTGCCAGCGCGGCCAGATGCCGCCGGCGGCAATCAGCAGGAACAGGGGCAGCAGGGTTTTAAGCAGCAGTTGCTGCGCGAGGTCGGCAGACATACGGGGCGTGGCAGGCAGGCGGAATGCCCATCATAACGCCCCGCGTAGCCGCCCATGCGGCGGCTCGGGAAGGATCAGGTGCGCGAAGCGGGCGTGTAGCGGTTATCGGCGCGATGCGTCGGGCTGCCGGACTCCAGCCAGGCCTTGATGCGGGCGGCGTCGCCGGCACGGCGGTTGGTGCCGGTGGCGTCGAGCAGCACGATGATGACGTCGCGCTGCGCGACCTGCGCCTGCATCACCAGACAATGTCCGGCTTCGTTGATAAAGCCGGTTTTGGACAGGCCGATGTTCCAGTCGTCCATGCGGGTCAGGCGGTTGGTGTTGTTGAACGCTACGGTGCGGTAATACACCTTGGGCGAATGGCGCTTATGCTGCACCACCACACGCTGGGTGCCGAGGGTGTAATAGCCGGTGCTGCTGATGTGGCGAATTTCCGGGAAATTCTGATACGCGTAATCGGCGAGCTTGGCCAGATCCGTTGCGGTCGAACGGTTATCGCTCGACAGGCCGGTCGGTTCGACATACACCGTGTCGCGCATCCCCAGCGCATGCGCCGTCCGGTTCATGGTAGCCACGCAACGCTCCAGTCCGCCCGGATAGGTACGCGCCAGCGCGTGCGCCGCGCGATTGTCGGACGCGATCAGCGCCAGATGCAGCAGTTGACCCCGTGTATAGGTCGCGCCGACCGCCAGCCGCGAGCCGGTGCCCCTGAGGGTGTCGCGATCTTCGGCGCTGATCGTGATGGGCTCGTCCAGCGGCAGCGCGGCGTCTAACACCAGCATCGCCGTCATCAGCTTGGTGATTGAGGCGATCGGCGTTTGCATGGTGGCGTTTTTTGCCAGCAGCGGTTGCCCGCTGGCCTGATCGAACACCAGCACCGATTGCGCGGAGAGTTCAGGCATTGACGCGTAGGCGGGCGCCGATTGCGGGGCGGACAGCGTAGTTCCCGCCTGATCGCCCCATTGCAGCGAGGTGCTGCCATCGAGCGCGGACGCACCGGTGTGCGCGCACAACAAAATCAATCCGGTCAGAACAGCTTTCATACGTTCTCGCTTCAATCAAAGACGGCGGAAATGTAACTCCATGGATGCGATACGGACATTTGGCTTAAAACTTGAAAACAACAGTTCATCGCCCTGCGCCAAATATTTGCATTCCCAGATTGACGTTTTAGCAAAATTTATTATATATAGCAATCACATGCGTGAGCTTTCAAATAATTTACTCAAGAAGTCGGAGCTAACGACTTGTCTCTGTGCCTCCGGTGTGGTGGCCGAGGCGCTGGAATGTCTGGTGCGGGGCGAGGCTGCGCAGGCCGAATTTGCCGCCTGCGTCCGCTTTGATCCCGTGCTGGCGCTGCGCCTGCGCTTGCTGCCCGCCGATTTCGGTCGGCAGCAACCGGATCTGCTACGGGCGTTGCTGCTCGCCGCGCCGGTCGCGCTGGGCGCAGCACAGACGACCTATACGGCGCGCTGGCGGCAATCGATCGGTGTCGCGCACCTGGCGCAAGCGCTGGCGGTGCGCTCCGGCGTGGCGGATGCCGAGGCCGCGTGGATAGCGGGCTTAAGCCACAATCTCGCAGACCATTTCGAAACCGACATCGTGCCGCCGGCGCACGCCGCCGACTGGCTGACCGAACTCGACCGCCTGTCCGAGCTCGACCCTGATGGCTGGCTGGCCGATGCCGTACGCTATCACGCCGAGCCGCTGGCACGCGGACGCGCCGCGCATCCGTTGGTACGGATCACGCAACTGGCCTATCAACTGCTTACCCGCGCGGATGCGGTAGACAGCGTGGACGTGCGCGCCGCGCTGGCCACGCTGCAGATGGGCGCGGGCGAAGCCGCCCAGTTGCTGGCCGACAGCCAGGTACAGGCGCGCCAGTTGGCGTTGCGCTTCGGCCTGGTCGATGCCGTGGCACATACGATTCCACACGGGCTTCAGCCCGTAGTGGGTCGGAGTCCTTTAGGGCAAACCCATGGCGCGGGATTTGATCGTCTCGCCCGCCTGTATGCCGGACAGGCGGCGCAATCGGCGCTGCACAGCCATTTCCGTCATGCCGGCGAGGCCGACCGGGTGCTTGCCCGGTTGCAGGATAGCCTGCGCGCCTTGTTCGGCATCGAACACGCCTGCCTGTTCGCGCCCGCCGCCGACGGCACCCTGCGGCCGAGCATATTGCTCCCGGCCGCCTCCGGCTTGCGCGCGCTGGCGATTCCGCCCGACGACGGCCATTCGGCGCTGCCGCGCGCGCTGGCGCGCAATGCGCCGCAGCAGTTCGAGCGCGGCGCAGCGGAAGCCGCACTGGTCGACGAACAGATTGCCCGCCTGCTCGGTGTCTCGCGTTTTCTGTGTCAGCCGCTGCTGTTGCACGACGGCCAGACCGGGGTGCTGGTAGCCGGCGATGCCGCGCCCGGCCTCTCCGACTCGCCGCTATGGCGGTTCACCCTGGTCGAATGCGTTGAAGCCTTGCGGCCCGTTGCCGTGCCCGCATCGGCCTCGCTGCTGCAAACCATGCTCGCCACGCCGGCGCCCGCGATGGCCGTCGCGCCCAACGACGACATCCCGCGCGACCGGGTGCGGCGCGCGGTGCATGAAGTGGCCAACCCGCTCACCATCATGCGCAATTACGTCAACCTGCTGTCCGACAAGCTGGGCGCAGATTCGGCGGTACGGCGCGATCTTGGCATCATTGGCGACGAAATCGAGCGGGTGGCGCGCATCGTGCGCGGCATCACCGTGACCGGTGAAATCGCCGCCACGCCCGCCGCCGAGCTTGAACTGGTGTCGGTCAACAGCATTGTTTCCGAACTGGTACGGATGGCGCTCGGCACCTTGTTCACACCGAACCAGGTCAGCGTACAGATCGACCTCAACCCGGAAGTGCCGCCGCTGCCGCTGCATAAAGACCTGCTGAAGCAGGTGCTGTTCAATCTGGCCAAAAATGCGGTGGAAGCCATGCACGCGGGCGGCCACCTGAAATTCACCACCCGTCTGGTCGAGGCCAATGGGTTGCGTTTGATCGAAATCGAAGTGGCCGACACCGGCCCCGGTCTGCCGGATTCAGTCGTATCGAACCTGTTCGAACCGCTGGTCAGCGACAAGGGCGATGACCATGCCGGACTGGGGCTGGCCATCAGTCGCGGCCTGGTCGAACGCATGAATGGCCAGCTCAGTTGCATCAGTTCGCCGCAAGGCGCCCATTTTCTGATCCGCCTGCCGACCCTGCAGAACGGTCAGGCTCCGCTCACGACAACACGCTACGGGTCAATGTAACCCGCGCCCAAGGAGAATTTCCATGTCTGATGATTTAATCGAGTCATCCTCGCCACGCAGCACGGTCAGCAGCTTTCCGGTGCGTTCACGCATCCTGGTGGTGGATGACGAACCGCTGATTCTGGAGGGACTCACCCGGCTGCTGACCACCCGCGATTACGACGTGGTGACCGCCAACGGCGGCTGCGAAGCGCTGATTGCCATCGGCAAGCAGCAGTTCGACGCGATCCTGCTCGACCTTGGCATGCCGGATCTCAACGGCAACGAGGTGCTGCGCTTCGTCGCCGATCGCGCCGCCGATACGCCGGTGCTGGTGGTGTCCGGCGACAGCACCATCGACGCCGCGATCAAGGCGCTGCGCGGCGGCGCCACCGACTTCATACGCAAACCCTACGAAGCCGAGGAACTGCTGCGCCGGATCGACAACACGCTGACGCGGCGGCGACTGGAAAAGGAAAACAACCACATCCTGCAACGCCTGCAGCAGTCGGAAAAATGGCATCGTTTTCTGGTCAACAGCTCACCCGATTTCATTTACACGCTGGACTGCGAAGGCCGTTTCACCTTCGTCAACGACCGCGTTGAAAGCCTGCTCGGCTACCGCCGCGAAGATCTGATCGGCCAGCATTACAGCCTGTTGATCCACGAAGACGACATCGCCCGCGCCGAACACATCTTCAACGAACGCCGCGCTGGCGACCGTAGCGCGAGCAACGCCGAAATCCGCCTCAAGTGCAACCCGGGCTTACGGCGTCCGCGCCTGATGAACGGCCTGTGCAAATCCGTCGAACTGACCGCCACCGGCATGTACGACGAAGAGGCCAACGCGTTCGAGCAACGCTTCATCGGCAGCTACGGCGTCGCCAAGGATGTGACCGAGCGCAAGCAGGCCGAGGAAACCGTGCATTACCAGGCCTATCACGACCTCTTGACCGGGCTGCCCAACCGCGCCCTGTTCCGCGACCACTTAGGCCTCATGCTGGCGCAGTCCAAACGCAACCAGAAACCGCTGGCGGTATTGAGCCTCGACCTCGACCACTTCAAGGTCATCAACGATTCGCTGGGCCACGCTATCGGCGACGAACTGCTGCTGGCGGTGAGCACGCGCCTGCGCCAGTGCCTGCGCGAAGGCGACACCCTGGCGCGCCTGGGCGGCGACGAATTCGCCGTGCTGCTGCCGACGCTGGTATCGCGCAGCGACGTCGAACACATCTGCCGCAAAATCATCCAGGTGCTGTCCAAGCCGGTGTACGTCAAAGGCCACGAAATCTATATCTCGGTCAGCATCGGCGCCTGCGTCGCGCCGGACGACAGCGAAGCGATCGACGGCCTGATCCGCCAGGCCGAAATCGCCATGTATCAAGCCAAAACCCAGGGTCGCAGCCGCCTGCAATTCTGGGAATCCGGGATGCAGGCGCCCTATTCCGAACGGATGCAGATCGAGGCCGATCTGCGCCGCGCCCTGGCGCGCAACGAGTTTGTCCTGTTCTATCAGCCGCAAGTCGATACCACCAGCGGCGAAGTGCGCGGCTTCGAAGCGTTGCTGCGCTGGTGGCATCCGCAGCGCGGCCTGTTGACCCCCGCCGACTTCATCCCGGTGGCCGAAGAATCCGGCGTCATTGTTCCCATCGGCGACTGGGTGCTGCGCCAGACCAGCGCGCAACTTGCCGAATGGAAAAAAGCCGGGCTGCCGCCGGTACGGCTGTCGGTCAACATCTCGGCGCGCCAACTGGAAAGCCCCGACTTCGTCGACAGCGTGATGCGCGCGGTACAGGTGTATGCGCTGGACGGCCATCAACTCGAACTTGAAATCACCGAAAGCCTGTTGATGCGCGACTTTGAAGCCAACGCCATCAAGCTCGGCCGGCTTTCCGCATCGGGCATCCGTCTCGCCATCGACGACTTCGGCACCGGCTACAGTTCGTTCAAATACCTGTCGCGCTTCCCCATCCACACGCTGAAGATCGACCAGTCCTTCGTGCAGGAACTCGACCGCGACGAAAACGTGTCCATCGTCAACGCCATGGTCGCCATGGGGCGCGGCATGAACCTCAACGTCATCGCCGAAGGCGTCGAGACCGAAGCCCAACTGGTGCGGCTGCAACAGATGCAATGTCACGAAATGCAGGGGTATTACTACAGCCCCCCGGTTTCCGCCCACGATGCGACTGCCATGCTGGGTCGGCATCTGCGCGGGTTTGGTCAGGCGGGGAATCTGGCTGCGGGTTGAGCGTGCAGCTCCCGCCATCAGGCGGTAAATAGAAAACCCCGGCTTGCCGGGGTTTTCTTTGCCTCTGCTGGCGCGGTGGACGCAGCAGAGCTATGAATGCTGGTGGCCAGTCTCGGAATTGAACCAAGGACACGCGGATTTTCAATCCGCTGCTCTACCAACTGAGCTAACTGGCCAAAAGAGGGCGCAATTTACCCGGTTTGCTGGGCACACGTCAAGGAAAAACGCGGAAAAACGCCTTAATTACCGATTATCAGAAACAAGCTCAACCAGAAGTACTGCGCAGGCGCCCGCCGTATGGAACCGCCGGAACTAAAGGGGTCGCTTCGCAATAAAAATCAATGCGAAGCTTGTCCTCAATGGCGCACTCGCCCGTTCAGCGGGCGGGTTCAAGCCACGCTAGCAAGGTGGTTTTCAACTGGGTTTCCTGCACCGGCAGCACCAGCGCTGCATCAATGCGCAAACGCGCGCTGACGGTATCGAGCACGGCCTGATGCGCGGCTTCGTAAAAAACCAGTATGCGGGTATTGGGTGCGCTTTGCACCGCTGCCAGCACGGATTCGAGGTTGGATAGCCGGTCGCGAAAATCCGACTGGTGATAAAAATCCGCCACGATGACGGCCGGGGGCGATTTTCGGATCAGGCTGATGGCCTTGCGCTCTGACCACTCGGTGATCACCGCGTAGCCCAGTTCCTGATACAGTTTTTTATAACCCGCCGTGCCGATGAAGGCATTGACCATGAGCAGGCTGGGTTGCGCGCTCATGCAGCGGGTTTTTTAGCGGTCGGCTTCTTGACGGTAGCTTTTTTAGCAGCGGGGGTTTTTACGGCAGCTTTTTTCACGGCTGGTTTTTTGGCAGCGGGGTTTTTCGGCTCGTCAGCGTCGGCGGCTTTCGCTTTTTTCGCCGCAGCAGGTTTGGCCGCAGCCTTTTTCACCGGCTTTTTGGCCGGGCCTTTGGCTTCGCGCGCAGCCAGCAGCGACAGCGCTTCGTCCAGCGTGATCTCTTCAGGCGTGATGTCCTTGGGCAAGGTGGCGTTGGTGCTGCCGTGTTTGACATACGGGCCGTAGCGGCCGCTGCGGACGGTGATGTCCTTGCCGTCGTCCGGATGCGAGCCGATGGTTTTCAGCACCGATGCGGCGGAGTCGGCGCCGCGCGGTGCGCGTTCCATCACCAGCACTTCGAGCGCGCGCGGCAGGTCGATTTCGTACACGCTGTCGGTCTTGGGGATCGATTTGAACTTTCCATCATGCAGCAGATACGGACCGAAGCGACCATTGTTGGCGACGATCGGCAAGCCGGTGGTCGGGTGATGGCCGACTTCGCGCGGCAGCGACAGAAACTTCAGCGCCAGTTCCAGCGTCGCCTGATCGAGCGGAATCTCTTTCGGCCACGAGGCGCGGCGCGGTTTTGGCGCTTTCTTGTCTTCCGGCATCTCGCCGATTTGCACGTAGGGGCCGAAACGCCCGGACAGCAGTTTCACATCAAGCCCGCTGGCAGGATCCTGGCCGAGAATGTTGTCGCCCTCGGCAGTAGCGGCGTGCAGCGGGCGGGTGTAATCGCACTCCGGATAGCCGGAGCAGCCGATGAAGAGACCACGCTTGCTCGCCTGCATGAACAGCGGTTTGCTGCACTTGGGGCAGGGCTCCATGATCGGACAGCCGCGCTCGACGTCCTGCTTGGCCTTCAACTCGCCGTCGAAGCCTTTCCAGAATTCGCCCAATAACTGCGACCACACCCGTGTGCCGTTGGAGACATCGTCGAGTTTGTCTTCCAGTTTGGCGGTGAAGTCGTAATCGATGTATTGAGTGAAATGCCGGGTGAGAAAGCAATTGACCAGTCGGCCGATGTCGGTCGGCTGGAAGCGCTTTTTCTCCAGCACCACGTATTCGCGATCCTGCAGGGTGGAAATGATGCTGGCGTAAGTGGATGGGCGGCCGATGCCGTGTTCTTCCAGTGATTTGACCAGGCTTGCCTCGGTGTAACGCGGCGGCGGCTGGGTGAAATGCTGTTCGCCGTAGAGTTTGTCGACCGGCAGGGTTTCGCCCTCGACCAGCGCGGGCAATTTGGATTCGCCCTCCTCGTCCTCGTCGTCCTGATACACCGCCAGAAAACCGGCGAACGCCAGCGTCTGGCCGGTGGCGCGGAAGGTGCCTTCGCCCACGGTGATGTCGGCGGCGACGGTATCGAATTGCGCCGGGGTCATCTGGCAGGCGACGGTGCGTTTCCAGATCAGTTCGTAGAGCTTGGCCTGATCGGCGGTCAGAAACGGCTTCACCGATTCCGGCGTGCGCGTCACCGAAGTCGGCCGCACCGCTTCGTGCGCTTCTTGCGCGTTTTTGGTTTTCGCTTTGTAAGTGAGCGCGGTCGGCGGCAGGAAGTCCTTGTCGAAGTTGGCGCCCACATACTTGCGGATATCGGTAATGGCTTCCTGCGCCAGATTCACCGAGTCGGTACGCATATAGGTGATGAGGCCGACCGGGCCTTCGCCGAGGTCCATGCCTTCGTACAGTTGCTGAGCGGTGCGCATGACGCGATCGGTGGTCATGCCGAGCTGGCGCACCCCGGCTTGTTGCAGCGTCGAGGTGGTGAACGGCGCGCCGGGATGGCGGGCGCGCCGTTTCTTTTCGATGCGCATGACGCGCGCGTCTTTGGCTTCCAGCGTGGCCAGCCATTCCTTGCTGCGCGCTTCGTGCTCGACCGTGAACTGCTCGACTTTTTCGCCCTTGAAATGGGTGAGTTTGGCGTTGAAGGCTTGCGTGCCTTTATGGCTGTCGAGATGCAGCGTCCAGTATTCGCGTGGATTAAACGCTTCGATTTCGAGCTCGCGCTCGACGATCATCCGCAGTGCGGGCGATTGCACCCGGCCTGCACTTAAACCGGGGCTGATCTTGCGCCACAGCAGCGGCGACAGGTTGAAGCCCACCAGATAATCGAGCGCGCGCCGCGCCTGCTGCGCATCGACCAGGTCGGTCGCGATCTCGCGCGGGTTGCGCACCGCGTCCTGCACCGCCGATTCGGTGATCTCGTAAAAGGCCACGCGCTTCATCGGCGTTTTGACCTTGCGCTCCTTGAGAATTTCGCTGATGTGCCAGGAAATCGCCTCGCCTTCTCTATCCGGGTCGGTTGCCAGCAGCACTTCGTCGGCTTTTTTGGCGGCCTTGACGATGGCCTCGACGTGCTTGGCGTTGCGCTCGATGATCTGATATTTCATGCTGAAGGTTTCAGTATCGACCGCGCCGGTTTTCGGCTCCAGATCGCGCACGTGGCCGTAGCTGGCGAGGATTTCATACTCCGCGCCGAGGTATTTCTTCAGCGTTTTGGACTTGGACGGGGATTCGACGATAACGAGTGTGGACATGACTATGTTAATGCAGGTGTTCCGGCTCGTGATTGAGCAACATGTCTTCCAGATGGGTGAAGTGCTCGATCAGGCCGCGGCTCCACAGCACGATCAGGGTCATCCAGCGCACGTGGTCGGGCTCGATGTCCTCGCCGCCCAGTTCCATCAGTCCGGAAATCACCCATTCGCGTGATTCGGGGTCGAGGATTTCAGCACGCACCAGATATACCAGTTCGGCGCGGCAGGCATCGTTCAGGCGTTCCAGTTCTTCGGGCGCGTAATGGCGATCAAAGGCCAGCGCCAGGCGTTCGTGGGTGGCGCTGCCTGCCAGATTGGCGTACCAGTCGAGCGCAGCGTTAATGTCGGGTTCGTCAAATCCGGCGGCAAACAGGCGCTTTTCCAGCGCATCCCGGTCAGGGGTGAGCTGCACCATGCGGAAGCTTTCGTAGAGGTAAACCAGGATATCGAGCATGATCTCAGTGTAGTTTTTGGTAACGCCCGCCGGGCAAGGAAGCAATCCGCCCATCCAGTTCAAGCGTCAACAGCTTCGCCGAAAGCGCTTCCAGCGTCAACCCGGTTGTTTGAACCAGACTGTCGAGGGTGGTCGGCGCGCCGTCGAGCGCATCCAGCACCGGGTCGGGAGTGGACTCGGGATGCACCGGCGACGCCAGCCGTTGTGGCCAGGCCAGTTCGTCGAGAATATCGGCGGCAGACTCGACCAGTTTGGCGCCCTGCTTGATGAGCGCATGGCAGCCGCGCGCCAGCGGCGAATGAATCGAGCCGGGAATGGCGAACACTTCGCGCCCCTGTTCGGTCGCCACCCGCGCGGTAATCAGCGAGCCGCTGTCGGGCGCGGCTTCCACCACCAGCACGCCGCGCGAAAGGCCGCTAATGAGCCGGTTGCGGCGCGGAAAATGCCCCGGCAAAGGCGGCGTGCCCAGCGCGAATTCCGACACGATGAGCCCGTTTTCGGCCAGTTGATGCGCCAGCGCCTTGTTCCTCGCGGGATAAATGCGGTCGAGTCCGGTGCCGATGACGGCGACGCTCGAACCGGCGCCCGCCAGTCCGCCGCGATGTGCCGCCGCGTCGATACCGAGCGCGAGGCCACTGATGATGGTAAAGCCAGCATCGGACAGCGCGTGGGCGAACGCCTCGGCGTCGCGCAGCCCCTGCGGGGTGGCGTTGCGGCTGCCCACCACGCCGAGGCCGGGCTGACTCAACAGACTGCGGCGACCTTTGCAATACAGCACGGCGGGCGGATCGGCGATTTCCAGCAGGGTTTTCGGGTAATCCGCGTCCGCCAGCGTCATCAGGCTGTTGCCGGGCTGATCGAGCCAGGCGAGCGTGGCGTCCAGCAGCGCGGCGTCGGGGTCACCCAGTAGCGCATCGCACTGGGCGGCGGAAAGATGCAGCGTCAGCGCGCCGCGGCCGGACGCCAAAACGGCCTCCGGAGAACCGAAGGCCGTCAGCAGACGAATCAGGCTGGTGTTGCCGACGCCGGGGGCGAGCGCCAGGCGCAGCCAGGGATCAAGATCGCCCAATCAGGGGTTACGAACGGAGTCGAGCAGATAAACCGGCCCGTTGGACTGCATGATGAGTCCATAGGAGATGCGGTCATACACGCGGTACACCATCAGCAGCCCGCTGCGGGCGTCGGGCAGCTTGACCACATCGTCGCCGGTCGCGCCCAGACAGGTTTGACGGAAGGTGTGGCTGACTTCGGTGACCTGATCGTAGGTCACCTTGCCATTTTCTTTCAGGCACCGCACATCGCTATATAGCCACGCACTGCCGCCGGAAGCGGCCTTGGAGGCGTCGCCGACAAAAGCGACATTGGATTTTTCCTCGGATGTCAGGGTAACCGCCAGTCCTTCACGGTAGATCGCCAGCACATTGCCGGATTCCAGGCCATCTTGGCTGCCGCGGTCAATCACCACCGTCTGGTAGGCGCCGCTATCCGAGAAACCGCCGTAGGCCGAGATGATGCGCCCTTGCACCGCTTTTTCCGGCGCGTGCGGAATGAACTCGAAGGCCGCGCTATCGTCGGCAGGCAGCAGTTTGTCCTTGGGCAGAATTTCCCGCGCGGATTGAGTGATGCGGATTTTTTGCGGCGCCCCCTCAACCAGCGTGCGGGCGTCGCCAAGGTAGTCCACCTCATATCCCAACACTTCGCCATTGGCCGGATCCTTCAGCGCCTTGCCGGGTCGCAGCACGTTCCAGCGAGTCACGCCGGGCTGGCCGCCAGTGGCAAAGGCATCATCGCCGGTCCCCAGCACTACCCGTTCCACGTTGCTGCCCAGCAGAAAGGGCGCGTCCGCCAGCGCACCGGCCGCCACCACGCGCGGCCGCGCCAGGAAGGGATAAATCACCCGGCTCGGAATGGGCTGAATGGCTTCATCGCCAATGTCGGTCGCCCGCCCGCCCGGCGACAGCTTGACCGTATTCATGCCTTTATCGTCGCCCTTGACCAGTGACAGACGGGGTTCCTTGCCGCTGCGGTCGAGCACCACCAGATCGCCGGGATAAATCCAGTGCGGATTTTTGATTTCCTCGCGATTCATGTTCCAGATCTGCGGCCAGCGCCACGGATCTTTGAGGAATTTTCCGGAAATGTCCCACAGGGTGTCGCCCTTGACCACGACGTATTTGTCGGGGGCGTTATCCTGCAATGTAAGGGTGTCGGCCAGTACCGGTGCGGCAAGCAGCAGGGCAAGAGAAATAACGAGTTGACGCACGGGGAAACCCTCCATTTAGACTTTGTCTCGCTTCAAACTGAAAACAGCCGAGTTGAAAATAGCTGCATTGAAAATATACTGTGCGCTTAGCTTACGGCTATCCGCCGCCTGATATTTAGGGTGACGTGCATCTGGATGCAGATTTTGCATCAAAATCTGCATCCAGCCCGTTCATTCGTAAACCTTTTTATGGCCAAACTCGATATCCTGCATTATCCCGATGCGCGTCTGCATACCATCGCCAAACCGGTGGCCACGGTCGACGCACGCATCCGGCAACTGGTCGCTGACATGGCCGAAACCATGTACGCCGCGCCCGGGATCGGGCTGGCCGCCACCCAGATCAACGTCCACGAGCGCGTGATCGTGATCGACATCTCCGACACCCACGACGCGCTGCGCGTGTTCATCAACCCTGAAATCATCGCCCAGTCGGGCACCGAGGAAAGCGAGGAAGGCTGCCTGTCGGTGCCCGGCATTTTCGACAAGGTCACGCGCGCCGAACGGGTCACCGTGCGCGCGCTGGATCGCGACGGCAAATCATTCGAACTCGCGGCCGACGGCCTGCTGGCGGTGTGCATCCAGCATGAAATGGATCATTTGCTGGGCAAGGTATTCGTCGATTACCTGTCCGGCCTCAAGCGCAACCGGATCAAGGCCCGGCTCTTGAAACAGGCGCGCGAGCATCGCCCCGATGCCGCGCCGCGGCGCGCGTCGCTGTAAGCTCAACCCCCATGCGGATCATTTTTGCCGGCACGCCGCCGTTCGCCGCCGCCGCGCTCAACGCCCTGGCCGACGCCGGGCACGACATTGTTCTGGTTCTGACTCAGCCCGACCGCCCCGCCGGACGCGGCATGAAACTGACCCCCAGCGCGGTCAAACAGGCGGCGCTGGCACGCGGTCTGCCGGTCTATCAACCGCCCAGCCTGAAAACGCCCGAAGCCCAGGCCGAGCTGCGCGCCATGGACGCCGACATCATGGTGGTCGCCGCGTATGGCCTGATTTTGCCGCAGGCGGTACTCGATATTCCGCACTTCGGCTGCCTCAACATCCACGCTTCATTGCTGCCGTGCTGGCGCGGTGCGGCGCCGATTCAACGCGCGATTCTGGCGAATGACGCCGAGACCGGCATCACCATCATGCAAATGGACGCCGGACTCGACACCGGCGCGATGCTGTCCACAATCGCCGTGCCCATAGGCGAGCGCGACACCGCCGCCAGCCTGCACGACACCCTGGCTGCGGCCGGCGCGGCCGCCATCGTCGCCGCGCTGGCGAATTACTCCGCGCTGGCGCCGCTGGCGCAGGACGACACCCAGGCCACCTATGCCGCCAAGCTCAGCAAGGAAGAAGCGCAACTGGACTGGCGCCAGCCCGCCGCCATACTTGTGCGCGCAGTGCGCGCCTACAATCCGGCGCCGGGGGCGTGGACTGTGTTGGAAGGCGCGGTCTTGAAAATCTGGGCGGCGCAAGCCGTACCGGGTTCGGGCCAGGCGGGTGAAGTGCTGCGTGCCGACGCGGATCAGCTAGTCGTGGCCTGCGGTAACGGAGCGCTGGCGGTGCAGGAAGTGCAACCCGCCGGCAGCAAGCGGATGAGCGCCGCGGCGTTTCTCGCCGGCCGGGATTGCGCTCCAGGCACCCGTTTCGGTCACTGATATGGTTGTGCGGCCTCGCGGGCTAACGGGTCATCTTGATTTGACCACCCTGCTTACGGTATCAACCAGCAAATCAACTTCTTCCCTGGTATTGTAAAAAGCCAGCGAAGGCCGCACCGACTCTTTCAGTCCGTAATGCGCCAGCGCAGGCTGGGCGCAATGGTGTCCCGCCCGGACTGCAATGCCTTCACGGTTCAGTATCTGGCCAAATTCCGCCGGTTCGACTTTGTCTGCGACGAAAGACAAAACGCCCGCCTTGTGGGGCGCGGTTCCGATCATCCTGATCCCGGGGATGGCCGCCAGCCGTTCTTGCGCGTACATCAATAATCCTTCCTCGTAGCGGGCGGCATTGGCAAAACCGATTCGATCAAGGTAGTCGATCGCCGCGCCCAGACCCACGGCACCTGCCAGGATGGGCGTTCCCGCTTCGAATTTCGCGGGCACGTCGTTGTAGGTGGTGTGCTCGAACGTCACATGCCGGATCATGTTGCCGCCCCCCTGCCAGGGCGGCATGTCGTCAAGCAGGTGTCGTTTGCCGTAGAGCACGCCCACCCCGCTGGGGCCGAACAGCTTGTGCCCGGACAGGACGAAAAAGTCGGCATCCATTTCCTGTACGTTTAGCGGGAAATGGGGCGCCGATTGCGCCCCGTCAACCAGAACGACAGCCCCGTGGAGATGAGCCATGGCAATCATTTCACGCACCGGCGCGATGGTGCCCAGTACATTTGAAACATGGCCGATGGCGACCATTTTCGTGCGATGGTTGAACAGGCTTGCGTAGGCGATCAGATCGATCTCGCCGCTGTCCAGGATAGGCGCCACGCGTATGACCGCACCTGTCTCCTGCGTCACAAGCTGCCACGGCACGATGTTGGCATGATGCTCGTATTCGATGAGGATGATTTCGTCGCCGCGCCCCAGGCGTTGTTTGCCGCAGGTCTGCGCAACCAGGTTAATCGACTCTGTCGTCCCGCGCGTAAAGATGATCTCCTCGACCGCCGCCGCCCCCAGAAACCGCCTGACTTTCTCGCGTGCGGCCTCGTAGGCGTCGGTGGCGCGCGCCGCCAGTTCATGGGCGCCGCGATGCACATTGGAATTCTCTTTCTCGTAAAACGTGCTGATGCGGTCGATCACTGCACGCGGCTTCTGCGTGGTGGCCGCATTGTCCAGCCACACCAGCGGTTTGCCATTGACGCGCTGCCGCAGGATCGGGAAGTCCTTGCGCACGGCATGAACATCAAAACCTTCTGTTTGCCATGGCTGCGGCGCCGTGCGATCCGCCCCCGCAGGCATCCAGTAGGGGGACATGGCGGCTTGCTTGCCATCAAGCCAGTAGGGCTGAACCGCATCGAGATGAGCTTGCCGTGCAAGTTTTCCCGGAGGCGGCATGGCAAACCTGCCGCCCTGTCCGGAAAACTGTTCCAGGACAGCAGCCAGCCTCCTGGCGGGTTCGCACAGGACAACATTCGGCTGCCCGGCTTCCACGTTCCCCGGATTCAGGGACGATGATCCGGCGGCCGTGTCGGTTGCCTGGCCGGTCACGCGTGTGGGCTGCTCCCAATACATCTGGTTCATCATCTGCTCGATCTTGCGCTCGTCCGCTGACGCGCCCCGTTGCGAAGCCACATTCATCCCCGGCGGGGCTTGCCGCACCAAGCGGTCACTTGTACTCATGGTAATTGCCGATCTCGACGTTCTCCAGGCAGGCGACCGCGTCATCGGTGAGCACTGCCAGCGAGAAGTACATCGTCACCAGATATTCCTCGATCGATTTCTGGTTGATACCCATCAAACGCACCGACAGGCTGGGCTGATACTCACAAGGCAAGCCAGTCCGATGCAGGCCGATCACGCCCTGCTTGTCTTCGCCCACGCGTATCAGCAGGATGCTGGTTTTTCCCGAAGACCCGCTGGTCTTGATTTTTCCGTCCACCAGCAATTTGTCACAGGGGAGGAGGGGATACCCGCGCCAGGTAATGAATGAGGAGCCAAACATTTGCACGGTGGGCGGGGGCACGCCACGACGCGTGCATTCGCGTCCGAATGCCGCGATAGCCTTGGGATGCGCCAGAAAGAACGCGGGCTCCTTCCACACCATCGACAGCAATTCGTCCAGATCGTCCGGCGTCGGCGGGCCTTTGCGCGTCGGAACGCGCATGCTCGAAGCCACATTGTTCAACAGACCAAATTCAGGATTGTTGATCATCTCCCACTCCTGCCGCTCCTTCATGTCCTCGACCGTCAGGCGCAACTGCTGCTGAACCTGGTCATGCGGCGTGTTGTACAGATCGGCAATGCGCGTATGGATTTGCACGACGGTCTGCATCGAGTGCAAGGAAAGTTCTCGCGGTTGCTCCTCATAGCCAATGTGAACGCCTTCGACGACAGGCTCACCATCAGCGGTTGTCGTGATGTGCGTCTTGTTTTCGCCATACTCGTTTACTTTCTGGATTTCCCGCTCACGACGCTCCATGCCCTTTTCGATGATCTCGCGCAGCCCCGGTATGGCATCAAGCGCCGCGAGAAAGTCCAGGCGGCTGAGCGCCAGGAATACACAGGGCGTCAGCGCTTCCACGTTCGCCGTTCGATTGCTCCCGCGCAACAATGCGATCTCGCCAATGTAATCGCCTGCAGTCAGCATCGACAGGCGCACCTTGTCGCCATGGTCGCTGACATCGCTCACCTCTATTTTTCCTTCGGCAAGAATGTAAAACTTGTCAGCCGGATCGCCTTTGCTCATGACCATCTGACCCATCGAAAAACGCTCGCTCTGGAACTTCGTTGCCAGATCGTCCAGAAAGACATCGTCACAATTCTCGAACAGCGAAATGCCCTTCAGGTGCGCGCCAAGGATCTTTTCCGCCCCGCCTTGCGCCGGGATCGGAACCTTGATCCCTGGACGTAGCACGGTTTTCCGACGGTTGACCCGGTATATCCCCGCCTCCAGGTTGACCCACGGCAGCATTTGCATGAACCACCGCGGAGTGGAACTCTCCATCTGCGGGACGCTTTTTGTGGTGTTGGCAAGATTGCGCGCTTGCTGAATGTCCAGACTTTGCTTGGAATCAATTTCACTATTCATCTTGCAATACCTCCCCTTTGCAATGGGTGATCCCATTTTCTGGGCGTGATGGGATCACCTCATTGAACCGAACCGCCGGACTGGCGATGTCTATAGGAGAGTAGACCGTGCGAGGCGGACTTCAAGCGCGATGTTGGAAGACCCCAAACAAGCGGCAACCCAGCCGCACCCGGCGCTATAATCGCAGCTCTCATTTGCACAATCCAAAGCGCCGTCCTGTCCGCATGTCTCCCGCCTTTTCGCTTAAAGATTCCCTGATCGCCCTGTTGCAGGATGCGCTCGACGCCGTGGTACCCGCAGGGGGTACGCCGGTGGGCGCCCCGCCGCAAAGCGGCGACCCTTCCGCAGCACCCGATACCGCGCTCACGCTCGAACTCGAACGTCCCAAAAACACGGCGCACGGCGATTTTTCCTGCAACGCCGCGATGCAGTTGGCGCGGCCGCTGAAACGCAATCCGCGCGAGCTGGCACAGTTGATCCTCACCGAACTGCCCCAATCACCGCTGATCGCCAAAGCCGAAATCGCCGGCGCGGGGTTTATCAATTTCCACCTCACGCCCGCCGCCTGGCATGGCATCGTGCCGGCGATCCGCTCGGCTGGTGCGCAATACGGTCGCGGCGACGCGGGCAAAGGCCACAAGCTGCTGGTCGAATTCGTTTCCGCCAACCCCACCGGCCCGCTGCATGTGGGACACGGCCGCCAGGCGGCGCTGGGCGATGCGCTGTGCAATCTGTATGCGGCGCAAGGCTGGGAAGTGTGCCGCGAGTTTTATTACAACGACGCCGGAGTGCAGATCCAGACCCTGGCCCATAGCGTGCAGGCGCGCGCGCGCGGCTTCACGCCCGGCGACGCGGCGTGGCCGGAGTCGGCTTACAACGGCGATTACATCGCCGACATCGCGGCGGATTTTATGGCGAAGAAAACCGTGCATGCCGACGACCGTGAATTCAGCGCGTCGGGCGATGTCGAGGATCTGGATTCGATCCGCCAGTTTGCCGTCGCCTATCTGCGCCACGAGCAGGATCTCGATTTGCAGGCCTTCGCGGTGCGCTTCGATCACTATTATCTGGAGTCGAGCCTCTACACCAGCGGACGCGTCGCGGCCACGGTGCAAAAACTGATCGCCGCCGGCAAGACCTACGAACAGGACGGTGCGCTGTGGCTGCGCACCACCGACTACGGCGATGACAAAGACCGCGTGATGAAAAAATCCGACGGCACGTACACCTACTTCGTACCGGACGTGGCCTACCATCTGGCGAAATGGGAACGCGGCTATGAACGCGCGATCAACATCCAGGGCACCGACCACCACGGCACCATCGCGCGGGTGCGCGCAGGCGTGCAGGCGGCGGGCGCAGGTGTCGCCGCCGGTTATCCGGATTACCTGCTGCACACCATGATCCGCGTGATGCGCGGCGGCGAGGAAGTGAAAATCTCCAAGCGCGCGGGCAGCTACGTCACGCTGCGCGACCTGATCGACTGGACCAGCAAGGACGCGGTGCGTTTCTTTTTGTTGAGCCGCAAGGCCGACACCGAATACATGTTCGACGTTGATCTCGCCGTCGCCAAAAACAACGACAATCCGGTGTACTACGTGCAGTACGCGCACGCACGCATTTGCCGGGTGTTTGAAGAATGGGGCGGCGGCGCAACCACACTGGCCCACGCCGCACTGACGCCGCTCACCAGCGCGCACGAACTGGCGCTGATGCAGCGGCTGGCCGAATATCCCGACAGCGTCGCCTGCGCCGCCCGCGAACTGGCGCCGCATTTGATGGTTCACTATCTGCAAGCGCTGGCGGGCGATTTCCACGCCTGGTACAACGCCGACAAGTTCCTGGTCGATGATGACGCGACCCGACTCGCCCGACTGGCGCTGGCCGATGCCACGCGCATCACGATTGTGAACGGGCTGACCTTGCTCGGCGTATCCGCTCCGGAGAAAATGTAGCCATGGCAAAACCCACTCCCCGCGACACCAGCCGCTCGGGCGGCAATTCCCGCAAAGGGAGTTCCGTTTTCACCGGCATGCTGATCGGCCTCATCGTCGGCGCTGTACTCGCCGTCGGCGTTGCGCTGTGGGTAACCGGCAACAATCCGTTCAAGTCGGAAACCGCCGGAGCGGATGCGGCCAAGACCACGCCCGCCGCACCTGAAGCCGCGCCGCCCGCCGCCCCCGAGTCCGCCCCCAGCTTTGATTTCTACAAGGTGCTGCCGGGCGATGCGCCGAACGAGTTGCCGCCGCCTGCCGCCGCCGCAAACGCCCCTGTGTACTACCTGCAGGCGGGCGCGTTCCAGAGTCCGGACGATGCCGACAACCTGAAAGCCCAATTGGCGTTGCTGGGTGTTGAAGCGGTGATTCAATCCAGTGAAGTGCCCGACAAGGGCATGTTTCACCGCGTGCGCGTCGGGCCGTTCCGCACCATGGACGAAGTGGAATCCACCCGCACCCTGCTCACGCAGAACGAGATCCCCGTTACGCTAATCAAAGAAATTCCCCCCCACCAGGAGACGCCTTGATGTTTGCCCGCCCATTGGCCTTGTTTGCCGCCGCCACTTTTTCCCTGTTTGCCTTTTTCCAGCCTGCTGTCGCCGCCCCGGATGCGGCATTCGAGGGCCACGATTACACCCTGGTGAAGACCGCACAGCCGGTTGCCACCGGCAAGAAAATCGAGGTGCTGGAGTTCTTCTGGTATCGCTGCCCGCACTGTTTCAAACTTGAACCCAGCCTCAACACCTGGCTGAAGACGCTGCCCAAAGATGCGCAGCTACGCCGTATCCCGGCGGTGTTCCGCGACGACTGGATGCCTGCCGCCAAAATCTATTACACGCTGGAACAGATGGGTCTGCTGCGCTTGCACGACAAGGTGTTCGACGCCTACAACATCGAGAAGCTCAATCTCGACGACCCGGCGGTACTGGGCGACTGGCTCGTCAAACAGGGCGTCGATCGCAAAAAATTCGAGGCCATCTACGGCTCGTTTTCGACCCAATCCAAAGCCATGCAGGGCGGACGGCTCGCAACCACTTACGCCATCAGCGGCGTGCCCGCCTTCATCGTCGACGGCAAATATTCCACCGCGCAGTCGATGACGCAAACCGAGCCGCGCCTGTTTGAAGTGCTCGACCAGTTGATCGTCATGGCGCGCGCCGAGCGCGGCGGCAAGAAACCCGTCAAATAAATAGTGTCCGGGCGCCCGCTCAAGGTATTCATTACCGGCGCCAGCTCCGGCCTCGGCGCCGCGCTGGCGCGACACTATGGCGGCACGGGCGCACAGCTCGGCCTGGTTGGCCGCAAGCCCGCAGCGCTCGCGGCGGTGGCCAGCGGCCTCGACGCCCATACCTACGTCGCCGATGTGCGCGACGCTGCCGCGATGCAAGCGGCGGCGGCGGCGTTTTTACATGAAGTCGGCGCGCCCGACATCGTCATCGCGGCGGCCGGCATCAGCGTCGGCACGCTGACCGAACATGCCGAAGACGCCGCTGTATTCCGCGCAGTGATGGATGCCAACGTGCTGGGGCTGATCCACACCTTCGCTCCGTTCATCGCGTCCATGCAGGTTCGCGACAATCAACCCGGCGGCGGCGTGCTATGCGGGATTTCCAGCGTGGCCGGGGTGCGCGGACTGCCCGGCGGCGGCGCCTATTCGGCCTCCAAAGCCGCTGCCACGGTCTACCTCGAAGCGCTGCGGCTGGAGCTGAAAGCGCGCGGCATTGCCGTCGTCACCGTCGCCCCGGGCTACATCGACACGCCGATGACCGAGGTCAACCCCTATGCCATGCCGTTCAAAATGAGCGCCGCAACTGCCGCGCAAAAAGTCGCGCGCTGCATCGCGCGCCGCCGCGCCTATACCGTCATCCCCTGGCAAATGGCGTGGGCCGCACGCGCACTCAAATGGCTGCCGATTCCGGTCTATGATGCGGTATTCGAGAAAGCGCCGCGCAAGCCACGCGGCTTGCCGACCTGATCTCCTCCCGCAAACCCTAACGAAAAGCCATGTCAGCACCCTTGAACATCATCCTCATCGACGACCACCCGCTGCTGCGCCTGGGCGTGGCGGGTTACATCCAGCAGGAGCCCGATCTTGCGTTGATTGCGCAACTCGCCAACGCCGCCGAGCTGCGCGCCTGGCTGGAGGCGGGTCACCGTGCTGACGCTGCGCTACTGGATCGCTCGCTGCCCGATGCCGACGGCCTCGATCTGGTATCCGAACTGCGTGATCTTGGCATCAAGGTCATCATGCTCACCATCGCCGACTCCGACGAAGAGATTTCCGAAGCGATTTCGTCCGGCGTCGATGGTTATGTCGTCAAATCGAGCGAGCCCGACCAGGTGCTCGCCGCCATTCGTAGCGTATGCGAAGGGCAAAGCAGCTTCCCGCTGGCAGTGATGCAGAAAATGGCGCGCGGCGAACTCAACAACAACGCGCTGGCCGCACTCACCGCGCGCGAAATGGAAATCGTCGACCACGTGAAGGAAGGCCATTCCAACAAAGCCATTGCCTACAAAATGACCCTGTCGGAAAACACCGTGCGCAACCACCTGCGCAACATCATGGAAAAGCTGGGGTTGAAAAACCGGGTCCAGGTCGCCACCCTGGCGCTGAAAGAAGATCACAAACGGCACTGAGCCGGGATTAACGCAATGCAAAACGGCGGCCATTCGAGCCGCCGTTTTATTCCATTTCCATTTCAATCCGATAATTTGTAGGTCGGGCTGAAGCCCGACCTACAATTGCAGCATTGGTCGAGAAATGGAATTACATTGCGCTTAACGACACGTCAGCCGACGCGACAACATGCGGTAAACCTGCCCGCCAGCCCCACCGTGTGACTCCAGGTGCGGGGCGGCGGCGACACTGACTCCACCCCAGATTAACCGTGATTACTGCTTCACCAGCGTCAGCATATTGCGCTGCGCTGTCGTCACCATGCCGACGACCTCTGCGCGATACGCAGCGGGGTCGGAGAGGGTGGCGGTGAATTCAAATTGCGCATCCGCGCCAGAGCCGCCAAGCGCCTTGCCAAACAGGAATTTCTCCAATCCGTCGGCCTTCTTCTCGCCACCGGTTACAGCAAAAAACGCCGTGCCCCCAGCCAGCGATTCTTCCAGCGTCACCACCACATCGCCATCCTTGGCTGGCGATGCATTGTTGCCGAAGTTGGCCGTGTAGCCCCCCGGCGCCGACTCGCCCTTGGCGTTGGCTGCCGGGGTGCGGAAGGCGATGCGCGATTGCCCGGCCAGCAGGCCGACCTGGGCGAACGCGCTGCCGGTGTAGCTGTTGTTGAACGAATTCGTGCCAAGCGCGCTATTGCTGCCGGCATAAGAACTTTTGGCGGTTGCTTTGGTGGAGCCAAGCGTCACCACGTAGGTGGCTTTGACCAGATTGGCGTTGAGCGCTTTGGCCAACTCGACTTCCAGACCTGGCAGTTCGTAAATTTCGCCCGTGCCGATGGCGGTGGGGCCGCCTTCGGTCGAACTCTTGAGCCCCCAGCCCGTGGTGACCCAGCCTTTGATCAGGTTCTTGGGGCTTGCGCCGAACTTGCCCGACTCGGCGTTGTAGGGAAGATAGGGTTTCAAGCCGCTGGCGCCGACCAGCATGACATCGCCGTTGAGGTTGGCGAATTTCGAGGGGTTGGTGAAGCCCGCCATTTTGATGATCTTCTGATAAGCCGGGCTGGCCAACACAGTGGATTCAGGCAGCACCTCAAAACCATTGGCCTGCAAATCGGCTTTCAGTTGCGTGTAAATGGCATCGGTGATCTCACTCAGCAGCTTGGTATCCATCTCCGGCATCTGCAAGCTGGCGGAGGCATCGGTTTTGGTCGCGAACAGCCCGCTGGTATTGGTTTTCTCACCGCCAGCGGAAGCCTGAAACGACACCATCACATTGGTGATCGCCACACGTTTGGTCGCCGCCAGCGCTGCCGCCGTGCTGTCGGTCATCACCACCTTGGCCTGCATCGCGGGCGCTTCGGCGTGGGATAGCGTGGTGACCAGCAACATGGCCGCAGAAAACGCGGCCATGACAACAACAGTTTTTGTACGCATTGATAATTCCTCGTAGATCATAAAATGAAAATGGTGAGCCAATACCGTGTCGGACATCATCTGCGCTGGACACATTCAACGGAACCCCATACCCGGCTTTGCAAGCCCCATCAGCCGCCAATATCCTGCAAATTCCACGGATTGAAGACTTGGGGATACGACGCAAAATCCTGCACATTGCGCGTAACCACCGTCAAGCCGTGACACTGCGCCGTAGCCATGAGCAGACCATCCATCACGGGTACGGGTTGCCCGCCCCGATCGGCCTCTGCTGCAATCTGCGCCCAGGCGTAAAGCGCAGCCGCATCAAGCGGCAAAATGCGCCCCGCAAAACGTTGTTCCAGCAAGCCCCGCCAGGCCGTCAGTTTCTGGCTGCGATGCGGATCGCTGACCCGCAATTTGAGGATGCCTTTTTCGATTTCGCCCAGACTGATTACGCTGATATACAGGCTGGCTTCGTCCTGCTCGTCCAGCCAGCCGATCACTTGGAGGGCGGGCGATTTTTTAGCGTATTCGGATAGCGCGCAGGTATCGAGCAGCCAACTCACAGCTCGACGTTACGCCCACTGTCCGGGCTACGGGCAAAGTCCAGGTCTTCGGCTGCAAGATCAGGGCGCAATAACGCGCTGGAGAGCTTGCCCCGACGGCGGGTGAGCCGGGCGTATTCTTCGGCAGACACCACCACCGCCGTCGGCTTGCCGTGAACCGTAACGACTTGAGCATCCCCGCCCGCCGCCCGTTTGATAAGCTGGCTGAAATTGCCCTTCGCTTCTTGCAACTGCCATTCACTATGCATGATGCCCCCTGAATTCTGCCCAGACTGACCAGAATCTAGCACGGGGTTTTCGGTTTGGCTATATCTGGTTTGCTGGGCTATCTGCGTGGGTGACGGCGACGCACGGCAAACCCCACCAGCCCCAGACCGGCCAGCAGCAGGGCGTAGGTTTCGGGTTCCGGCACTGGCGAAACATCCAGCCTGACGTTATCGAAATTGACTTGTGTCCCACCGGTTGTCAACAAAATGGTCAGCGCGGTTCCAAGGAGGGGGTTGCCTGCGAGTGCCGTGTAATTCACCGTTGAGGTCAACCAACCATTGTTCGGCATCAACGACGACTCCGAGGCAAGAACTGTGCTGCCGGCTAACAGCGCGACGCTATAGCCGGGGAAAGTGTCCCAATCAATTCGGTCGCCCACGTCCACCATGAGCGTATACGCCGTATTAGCGGTGAGAACGGTTGTCAAGGTTTGAGCCGCGCTACCGCTGTTGATCCATGCGGTATTGACGCCATCGGGAACGGTGGCGAAAGACGTAGTGCTTGGATTGAAAGTGCCGCCGCCAGACCACCCAACTATTCCAACGATGTTGGCACCATCCGCCAAAACAGTGCTTTCGAAGGAATAGTTATTGATGCTGACGGATGCTGCGTTAGCTGACATGCCCGCCGACAAACCAGCGGCAAGTGTTAGGGAAAGAAGAGCCGATTTCATGATGGTTGTTTTCCGGGTTAATTAAAAAGAAGGGGAAGCACGGCGACGCACAGCAAACCCCACCAGCCCAAGCCCTGCCAGCAGCATGGCTTAGCTTGAGGGTTCGGGGACAGGCATCGCATTACCTGCGTAGAACTGGCCATAAAACTCGTTTTCGATATTGCCCGTTGTCTCCAGGATATCGACGCGATCAAACGCCACCGTGCTCCACGCGCCGACAAAGGCGGCAGTGTCGTTGGGCGTGTTGAATTGAAATGTGCCGACGCTGACCCCGGCGTTACGCAAGGTGACGCTGAAGGTCGAATCGACGAAAGGCGCGTTCACCAGCGGATCGAATTCAGGTTCGACGAAATCAAAGCCGAACGAATGCATGGCCAACACCCATTGCACCGAGAGATGCTCTAGGCCATCAATCGAAATCACCCCGCCAGCCAGGCGGCTGGTATACGCGCCAAAATAAAACGGGTTCGATGAGCTGAGCGTGGCCGCGCCAGACAGATAGGCGGTGTACGGCCCTTGCCCCCCGGTGGGGTAGGCGGCGGTGGCCTGCGACGCGCCGGTGTCGGCGAGAAACTGTGCTTTGTCGCTATAAGTTGAGACCGTCGCCTCAGCCGACAGCGCTGAAAAAGCACACAAAGCGGCCAGCGCCACGGTTTGCAGCGTTTTGATTGTGCGCATTTTTATTATTCCCTGAGCGAATATTGTTGTTGGTAGATGACGCAGGTGTCGGGATTTTTCCAGAACGCGGTCGCCGCTCAGTAGTAAGCAACGGTTATGCCAAACGCCTGGTACATCTGGACTTATGTGCTATTTATCAAGCAGTTGTGTACTTGACGCGCGGATCAGCGTTCCTGTCCGGCGACGCCAAGTGTAAAATTTTCCGACGCTATTCGACGGTAACGGACTTTGCCAGATTCCTCGGCTTGTCCACATCCGGCTCTTTTTGCAGGGTGGCGGATACGACCGCAGTCGCAATGAATGCCGTCAGGGATGTTCATCCCCCGTCTGTGGCGGTGCTTTCGGGCTGGCCGCCAACCAGGTGTCGAACGCTGCCAAATCACCGCGCGCTTGCCGTTCACGAAAATAGGTTTCGGTTTTTAACGCAGAAATTTTTTCGGCAATCGCCGTTACAAAAAACTGGTTCATCGAAACGCTCTCTTCTTCGGCCACCTGGCGGGCGTAGGAAAACAGGGACTCGGGAACACGCAGGGCGTAATTGGCCATCAGGTTTTCTCCTCTTGCAGTTGTCGAAGGAACGCGCCGGGGGTCAGTACCGGCAGCCGAAAACGGCTCGCGGCGGTAAAGTCGGCGACGTTCAATGTGACCAGCGCGTCGGCACGACCGTTCAACGCGGTTTCCAGCACCATTTCATCGGCTGGGTCGCGCAACTGTGGCCGCCACAGGTAGTGCAGATGCACCGGCTCGATCCGCAACGATAGGGCATCGAGAAAGGCATCGGTCATGGCGATGTTGCGCTGGCTAACAGCCAGTTGTTCTGGTCGTTTGAGTACAGCTTCATATTCGAGCATCAGCGGCACCGATGTCAGCGCGATAAACCGGTCGTTCCGCAAACCCTGCAATAAGGCGAAAGATGCGCCCGACTGGCTGCGGGACGCGGCAACCAGTATGGTCGTATCAAGCACAACGCGCCACAATGTCATATCGCCAATGATATTGCTTACTTCCGTAAAGTCAAGTCATGTGCGGCAGAATGCGGGGGTGTTATTCGACGGTGACGGACTTGGCCAGGTTGCGCGGCTTATCCACATCCGTGCCTTTTTGCAGCGCCGCGTGATACGACAGCAGTTGCAGCGGAATGGTGTGCAGAATCGGCGACAGCGCGCCGTTATGGCCGCCGGGCAGTTTGATGACATGGACGAATTCGGATTCCTCGATATGCACATCGCCGTCGGCGAACACATACAGCTCGCCGCCGCGCGCGCGCACTTCCTGCAAGTTGGATTTGAGTTTTTCGATTAACTGGTCATTCGGCGCGATGGTAATCACCGGCATGTCTTTGTCCACCAGCGCGAGCGGGCCGTGTTTGAGTTCGCCCGCCGGATAGGCTTCGGCGTGGATGTAGGAAATTTCCTTCAGCTTTAACGCGCCTTCGAGCGCAATCGGGTAATGCACGCCGCGCCCGAGAAACAGCGCGTGCTGTTTGTTGGAAAAACCTTGCGCCCAGGCCTCGATGTGCGATTCGAGCGCCAGCGCTTCCTGCGCTTTTTTCGGCAAGCCGCGCAGCGCAGTCAGATGCGCGGTTTCCTGCAACGGGGTGAGGTGGCCGCGCAGTTTGGCCAGCACCAGCGTCAGCAAAAACAGCCCGGCCAACTGGGTGGTAAACGCCTTGGTGGAGGCGACGCCGATTTCGGGGCCGGCACGAGTCAGGAATTTCAACCGCGACTGGCGGGTGAGCGCCGACTCGGGCACGTTGCAGATGGTGAGCGTTTTGTCGTGCCCCAGCGCCTGGGCGTGGTTCAAAGCGGCCAGGGTGTCGGCGGTTTCGCCGGATTGTGAAATGGTGACAATGAGCGCATCGGGATTGGGCACAGAAGTACGGTAGCGGTATTCGCTGGCGATTTCGGCGTGCGCCGGAATGCCCGCGATTTCCTCCAGCCAGTAAGTGGCCACTTTCGCTGCGTGGAAGCTGGTGCCGCAGGCGAGGAAGGTGACGGCTTTGACCTGGCTCAATATTTCGGCAGCGTCGAAGCCAAACCATTCTGGCTGCACGCTGTTTTGTGCGATCGCCACGGCCACAGTATCGGCCAGTGCGCGCGGCTGTTCGTGGATTTCCTTTTGCATGAAATGGCGGTAATTGCCGAGCTCGGCCATGTCGGCCGACTGCTCGGACACATGCACGCCGCGCTCGACGGCCTGCCCTTTTGCATCGAATACCTGGACCGACAGCAAGCCGACATCGGCAATGTCGCCTTCTTCCAGATAAATCACGCGTTGCGTCACCGGCAGCAAGGCCGACACGTCCGAGGCGATGAAGTTTTCTTCGATGCCCAGGCCAATCAACAGCGGGCTGCCTTTGCGGGCGCAGATCAGGCGATTAGGTGAGTCTTCACTCACTACGCCGATGGCATACGCGCCCGCCAGCTCGGCCACCGCCAGCCGGGTGGCCGCCAGCAGATCGCGCGATTGCCGGTAATGCAGCTCTATCAAATGGACGATGACTTCGGTATCGGTTTCCGAAGTGAAGGCAAACCCGGCCGCTTGCAGCCGGGTGCGCAAGGCATCGTGGTTTTCGATAATGCCGTTGTGTACCACCGCCAGCCCGCCGCTGACATGCGGATGCGCATTGGCTTCGGACGGCGCGCCGTGCGTTGCCCAGCGGGTGTGGGCGATGCCAAGATGGCCGTGCGTCTGCTGCGCGGCGCAGGCTGTCGTCAGCGCCGCCACGCGACCGACGCTGCGCACCCGCTGCAAGCCGCCGTTGACGATGACCAGCCCGGCTGAATCGTAGCCGCGATATTCCAGTCGCCGCAAACCTTCAAGCAGGATGGGAACGACGTTACGTTGCGCAACCGCGCCGACAATGCCGCACATATTCAGGCTTCCTTTTTAGATTTGGCGGGTCGTTTCCAGCCCATAATGGTCATTTGCTTGGCGCGCGATAGCGTGAGTTCGTCAGCAGGCGCGCTTTTTGTAAGCGTCGTTCCCGCGCCCAGCGTGGCGCCTTTGCCGACCGTGACCGGCGCGACCAGTTGCGTATCCGAGCCGACAAACACATCGTCCTCAATCACGGTGCGATGTTTGTTCGCGCCGTCGTAGTTGCAGGTGATGGTGCCGGCGCCGATGTTGACGTTCTTGCCCATGGTGGTGTCGCCGATGTAGGACAAATGACCAATCTTGGAGCCGTCATCAATCTGGCTGTTTTTGATTTCGACGAAGTTGCCGACGTGGACATCGCGCGCCAGTTTGGTGCCAGGGCGAATGCGGGTAAACGGCCCGAGCCGGCCTTCTCCGCCAATTTCGGCATCGTCGATCAGGGTGAAGGCATCGAGCCGCGTGCCCGCCGCCACGATCACGTTGCGTAGCACGCAGTTAGCGCCCACTTGCACGCCATCGCCCAGCTTCACACGGCCTTCGAACACGCAGTTAACGTCGATTATCACATCGTGGCCGCAGGCGAGCGTGCCACGCACGTCGAGCCGCGCCGGGTCAAGCAGGGTGACGCCGTCGTTCAGCAGCGCCTGCGCGATTTCGTTCTGGTGGATGCGTTCCAGCTCGGCCAGTTGCGCTTTGCTGTTGACGCCCAGCACTTCCCATTCGTACACCGGCTGGGAGGTATCCACCTCCACCCCGTCTGCCACTGCCAGCGCAATGATGTCGGTGAGGTAGTACTCGCCCTGTGCGTTGTCGTTTTTCAGTTCGGCTATCCATTGTTTGAGATGGCGCGTTGCCACCGCGAGGATGCCGGTGTTGACCTCCTGGATCGCCCGTTCGGCCGGGGTGGCGTCCTTGTGCTCGACGATGCGGGTGACGCGGCCGTGCTCGCGAACGATGCGGCCATAGCCGTCGGGCTGCGCCAGATTCACCGTGAGCAGCCCCAGCTTGCCCGCCTGCGCCGCCGCCACCAGCGGTTGCAAAGTTGAAGTGTGGGTCAGCGGCACATCGCCATATAACACCAGCGTCACGCTGTCATCCGCAAGCTTGGGCAGCGCTTGCTTCACCGCGTGGCCGGTGCCGTGCTGTTCGGCCTGAAGCACAAACGTCAGCGTGTCGTCAGCCAGCGCCTGCGGCACCGCTTCGCCGCCGAAGCCGTACACCACGCAGGTTTGCGTTGCGCCCAGCGCATGGGCGTTGTCCACCACATGCCCCAGCAGCGGCTTGCCCGCCAGTTTGTGCAACACCTTGGGCAGGTCGGAACGCATACGGGTGCCCTTGCCCGCAGCGAGGATGAGAATTTCAAGCATGGAATGGGGTCGGTCTGAATGAAGTCGTCAATGTAGCCAGCAAAACGCGCGCCAAGTATAAGGCCAGTGCGCGAATGGCAGAACAAGCAGGGCCATCAGGAAACGAGCGCCGGCATCCCTTTCAGTCCCGGTTGTCGCCTGCGCGTCTGCGGTTAAGGTCGAGGACGGTCGTGCATTTTTCATACACCTGCGGATGGATGGGGGGGGTCGCAACACGCGGATCCGAGCCCAACGTGGTCAGGATGACCGCGCAATTCACCATGCTGGCGCGGTCGAGCACGTCCACCACAAATTCATTGCCATACAGGTGGTAGTTTTCGAGAACAAATAGCAGCGGCAGTTCGAAATCGCTCATTTTCAGCCAGTCGAGTATGCCGGGGATGCGTCGGCGAACCTCGTCCACACTGCTGGGCGCGGTATGCGAATTGAAATGAAGCACCGAGACAGCGCGCCTGCTGACCTTGAGTTTTCGCCCCTGTTCGATGCCCAGATGCAGGGCGTGATAACGCCCTGCCCCGAAAGCCGCGTGCGCCTTGTCCCGCAAGGCGGCGGCGAAGGTGGGCACCAGGCTCTCGGTGATATAGAGCACGCCAAACCCCGCCATTGCCGCGTCGCCGCAGAGTGCCGCAATCGCCCGGGTGCGGCCGCTATAGTCCTCACCACGGATGAGCACATGGCCCATCAGCCCGAGTTGGGTGAGAACGACTTCGCTGACCGGGGAGCCGGGCGTGAAGTGCAGCCGAAACTCGGCTTCGGTCAACGCCGGCTTCGGCATCATGCGTTCAATAATCGTAGGCACGTCTACTTCGCATAGTGGTCGTTATAGGGGACGCATTGGCAGTGCAGCCGACAAAGTATCGCGCCCAGTATAAGGCCTGGCCTGCGACGACAGCATGAAAAACCAGCCGGCGCTTGCCGTGTACTACGGCCACGTCCGGCGATTCCATTTCCGGATCAATCTCGCTTTTCCGGATTCGGCTTTGCCGGTTTTTAGGTTTATGCTTCGGCCTGCCGGTCTTGCAGTCAACCGGTCGCACATTTGCCTGGCTGCTGCCTATTCCACCCTTTATCAGGAACATGCCATGACGTCCCCCTCGCTCACCGCCTTGCCTTTGCGCCTTGTGTGTTTTTGGGCGCTCGTCGCCTCGCAAAGCGGGTGCGCACCCGGCGCGTGGAACGAGCAGTCCGGCTTCGATGTTTTCCTCGACACCATTGAAAACGAATGCCCGCAGCGCATAGGCGGCGCGGTGATATCCACCCTGGAAAATAACGATGCGTCCTTCCTCGACGCCACGTCCAAGCTGTACTACGGCAAGATGAGCGCCGCCGATTATCGCCAATTCATCACGGCCTTTCACAATTCCTCTGCGCAAACCAACCAGGGGATCGACTGCATCATTTCGCACTTGCCGAATGCGGCGCCCCCCGCACCGGGTCTGCTGCCGAGTGTGGGAACGGGACGGGCGGATGCCCCGCCGCCGCCGGATAACCACTAAAAATGGACGATAAAAAAGGCAACCGTGGTTGCCTTTTTTATTGCTGCCCAGCCAGTCTGGATCAAGTCAGCTTGCGCAGCTTCTTGATCGCGGCCAGTTGCGCCACCGCCTGCGCCAGTTCGATCTGCGCTTGCGCGTAGTCGATGGTCGCGGCTTTGTCTTTCATCGCGTCTTCGGCGGCGCGCATGGCTTCGAGCGCCTTCGCCTCGTCGAGGTCGGCGCCGCGAATCGCGGAGTCGGACAGGATGGTGACGACGTGCGGCTGCACTTCCATGATGCCGCCGGAGACGTAAATCAGCTCTTCTTCGGCCTGATCCGGCACCTTGATGCGCACCGAGCCGGGCTTCAACGTGGTCAGCAGCGGCGTGTGGCGCGGATAGATGCCAAGCTCGCCGCGCGCGCCGGGAGCGATCACCACTTCGGCGGTGCCGGAGTAGAGCGATTTTTCTGCGCTGACGATGTCGATGTGTAGGGTCATGGCCATTTTGTAACCTCGTGAACGGTGAACGGTGAACGGCAGGCCACTCGGCTCACCGCTTACCGCTTACCCATTACTGTATCGTCTTCGCCTTTTCGACCGCTTCTTCGATGCCGCCGACCATGTAGAACGCCTGCTCGGGCAGGTGGTCGTATTCGCCCTCGACAATCGCCTTGAAGCCGGCGATGGTTTCTTTCAGCGTGACGTATTTACCCGGCGCGCCGGTGAACACTTCGGCGACGAAGAAGGGCTGCGACAGGAAGCGCTGGATTTTACGGGCGCGCGACACCGCCAGTTTGTCTTCCGGCGACAGTTCGTCCATCCCCAGAATCGCGATAATGTCGCGCAACTCTTTGTACTTTTGCAGCGTGCCCTGTACTGCGCGAGCGACGTTGTAGTGTTCTTCGCCGACGACTTGCGGGTCAAGAATCCGCGAAGTCGAATCGAGCGGATCCACCGCCGGGTAAATACCCAGCTCGGCAACCTGACGCGACAACACCAGCGTTGCGTCGAGGTGGGCGAAGGTGGTGGCGGGCGACGGGTCGGTCAAGTCGTCCGCCGGCACGTAAACGGCCTGGAACGAGGTGATCGAGCCGGTGCGAGTGGAGGTGATGCGTTCCTGCAAGCGGCCCATTTCATCGGCCAGTGTCGGCTGATAACCCACGGCGGACGGCATCCGGCCCAGCAACGCGGACACTTCGGTGCCGGCCAGGGTGTAGCGGTAAATGTTATCGACGAACAGCAGCACGTCGCGGCCTTCGTCGCGGAAGTATTCGGCCATGGTCAGGCCGGTGAGCGCGACGCGCAGACGGTTGCCCGGCGGCTCGTTCATCTGGCCGTAGACCAGCGCGACTTTGTCCAGCACGCCGCCATCTTTCATCTCGTGATAGAAGTCGTTGCCTTCGCGAGTCCGCTCGCCAACGCCCGCGAACACCGAGAAGCCGCTGTGCGCGACAGCGATGTTGCGGATCAACTCCATCAGCGTCACGGTCTTGCCCACGCCGGCGCCGCCGAACAGGCCAATCTTGCCGCCTTTGGCGATCGGCATAATCAGGTCGATCACCTTGATGCCGGTTTCGAGAATTTCAATCGAAGTGGCCTGATCCGCGTAAGCCGGCGGCTTGCGGTGGATCGGCATGTGCTTGTCGGCGTTGACCGGACCGGCTTCATCAATCGGCGTGCCCAGCACGTTCATGATGCGGCCGAGGGTGGCCTGACCGACCGGCACCAGAATCGGGTTGCCGGTGGCGAGCACTTCCATGCCGCGACGCAGACCGTCGGTGGATCCCATCGCAATCGCACGCACCACGCCGTCGCCGAGCTGCTGCTGAACTTCCAGCGTCAGTTCGGGCGTTTGCATTTTCAGCGCTTCAAAGATCCCGGGCATGGCATCGCGTGAAAACTCCACGTCTACCACTGCGCCAATGATCTGAACAATTTTTCCGTTGCTCATGTTGATTTCCTAATAAATTAAATTCTGTGGGGCGCGATTAAACGGCGGCTGCGCCAGCGACGATTTCCGACAACTCTTTGGTAATCGCGGCCTGACGGGTTTTGTTGTACACCAGCTTCAGTTCGCCGATCACGTCCTTGGCGTTGTCGGACGCGGCTTTCATCGCCACCATCCGCGCCGACTGTTCGCACGCGATGTTCTCGGCCACACCCTGATACACCAGCGACTCGATGTAGCGCATCAGCATGGCGTCCACCACCGGCTTGGCATCGGGTTCGTAGATGTAATCCCAGTGCGTTTTCAGGCTGGCTTCTGCGGCGTCTTCCAGCTTTGCCAGCGGCAACAATTGCGTCAGCGTCGGCTCCTGCTTCATGGTATTGACGAAGCGGTTGTAAACGATATAAAGCGCGTCGATTTTGCCTGCCAGATAGGCGTCGAGCATGATCTTGACCGGGCCAATCAGCTTGTCCATATGCGGCGTATCGCCGATGCCAGTCAACTGCGACACCACGTTGGCGCCAAGGCGCTGCATGAAACCCAGGCTCTTGTTGCCAATTGCGGTGACGTCGATGCCGACGCCCGCCGCTTCCCACTGCTTCATCTGGCTCACCACCACGCGGAAGGCGTTGGTGTTGAGACCGCCGCACAAGCCCTTGTCCGAACTGATGACGATGAGGCCGACGCGCTTAATGTTGTCGCGCGCAATCACGAACGGGTGCTTGTATTCGGTGTGGGCATACGCCAGGTGCGTCGCCACGCGGGCGATTTTCTCGGCATACGGGCGCGCGGCTTTCATGCGTTCCTGCGCTTTACGCATTTTGGACGCCGCCACCATTTCCATGGCCTTGGTGATCTTGCGCGTGTTTTCCACGCTCTTGATCTTGGTCCGTATCTCTTTTCCGGCTGCCATCTCGTTAGCCTCTAATCAATACACGCCGGTTTGCTTGAACGCTTCCACCGCAGCGGTGAGCGTCTTTTCATTGGCGTCGTCCAGGTTGCCGCTGGTTTCAACGGCATCCATCAGGTCGGCGTGCTTGGATTTCATGTAGGCCATCAGCGCGGATTCAAACGGCAGGATTTTCTTGATCTCGACGTCGTCCATGTAGCCCTTGTTGACCGCGAACAGGGTCAACGCCATTTGCGACACCGACATCGGCGAGTACTGCGCCTGCTTCATCAACTCGGTGACGCGACGGCCACGCTCAAGCTGCTTGCGCGTCGCTTCGTCCAGATCAGACGCGAACTGCGCAAACGCCGCGAGTTCGCGGTACTGCGCCAGCGCCAGTCGAATACCGCCGCCGAGCTTTTTGACCACCTTGGTCTGCGCCGCGCCACCGACGCGCGACACCGACAGACCGGCGTTGATCGCGGGACGGATACCGGCGTTGAACAGGTCGGTCTCAAGGAAAATCTGGCCGTCGGTAATCGAAATCACGTTGGTCGGCACGAAAGCGGACACGTCGCCCGCTTGCGTCTCGATAATCGGCAGCGCGGTAAGACTTCCGGTCTTGCCTTTGACCGCGCCGTTGGTAATTTTTTCAACGTACTCGGCATTGACGCGCGCGGCACGCTCAAGCAGACGCGAGTGCAAATAGAACACGTCGCCCGGATACGCTTCGCGACCCGGCGGACGGCGCAGCAGCAGCGACACCTGACGATAGGCCCAGGCCTGCTTGGTCAGATCGTCGTACACGATCAGCGCGTCTTCACCGATGTCGCGGAAGAATTCGCCCATGGTGCAGCCGGAGTACGGTGCGATGTATTGCATCGCGGCGGCGTCGGCAGCGGTCGCGGCGACGACGATGGTGTGATCCATCGCGCCGTGCTCTTCGAGCTTGCGCACCACGTTGGCAACCGACGACGCCTTCTGGCCGATGGCGACGTAGATGCACTTAACGCCCGTACCTTTTTGATTGATGATGGCGTCAATCGCCACCGCCGTTTTACCGGTCTGGCGGTCGCCAATAATCAGCTCGCGCTGACCACGACCGACCGGCACCATCGCATCAATCGACTTCAAGCCGGTTTGCACCGGCTGATCGACCGATTTACGTTCGATCACGCCGGGCGCAATACGCTCGATCGGCATGGTGCGGTCGGCGGCAATCGGACCCTTGCCGTCGATCGGCTGACCCAGCGAGTTGACCACGCGGCCAAGCAGGCCACGGCCAACCGGGACTTCGAGAATGCGGCCAGTACACTTGGCGACGTCGCCTTCCTTGATGTGTTCGTAGTCGCCCAGGATCACCGCGCCGACCGAGTCGCGCTCGAGGTTCAACGCCACGCCGAAGGTGTTGCCCGGCATTTCGATCATTTCGCCCGACATCACGTCGGACAAACCATGAATGCGGACGATGCCGTCGGTGACGGACACGATGGTGCCCTGGGTACGCAGTTCGCTCGCTACGCCAAAGTTTTCGATCTTGGCTTTAATCAGTTCGCTGATTTCGCTTGGATTCAATTGCATGTTTTTTCTCCGAACCGCCTGTTCAAATTCAGGCAGTATTCCGAATGAGTGAGTTAGCCCTGTAGCGCAAAGCTCATGCGCTGCAGCCGCCCTTTAACCGAGCCGTCTATCACCTGGTCGCCAATGGCAATCACCGCGCCGCCGATCAGTTCGGGGTCAACCGCTACCTGCACGTTGACTGCGCGATTGAACTTGGCTTTGAGACCCGCTACCAGCTCGTCGATCTGCGCCTGCGCCAGTTCCTGCGCGCTGGTAATCGTCGCTTCGAGCGTGCCTTCGGCATTGGCCTTCAGCGTCTCGAACTGCTCGGCGATCACCGGCAACAGCGACAGGCGACCGTTTTCGGCCAGCACCTTGACGAAATTGCCGCCGCGTTCACCGAGGTCTGATCCAGCGACTTCAATCACCAGCGTCGCCACGCGCTCAGCCGCCACCGCCGGGTCGGCATTCAGACGCACCAATTGCGCGTCAGAAGCAATCGCCGCCAGCGTCGTCATGCGCGCCGACCAGCCTGCCAGGTCGTTTTCGCCCTGCGCCAGACGGAACACCGCCTCGGCGTAGGGACGTGCCAGGGTAGACAGTTCGCTCATGGCTTACAGCTCGGCTTTCAACTGACCCAACAGGTCAGCGTGGGTTTGCGCGTTGACTTCGCGGCGCAGGATTTTTTCTGCGCCCGCCACCGCCAGCGCAGCAACCTGTTCACGCAGGCTTTCGCGTGCGCGGTTGGTTTCCTGGTCGATGTTGGCCTGCGCCGCGGCAAGCTGACGCTCGCCTTCTTCCTTGGCCGCTGTTTTGGCTTCGTCAACCATTTGCGCTGCACGCTTTTCAGCCTGCGCCAGCACTTCGGCGGCTTGCGCCTTGGCGTCGCGCATGTTGTCGCCCGCTTTTTTGGCGGCCAGCTCCAGCTCGTGGCGGCCGCGATCAGCCGCCGCCAGCCCATCGGCGATTTGCTTCTTGCGCGCTTCGAGCGCGTTCATGATCGGCGGCCACACGAACTTCATGCAGAACCACACGAAGAGGATGAACGTGATGGACTGGCCGATCAAAGTTGCGTTGAAATTCATATCCGCACCTTCTAATAACGGGGGTTAAACAACCGCGAATTAACCGGCGACGGCGAACAGAACGTACATGGCCAGACCGACAGCAATCATCGGCACCGCGTCAACCAGACCCATGACGATGAAGAACTGGGTGCGCAGCATCGGGATCAGTTCGGGCTGACGCGCCGCGCCTTCCAGAAAACGGCCACCGAGGATGCCGATACCGACCGCAGCACCGAGCGCGCCCAAGCCCATCATCAGGGCGCCAGCGATATACAGAACGGCTTGAGTCATTTCCATTTGTTGCTCCTAAAAGTAAAAATCAAAAGTTGAAAACAAGGTCAATCAAAACGAAATCAATGATGCTCGGCGTGCGCCATGTCCAGATAGACGATGGTCAAGGTCATGAAAATGAACGCCTGCAGCGTGATGATAAGGATATGGAACACCGCCCACGCCCACTGCAACACGCCGCCTCCCAGACCCATCAGCCAACTGCCGCCAAACATCAGCGCGATCAGGATGAAGATCATTTCACCGGCGTACATGTTGCCGAACAGACGCAGCGCCAGCGAAATCGGCTTGGCGATCAGACCCACGCCTTCGAGCAGCAGGTTGACCGGGAACATCCATTTGGGGAAGGGCTGGAACGCCAGTTCGGAGAAGAACCCGCCCGCGCCTTTCATCTTCACGCTGTAGAACAGCACCAGAACGAAGATCGACAACGACATGCCGAAAGTGACGTTGGGGTCGGTCGAGGGCACGACTTTCAGATGCGGCAGACCCACCATCGAACCCACCAGCGGCAGCCAGTCAACCGGGAATAGATCCATCAGGTTCATCAGAAAAATCCAGACGAACACGGTCATTGCCAGCGGCGCGACCATGGCATTCTTGTGGGAGAAAGAACCGCGCACCGAGGTGTCGATGAATTCAATAATCCACTCGACAAAGTTTTGCAGGCCGGAGGGTACGCCGGTGGTGGCCTTCTTCGCCGCCATGCGGAACAGGAACAGGAACAGGATGCCGAGGCCAATCGCGAACGCCATACTATCGACGTTGATTGCCCAGAAACCCATCGCCTTGGCTTCCTCGGCGCCGTGCGCAAACGTCCGGGTGGCCTCGGTCAGCACCGTGCCGTCGTGACGGTGGTAACCCGCAGGCAGTTCACCATAGGTCAGGTTTTGCAGGTGGTGCTTGATGTACTCGCCAGAGGACGCGTATTCCGTAGCCATGTGATGAATTCAATAAGTGAGTTTTGGATGAACACGCCGCGCGTCTCCATTCAAAAACCACCTCGACAAAATGACCGCCGTATAACTTGTTGTTACGATTTGCTGGAACTATTCATCGCCGCCAGCCAGCCCAACTGCGCCAACACCAGCCCCAGCATCAGGGGCAAGGGCGCCAGCTTCAACACCCCGAGCCCCAAAGCCAGCAAGGCCACGAGCAGGATCAGGCGTTCCAGTCCCACCCGGATAAACAGCTTGAACAACTGATGCTGATCCCATTCCGGATGCCGCATCGATAGCCGCTCGCGCCACACCAGAACCAGACTCACCGCCAGCGCGGCCAGCACGCCATACAACACCGCGAGCCCCGTTTGCGCGCCCCAAAAAAGGCCGCCCGTTAGCGCCCCCACCAGTGCGAGCGCGGCCTGCGCCAGCGCAACCCGCTGAGTGCTGGTCATAGCGACACGCCGAATCCCGGAGAACATTAGCCGGGCATGATACTCGAATTAGCCCGGTCTATGCAATCATCAGGCTGCCTGATGATGAATTTCAGTACGTAGTGATTTCGCCGTGTTGCGGGCACGTCACAAATGGATTCCGAGCCGCAGCAACAGGCCTTCAAGCTCTTCTGCGCTGGCGAAATTCAGTGTCAGCTTGCCGCCGCCCTTGCTGCGGGTTTGCACATGCGCCGTCATCCCCAGCGCGTCGGACAGCGCTTCTTCCAGCCGCAGCACATCGCGCGATGCCGCCTGCTTGACGGACGCTGTCGCGGTGTCCTTCAAGCGCGCCACGCGGCGTTCGACTTCGCGCACTGACAAACCCTTGGTTTCGATTTCGTGCGCCAGTTCGCGCTGCGCACCGGCGTGCAGCGGCAACAGCGCACGCGCGTGACCCATTTCGAGCAGCCCCGCGACCAGCATGTCCTGCACCGGGCGCGACAGATTCAACAGCCGCAGCAGGTTGGACACCGCCGCGCGCGATTTGCCGATCGCCTGCGCGACGGCATCGTGGGTCATGCCGAATTCCTCGATCAAACGGTGCAGGCCGTTCGCTTCATCGATGGCGTTGAGGTCTTCACGCTGGATGTTTTCGATCAGCGCCATCGCCGCGACTTCGGCGTCGGCGACTTCACGCAGCAGCACCGGCACTTCGCTCATGCCCGCCAGTTGCGCCGCACGCCAGCGGCGTTCACCGGCGATGATCTCGAACCCGCTGGCGACTTCGCGCGCCAGGATCGGCTGCATCAGCCCTTGCGCGCGGATCGAGTCGGCCAGCTCCTGCAGCGATTCGCTGTCGATCTGGCTGCGCGGCTGGTATTTGCCGGGCGCGAGTTGCGACACCTTCATCATGCGCAAATCGCCCTGCGGCGGCGCGGCGCTGTCTTCGCCGCCGAGCAGCGCGTCGAGTCCGCGCCCGAGTCCCTTGAGTTTGGCCATCAGTTTTTCTCCTTTGCTTGCAGCCCCGCCCGCTTGAGCGTTTCGGCGGCGAGTTCCAGATACGCTTTCGCGCCCTTGCAACTGCGGTCGTAGGCCAGCACCGGCAAACCGTAGCTCGGCGCCTCGGCCAGCCGCACGTTGCGCGGGATGACCGTGTCGTAGACCTTGTCGCCGAAATGCTGCTTGATTTGATCGGACACCTGTTGCGCCAGCGTGCTGCGCGGGTCGAACATCACGCGCAGCAGACCTTCGATCTGGATAGATGGATTCAAGCGCTGCTTCACCTTCTTGATGGTGGCGACCAGATCGGTGAGACCTTCCAGCGCGTAATACTCGCACTGCATCGGAATCAGCACCGATTCCGCCGCTGCAAACGCATTCACCGTCAGCAGATTCAGCGTTGGCGGGCAATCCATCAAAATGAAGTCGTAGTCGTCAGCAACCTGCGCCAGCGCCACTTTCAGCCGCAGATCGCGTTGTTCCAGATTGACCAGATCGATTTCCGCGCCCGCCAGTTCGCGGTTAGCCGGAATCACGTCAAATTTGCCCGGATCGGAACGCATCCGCGCCTCGGCGACGCTCACCTGATTGAGCAAAATTTGATACACCGTCGGCAGCGCGGTGCGCTTTTCGATGCCCGACCCCATCGTCGCGTTGCCCTGCGGATCGAGGTCGGCCAGCAACACGCGCTGACCCAGTTCGGCAAGCGCGGCGGCGAGATTCACCGCCGTCGTCGTCTTGCCGACGCCGCCTTTTTGGTTGGCGATTGCCAATATTTTGCTCATGCAACAGGCTCCAGAATAATCAAATGGCGGTTCGCGTCCAACCCCGGAACACACAGCGCGTGGTCAGCGCTCACTCTCACGTCATGCGGCAGCACAGCTATTTCTTCGTCAGGATGCAAGCCCTTCATCGCCAGCCAGACCCCGCCCGGATTGAGCAGATGACGGGTCAGCGACACGAATTCCCTGAGGTCGGAAAACGCGCGTGAGGTGATGATGTCGAAGCCGGTTTCGGGACGGAAATCCTCCACCCGACCCGTCACCACATTCAGATTGGTCAGCCCCAATTCAGCCTTGACCTGCAACAAAAATGCAGTTTTTTTGCCGACGCTATCTATCAGTGTCACCTGCAATTCCGGGCGCGCGATCGCCAGCGGAATCCCCGGCAAGCCGCCGCCGCTGCCGACATCGAGCACACGAATCAAATCAGGATGGTCTGCCTGAAAAAAAGGCAGCGCCGCCAACGAGTCCAACAGATGGTGACTCACCATGCGCTCGGCATCGCGCACCGCCGTCAGGTTGTAGACGCGGTTCCACTTGTCGAGCAGCGCCAGGTACGCCAACAATTTCATTTCCGCGCCGTCGGGCAATGCCAGGCCAAGGGCGGTGATTCCCGCCGTTAATTGTTGCTCGACAGTCATGCGCTTTTCGTCAATCGGTTTGGGCATTACGTTCGCCCCCTCTCCCGCAAGCGGGGGAGGGTTGGGGAGGGAGCGTCAGGCCTGAACCCGCGCTTGGCATACACCAGCAGCACTGAAATCGCCGCCGGGGTGATGCCTTGCAGGCGCGCGGCCTGCCCGAGCGTTTCGGGACGCGCCCTCTGCAAACGCTGGCGCACCTCCATCGACAGGCCGGTGAACAGGCTGTAGTCGATGTCGGCGGGCAGGCGCAGGGTTTCCTGCCCGCGCTGTTTATCGACTTCGTCATTCTGGCGGTCGATGTAGCCTTGATATTTGGCGGCGATTTCGACTTGTTCGGCGACGCGCGGGTCGGCTTCGTCCGTGCCGCCGCCGGGCAGCGTGAGCACTTGCGCGTAACTCAGGTTGGGGCGGCGCAGCAGTTCAAACAGACTGTATTCGTGTTCAATCGGCTGGCCGATAAGGCGGGTGGCCTCAATTGCGGGCAGCATGGCCGGGTTGACCCATGTGGCTTTGAGGCGCTCGGTTTCACGTGAAACCGCATCGCGTTTGCGGTTGAACGCATCCCAGCGCGCGTCATCGACCACGCCCAGCGCGCGCCCGGTTTCGGTCAGCCGCATGTCGGCGTTGTCTTCGCGCAGTTGCAGCCGGTATTCGGCGCGGCTGGTAAACATGCGGTACGGCTCGGAGACGCCGCGCGTGATGAGGTCATCGACCAGCACGCCCAAATACGCTTCGTGGCGACCCGGACTCCAGGCTGGCTTGTCCTGCGTCTGCAAGGCGGCGTTGACCCCGGCCAGCAAACCTTGCGCCGCCGCTTCTTCGTAGCCGGTGGTGCCGTTGACCTGTCCGGCGAAAAACAGGCCGTTGATCGACTTGGTTTCGAGCGAGGCTTTCAGGTTGCGTGGGTCGTAATAATCGTATTCGATGGCGTAACCGGGGCGCAGGATGTGCGCGGCTTCGAGGCCGGGAATCGAGCGCACGATGGCCAACTGCACATCAAACGGCAGCGAGGTCGAGATGCCGTTGGGATAAATCTCGTGGGTGGTCAGCCCTTCGGGTTCGAGAAAAATCTGGTGGCTGGCCTTGTCGGCAAAGCGGGTGATTTTGTCCTCGATCGACGGGCAGTAGCGCGGCCCGACACCTTCGATGATGCCGGTGTACATCGGCGAGCGGTCGAGGCCGCCGCGTATGATTTCGTGCGTTTGCTCGGTGGTATGGGTGATCCAGCACGGACGCTGCGCGGGGTGCATCGCCGCATCGCCCATGAAAGAAAACACCGGCGCGGGATCGTCACCGGGCTGAATCTGGGTTTTACTGTAATCGATGCTGCGGCCATCGATGCGCGGTGGCGTGCCGGTTTTCAGCCGCCCCACCGGCAAGTCCAGTTCACGCAGCCGCGCCGCGAGCGACACCGCAGGCGGATCGCCCATGCGCCCGGCGGCAAAGTTTTCCAGCCCGACATGCACCAGCCCGGCCAGAAACGTGCCGGTGGTGAGCACCACCGCGCGCCCGCCGAACACGATGCCAAGCTGGGTTTTCACCCCAACAACGCGGTCGCCGTCGAGCAGCAGATCATCCACCGCCTGCTGAAACAAAGTGAGATTCGGCTGATTTTCCAGCCGCGCGCGGATCGCCGCCTTGTACAAAATGCGGTCGGCCTGCGCACGGGTGGCGCGCACCGCCGGGCCTTTCGACGAATTGAGGGTGCGAAACTGGATACCGGATTCATCCGTAGCAATCGCCATCGCGCCGCCCAGCGCATCAACTTCCTTGACCAGATGCCCCTTGCCGATGCCGCCAATCGACGGATTGCACGACATCGCGCCGAGGGTTTCGATGTTGTGCGTCAGCAACAGGGTTTTAACGCCCATGCGTGCAGCCGCCAGCGCCGCCTCGGTACCGGCGTGACCGCCGCCAACGACGATCACATCAAAGGAATCAGGGAAATTCATGGGTGCATTTTACCCGTTGAGCGGTTCAGTTTCACGTGAAACATCCCATCGTCAACCGGCCTGCTTAGCTTCCAGCGCTTCCCAGCGCGTCAGCGCGTCGAGCAGATCGGCGTCGATTGCCTCGCTGCGGACTTGCAATTTGGCGGCTATTTTCGGCCCGGTCTGATACAGCGCAGGGTCAGCCAGACGCCCGGCGATGTCTGTTTGCTCTACCTCCAGCGCCGATATCTGCGCGGGCAAGGCTTCAAGTTCTCGCGTCTCCTTGAAGCTGAGCCTGGACTTGGCCACAGGTTTGGCCGCCGCTGGCGCACCTGGTTTGGCTGCGGCCATGGGCGGTGCAGCGGCGCGCCGGGCTTTCCAGGCGAGCCAGTCGGCATATCCGCCGACAATTTCGGTCAGCTTGCCGTCGCCCTCGAATACGATCGACTGGGTGACGACGTTATCCAAAAAAGTCCGATCATGCGAGACGATCAATACCGTGCCGCTGTATTCCTGTAGCAACTCCTCCAACAACTCCAGGGTGTCGATGTCGAGATCGTTGGTCGGCTCATCCAGCACCAGCAGATTCGCCGGGCGGGCGAACAGGCGCGCCAGCAACAAACGGTTGCGCTCGCCGCCCGACAGCGCGCTAACCTTGGCGCGCGAACGCTCGGCGGGGAACAAAAAATCCTCCAGATAGCTGATGACGTGCTTACGCTGCCCGCCGATTTCAACAAAATCCGAGCCGGGCGCAATGGTGTCGATCAGGGTGGCATCGTCGTTGAGCTGGTTGCGGAACTGGTCGAAATAGGCGACTTCGAGCTTGGTGCCTCGCTTGATCGTGCCGCTCAGCGGCTGCAATTCGCCGAGGATCAACCGGATCAGCGTGGTTTTGCCCGCGCCGTTAGGGCCGAGCAGCCCCAACTTGTCGCCACGCAGCAACGTGCCGGTAAAATCGCGAACCAATGTGCGGTCGCCATAGCCGTAGCTGATGTTTTCCATTTCGGCGACGATTTTGCCCGAACGCTCACCGGAGTCGATCTGGAACCCCACCTGACCGGTTTGGCCGATGCGCGCTTCACGGGTCAGGCGCAAGGCTTCGAGCCGCCGCACCCGGCCTTCGTCGCGGCAACGGCGCGCCTTCACGCCTTTGCGGATCCAGGCTTCTTCCTGCTTCCAGAATTTGTCGAACTTGGCGTTATGCACCACTTCGATTTCGAGCTGTTCTGCCTTTTTGACTTGATATGCGCTGAAATTGCCCTGATATTCGCGCAACTGGCCGCGATCAAGCTCGACAATGCGGTTGGCGACGTTATCCAGAAAGCGCCGGTCGTGGGTGATGAACAACAGCGCACCCTTGAAATCGTTGAGCAGGCTTTCCAGCCAGTCAATCGCGGCAAAATCGAGATGGTTGGTCGGCTCGTCCAACAGCAGCAGTTCGGGGTCGGTCACCAGCGCGCGCGCCAGGGCAACGCGCTTTTTCAGACCGCCGGACAAGGTCTCCACGGTACGGTCAGCCTCCAGCCCCAGCCGCTGCATCGTTTCTTCCACCCGGCTGTTGAGCCGCCAGGCATCGTGGATTTCCAGTTCGTGCGACAGCCGCTCCAGGTCTTCGAACGCGTCCATGTCGCCCTCGGCCACGCGATGCGCAGCGGCATGATAATCGGCGAGCAGGCGCTGTGCCTCGCCCACGCCTTCGGCCACCGCCTCAAACACGGTATGGCCGGGCTGGAATTGCGGTTCCTGTGGCACATACGCCAGCTTCAAGGCGGGCTTGCGCCACACGTCTCCGGCATCCGGCGGGTTGATTCCGGCAATGATTTTCAGCAGGCTCGATTTGCCGGTGCCGTTGCGGCCGATCAGGCCGATGCGCTCGCCCGCCTCGATGACCAGCGAAGCGCCGTCGAGCAACGGCCAGTGGCCATAGGCGAGTTCGAGACGGTCAAAAGTGAGTAAGGGCATGATCTGGCAGTAAAAAGCGTAGGTGCGGGATTATCCGCGATTGAGCGCGGCGTGGACGGCGCGGGCGATATTTAATGCGTCGGGGGTGTCGCTGTGCAGGCAGATCGTGTCCGCCGGAATCCGGATGGCGACCCCGTTTGAGGTGGTGACCGGCTTGCCTTGCGCCAGCGCCAGCGCCTGCCCGGCTGCTGCCTGCGGATCGACGATCAACGCACCGGGGGTTTCACGTGAAACAAGTTGGCCGCTGGCTTGATAGCGGCGGTCGGCAAACGCCTCGTTCAGCGCGGTCAAACCCGCCGCTTGCCCGGCTGCAATGAGCCTTGATCCGGACAAGCCCAGCAGCGCCAGGCCGGGGTCAAATGCCGCCGCAGCCCGTGCAATCGCCCGCGCCACCCCCGCATCGTGCGCCGCCACGTTATACAGCGCGCCGTGGGGTTTGACGTGCGCCAGCCGCAGCCCCAGCCGCGCTGCCTGCTCGGCCAGCGCCCCGGTTTGCTGCGTGATCCACGCCATGATCTCGTCTTCGGTCGCCGCCAGCGGCTGGCGGCCGAACTGCGCGCGATCGGGATAGCCCGGATGTGCGCCCGCCGCCACACCATATTCAGCCGCCAACCGCAGCGCAGCGGTCATGCTGGCCACGTCACCGGTGTGACCGCCGCAGGCAATCGACACCCGGTTCAGATACGGCATCAGGCCGGCATCGTCGCAGCCTTCGCCAATGTCGGCATTCAGTTCGATCATGCCCATTCCTCGATCATCCACTGCATCGCGGCCAGCCCCCGCGCGGCTTCAGTTTCGATGGTCGCAAACCGTACCGTGTCATTTGGCCTCAACTGCGCCAGTCGCGGCCAATCGGCCGTAATCACCCAGGCAATCACCGGGTAACCGCCGGTCACCGGGCCATCCCAGCCGAGGATGATCGGCTGGCCGTCGGGCGGAACCTGGATTGCACCGGGCAGCACACCCTGCGACGGCAATTCGACCCGATGATGGGTCACCGGCACACCGCGCAACCGAAAACCGCGCCGGTCAGACGCCGCAGCGACGCGGTAGCTGCCGCTGAAAAATGCCGCCAGCCCGGTGTCATCGAACTGTCCGCTCTGCGGCCCCGCCACCACGCGCACGCCGCCGGTTTCGCTGAAGGACAGCGGCTGCGCGCGCAGCCGCCGCACCGCACCGCCGCCATCGCCGCCGGGCAGCACGTCGCCCGCCTGCAACGCCCGCCCCTGAAAGCCACCGAAGCTTGCCGGCAGAAAAGTGCTGCGGCTGCCCATCACCGGCGGCACGGCCAGCCCGCCGCGCACCGCCAGCCAGCAGCGGCAACCGGACTCAACTCGCCCCAGCGTCAAGGTTTCGCCTGCCGCCAGCAGCAGCGTTTCGTTCCACCCCACCGCCGCACCGCTGCTGCGCGTGGCCGCAAAACGCGCGCCGGTAAGCGCCGCTACTCCGCCCAGCGGAAACCGCAGCACGGGCCCCGACAAGGTGATTTCCAGCCCGGCCGCATCGAGCGCGTTGCCCACCAGACGATTGGCCGCCGCCAGCGCCGGCGGATCGGCTGCCCCGCCTGCTGGCACGCCGAGCGCGCCCCAGCCGGGTCGCCCCAGATCCATTACCAGGTCGCACAGCCCGGCACGCAACACCTCGATCATTTCGGCACAAAGCGCACGCGATCGCCCGGCAGCAGCAGCGCGGGGGCGGCGCGCTGCGGATCGAACAAAACGGCGTCGGTACGGCCGATGATGTGCCAGCCGCCGGGGCCGCCCGCCGGATAAATCCCGCAGTAGTCACCGCCGATCGCCACGCTCCCCGCAGGAACCCGCACCCTGGGTGACGCCCGGCGCGGCGCCTGCAAGGCGGGCGACAGACCGCGCAAATAGGGAAAGCCTGGCTGAAACCCCAAAAAGGCGACGCTGTATTCCACTGTTGCGTGGCCACTTATATAGGTGGCTGCGTCCATCCCCGCCCGTCGCGCCAGCGCAGGCAAGTCCGGCCCGGCTTCCCCGCCATATTCAACACCGATTTCATGCAGCTTACCGCGAGCCGTCGGCGCATCCGCCTGCGATGCCGCCAACGCCGCCAGCAATTCAGCCGAAGCCGTCTGGCCACGCCTAAAAACCAGCAACAAGCTGCCATCGGCCGGGATCATGTCTTCAAGTTCCGGCAATTTCAGTGAAACCAGCGCGGCATAGCGCGCCAGCGTCGCCTCACCTGTCGCCACCCGCACGCCACGTTCGCTCACCCAGCGCCAGGCTGCCTGGTGTTGACCGGTTTTCGGCTTTCCCATAGGGTGAAGTCCCTTTTCGGAGTGTTGCATCATGCGAACGCTATGCGCGGCAATCCTGATGGCAGTAAGTGTACTGGCAACGCCCGCGCTTGCGGCCATGAGCGCGGTCAATCCGGCGCTGACGCAAAATCTGCTTACGCGCCCGAAAAAAGTCGTGCTGTTGCCGCCACAGGTATTTGTTTACGAACTGTCGGCGGGCGGCGTGCCCACCCGCATGGCCGACTGGGAGGCCGTCGCGCGCGACAATCTGAGCAACGCCGCCACCCGGCTGGCGCGCGAGACCGGGCTGTTCGAACTGGTCGCCGCGCCCGCGCTCGATCCGCTGCTGGCCGACCAGCTCGAAGCCCACATCGGGCTCTACGACCGGGTGGCGCAATCGGTGTTTGTGTACGGGCGCGGCGACCAGGACGCCTGGGCGCACAAGAAAAACGAGTTCGATTACACCGTCGGCCCCGGCCTCGCGTTTCTGCGCGAACAAACCGGCGCCGACGCCGCGCTGATCGTGCTCGGCTCCGATTTCATCTCGTCCGGCGGCCGCCGCGCCGCTTTCATCGCCGGGCTGGTGCTCGGCATCGTCATGCCGCTCGGGCAATCCTTCATCACCGCGGGCATCGTCGATCTGACCACCGGCGACGTGTTGTGGATGAGCTTCGACGCCAGCGCCAGCATGGATAGCCGCACCCCCGCCGACGTGGATGGCCTGATGCGCGATCTGTACCAGACCTGGCCAGCTCCACGATGAGACGCCTGCTCATCGGCGCGCTGGTCGCCGCGCTGGCCTTGCCGGTTCAGGCCGACATCACCCCGTGGGCCAGCGCGGCCGAAACCCGAGAACTCGCGCCCGACGAAAAAAGCCTGTGGCAGGAAGCGGGTGAATTCGATCAGGCATTGGTGCGCGCGGGCAAGGTCAACCCCGACCCCGCGCTTACCGCCTATCTGCAAGGCATCATAGATCGGCTCTATCCCGAATTCAAAGGCCGCATCCACGTGCATCTGCTGAACGCCCAGCACATCAACGCCTTCGCCCTGCCCAACGGCAGCGTCTATGTGAACGCCGGGCTGATCGCGCGCTTCCAGAACGAAGCCCAGCTCGCCACCGTGATGGCACACGAAGGCGCTCACTTCACCCATCGCCACTCGCTGCAACAGGCCGAGCAGGTGAAGAACGCCGCCGCGTTTGCGCTGGTGGTCGCCATGCTGGGGGTGCCGCTGGTAGGCGACCTCGTCGCACTGTCGTCGATGTTCGGCTATTCGCGCGAGCACGAACGCGAGGCCGACGAAATCGGCTACCAGCGGCTGGTCGCCGCCGGTTACGCGCCGCGCGAATCGGTCCACACCTTCGAGCACCTGCTGGCCGAGGTCAAGGCCGAAGACATCCAGGAGCCGTTCTTTTTTGCCAGCCACCCCAAGTTGCAGGATCGCATCGACAGCTACCGCGAACTATCCAGGGACGCGAACAGCGGTGAAATCGCGCGCGAACGCTACCTCGACACCACCGCCGCCCTGCGCCTCGCCTCGCTCGACGCCGACCTTGCCGCCTACCGCTACAAGCAACACATCCTGGTGCTGGCCGACCCCGAACGCCGCCGCGAATATCCGCCCGAGGCCGCGTACTACCTGGGCGAAGCCTATCGCCAGCGGGGCGAAGCGGGCGACCTCGAACGCGCCGAACGCGAATACCGCATCGCGCTGGAAACCGCGCCGCAATTCGCCCCGCCGCATCGCGCGCTCGGCCTGCTGCTGTACAAGCGCGGCGACAAAGCGCTCGCCGCGCCGTTGTTGCGCCGCTACCTCGACCTCGCGCCCAATGCCGCCGACCGTGGTTATATTGAGCATTACCTGAAAGACCTTGCCCCATGACGCCGTGCCGCGCCCTCGCCCTTGGCCTGCTTCTCGCCAGCCTTGCCGCCTGCTCTCCCACCTGGACACGCGTCGATTCCGCCGGCCGCCTCGAAACCAAAACCAAGGATTATTCCGTGGAATTGCCGCTCGGCTGGGTCAAGAACAGCGCCAACAGCAGCGACCTGTTCATCACCCGCGACGGCCCCGCCTTGAATTACATCGTCGTCAACCGCCAGCCACACGACGTCAAACTGCCGCACACCCAGCGCGAAACCCGCGCCGACATGTTGCCGCACGAACTCGCCGAACTCGCGCTGGCCGAATGGAAAAGCACCGACGCCACCGCCAACCTCGAAGTCCTCGCCAACACCCCCGCCACCCTCGGCGGCCAGCCTGCCGTGCGTCTCCACATCCGCTACCAAAATGAACGCGGCCTGCCGATCGAACGCGTCATGGTGGGCATGGTCGACGCCAAAGGCCGCCTGTCACTCGTGTATGAAGCCCCGGCGATTGTGTATTTTCAGCGCAGCCTGCCCGCGTTTGAGGCAATGGTGACGAGCGTGCGATTTCAGGCGCCGTGATGCCCGCACAAACAAAAAGGGGTTCCGCGAGGAACCCCTTTTTTCATGGCCGGATCAAGCTGGCAGCTTACCCGCAAAGGCTAGGCCGTGGACTGTAAGCCGCTAAAGCCCATGAGCCTCTGCGGCAACAGCCACTCACTAATCCTTGAAGCGCCCACGCACACCGACGCGCGCGTTGCCGCCTGCACCTGCACCGCGGGTGTCGTTACCGTAGCTACGGCGCGGCTCGCCTGCACCTGCTGCGCTGCGCGCGGGTTGACCGGCGCGTGCGGGCTGGCCGGCGCTGGCCGGGCGATCGCCATGCGGACGCTGGGCGCGCGCCTTGGCTTCGCTTTCGCGCTTTTTCCAGTATTCGACGCTGTTGCCGTCGACATCCGGCTTGGGCGCGCGCTCGGCTTCGATGCGGTTGCCTTCACGCGGCGGACGCTCGCTGAAGGTGCGCGGCGCGCTATCGCCATACGCACGAGGTGCGCGGTCAGACGAGCTGCGTGCCGCGCCGTCAAAACGGTTGCCGCGCGGCGCACCGTCGCGTAGCGGACGGTCGCCTTGCGGACGCTCGCTGCGGAAACCCCGGTCGCGGTTATCCGCACTGTCGCCACGCGGGGCGCGGTCGCCATAGGCACGCGGCGCGGCGTCGAACGACTTGCGCTCGCCACCGCCCCAACTGCGCTTTTCGCCAAAGCCCCCGGTGCTGCGATTGCCGCCGTTGCTGTTGCCGCTACGCGGGCGACCGTTGCCGGACGCCGGGCGACCGCCACCGCTCTGCGGTTTCTGCGTCGGCTCCAGGCCGGGCAGGGTGTGAACTTCGATCCGGTTGCCGGTGTAGCGCTCGATGTTTTTCACCAGACCGCCTTCGCGCATCCCGGCAAAACTCACCGCGATGCCGGTGCGTCCGGCGCGACCAGTACGACCAATGCGGTGGACGTAATCTTCGGCCTGACGCGGCAGGTCAAAGTTGATCACATGGCTGATGCCCGCCACGTCGATGCCGCGCGCGGCGACGTCGGTGGCGACCAGCACCTTGGTGCGGCCTTCGCGCAGGCGTTGCAGCGCGCGGTTGCGCTGACCCTGCTGCATGTCGCCATGCAGCGCATCAGAGGCAAAGCCGCTGTCGGACAGCAGATCGGAAATTTCTTCGGTGCTCTTTTTAGTCGAGGTAAACACGATCGCCTGCGTCATGTCCACGTCACGCAACAGCGAGTCAAGCAGGCGTGCCTTGTGATCCATGTTGTCGGCGTACAGCAGGCGCTGTTCGATCTTGGCTTCCGTTTGCGGCACAGCCTCGATCTCGATGCGCTGCGCGTCGCGGGTCAGTTGGCGTGCCAGATTGCCCACCACGCCGTCGAGCGTGGCCGAGAACAACAGCGTCTGGCGCTCGGTCGGGCAACGCTTGGCGATCGCCTGAATGTCGTCGACAAAGCCCATGTCCAGCATGCGGTCGGCTTCGTCCAGCACCAGCACTTCGATCCGCGAAAAATCAATCTTGCCGCGCTCCAGATGGTCGATCAGGCGGCCGGGCGTGGCGACCACGATATCAACCGGCTGCGCCAGGCGCTTGAGTTGCAAACCATACGGCGCGCCGCCGACCAGACAGGCGGTACGGAAACGGCGCAGCGCCTGGCCATACGTGATCGCGGCTTTTTCAACTTGCAGCGCGAGCTCGCGCGTGGGAGTGAGCACCAGCACGCGCGGGCCGATACTCTTGCTCGTCGATTCGGTTTGCAAACGCTGTAACGACGGCAACAGAAACGCAGCGGTCTTGCCGCTTCCGGTGTGCGACGACACCAGCAAATCACGGCCGGTAATTGCAGCGGGAATCGCCTGCTGCTGCACCGGCGTCGCGACTGTGTAACCCGAAGCGGTCACGGCATTGAGGATAAGGGGATCTAGTCCCAGTTCGGAAAATTGCATGACTAACCTTTTAATGAGCGCACCGGCATCAAGCCGCAAACGCGCTATCCAGACCCGCCCGAAACCAGGCAGGTCAAATATACGAACCGGAATATGAAGCGGCGTTTGCGATGGGTTAACCCGCTAAGGATCAAGCCATCAACGCCCACGGGTCGCGTCGATCACATCGGCGCCAACCACAAGACTTGTCGCTGCCCGCGAAGCGAGCGGCACAAAAGAGGTCGAAGACGATGGGGCTGTGAGAACAGTCCCGAGGCACGGCGGCTAAAACTTCACCTGCCCACTGCTGTATGCACAACGCTGCGAAGTATATCAGAAAACTCTGATTTTTCGCGCTCTTTTAATAGAGCGCCGCCGGAAGCGTCACGATCCCAGGCATAAGCAACCGGGATGCTTCCGGGGAACCGCGTTACTTGCTGTTTTTAAGAATGACGGCTTTCTGATCGTTGTACTGATCCTGCGTGATGATGCCCTTGTCCAGCGCCTCTTTCAGGCTCAGCAACTGTTGTCCGGCGGATTGCTGGGAAACGTTTTTGACCACCACCTCGTCGCCGCCACAGCCGCTCAGGGTCAGGGCAAGCAACAGGGCTGATGCAGACAGGAGGGTGCGGTTCATGGTGTTTCCTTTCACGATTGATAGAGGGAAATCGAACTCTAACAGCTTGGCGAGCGCGTAAACAGTGTGGCGACAAGCGCGCGCCTCACGCCGGTTGATACAGCTTGCGATACAGCCCGCCGCGCCCGATCAATTCGTCGTGGCCGCCTTCTTCCACCACCCGGCCATTCTCGAACACCAGGATGCGGTCGGCCTCGCGCACGGCGGACAGCCGGTGCGCGATGATGAGCGTGGTGCGCCCCGCCAGAAAAGCGTGCATCGCCTGATGCAGGTGGCGCTCGGTGTCGCTGTCGAGCGCAGAAGTGGCTTCGTCGAGGATGACGATTTTGGGGTTGGCGACAATCATCCGCGCGATCGCCAGGCGTTGCCGCTGCCCGCCAGAGAGCCGCACGCCCTGCCGCCCCACCGCGGTATCCAGTCCGTGTGGCAGCGCGGCAATGATGTCCTGTAACTGGGCAATCTCCAGCGCCTGCCACAGCGCGGCGTCGTCCGCCTCGCGCCCCAGCGTGAGGTTGGCGCGCACGCTGTCGTTGAACAGCACCGGATGCTGCAACACCACGCCGACGTGTTCGCGCACGGTTTCCCAACCGATGTCCGTCACCGCCGCATCGCCATAGAAAATCTGCCCGGCCTTCACCGGATACAAGCCCAACAACGCCTGCACCAGGGTCGATTTGCCGCCGCCCGATGCGCCCACCAGCGCCACTTTTTCGCCCGGCGCGATGGCGAGGCTCACCTCGTCGAGCACCGTCTCGCCATCGGCGTAGGCAAAGCTGACCTGGTCGAGACGGACGCCCACGGTATGCCGCCCGGCAAAGGGATTAATGGTGGCTCCATAGCGCGGCTCGTCCTGCATCCCCAGCAACGCATTGATCCGTCCCAGCGCCGCGTTGGCGGCATAGCCGGCGTATTGCAGGTTCACCAGATCCTGCACCGGCGTCATCATGAACCATAGGTAACCGAACACCGCCAGCATCTCGCCGATGGACAGGTCGGAATACACCACCATCAACATCGCCAGCGCGCGGAAGGCATCGAAACCCGCCAGGAAAATGAAGAAGGAAATCCGGCTCATCGCATCCGACTTCCAGGCGAACGCGGCGGCGTGCTGGCGGATGTCGGCGGCCTTGTCCATCACCCGCGCCAGATAATGCTGCTCGCGGTTCATCGCGCGTATTTGCGTCAACGCGTCGAGCGTTTCGGCCAGCGCATCCTGAAACACCTCGAACGCGCGGTTCTCGTGTTTTTTCAGATCCTTCACCCGTTTGCCGAGCTGGGTGGAAAACAGGATCACCACCGGGTTCAGCAGCAGAATGAACAGCGCCAGTTGCCAGTGCATCCAGAACAGCACCGCCGCCACGCCGATCAGGGTGAGCACCGACACCACCAGACCGGAAATCGACGCGCCCAGAAACGTGTCTATCGCGTTGAGGTCGGTGACGAAATGCGACGTCACCCGCCCCGATCCCACCGTCTCGAATTCCGACAGCGCAATCCGCGACAAGCGGTTCAACATGCGCACCCGGATGTCGTACACCACTTCTTTCGCCAGCAATGAAAAAGTGCGCGCCTGCACCACGTTGAGCACGATGTAGGTCAGCCGCAGCGTCACCGTCATCAACAGCGCCACGCCGATGAACAGTAGCGGCCCGTGCCAGCCCGGCGGCGTATGCGCGGCAATGGCCGTAACGAATTTGCCCGGATGATGCAACAACACCTGGTCCACCATCAGCGGCAACAACAGCGGCACCGGCACCGCCGCCATCACCGCCAGCAGCGCGATCAGATTGGCCTGCAGCAAGCGCCCGGGATGCGCGGTGATTTGTTGGAAGATCGCGCGCCAGCTCAACATGAAAATCCCTGGGTTAATCGGCCTGTGCATGGGAAGCTTCGCACGGCATAATCGTAAGCGCACCCCTCCTGGAGTCCACCATGCCTGACACCACCGCGCCCGACACCACCACGCTCGAAACCGGTTTCCCACATATCGTCAGCGAACTCATCCAGTGTTGGGAACAAGGTGCGGACAGCTATCTCGACCGGCTTTTGATCGACGTGCGCGGCGGCCGCCAGGGTTTTCCGCCCGACGCGCTGAGCGAGTTGATGTTCCTGTCCATCCTGGCCTGGTGGCGCAATCACCCTGACGCCACCCAGATGGAATATCAGGCCGAAGCCTTCAGCTTTGCCTCGGCACCGACGCGCGGCAGCGGGTCACTTGCCGATACAGAATGAACTGAAAATCTCGCCCAGCAAATCGTCGGCGCTGAATTCGCCGGTAATCTCCGCCAGCGCCGCCTGCGCCAGCCGCAGTTCTTCGGCAAACAACTCCAGTTGCGCTGCCGCATCGCGCGCCGCCGCCACATGTGTCGCCGCGCGCGATAAGGCATCGAGATGGCGCGCCCGCGCCATGAAGGCGCCTTCGCCCGCCGCCTGCCAGCCCGCTGCTGCCAGCAGTTTTTGACGCAGCAATTCCACCCCGGCGCCGGTCTTGGCCGACAGCCAGACTTCATCGCCCGCCACGCGCGGCGCTTCATTGGTCGCGTCGATCTTGTTGTGGATGGTAAGCCGCGCCACCGCAGGCAGGCGCGCCACAATCGCCGCCTCGTGTGCGCCCAGGCCATGCGCCGCGTCCACCAGCAGCAGCGCCACATCGGCGTGTTCCAGCGCTGCCCAGGTGCGCGCGATGCCGATTTTTTCCACCGCGTCGTCGGTCTCGCGCAGCCCCGCCGTGTCCACGATATGCAGCGGCACCCCCTGAATCTGGATCGCCTCACGCACCGTGTCGCGCGTCGTCCCGGCAACCTCGGTGACAATCGCCGCCTCGAACCCGGCCAGTTGATTGAGCAAACTCGACTTGCCCACGTTCGGCTGGCCGATCAGCACCACCGTCAACCCCTCGCGCAGCAACGCGCCTTGCCGCGCCTGCGCACGCACGCCTGCCAGCGCCGCCTCGATGCGGTCGAGCCGCCCGAACGCGTCGGCATCGCGCAGAAAATCGATTTCTTCCTCGGGAAAATCCAGCGTCGCCTCCACCAGCATCCTGAGCCGCGTCAGGCTTTCCAGCAGTTCGTTCACCCGTGTTGAGAACGCCCCTGACAGCGAACGCACCGCCGAACGCGCCGCCTCGGTCGACGCCGCGTCGATCAAATCCGCTACCGCCTCCGCCTGCGCCAGATCGAGCTTGCCATTGAGATACGCGCGCCGGGTGAATTCGCCCGGCCCGGCCAGCCGCGCCCCCAGCTCCAGACAGCGCTGCAAAACCAGATTCAGCACCACCGGCCCGCCATGACCTTGCAGCTCCAGCACATGCTCACCGGTAAACGAATGCGGCGCAGTAAAAATCAGCGCAATGCCCTCGTCCAGCGTTGCGCCGTCCGCATCCAGAAAGCGGGTGAATGTCGCATGGCGCGGCGCAGGCATTCGTCCCAGCATCGCCATCGCCACCCCGGAAACGTCCGCCCCTGACACCCGCACCACGCCCACCCCGCCGCGCCCGGGGGCGGTGGCGATGGCGGCGATCAGGTCAGAGGAAAGTGGCATTAGGGAGGACATCCGATGCACAGCAAAGCAAGAGGCCGTCGACTACCGCCGCCCCGCCCAATACCCCGGCCGGCGGCTATGGTGCGCGACAGCAATCACGCGCACGTATTCCGGTTGGATACGGTATATCAAGGAGTAAGGGAAATTTTGCAGCGTGAATATCCGCGTTTTGTACGATCCGGTCACGCCAATGTTGGGGAAGCTGGAAAGCAGGGACAGAGCGTGTTCAAGTTCGTCGGCGAAATCGTCAGCGGCGGTGAATGCGTTTTCTTCGAGGTACCAGTCAATCGCCGCATCGGCGTCGCCTTGTGCCTCATCGCTCAAGCTAACCCGCACAGGCTTTTGCGGCACTGATTCTTGCACGAATGCGCGTCATCGCCTCGTCCGCAGCTATCCATTGCGTGCGGCCAGCCTCCATATCCGCCACACGCCGTGCGATTTCTTCATCCCAGGCTTGGGCGATGGCCTCCGGCGTGTCTTCCGCCGCGCCTTCCAGGCTGACGATCAAGCGATGGATCAACTCACCGCGCTCCTTGGGCGTAAGCCTCAAGGCCTGGTCTTCAATTTCCTTCAAAATCGCAGCCATGATTTGCTCCCGTAAAGACACTTGCCGGAAATAGTAGCACTCGCAACATGCGCGAGACAGACCCCGAGTCCAGGGTTTGCAGAATGGCTATAGGCAAGCGTTACACTGCCACAAATAGAAAGACCCGAAGCAAGCCTCGGGTCTTGGATTCGGTTCATCCCCGAAGGGATAAGCTTATTGCAGCAACGGCTCTCACCCCGGGGAGCTACAACCAACAGGGGGGCATTAAGCCCCCTGTTGGTTGAGCTGCCTTCGGCAGCAGTCTTTAAGAATTGACTTCCCACCACCATTGATCGCCCCCGCTATTACCAACTAAAGTTCATCCCCATTCAGTCGATATAAAGATTTACGTATCTTTAATGAATGGTTAAAAATGGCGATCGAACTCTACAACGACGGCAAGCACATCTGTCTTTTGTTCAACGACCTGGTGGATGACGACAAAAGCGATGCGGTTCAGGCGAACCAGTTCCTGGTCGTCTCGGATGGCGAGGGCACGCTGATCGACCCGGCCGGCAACATGACTTACAACGCCTTGTTGATGGCGATGGGACGCTATTTTCATTACAAAAAACTGAAATACATCCTGGCCTCGCATCAGGATCCCGATATCGTCGCATCCCTGAATAAATGGCTGTTCGGGACCGATGCGTCGTTGTATGTGTCGAGCCTGTGGGATCGGTTCGTGCCGCATTTCACCACCCAGGATCGCAGCGTCGGACGCATCGTGGGGATCCCGGACAAGGGCATGATTTTGCCCCTCAAGGACACGCGGATGATCATCCTGCCCGCGCATTTTCTGCACTCCGAAGGCAATTTCCATTTCTACGACGAAAAGGCCAAGGTGCTTTTTTCCGGCGATATGGGGGCATCGCTGGTTCATCACGACCAGGTGGAAAAACCCATCACCAGCGCGAAAGCATTCAAAGAGCACGTTCACACGATGGAAGGATTCCACCGTCGCTACATGGTTTCGAACAAGGCTTGCCGCCTGTGGGCCAACATGGCGCGCGGGCTGGATATGGATTTTCTGGTGCCGCAGCATGGCTGCTACTTCAAGGGCA